>Ga0101944_10000530_pt1 | contig 109389 bp, 96 predicted proteins | sample DewCreD2012metaG_FD_75245 | JGI IMG/M metagenome (GOLD analysis project Ga0101944, IMG submission 75245) | Hot spring sediment bacterial and archeal communities from British Columbia, Canada, to study Microbial Dark Matter (Phase II) - Dewar... ... | reverse complement strand
TTTTTACATTATTCGATACTTCGAAATTCGATACTTCGAAGACCTTACTGTGCTAGTAAAATCCCTATTTCTTCAAGCTGCTAAGGGCAACTTTCTTGATCTTGTTTCCTACCCGGATATTACAGTATACATCGATGGATTGGAAAATACCGGTTCCTGACCCACCTCTTCCCCCCTGAAAGGTTACCTTGTCTCCCTTCTTCAAGGAGGAGAATTGCTTCAACAACTCCAGAGCCCCTTGCAATGTTTTTTCTTTCTTGGTTTCTCTGCCTCGTAAAGCGTTCGCTCTCTTTAGCAGTTCCTTTTGCTTGTCTTTCGGTTGTTGAGCTAGAAACAATGCAATTTCTTCTTCGGTTAATGTTTTTTCGGCCATGCGTTATTCCTCCATTCTGTTATCTTTTTATTAAAGATAACAAAAATTGGATATTATTGCAACTATCAACACAAAGGTTTTACTAGTTTAACACAAACGGGTGTAGGTATTTCGATAGAGTTAACTTCAGCAAGTCTTCCATTTTTCGTATCAATGGAAAATGTAACGATCGTATCACTATCCTGGTTAGCGACAACCAAGTAATTCCCTGTAGGATCAACCGCAAAGTTTCGAGGGGTTTTACCTAGAGTAGATTGATGACAAACGTATTCCAGGGATCCTTTTTGTTCATCTACACGGAATACTACAATGCTATCATGCCCCCGATTGGATCCATATACAAATCGTCCCGAAGGATGCACGTGTAAATCTGCACAGGTGTTTGCTCCAGCATATCCTTCCGGAATCGTCGAAACGGTCTGTTTCAAAACGAGAGATCCATTCTTCTCATTATACTCATACATGGATAAGGTAGAGGCAAGTTCATTGATTAAAAAGGCAAATCTGCGGGAAGGATGAAACTCAAAGTGTCGTGGTCCAGCACCTTTCGTTACAGGGCAGTGGGGAGTAGGGGCCGGGAAAAGCTTTCCTTTTTTTCCATCGAAGGAATAGATAACAACCTGATCGATCCCTAGATCGGGAACGAACGCAAACCTTTCAGATGGATCCAGCGTAAGGGAATGAGCATGGGGACCTGTCTGACGAATAGGATCCAGGCTCGATCCCTGATGTTGGATGAAATCTGTCGGCTCACCAAGGGATCCGTCAGATTGGATGGGAAACACACTGACACTTCCGCTCATGAAGTTGGATACGAATAGGTATGTTCCTGCGTTATTCAGGGTAACATGACAGGGATCCGTTCCCAAAGAGGGTTGACGATTGAGGAACAGTAACCGTTTTTGGGCCCAATCGATTCGAAACGCTGTCACACTTCCCGATTTCTTACCTTCGTACTCCTTTAACTCGTTCACTGCATAGAGAAACGAACGATTCGAACTGACGGCGAGGTAGGAAGGATTTCTCACCTGTTCCGTCACTCCCTCCAGCTTTAAGGATCCGTCTCGAAGATCCAGGGTGAGCCAGTAGATTCCTTTCCCTTTCCCCTGAAGAACGGCTCCTGTTCCAAAGAGGATCGGTTCGGTGTAGGTCCCGATGAAAGCGGATAAGTATCCTTCTGTTTCCCGCATGTCTATTCACTCCTCTCCGTTAGGTTCCAATACGACCTTCAGGGCACAACCTTTACGACTTACAAAGGTATCCAAGGCCTCTGCGAACCGCTCCAATGGAAAGGTATGGGAAACAAGATCCTTCAACTTCAGATTTCCCGTAGATACCAGATTCACGATTTTCTGGGATACGTTCGGATTTGCCTTGGATCCGTAGATGGAAATTTCATTGCTCACCACATAGCGTGTCGGGATGGGATCGGCAACTTTGCTTTCCGGAACTCCTAATAGTCCAACCTTTCCTCCCCGTCGTGCCATGTAGACAGCCTGAAGCATCGTTCCCGCAGCTCCCGAACATTCGAAGACTTCATCTGCTCCCAGACCATTGGTGAGGGTTTTCACAGCCTGTATAGGATCCGTTTTTTCGAAATCCACCGCTTCATCGGCACAGAGTTCTTTCGCAAATTTCAATCGGTCTCTCCTTCCCACGGCGATCACTTTCGAGGCTCCCAGAGCCTTAGCCATTCGCATGGCGATCAACCCTATGGGTCCTGGCCCGATTACCACTACCGTACCTCCCGGAGTGATCCCGGTAAGCTCCATTCCATGCATGACGACGCCCGATGTATCCACCAGCGCTCCCTCTTTAAAGGAGATATGAGGGGGTAATGGAGTGAGGCTACGGATAGAGTAGGCATTGTACTGTGCATACGCACCGTTATTGGTGAAACCATAATGGCGGTGTCCAGTCTCGGGTTTCCCATAATTCTCACAGATATTGTAGCTTCCCTCCATACACCGGCGACAGTACCCACAACCCTTGTGCGCCTGGCCGGCTACCCGATCTCCCTCTTTGAAGGTATGGACCCCTTTTCCCACCGCCACGACTTCCCCTGCCCACTCATGGCCCGGTATGAACGGATACGAAGGCGGCCAGAATCCAGCCAGATCTCCCCGGATGATCTCAGGGTCGCTCCCACAAATAGCTACGGCCCGTATTTTACAGAGCACCTCACCTTCCTCCGGTTCCGGTACCGGTACCTCTCGCACTTCGAATTTCCCCGGTTCCGGTAGTACCAGCGCCTTCATTTTCTTAGGAATACTCTTGGTCGCCATGACGTTACCCCTCGTTTGAAATTGTTTATCCTTTGATTCCGCTCAGAACGATCCCCTGAACGAAATATCGTTGCAGCGAAAGGAATAGAACCACCATCGGTACCATTGCAATGGTGGCAATGGCGAGAAGTTGGTTCCAATCCGTTCCATAGTTGCTCATGAACAAGGCAATCCCCAATGTAACGGGGCGAAGGTTCTCTGTGGTGATAATGATGAGCGGCCATATGTACATGTTCCAAGATTCCCTAAAGATGAATATCGCTAGAGCCGTCAACGCAGGTCGTACGAGGGGTAAGACGATCTTGAAGAAGATCCCTATCTCATCCATCCCATCGATCCGTGCAGCTTCGATCAGTTCGTTGGGTAGATCCAGCATGTACTGTCGCATGAGAAAGACACCGAAGGGATCTGCCAAAAAAGGTGCGATTACCCCAAGAAAGGTGTTTTGCCACTTCAACGTTTTCACTACCAAAAAAAGAGGAACCATCGTAACTTCCAGAGGAAGCATCAAAGTACTCAGTATCAACATGAAAAGCAGGTTACGGCCGAAAAATCTGTACTTGGCAAGACTGAAAGCCGCCAAAGAGCAGATCAGAAGGTTTCCAATCGTGATAGAAACGGCAATGATGCAACTGTTGAGGAAATACAGACCAAAGTTTCGTTGTCCCCATGCTTCAGGGTAGGCTTTCCAATAGAAAGGATCCGGGAAAAGCCGGATGGGAACTCGAAAAATATCCTCCATCGTTTTAAAGGAGGAAAGAATCATCCAAAGAATCGGCACAATAGCCCATAGCGCCGCTAGAGAAAGAGGTAGGAAGAGCAACATACGCACATGCTGTTTCTTGCTAGACATTACCGGTTCTCCGAAAAGAGCTTCACCTGGATCCAGGAAAAAACCATCATTATCAAGAATAAGAGGATGGACATTGCAGCGGCCCTCCCCATCTTGAAGTAGACAAATCCCGTTTTATAGATATGAAGGGGAATGACCTCCGTGGCACCTGCAGGCCCCCCATCGGTCATCAGTTGGGGAATTTCGAATACTTTGAGGGCCGTAATAACCGAGATCACAATCACCAGGAGAAAAATGGGTTTTAGAATTGGTAAAGTAATATAGAAGAACTCGGAAATCGCGTTCGTTCCGTCTATGCGGCCTGCCTCGTAGAACTCTTCCGGAATCGCCTGTAGCCCCGCAGTAAAAATCACCATAAAGTACGGGGATGCACGCCAAATTCCGATATGGATCAGAGCAAGGATCGCTGCCGTTGGGTGGGTCAACCAGGGGATAGGGGAAACACCGAAAAATCGTAAGATTTCGTTCACCAACCCATACTCGAAATAGAGGAATCTCCAGAGTACAGCCACCACTACGGGAGCCAAAACCACGGGGATGAAGATTAAGGTACGAAACGTTCCTCCTCCCCTTCGCAACTTCACGGTCATCAAGGCTAAAAAAAGCGAAAGAATCCAGACAGGAATGACCGATCCAATCACATAGGTAAAGGACACGCGAACTGCCTGTAAAAAGGAAGCATCCTGCAATAGATCGATGAAGTTTCGTATCCCTATCACCTTGGGTTTAGTGAATAGATCGTAGTTCGTTAGACTCAAGAATCCTGCCGCGGCCATAGGAATGAAGCGGAATATCAGGAGGATAAGTACCGTCGGAAGGATAAACAGATACGCCCAGCGGTTGATTCGACTGGACACACGTAATTTTCGCATAGGGGCCACCCGGCTGAGGAATAGGCTCTTCCCCTAAAGGGGGAAGAGCCTTCTGTAACTCATTTCCCGTCTAATATTTTCGAAAGCTCCGCATCGGCGGCTTTCAATGCCTCTCTCGGTTCCACACCCTGGAAGATCACCATCTCTATGGCTCGCCCTACGTTTTCCACTATTTCATTCGTATGCACCGAGCGTACATACCAGGAAGCAGTCTCGATATCTTTCAGATGTACGTCTATATAGGGGAACTCTTTTGCCGCTTTCGTCTCCATTAGACCCTTCCGCGGTTGAATGAAAGATGCCTTAATGATCCATTCTTCTGGATTTGCCAGCATGAATCTAATGAAATCCCATGCAACTTTCTTTTCCAATGCTGGCTTGTCCTTATTCACTCCCCAGGTGAATCCATACATCATGGTTTTCGGCCGAGAAGGATCCACCTGACAGATACTGGTAAATGCCCAATCTTTATAGGGTTGACCAAAGCGTTCCTTCAACTGATTGGTAGCCCAGGGACCCGTATACCAGATAGCCGTTCGACCGTCAATGAAGTCTACATTCGGATCGCTTGGTGTAGCTAGTGAGTATTTAGGATCTCCAGTGACTTTTGTTACATCCCGCCAGAGTTCCAGGGCCTTTATCGCCGGTTCCTTTGCCAGATTGGACTTCTTGTTCTCGTCGAGAACTGTTCCCCCAAACTGTTCTATGATCGGTTGCAGGGCTTGCAACTGCCAGCGCTTGGATTGATAGGGGAAATCAAACCCTTTGCGAACGGTCCTGCCTCCTTCGACTTTTTTAAGCTTGGCTCCTACTCTTTTCAAATCTTCCCAGGTTTTCGGGGCGTCCTTGGCAAAATCCAAACCGGCCTCACGGTAAGCCTTCAAATTGTGCACCAGACTCATGGAGTTGGCCTGATAGGGAAGCCCATAGATGTTTCCCCCAAAGCTTACTCCCTCCAGAACCCTTCCTATGTATTCATTCTGAATATCTGAGAGTTTTGCGCCCCCAAAGACCTGAAGATCGATCGGTTCCAAAACCCCTTTGTCATAGTAGGCTGCAAAGAAGGAAATGTCCTGGTCCAGGATATTAGGACCCGTACCCGAAGCCAGGGCAACTGTGAGTTTTTGGTTCAGGTCCGCCTGACTTGCCACTACTTGTTCGATCGTTACATTCGGGTGGAGCTTCTGATACCGTTCCGCCAGTTCTTTCACATATTTGGTAAAAGGAGCGTACTCGTGCCACCAAATGGAAATTTTAATGGGTTTCGAAGGAAATACCCAACCCCCTCCTGCGAATGGTCCTTTTACCCCTTCCATCGGTTTCAGCAGGACTCCCTGCTCTTCCTTACTTCCCTCTTTCTGACCGCCTGCTAGAGCACTTTGCAGGAAGAAGAAGGCCAAGAGGACGATCAGAATGCCTTTGAAGAGACCGGAAATGGATCTTCTCTCGATCATACGATTCTCCTTTTCCTATGAAATTATCCACCTAAAACATAGGTGTATCTAAGGCATCGCCTTATTCTGTGTCCTTCAATTTTTCGATCTCCTGTAGACGCTCTTCGATATCCGCCCGGGGAGGAGAGAAAATATCCAGCGCAAGAACGTACTCATCCAAGGATTCAATGGAATGTTCCCTGTGGGGGGGGACATAGGCGAACTCACCGGGACCAATCACCTGTTCCTCCTCCCCGATGTGCATCCGAAGTTTTCCTTTCAACATATAGGTGATCTGGGCACTCGGGTGTTTGTGGACTTTGCATTTCAGGTTTGGAAAAGCTTCATGGAGGGCTATCATCACGTTACCCAGGGTGATCGCTTGCCGGCTCATTCCAGCAGGGAGGGTGCTCCCCTCTTTCACATCCTTAAGAATGGTTTTCCATGAAAAGAAAGGCATATTCCCTCCCCTCCTTTGACTTATTGGATACAGTGTTCAGTATACACCATTTAGGAAGCCTGTCAAGGTTTATGAAATCCAAAACTCATGGGAAGATGAAGCCGCACTGGGCCTACTACTGAATGGAGACAGCTAAAAAGGGGTGGGAGGTGAAAGATTAAAGCTCGATCTCTACTCCGAGGGACTTTGCGATGACCCGGGCTGTATTCAATTGGTGTTCTCTGGAGGATTTCTCCGCCTTTTCCCGGTCTCCCTGAAGGAGAGAATCGAGTATTTCCCTGTGTTCTTTACATACTTGAGCGTATCGTCCCGGTAACTCGAGAGCTAATGCCCTGTATGCTTCACTTTGATGGTAGAATTGTAGGGTAAGCGCTTCGATCCGTGGTGAATTGGCGGCTTTGATGATGATCTGATGGAACTCGAAGTTCTTTTCTAACATAAGGTTATGATTCAACGATGCCTGTAGACTTTCCATTTCATCGCAAAGTGTCTTAAGCCTTTGTTTCTGCATGTCCGTCAGTCTAGAAGTAGCCAGTCGCGCGCAGATACCTGCCAAAGCCGCACGGATATAATAGATTTCGATGATCTCATCAACGGACAGTTTCCGAACGATCGATCCTTTATAGGGGATGTTTTCCACAAGACCTATGGAGATGAGTCTATTTAAAGCCTCGCGTATGGGGGTTCTGCTGACATCGAGTCTCTTGGAAAGGGCCAGGGTATTCAGAGATTCTCCCGGTTTGATCTTACCGGTAAGAATTTCGTCTCTCAAAGTCTCGAAAACTAGATCCTGCATACTTCTATAGGCCTTTCGAATCGTCGACTGCTCTGCCCTATCCACTTAAACCTCCCTTACCCACAATGAAGAGGATAAATTGTACATTGGATATAGTATACACATTACCAAAAGAGGATACAATACAAAGCGCTGGAAATGTTGCAACAGTTCCTATTGTCTCTTCACACCTCGAGGGAAAACGGTGAGAAGTTCGTTTCCTTGTCGAATGCATCGATCCCTTCTGCGTGCTTGAGGAATCGAACGATCCTATAGGTCAAGGGAGTGATGACGATCTCGTAGGCTACTTTCAGGAACCATTGGGAAAGGATCGCCTCCTGTATCCCCTTGAAGGGGAGGACTCCATAGAAGGCAATGGCGATGAATATCAAAGAATCCACTCCGCCTCCCACGATGGTTGACCCGATGGTCCGCAGCCAAAGGAATCGCCCCCTGGTTCTTACCTTCAATTTCGCCAGCACGAAGGAATTGAGAAACTCTCCACACAGGTAAGCCACAAAAGAAGCGACGAGTAACCGGGGAGAGAAACCCAGAATCGTATCCCATGCTTTTTGGTTTTCGGGAGGCCAGAAAGGGGCTCGTGGCAGAACCCCACTGAGGAGAATCGCGAGCACTGCCACCAAGTTACAGAAAAAACCGAGCCAAATCACCTGCCGAGCCCGGGCGAATCCATACACTTCCGTGAGGATGTCTCCGAAGATATAGGCCAAGGGAAATAGAACCATGGCAGCGGGGACGTAGAATCCCCAAAGATTCACCAGCTTCACCGCCACGATATTGGAAACGATCAGTGTAGTGACAAACAGGGAGGAAATGAGGGCAAAGTACCTAAAGAGGTGCTCTCCCCTACTCGGCTGCGTCATTGAATCGCCTCCCTCGCTGCGGGGGTTCGCACGTGTTGGCATTCTACGGTGATACCGATGCCTCCCCTTATGTTGAATACCCCGGTAACTTTCATGTAATGTGGGTCCAGTAGGGCAACTAAATCGTCCAGGATCGTATTCACTACATGCTCATGGAAAGCCCCTTCGTTTCGGTAGGACCACAGGTACAGCTTCAACGATTTAGATTCAACGATCTTCTTGTCTGGAACATATTCGATCCGAATCTTAGCGAAATCCGGCTGACCCGTGATGGGGCAGAGGCAGGTGAACTCTTCTGTCTCGAGAATCACCTTGTAGTAACGACCTGGGTTCCTGTTGGGAAAAGCTTCCAGTTTTTTGCTGGGCTGGGCTTTTTTCCCGAGGATCGTCAGATTCTCGGGCGCGGAATCGGTACTATTCATGTGCGGCTCCTATGTTTTTTTAGGTGGGAACTACGACCACCGTTGGAGTACCTTCGATGGAGCCATCATATCTTGCTGGATAGGAAGGGGTCAATAGGAAAAGAACCGAACCTGTTGACAAACCTTCGTCCCCTTTTATAGAATGTGCTCGCTTAGGAAGAATTAGATTCTTCGGTGACACGCGGCGATGGTGAAATTGGTAGACACACCAGCTTGAGGGGCTGGCGAGCGTTCGCTCATGGAGGTTCAAGTCCTCTTCGCCGCAGTAAGACAAGGCGCCTTCCCGGAGGGTAGTGCGCTTTTTTTTTAATTTCTAATTCCGAAGAGGACTTGAACCGAGGGAGCGCGCCGCGAAAGCGGCGGAAGCACGACAGGATGTCGTGCGCCAGCGAGCGAGGCGGCCTGGAGCACCGAGACAGGAGGTCGAGGCGCGAAAGGCAAGTCCTCTTCGCCGCAGTAAGACAAGGCGCCTTCCCGGAGGGTAGTGCGCTTTTTTTTAATTTCTAATTCCGAAGAGGACTTGATTACGTACCATACTCCACGCGATTCTTTCCGTTCATCTTTGCCCGATAGAGTAGTGCATCGGCTCGATTCACCAATGCTTCCGCCGACTCTCCCTCTTTATACTGGGTCACCCCAATGGAAACGGTAATCGGCTTGGAAACTCCACCCAGTTGTTTTTCCGATATTGCCGTACGGATCTTCTCCCCTGCTTGCACCGCATTTTCCAGCACTGTCTCGGGAAGAATGATCATAAACTCCTCCCCTCCATACCTCCCCGCAATATCGGAAGCCCGGATGAGGGACTGTATCTTCTGTCCCATAGCCTGCAGGACCCGATCCCCGGCGCGGTGACCGTACTCATCGTTCACCCGTTTGAAGTCATCGATATCCATCATGATAACGGACAAGGGATGACTGTACCGTTTGGAACGATGGATCTCTTTCTCCAACCGCTCGAAGGAGTGTCGATGGTTGAAAAGCCCTGTCAGGCCGTCCGTCACCGCTAGATACTCCAATCGTTTCCGCAACTGAAAGGACCTGGCATTGATCCGTACCCTCGACATCAACTCCGCTGCATCGAAGGGTTTGTGGATGTAATCATCGGAGCCTGCCATCAGTACGGTAGTCAAGGATTTTTCTCCAGAAAAACGGGACATACTGATGATGATGGCATCCTTGTGACGGGTACGGACTCGATGCACCACCTGCTCGCCCGACATGTCCGGCAGTACGATGTCTAAAATATACACATCGAAGAGTTCTTGCGTGGAAAACAGTTCCCCCGCAGTGGTGAAGAGCTTCACATTCCCTATTCCATTTATCGTCAAAATGTGGGATACGATTTTCAGGATCAACTGAGAATCGTCCAGGACAGCAAAACGCATTTTACGAATATACCGAGAAAGCTCGTCCTCCGCATAAAATGCCTCAAAGTAGCGCCTGAGTTTTTCTTCATCCAGCTCTGATTTAAGGATGTAATCCATTACACCCAGACCGAAGAACTTTTCCCGAAGTTCCAGTGAATCCGAAGAGGTCACGATGATGGTGGGAATATCCTTATGCAGATCCTTCGTGAGAGTTCTGATCAACGATTCTGCCGTTCCATCGTCCAGTTCCAAGGCAGTGATGACCAGATCCACGGGGCCCTCGGCTACCATCCTGAGAGCTTCCGCCTGAGTGGCGACACTGGTAATCGAGTACCCATACCGCACCACCAGTTCCCGCATGATTTTCCGAAACAGTTCACTGCGATCTACGTGTAACACGTGGAGCATGCTTCACCTCCATTCCCTCAGCGAGGTAGTAGTATGTACAACGCAGTAGCATACAGGGCTGCAGAACCTAGAACGAAACACCCCGGTTTTACCAATCCTTTCAAACTCTCCCATAAACCAGTCTTGAAGTACTCGTTTGTAACGATCAAACACACGTGGATGGGTGAAAAAATCATCCCCAGATACCCACTAGTATGGGTCAACGCAATGGTGGAAAACAAGAGTGCCGGACTGGGATCCGATCCCAAGAGGCGAAAGATCACCGGATAGCTGGCTCCCACATACCCTACGGTAATTCCTGTGGTAACTCCGCTGATGAAGGGAATGAGAAAAATCAGCAGAAGGAGGGGAATCCCAAAGTCGTTCAGTTCAGACCGAATCTGGTCCATCAGGAAGTTCCCTCCGGGCAATCGAGCCTCTATGAACGCGCCATATACCCGGGCGAGGAGAACGATTACCGCCAGGCTCACGGTTCGCTTAGACCCCAGAACCTTCTTCCAGACTTTCCAGGGAAGAGGCCTCTGTACCTGAAGCATGCCGATGCCTGAAAGCACTCCAAGAACCATCGGGAGGTATTTATTGATATCCGAAAGGGAGGGGAGAAACACCAGTATTCCGCTATAGACGACGATTACCATCAGGGTGGGTAGAATCAAAGGGAGAAATGCTTTTGGGTCTGCAAGGGAATTGTTTGCATTTCCCTTGCGGATTCTCGACAGAAGAAAGATGTATCCTGCACCGGTGGAGGCAAAAAACAGGGGAAACATCACCAGAACGAACTTCCAAACAGGTACTCCCGTGATGTCCACAGCCAGAAGGACCCCTGGATACAGGGGCCACCAGTACTCCCAGATGTGTCGAAACCAGTAGTTGATTCTGGTTTTCAGCAGGGGATCCATTTCGTTGTTGGTATCCCCATCATCCAATAGGGGGGCCGAGAAGAGGGCTCCCGCAGGCATGGGCAGTAGCCCTACCACTGCGGGGAGGGCGGCTAAAAGCCATCGTTTGGGTAGCCGTCTTTCAAGGCTGGACACCAGATCCTTCATGATCCCCGCTTCCGCGAGGAGGGAACTCAACCAGATGACTCCCACGATCACCATGGTCAAGAAAAGGGAATCCAAAGACAAAACCCTATGGATCACGATATCCCAGAAAGCGGAAGGAGAATGTCCAGTCCACAGTCCCAACATCAGAATACCGGCACCCAGGGAAATCTCCAAGCTCTTGGATACCTTTTGAACCAAAAGAATGCTGAACAGTGAAAAAATCACCCGAACCAAATAGGGAGGATACAAAAAGGATGTACTCATAGGATGGGTAATAATATATCAGACCACTTCTACCGTCAACGCGGGGAACTCTTTTTCGAATTCTGTCTTCAAGTCTCGCATGAGTGATCGTCGGATCGTTGCGGTAACAACGCCGCAGACGAAACAGGGGTGTCGAGGCTCCTCGATATCCAGCACTACCAAAAGTTTCTTTTCCTTCTCGCTGTAGGACACCTTTCCTACAAGGCCCAGCTCGGCTACACTGCGAAAGGTTTCAGGCTCTTTTACACGTTCCAGCACAGAATCGATCTTCCGCTTCATCTCCTCAGTCATCGTTTTCCGCTCCCTTTACAAAAAAAGGTTTCAACTCGGGAAGGGCTGATTTCAAGCATTCCCCCAGTTTCCCCTTTTCCGGTTTCAAGTAAAAAAAGAAGGTCTTGTTCTCCCCATAACAGCAAAAATGGATCAACAGTTCCTCGTGAGCGAGTTTATCGAGGAACTTGCGCAAACGCTCCCCCATCCCCTTTTCTTTCCAAAATAGGACATACCGCTGGTTATTCTTGAACACTTCCTCCGATTCCATCGTTTCGATCCCAAGGATCGTCTTTCGTGCCTTCCGCACGTACCTACTGTGTACGATATGCCCTTCCCCAAGGAGCTTTCCCTGCACGAACAAGTTCAGATAGTACCGATCGTGCTTGGCGATGAAATATGAAAGGGGTAGGTACAAAATGGATTGGCGGGGAAGTAGAGTAAAGGTACCTTTGGCTTCCCGGAAAGGTTTCCCCAACCGATACACGAAATTGTACCCAATAGTACCCCCGAAGTTCGTGTACTGGGTGTCGAGAGGATTCAAGGCATCTTCCGTCTCCCGGGCAATCCATCCCGAAATCCATCTATTCTTCTTTCGACCCTGAAAGTACCCTAAGGTAGTGATGAGCGCCAGAGCGATGAGAGGGACGATCCATTGGTCCATCGTTTCAACTCCTTTCCATATCTTCCGCCAACTCAGGAATTTCGACCTTCACCAAATCCTCTAGGGTTTTCAGACCGGAAGGTACGTACACCGAAGTGAAAATGGGGAACCGGTGAAAGTTCTCTTTCACCTCCTCCCCGCAAGCCCCATCGGAAGGGGCCTTATTGAAACACACACTATCGATGTGGACATCCAGTTTTTCCAGTTCATGGCGAATCCGTAAGGCTTCCGCCAGGGAGAGGGTATCGGGATTGATGATAACGGTAAGGTAGCTGTCTTTCATGAAGAGCTGATGTAACGAGGAGAGCCGTTTTTGAATTCCTGATAGTTTTCCGTAGATCCGATCGTCCTCCACACTGGAAGCGCCCCGAATTACATGGGCTTCTGGATTGAGGGAGAGGATTGTCTGCCGTTTCCTCAGTACCTTTTCTCGCATATTTAAAAGTTCCCGCACCCAAACCATCGTGATGGTGGGCATCGCGAGAAAGCGAAGGGTGAGGGCTGTGGGGGGAGTGTCGAAGATGATCCGATCATATTCCTTCCCGTATTCTTTCACCACATACTCGATGGCCCATAGGACCGCGTACTCCTCCGTGCCCGGAGTATATTTCATGATGTTCATGTAGGAGTCCAGGTTAATCGTTGTGTTGTAACGGTAGGTCGCCAGGATCTCCTCCCGACTCTCTTTCAGATACCGGGTGATCCATTCCGATAGATCCACTTCGATCCCATCGAGGTTTGGGGCAAGAGGGGTACGTTTGTTGGAGAGCTTCTTTCCGAAGACATCCCCCAGATTATGGGCTGGATCGAGGGAAACGATCAGGATCTTTTTGCCCTTCCTGCTCAGGTAGTAGGCAGTTGCGGAAGAGAGGGTGGTCTTTCCTACCCCACCCTTTCCGAGGAAAAAAGCCGCGTTCTTCATATTCGCACCTCAATCCACATTCAACATGCCCATGACAGCGCCCAGGGGGTCTTGAGCTAGGTCTGCCCTACTCACCATAACCCTGAGTTCATCTTCTAGATAGGGAAGAAGCTCCATCGCTAGGGCGGCAGGGGGCGAGGGAAGCCCGATGAAACTGCCGAAAATCAGCACCACGAACAGATTTTCCAGTTCATTCAATTCGAACTCCAACATCCCGGTGGCTTTATCTCGATGCACCTGGATGGCGGTTTCCCAGAATCTTTCCCAGAGTTTTCCCAAGGAGTACTTTTCTTTCATAGATTCCTTTCAAATACATGATCGATGAAAAAAGCCTGCATGGCAAACAAAGCCATGCAGGCCAGTATGTTTCGCAATTTCCTAACTAGGCATCTGCCTTGGCAGTCTTGGCGCCAAAGTTCTTCAGGAAGGATACGATCATCACCACGTTGAGCACCAGCAAGAAGATATTGATCACTCCCACCACCGCACCGGTAATTTGGTTTCTAATGAAGGCAACATCCGTCATGTTGGGGGCACGCACAAAGTGATTGGGGATAATCACAAACTCATACCAGATCAACCCTGCCGTTACGGTTGCCCAGAGCAGGAAAGCGGGAATAAGAACCACGTTGGTGTACTTTTCATTCAGTTTTTTCTTCACCCACATGGCTGCGGTAAGCATCACGATAGAGGCTATCAACTGGTTCGCTCCCGAGAAAGCAGGCCAGAGAACCGTGTAGTTCCCTGTCCAAGCCAGCCCGATTCCCAGGATGGCGATTATAATGGAAGCTGTCCATTTGTTGGCAAACACTCCATAGAGCCCGGCAGCCTTTTCCTTTAGCGGAAGGGCCAATTCCCCAATGATGTACCGACCCAACCGGTTGGTGGTATCGAGGGTAGTCAAGGCAAAGGAGGATACCCAGAGGGAGGCGAACAGGTTCATGAACGCGGGGGTAACAAAAGGCAGGGTATTGCCTACCATAAATCCATAGGACTTGGTAAATCGTGCCAGTGCTGGTGTGGCTAACACTTTCCCTTCCCCCAATGCAGCAATACCGAAACCAGCGATGGAGATGACTACGACCGTAGAGAGGAACCCTTCCGTCAGCATAGCACCGTATCCTACAAAGAGAGCGTCCTTTTCATCCCTGAGCTGCTTGGAACTGGTCCCCGAAGCTACGAGAGAATGGAACCCAGAGAGGGCACCGCAAGCAATTACAAGGGGAACCGTAGGCCAGAAGGGAGAAGGCTGCCCGCCGATGACCTTAGCGGAAAAGGTGGTGAATGCCGGAACACTGTTAAACCCCTGGAAGGCCAATAGAGCTGCTACCCCTCCCATTAGGAGGCCGAAGTATAGTAGGAAAGAGTTCAGGTAATCCCTCGGTTGGAGAAGAATATTCACCGGAAGGGCCGAGGCGATTACGATGTAGATCAGCAGAACTAAAAACCAGGTATCTTTCGAGCCCTTTAACGGGGAAATCATCCCCAGCCAGAAAGATACGATGAGGAGAACGATACCGATCAGGGTACTGATACCTACCCCAAGGCTAGTCCGGTACATCAAAATTCCTAGGATGATGGCGGAAGCACAGAAAAGGAAGAAGGTACTGGCCACAGAACCATCGGCAGCGAACTGGCCTGCTACGATATCCCCGAAAGCTGCCACTACCAGGATGCAGAGGAACAGGATAAACCACCCAAAGGATTTTCCCGCACCTTTTCCCATCAGGTCCTGGGCTACGTACTGAACCGAGCGTCCATCATACCGTACCGATGCAGTCAGGGAGAGATAGTCATGGATGGCACCAATAAAAATATTGCCGAACCAGATCCAGAGGAGGGAAGGCAGCCAGCCCCACGCTACTGCCATAGCGGGTCCCACGATGGGCCCTGCTCCTGCGATGGAAGCGAAATGGTGGCCGAAAAGAACGTACTTACTGGTTGGCACATAATCAACCCCATCTTGAAGCCGTTTGGAAGGGGCTTCCGGAGCCTCATGGGATTTGAGGAGATTGGCCTGGAGTCTTTTTCCATAGGCGAAGTAGAATACAAGATAGATCACCAAGGCCGCCACTGCAATTAGAGCACTCATGTAAACCTCCTAGCATTTAAGAAGATATGTAGGATTAAGCATTTTCGAAATTCTACGCCCACTTTTCCAGATTGTCAAGAAATTCATTACAATAATGCACAGGTAGCAACGATTTACCCTTGCATCAATCGCCCCTTTTACCGTACAAAATATCCCTATGGAAAGAAGCTACGAGAGAACTTTTGCTCTACTGAAGCCCGGAGTCCTACAACGCCGCTTAGTTGGTAAAGTGCTTTCCCGGATCGAAGGGAAGGGTCTCAAAATCATCGGGATGAAACTACTCCGGCTCTCCCGAGAGCAATGTGAAGTACAGTATCGGGAACACGAGGGGAAGTATTTTTATCCGCCCTTACTAGAATATATGACCTCCGGCCCTGTCATTGCCCTCGTTCTAGCTGGATACAATGCGATCAAGACCCTCCGAAACCTAGCTGGCCCTACCGATCCAGCGGAAGCCCCACCGGGAACCATCCGGGGCGACTTTGGGACCTTCACTCGATACAACATCATCCACGCCTCCGATTCTCCGGAAAGCGCGGAACGGGAAATACACCTCTATTTTAGGGAGGAAGAACTCCATGACTGGGAAGATGGGAACGCTATCTGGTTCGGAGGTGCCTCATGAGTACCACCGTGGGAATACTGGGAGCAGGTGGATGGGGCACAGCTCTTGCGAAAGTACTCGCAGAAAAAGGCTATGAGGTCGAAGTATGGAGCTATGAAGAGTCCGTTGCAAAAGAGATCGATACTCTTCATACAAATGCCAAGTATCTACCGGATGTAACCTTACCCAAAAAGATCCATGCCTCCACGGATATTCAGGCAGTGACCACTGGAAAAGAATATATCCTCGTGGCCATTCCTTCCCTTTTCATTCTTAACTCCATAAAACAAATTCTTACGGTTCCCAATATCATGGAAGGGCAAAGTCTCATAGGAGTTGTCACCAAAGGATTCATCTCTACGCCCCAAGGTCCACGATTGATTCTTAGCGCCTTAGAAGACTACCTGCCGGGATTCTACAAGGGCAATCTGGTATATATTTCCGGTCCAAGCCATGCGGAAGAAGTGGCCAGAGGGAAGCTCACGGGATTGATCAGCGCTTCCCTCAACGCAAAAAACTCCATCCGGTTCCGGGAACTTCTATCCACCTCCTATCTCCTAGTTTTCAGTTCCTTCGATGTGATTGGCGTACAGGTATGCGGTGCCATGAAGAATGTGATTGCCATCGCCTTTGGAATGCTGGATGCATTGAAGAATCTTTCAAACTTCGTGGGGGACAACACCGAAAGCTTACTGCTGGCTGCGGGGTTGAACGAGATACAGACCCTCGGCCGCGCGTTAGGATCGACTCATCCTGAGACCTTCACGTCGATTGCGGGAGTGGGAGACCTGGATGTGACCTGTAGAAGCGTGTATGGGAGGAACCGGCGATTCGGACTAGAAATTATCCTGAAAGGTATACTGCAGAAGTTCCGTAACCTGGAAGACCTTCTCCAGCGAATACATGAGATAGGGTATCTTCCTGAAGGAGTGGTAGCATGTAAGTCGGTCATGAGCCTGGCATACGACAGGCAATTGAAACTACCCATCGCAGAAACAGTGTATCGAATCCTTAATCGAGAACAGGAACCTTTTCCCCTGATAGAGAATCTGTTGAACACTCTTACCCGATCGAATCTGGAGGTATTATGGATTTCCGGAGGGCAGGAAACCTAAATGGAGAGAAATTTGACCCGGTACTCTTCGATGTCCACCATGGGGGGGCGCTCGATGGGGAGAATCTCCGTTCTAATCGGCTGGTGGACGCTCTCATTCGCCTGCAGGGCAATATGGTAGGAGTGCAGTACCGAATCCAGCTTACAATCTGTCCAACTTTTCAAACGATGGAAAAAGGTGGTGAGGATTCCAAAGGACATTCTGCTCAACGCTTCCACGCTCTGATTCCTGTGAATGCGGCGGTCCAGATCTACCTGGGCTATCACCTCCGGACCTGCACGGTGATAGATATCGATCAGGTGTCCCAACTCTACCCCATACCCAACGGAAAAAGGAAGACGTTCTAGCAAGCTTCGCCTTCCTGCATATTCGCCACTCAAGGGTTGTATCAAATACGCCAGTTCCGGATAGAAGAGGGAGAACAAGGGGCGAATAAGGATTTCTGTTACCCTGCCTCCGCCAGTGGGGAAAAAGCCTGAAGGGGTCTTCAGGGGCCTTTCGTAGAAAGCTTTCACGTAACTGATTTGGGGGTTTTCCAGTAAAGGCCCCACCAGTCCATATACGAACTTGGGTGCAATGTTGTGGATATCCGCATCTATCCATACGATGATATCACCCGTCAGTACATAGAGGCTTTTCCAGAGGTTTTCCCCCTTCCCTCGATGAGTTCCATACTTAGGAAGGATATTTTTGGACTCGTACACCTTCGCACCGAAACTTGCCGCCACGGACCGAGTTTTATCGAGGGACCCCGAATCGATCACCGCAATCTCATCCAGCAGAGGAATACGATCCATCAACTCGGTTTTCAGAATAAGAATTTCCTTCCCGATGGTGGCTTCCTCATTCAAAGTAGGGAAAGCGAGGGATATTCTGACACCCTGCTGGGTTTTCAGTTCCACAAGTCTGGAAAGATTGGAAAACGTGCTGTGATGAAACGTCTTCAGGAGAATGGGATTCGTTTCTTCCTTCATGGTTCTTCCAACTCCATCGCTTCAATTCCCAACTCCAAAAACGAGTGGAGTTGCCGAAACCCCACTTCGATGGGAGCGATTTCGACGTATTCCTCCTGTTTTCCTTTTTTCCCTCGGGTGATCCCCAGGGTGATCGCGGGAATGTTAAAAGAATGGAGGAAGGCCGTTTTGGTTGGGATGGAAATAGAACATTTATCGATCTTCAATCGGCGGTATACTTCTTTCAAGGTACGGTGAAGTACGGAGTTCAAATCAGGATTCCCCGGGGGTACATGAGAAAGCAGTTGGATATCAGCTTTGGCACCCATCTCCAGTGCGATCTTTTCGATGGTGGCTGTTACCGTGTTCTTCATCATCTCGAGAATGGTCGGATTGAGTGAGAACATTTCAAGATCCAGCACGCCTTCATTCGGGTAGTATCCGAACCCGATCCCCGCATCGATACGGGCGATATTGAGGGCTGTTTTACTCTCCTTGTCCCATTGAATGTTTCCTAGCTGGAAGGCGATATGGGACAGTACCGTAACGGAGGAAGACCCGTTGGAATGGTCCAGTACATCCTGTTCCGGAGTGGAAATCCGTACAGACAGCTTACAGTGTCCTATGGGTTGGGGTTCGAAGTTCCCTAGATGAATACTCGATACATAGAGGGCGAAGGATATAACGCCTGGAAAGTTCTTAAGAAAAGATTCCAGAGCTTTGAACTTCCCTCTTTCCTCGGATAAACTTGTAAACAGGCAAATGACATTCTGAGGATACTCGTAGGAGGTGGTTTGCATCTGTTCGGCAAAATTCAGTAAGGCTGCCACCCCAATACTTTCATCGGATATGCCGATTCCTTTCGCCTGAGTTTCCGTCAAATGTACAAGACTTTCCAGGGGCGAATACTGTTCTGTTCCCAAATCGGTATAGAGCAGGACATATTTATCGGTAAATCGAGAAGCGGGGAAGATTGCGGCGATATTTCCCGCATCGTCTTGATAAGGCTCATAGATACCGTACTCATGGAGTTTGCGAAGGATGAACTCTATCCGGGGACATTCTTCTGTCAAAACAGGAGGAATCTCATTGAAGAGCATCGCATCGGAAAGGATACGGGTAACGATCGGGCTATACCTACCTTCCCATTCCCTGTGAAAGGAAGGCTTGAGTCTACCCTTGAAAAGACTCTTGAAAATGGATGACACCCGTTGGAAAGCTTTTCTTATCCCCATGATTCTTTATCTACTATACCCCATCTAGACACTACTCGCAATCGATTCCTTTTTCTTCCTAGTTGGATAAATCATGGAAAATAAGTATCGTATCTATACGATGGTACAGAGCATGAGCATAGGAGACGTTGCATTCATGCCCCCTCTTTTCCCCTTCCAGGAAAGTTTCTGCCCCCTTGCGGATCTTCTAAAAAGGGAACTGTACCCTCCCCTTCCCCTATGGGATAGAGACAGTCATGAAGGGTGTACGATCGTATGGGGGCAAAGGATAGTAGAGAAGCTCTCGAAACTCCATGTAAAGGAAGTGCTCGTCCGAAAGTTCGGTCCAGGGGAACTCTCCCTTCCCGAGGCGTTAATCTTATGGATCGGGTTGGAACAAAGGAAAGGGGGATGGAGCTGGACAGAATTGAGGGATCTTTACCAGTATGTACAGGAACATCGGATTTCCTTGCCCGAGCCCCTGCTGACTTCCCTGGTTGGTTCTGAAGGGAACTGGCATCGGGTGGAACAATTCATTCAACTCTCAGAACCCCTCCAACAACTAGTTTCAGAGGAAAAACTCGATCTAAAAACTGCCCTTCGAGTGAAAAGCATCCCCCCACAAGCCATCGAACAGTTAAAACCTGTTCTAGAATCCCTGAGTTATTCCGAACGACGGATCTTTCTCAGACTGTTCTACGAAGTAGTACAGAGGGATCGTCTAGAGTCCCCCCAAAGCCTGGACCTTGCCACGCGTCTACTGCATACCTCCAAACCCCTTGAAGAACTCTATCGGATCCGGTATCCCTCTCTCCACCGGCTTCAGGAAACCTACCATGAGACGGTGGATACGTTTTTGAAAGGCACCGGGATCAAAGTTACTCCTCCTCCCTATTTCGAAGGTACGCAGTTCAGAGTGGAGTTTTCATTCGAGAAGGGCAACCAGCTACAGCGGAAAGCTTTAACCCTTCAAAAGCTATCGGAAACGATCGATCCAGTGATAGAAAAGCTCGTCTATGGCACAGAATAGTTTCACGAAGATCTACCTCACTCCCGAAGCGGAAACCCTCCCTGCCACCCAGAGGGCCTTTCGTTTGCTCGGGTATCCAGCATACCGGATCGTGGGTGACCCTATGGAGATCCCCCCCCAAGATCAAAATCAAAACACCCTCTTCATCACCTCCCACAGGGGACAAACGGTATACAAATGCCCGGGTTCACGAGGTCATCTCTGCTGCAATTACCTCACCATCGATCTGTATTTGGGGTGTTCCCTCGGATGCACCTACTGCATCATGAAAAGTTACTTAAACTTCTCGCCCTTGACCGTATACGCAGATCCCGCACCGTCCATCCATCGGATCCAGGCTCTAGCCCAAAAGAATCCCCATCGGATCCTCCGAGTTGGCACGGGTGAAACGGGGGACTCTTTACTTCTCGATCCCCTCTTCGATCTGAGCCGCCCATTGATCGAAGGACTCGCCGATTTCCCCAATGTCTACCTGGAACTAAAGACGAAAACGACCCATGTGGACCATCTTCTAGATATTCCGAAGAAAGGGAATGCCATCATCGCATTCTCCCTCAACGCAAAGGAGATGCAAGAACGGGAAGAAGGAACCAGCGCCTCCATCGAGGAACGGGTCAGCGCCGCAGTAAAAGCTTCCGAAGCAGGGTATAACCTGGCTTTCCATTTCGATCCTATTGTTCGGTTTGCCAACTGGAAAGAAAGCTATTCTTATACGATCGAACTATTGAAAAAAGTTCCTGCCCATCGGATCCGCTGGATCAGCCTGGGGACACTACGTTTTACCCCCGCTCTCAGGGATCGGCTGGAAGATAGGCCCTACCTGTTCGAGGAGTTCGTTCCCTGTCGGGATGGAAAGTACCGGTATCTCCAACCGATACGGATCCAGATGTATAAATGGTTTCTGAAAGAACTTTCCATGTTGACTGATACCCCCATCTACCTCTGCATGGAAAGTGTAGATGTCTGGAAAGCGGTTTATGGCGATACTCCTATGAAAATAGATGCACTTCGGGATATATTTATGGGTATACCATGTAAAACTCGATCATAGGGGTCCAAGGATGAAGAAAGTATACAGTGTGGGATGCTTGCTATGCATGATTGTCCTGCTTTCCGGCTATCCCGAAGAAGTAGGCGAAGTTTCCTACCTTCAACAGGGGGCAACTCTTGTTCGAAACACCAAACCCATGCAGATAGATTTCAGCACTCCCATCGAAAATTACGATCTGGTGAAAACCAATTCTTCCGGCTTGGTGGAAATTCACTTTTACGAGGAAACAGGTATTCAAGGTAGCCTCCTGGTAAAACCTTCTTCCAGCCTCTACATAGACCTTTCTCTTTTATCAGAGGGGGGAAAGGCTCGAATCGAGCTTCTCTCTGGTTCGGTTACCCAGAAAGCGATCAAGCTAACGGGGAAATCCAGCTTCGAGGTACGGGCAGGGAACGTATCCATGGGGGTACGAGGCACCACTTTCGAAGTAGCGACAGCTCCCGATGGTTCCATCCTAATTGCCTGCGAAGAAGGGCAGGTAAGGTGTGAAGCCGAGGATGGGACAACTCTATTCGCAGAACCGGGTAGCGCGGTAGAACACACACCAGAACGGGGATTCCGGAACATTCCCATCATGTTTCAAGATCTAGAAACATTCCGACGGAACTGGCATGCAGAACGGATCGAGGCTTTCCGCAGCAATCCCCATAGGGCCCTTCGGAATTTCGCAAACCGGTATCTGGAAATGAAGGGGAAGTTCGATGAAGCCTACAAAACCCTTATGGCACGGTACGAAATCTTGGATAAATGGTTCCGGGAAGATCGAGCCGGTAGGACAGGCGCACTATCGGAAGTCCTACGGGAAAAACGCCTCATTGTCGGGCCTCTGTTGCAACTTCGGAAAAGCAGCTTCCTATTCGAAAAAGTGTACTATCGTTTGTTGGAACTGCGAGAGTACTACAAACAGGGGATGATCCGAGGGGACCTGGGAAACGGGATGACGGTAGAACAGTTCTTTCGCCGTTTCGACAACGAAGCGGTAGATCTGGAGGAAAAGATGAACGTGTTCCGTCACACCTTGAAGCTCTTCGCCAAACGAAACGATGGTATCTCAATCATCGATACGATGGAAAATTAATGATAGATTAAGATAGGAAGAAGGGGCGCAAAACGCCCCCCTCAACCTCTATATACGATATATCTGCTATATTCGCTATAGCATTTTTCAGTTTCCTAATCTTTTCCGCTTCGCTTCCTTTACGATAGGCCAAACAATTGAAGCGATGGTCAATGCAATCAAGGTCACGCAGATAGGAGACCCCCAAAAGATACTCCAATCCCCACCTGAGATCAGCCTGGCTTGCCGGAAAGACTGCTCCATCATACCTCCCACTATTCCCGCAAGGATCAAGGGCGAGGTGGGAATATTAGCCTTTTCCATGAAAAGTCCAATGAGTCCAAAGATGATCATAATAAATAAATCTGTTGCCAAATTTTCTATCGCATAGGTGCCAATAAAGGCCAATCCTAATACGATGGGGAAAAGGTACCGTGCAGGAACTGACAACACTCTCACGAGTAGTTTTGCCAGAGGCAGGTTGATGATAACACAAACGATATTCCCAATGATCATACTGGCGATCATCCCCCAGGCAATGTCAGGATGCTTTTCGAAAAGCAGAGGGCCAGGCTGTAAACCCAGCATGAGAAGGGCTCCCATCATAACTGCAGTGGTGCCGGATCCGGGGATTCCCAACGTCATCATAGGGATTAATGCACCTACCGAACAGGCATTGTTGGCAGCTTCTGGTGCGGCAAGACCTTCGATGGCCCCTTTCCCAAATTCTTCCGGATGTTTAGATAAATTCTTTTCGTTATTGTAAGCCATCAAAGCTGCCATCGTTCCTCCAGCACCCGGCAGAACTCCAACAAAGAATCCAAGGGGGGTGCTGCGAAGAATCGGTAGCCAGGAACGCTTCCAATCCTCCTTCGTGATCCATATTCGTCCGAACTTCGTTTGCACTTTTCGGATGCCTTCATGGATCATCCGAAAACTCTTGAATACCTCTCCCAACGCATAGATCCCCAAGATGATGATGAGGAAGTCGATACCTCCCTGAAGTTCCAGGATACCAAAGGTAAACCGGGACACCCCCGATTGCGCATCCAAACCAACGGTGGACACCATCAATCCTAAGAAAAGAGAGATGAAGCTCTTCACCATGTTTGTCTTTGCCATAGCTGCCGTTGCAGAGAGGGCAAATACCATCAAGAGAAAGTACTCGGCAGGACCGAACTTGATAGCAAATCGTGCCACGGGTACTGCTGTGAAGATCATTACGACGGTAGCAATCATCCCCCCAATAAAGGACGCGATAGCCGATATAGCTAAAGCAGCCTCTGCCCTTCCCTGCATGGCCATTGGGTATCCATCGAAGGTTGAGGCTATGGCAGCACCGTCCCCTGGAGTGTTGATCAAAATCGAAGAACGGGATCCTCCAAACATCGCTCCATAATAAACTCCTGCCATGGTAATCAGCGCACCCACAGGGCCCATGGTGAAGGTCAAGGGCAAAAGCACGGCCACACCCGTAGCAGGACCCAATCCAGGAAGCATCCCGATAATAGTTCCCAAAAGGCCTCCAAGGGTTACCCAAAAAATATTAATCGGCTGAAGGGCAACCTGTAAACCTAGTGCTAGATTCGATAAGATTACGTCCATTCTATCCCCCTATAGGCCCAAGAAGGGCATTCTGGGAAGCTGAATACTCAAAACTTCTCCGAAAAGAACATAAACCCCCACGCTGAATCCCAGCGAAATGCTAAGGATCGACTTCCATCGTTCCTTTCCGTTGAACAGGTAAAGCACAATGGATAGGAAAAGGAACGTAGACAGTAGGTACCCTATTCGTTCGAAGAAAAAAGCATACAAACCACATAATAAGGAAACTGTTGCAATGGATTTCCCATATTGGGTGAAGGTGAAGGAAACAGGTTTCCCTTCTTTCCTAGATGCACGAACTGCTTCCTGAATGAGAAGGAGTATTCCCAAAAGGGTCATTCCTCCTCCTAGCATAAGAGGGAAAATTAAAGGTGCTAGCGGGTTACCCACCGTGGCTCGGGGAAGTGTCCATGCGAGATACGAGTATCCTACACCCAGAAGGAACGCAAGGATACCAGTCACTACATTTATAGTCATAAGGAACTCCTAAAAGGGCAGAAACCCCCTGAAACGGAGATTTCTACCCTGCCGGTTTTGCTTAAAAGAGATTACTGTTTTAACATTCCAATTTCGCCCAGAACCGCTTTGTAGTCTTCGTTGGTTTTATTCAAGAAGGCCAAGAACTCCGGAGCATCCATATAGTTTTTGGACCAACCGTTCTGCTTACAGGCGGCATCCCATTCGGGAGTTTTCACCATTTCTGCCAACGTTTTCCTCCAATAGATCAACGCATACTCCGGCATTTCCGGTGGTCCAAAGAGACCTCGCCAGTTGCGGAACACTTCATTGATCCCCTGCTCCTTGCAGGTAGGAATGTCTTTTAGGACATCTGCGGTAACCCGTTCAGGCCCCGTTTGTGCCAAACCTCTGAGGTCACCGCTCTGGAGCAGTCCCCGTACGTCACTGAGACCGGTAGAAAGAAGTTGAATGTGGCCACCCAATACCTGAGCGGGACCGGAACCTTCCTGGAAGCTCACATACTTGATCTTTTTTAAATCTTTAACACCGGCGGCCCAGGCCATAATGAGGAACTGGATATGGTCCATGCTGCCAACAGCAGAGGTTCCTCCGATCACCACGCTGGAGGGATCTTTCTTCAGATCTTCCATCACCTGTGCGATAGAGGTGTACTTAGAGTTCTTGGCCACTACAAAAGCACCGTAATCCGTGATCAAAGAGGCAATGGGGGTAGTATTCTTGTAGCTATATGGGGAAGATCCATTGAGGTGGATCAGTAAAAGGGGAGGACTGTACACCGCTATGAGGTTGTCCGCTCCTTTCTTTGTCTGCATGTAGGCAAGGTTCACCCCACCGCCTCCACCGGGTTTGTTCGTTACGGGGAGAGGAACCGAAACAAGTTTCGTATCCGTTAACACCTTGGCTACTGTCCGGATCGTCAGATCCCATCCTCCCCCTGGTCCTGCCGGAGCAATGAAGTCGATAGGTTTGGTTGGGTACTTTGGTGCCTTCTCCCCAGACCCGCCCGCAAATAGGGTTACTGAAGTCAGGGATATAAGTGCCACCAAAAAGACTGCTTTCTCTGTTCGTTTCATGAAAGCCTCCTTCAAGATTGTATATAAATACCCCGCAAGGGGTATTGTACCTTTATTCAGGGATGTATCTCTCGGATCACATCGATGATCGTACCATCCCGATACTCCACAAGGGCAACGACTTTTTTCCCGAATTGCAATGGTTCGGGTGTTCCTGTAACTTTTTCCGCTTTTTTCTTCAATTCTTCGATGGGATATACCGGCAAACGAGCCGCTTTCAATCTTTCCAGCACTTCGGGACGCCGCGGGTTGACTGCTACCCCATGGTCTGTTACCAACACATCTACCGTTTCACCCGGTGTAACAATCGTGGTTACCCGATCGATCACCGTTGGAGTCCTTCCTCGTACGAGGGGGGCTACGATTACAGAAAGCCCCGAACCGATAGCTGTATCCGAATGCCCTCCCGAAGCCCCCCGAATGATCCCGTCAGAACCTGTTATCACATTCACATTGAACTCTGTATCAATCTCCATCGCACTGAGAACTACTACGTTGAGTTTGTTTACCACACACCCTTTGTTTAAAGGATTGGCATAGTAGGAGGCATCGATCTCGGTATGATACCGGTTTTCACCGATGGAACGTACTGCTTCCAGGTCAAAACTCTGCACATCCAGGATTCGTTTTATCAATCCTTCCTCATGCATCTTCACGATCTGACTCGTAATTCCCCCTAGAGCAAAACTTGCTTTGATGTTCCGCTCTAACATCTTTTCCCTTAAAAAACGAGTCACTGCCAACGCCGCCCCACCAGAGCCCGTCTGGAGGGAGAACCCATCCTCAAAGTACCCGGAGGCCACGATCACCTGTGCAGCCATCTCTGCAATCAACAGTTCCCTCGGATCCCGGGTCATGCGAGTAGCCCCTGTGGCAATACCCTTTGGATCCCCGATAGCATCAACGATCACTATGGAATCTACCCGATCCTGATCGATACTAAAGGGAGTGTTGGGATATTCCACCAGATTGTCGGTAATCAGGATCACTTTTTTCGCGTTCCGTGCATCCACGATTGCGTATCCCAAGGATCCACAGGCCGATTTGCCGGAGAATCCATTCGCATTACCATAGAGATCGCAGGAAGGCACGCCAAGAAAGGCCACATCTATCGGGAGTTGACCGGTTTCAACAGCTCTCGCCCTCCCGCCATGGGAATGAATCAGTACTGGAGTGTCCATTAAGCCGTGGGAGATCTCATCTGCCAGCTCTCCCCGTAACCCACTTGTATAGATCCGCTTGATTACCCCCTTCCGGATATGCTCCACTAGCGGGGCATGACAGGTGGTCAAGGAACTGGAAGCCAGGGTAAGGTTCTTAATCCCCAGGTTTGCAATAATGTCCATCACCATATTGACCACAAAGTCTCCTTCCCGAAAATGGTGATGGAAACTCACCGTCATTCCGTCCTGAAGCCCGCTTTTGAGAACAGCCTGCTCCAACGTTTCCACAATTTTATTCAGTCGTGGTAAAGTCCTGGAGCCTTTTTCCCTTCGCACCAGAGGAGTACGTACGTAAGCTCCCTGGAAAGGTTCGAGTTTCCCTATTCCTGGGAGGGATTCTGGAACTTCTCTACCGGCAGCGTTTTTCACAAGCTTCATACTTTCACCTCCTCCGGTATAACCCCCGACGCTTTTGCCAATTCGATCGTCCACCGTGCCCGTTCCACAACCGGTTTGTCGATCATACGGCCATCCAGGGCAATCACTCCTGAACCCTTCACTTCTGCCTCACGAATCGCCTCCAGCACCCGCAGCGCTTTGTGCACGTCTTCTTCGGTGGGAGTGTACACCCGGTGTACAAGTTTGATCTGATTCGGCTGAATGACGGACTTCCCATCGAATCCGAGTTGTTTGATTAGTTTAACTTCTGCAAGGAACCCCTCCTCGTCCTGCACGTTGGAATACACCGTATCGATAGCATTAATTCCTGCAACCCTGGCTGCATAAAGTACCTGGCTCCGCGCATAGTACAATTCAATCCCATCCTTGGATCGGGTTGTCCTTAAGCTTGTAACGAGATCCTCCGCTCCAAGGGCTATTCCCAAGAGACGGTTTGAAGAACAGGCTATTTCTCTGGCATTCAGTACGCCGAGAGGAGTTTCGATAGCTGCGAATAATTTGATTGTTCCACTGGGAAGTCCGATCTTACGTTCAACCCGTTCAATTTCCGTTTCCACATCTGTAACATCCTGCGCCTTTTCTGTTTTGGGTATTCTGATGATGTTTGGTCGTGCTCGAACCATCGCTTCGATGTCATCCTTGCCGTAAGGGGTATCCAATCCATTGATCCGAACCGCCGTTTCCACGCCCTCATAATCTATCGTCCGTAGAGTCTGATACACGAGAAATCTGGCTGCATCCTTTTCTCGATAGGAAACAGAATCCTCCAGATCGAACATCACCGTGTCCGGTCTATAGATATGTGCATCCTTTACCATGGCGGCACTATTTCCAGGCACATAGAGCATCGTCCTTCGGAGTTTCATTCCAATTCCTCCCATGGATACTTTTCTATACCCGCTGCCCGAAAAATTGCAGCCGTAAGGCGGGCTCGAATCGTACAATCCAGAGCGCTTCGATCCTGCACTCGGACCTTCACATCCTGCACCTGTAATTTCTTCAAAGTTTCGAAAATGACTTCCCGAATACGATTCCCAAATCGGGCTTCGGAAATGCTTTCCAATTCGATGACGAGCCCCTTTTCAGGATTTCGTTCTACGGTGATCAGCACATCGCTGGACTCGAGGGTCCCTGCACTTCCTGTGTGTAAAATTCTCATACCATTTCCTACCTAATGACGAGAATCTGGTTTCTTCTTGAGCCGATCCAGGATCGGTTCCGCTTCCCTGCTTTGAAGAAACTTGAGGGTCGTTTCAGGAACCAAAGCCCTCACTTCTTCCCACCGCTCTTCTATCAGTAACTTTCGAACCGTCGAAGCACTGACGGCTCTTCCTCCTTTTTCTAGTCTTGGAATCACTTCCACTTGCACTCCAAACTGAGGAAGGATTTCTTTCAGGCATTGATTGTAGACAGAGGTAACCGGACAGTACGGTTCTTCCCCTACAAAACGGCGTGAAACTTTTAGTACTGGGCAGATCCTCTTCCCAAAGATCGTGGCATCGAATCTTCCATACAGACGGTTACCCTCGCTAGCTTCTTTCAAAAAGTACGAAGGGAAGGTGGCTGAAGAAATGATGTACGGACCTCCTAGATGAAGGATGAGGTTCTTGATGTCCCAAGTTCCCTCCTGCACCAGTCTATAACGAACCTCTGTCGGGAATGCCGATCGATCCTCCTCCACAACGAACACATGGAGGGTGTTCACACGGGAAGCGGCGTATTCCAACAAGTACCGATGACCGAGAGTGAAGGGATTGCAATTCACCACCACCGATCCGGAAACGCCTTTCTCCACCCTATGCTGCCGGAGGGATACGAGGTAATGGACAAACCCGTTCGGCCGATTCTCCAACAGGACTATCTCTTTTTCCATTCGTTCTACGGGGCAGAAACCCAATGGGGTGAAGAGTTTTTCATTCTCCGGTCGGGTAAACAGAAACAAGTGATCCCTACCCCTGCGAAAGGCCTCTTGCACCAATTCAGAGAGGATTCGGGAAGCTACTCCCCGCCCCTGGAGGGGAGCTTCGACGGCAATGCATTTAAGGACCTTTCCCGCAAGACTGCCTGTTCCCACGGTCTTTTCCCCCTCCACAGCAAGGACCGTATATTCCACGTCCTCCTCCAATCGGAGGCCTTGCTGTTGGAGAAATTTTTCTACGGATCGCTTGTCAGAAGGAAGAGAAAGTAGAACTTCCCTAAGTTCCATGGACCCATGATGGAACGAGGCAGTCACCCCGTCTGTAGGAAGGTTTTGTGAGTTTTTGTCAGGATTTGTCCTACATGTGGAAGCGGCTTACCGGATCAGGCCGTGCTTAAAAGCGTACTGGGTAAGCTGTGCATTGGTCTTCAGTCCCATCTTTTCCAGTAGACGCATCCGGTAGGTACTGACAGTCTTCACACTGAGGGAGAGTTTCTCCGCAATTTCAGAAGGAGTCTTACCAGATGCCAGAAGGAGAAATACCTGGTATTCCCGATCGGAGAGGGCTTGATGGGGAAGTTCTCCCTGGGTTCGTTTGAGATCCTTTAAAAGGAGTTCTTCTACTATGGGCGTAATATAGGTTCCCCCTTCCGCAAGTCGGCGGATAGCGGCTACCAGTTCTTCCGGCGCTGATGCCTTGTTGAGACATCCCGAGGCGCCGCATTTGAGGGCTCGCAAGGCATACTGCTCTTCCGGCTGGATACTGAGAATCAATACGGGAAGGGAAGGATACAAAGACTTTACATCCTTCAGAAGTTCCAGCCCATCCTTCCCCGGTAAGGAAATATCGAGAACCACTACGTCATAGGGTCCCTTTCGCAGGAGATTCATCAGTTCGTCTCCATCCCCTGCTTCATCCACCTTCCCGATGTAGAGACTCTCCGCAAGGATTTGTTTCAATCCTTTTCGTATCAGGGGATGATCGTCGGCAATCACTACCCTAAGCATTTCCCCACTCCAGAGGAACGGTGATGACGATTTGTGTACCCTTCGATCCGGTGATCTCTACCGATCCATGCAGGTAGGAACACCGTTCACGGATGCCGATGATCCCGAATGAATCGTCGCTTTCCAGTTCTTCCGGGCGAATTCCGCGGCCATTGTCCTTCACCCGAAGCACTAGATTTCTATCTTCCTTCCGCAGATCCACTTCTACCTGGGTAGCCATGGCATGTTTCATGATGTTGGTCAAGATCTCCTGAAAAACCCTGAACAGGTTCGTAGCTACATCCGGAGGTAGTTCTATCGGAGCCACAGGGAGGGAAAGGGAAACCTCGATACCCGAATGTTTCTTGAAAGCTTGGATCTGCCATCGCAGAGCTTCCACGAAGCTCAAGTGGTCCAATACCTGGGGACGCAGCTGGGTAGTGATCTTCTTCACACTATCCATCGCTTCATCCAACACTTCCAGCATACCCTGAACTTTATCCACCAGGAGTCTCGATTCCGATTGCAGGTGATTCTTTAACCAAAACGCATCCATCTTCAGAACTGCCAGGTATTGACCCAACCCATCATGGATCTCCCGGGCAGCATGTTTCCGTTCCTCCTCCCTCACATCCTGAATGTGCATCGAAAATCGTCGGAGTTGAGCTGTTTTCTGTTCTAGTTTGTATGTCCTATACCGATATAGGCTCCATATAGTAAAGATCAGGATCCCTACCATTAGGAATCGAAATCCAGGGGTTTCCCAAAAGGGAGGATGTACGATGATATCCAAGAAAGTCTCTTCAGTATTCCATACTCCCTGATGGTTGGCCCCTTTCACTCGCAAAGTGTATCTACCCGGCCTAAGACCGGTGACCAACGCATTGTTCCGCGAACCCAGAAAAAGCCAATCCCCGTGTAGCCCATCGATCTTCATTGCATACTGGTTTTTCTCCGGATTTGTATAATCCAATACCGCAAATTGAAAGGAAAGAACGGATTCCCTCCACGAAAGCTCCAACCGGCTACTAAAGGGGATAGGAGCCTGAAGTGCCATATATCCATGGATCTTCTTCCCCACGGGAACTGGCTCATCGAAGAGAAGGATCTGAGTGATCCGGATGGGAGCGGGAGCATACCGGACCCGTATCTTATCAGGTGAAAAATAAGTGATTCCCCGAGGCCCCCCGAAAAATAGGGTACCGCTTTTCCCTTTACCGAAGGATTTCTGGGAAAACTCGTTTTTCTGAAGACCGTCGGGTTCACTGAAGTTCAGGATCGAACCCGTCCTTGGATCGTATCGGGAAAGCCCCCCCTCGGTACTAACCCATAGGAATCCTTCCTCATCTTCCTGTATGCCGAAAACATTGTCTCCCGAAAGGCCATGCTTCTTGGTGATATGTAAAAAGGTTCCTGTGTTCCCATACATCCTGTTGAGCCCTCCCCCCGAGGTCCCTATCCAGAGAGTTCCCTGGGAGTCCTCGAAGAGGCAGTTCACACTGTTGTCCCCCAGACTTGAAGGGTCTCCTGGGATGCGCTTGTACTGTACGAAATCGTCCGAATTCGGTCTGTACCGTGAGAGCCCTCCATCCCAGGTACCTATCCATAGAACACCCTTTGAGTCTTCGAGAATGGCACGTACAGAATTTCCGTTCAGGCTGTTTGGGTTTCCAGGGATCGAGCGATAACGAAAAAACAAGCGGGTTCCGGGTATCCATCTAGCCAATCCGCCCAGTTCGGTACCTACCCATAGGGTTCCCCGGGAATCCATATACACAGCCCAAACGTTATTACTCCCTATCGTGCTAGGATCCCGTGGGTCGTGCACAAAACGTACGAATTTTCCCGTCCCCTTGGTTAATACATTCAATCCTCCTCCGTCCGTCCCCACCCAGAGGTTCCCTTCCCGATCCTCCACGATACTGTACACGAAATCACTGCTAAGGCTGGTGGGATCTTCAGGATTTGACCGATAGTTGGCGATCTTTCCTGTAGCAGGGTTCCATCGGTGGAGTCCCCCTCCATCTGTACCGAACCAAATGGTTCCGGCGGAATCTGTGTAGATCTGTCGTGGGGTATGCTTGGTAGGGAGGAATTGAAAGTCTACCGATAGAGGGTTGTAACGATTGATTCCAGCGTCTCGTGTTCCCACCCAGATGAGGCCTCCCCTGTCCTTGTACAGGCATCGAATCCAATCTCCCGATAGTCCTCTGGGATCATCAGATTTCCTGATCCATGTGATTGTCTTCGATCGAGAATCATAGATGGCAATCCCATCCGAATCGGTTCCCAACCAAATTCTTTCATTATCGTCTTCTATAATCGCCCGCACGGTTGTGTTAGTTAGGGGATTCTCAAAAGAACCAGTTTTGGAATGTCGTACAATCACTCCTCGTTGCTCTGTTCCTATCCATAGATTGCCTTTGGAATCCTGGAAAAGCGCCCGTACTGTAAGCCCATCGAGGATCCGTTCGAATGCATCTTTCTCACGGACATACTTTGCCAACCCACCGCCCGCTGTTCCCACCCATACGTTTCCTTCCCTGTCCTCGAGAAGACACCGTACAGTGTCACTGGGCAATGATTCAGGATTCGTACTCTTTCGATAGTGAAAGAACTGATTTCGGACTCGATCGTACCGATCCAAGCCGCTTCCTCCGGTGCCTACCCACAACCACCCCATCCGGTCTTCGAGAAGAGCGAACACTTTATCACTGGCAACGCTTCGGGGATCCTTCGGATCTTGGCGGTAGGTATGGAACTCCTCTGTCTCCCGATCGAATCTGTTCAACCCTCCTCCATCCGTTCCAATCCACAGATCCCCAAAGGAATCCTCCCATAGGGAGAAGATTACGGAGGCGGATAGACTGTTCGGATTTTCTGGCTCGGGCCGATATACGGTGATACTCCGTCCATCGTAACGACTCAAGCCGCTGAAGGTACCGAACCACATGAATCCGTACCTATCCTGCACCATACAGAACACAGAATTACTGGAAAGCCCTTCCTCCATGGAAAGGTGGGAAAACCGGAAGGAATCCCCCTGTGCAGGTAGGGGAACCAGGACGAGAAAGAACCATCCCAATAAAAAGAACATACTGTACTGTATGTCTCAGATATCCCCTGTTGTCAAGGAAAGGAAGGAACTATAAGATACATCCCATGGATCAAGTGGAAACGATCCGAGAGGTGTTTCAGTACCTCAGGCAGTTTACCGGAACCACCTTTGTCATCAAGGTGGAGTATCCCATCATCCAGGATACCCTCTTTCCAGTCCTGATGCGGGATGTAGCTTTTCTTCACCAGGTAGGTATCAGGATCATTCTAGTCCCCGGTGCAAAGGAACGGATCGATGAAATACTGAAGGACTACCACATCGAAGGAAAAACCATCAGAGGAATTCGTGTGACCAGCCATGAGGCGATGCCGTTCATCAAAATGGCAGCCTTCGATGTAGCCAACCGGGTGATGACGAGTCTCGCCGCCTCTTCGATCAACGCGGTGATAGGCAATTGGGTACGGGCTAGAGCAATCGGAGTGGTGGATGGAACGGATTTCCAAAGTGCCGGAACGGTGGATCGGGTGCTGACGGAAGGATTACGGAGGGTACTGGAAGATGGATTCGTTCCCATCCTTCCCTGTATCGGGTGGAATTCCACCGGCAGGCCCTACAACATCTCTTCCAATGAACTGGCGGTGGTCACTGCCGCAAGAATCGGGGCGGAGAAATTGTTTTTCTTGACCGCGGGAACTGTGTTTCGCGCATCGGAGTTCACCGTTCCCGAAGGCGTTCCCATAGCTCCCGGAGGGCGGATCAGCAACTTCAGCTTGGCGGATCTGGAAAGGTTCTTTCAACTGAACCAGGACAAGGAGGAGCAACTGGAACTCCTCCGCATGGCGAGGAGGGCATGTGAATCGGGGGTGGAACGAGTCCACATTCTCGATGGAAGGATGGAGGGAGCTTTGCTTTCCGAGATATTCTCTAACCTCGGCTCGGGAACGATGGTCTACTCCAACCGCTACGCGGGGATCCGTCCGATGAAACCGACGGAAATCATCGATGTCCTCAGACTGATGAAACCCTTCGTGGAACGGGGAATCCTCCTCCCCCGATCGGAAGAAACCCTCGCGGAAACCTATCAAGACTACATCGTGTTCGAGATCGACGATGCCATCCACGCCTGTGCAGCCCTTCACCTGTATCCCGAGGGAGTGGGAGAAATCGCCGGTGTGGCGGTAGATGAGCAGTATACCCATCTGGGGGTAGGACCCAAACTCATCGGGTATTTACTGGAAAAGGCTCAGGAGCTCGGGTTGAAACGGGTGTTCGTCCTTACGGTGGCCACAGTTGATTGGTTTCTGAAGTTGGGGTTCGAAGAAGCGGATCTATCTGCCATTCCAGAAAAGAAACGGGCAGCGTACGACTTACGTCGGCGCAGCCGGATCCTGATAAAGGAACTGAAGAACGAATCTACCTGAGCAAAGGGGCCCTATCGATGACGAGCTGGAATATAGATGAAGTATTGAGGCTCCTGAATGAGGCGGCCCGCATAGCTCTCCACTACTTCGATTCTCCGAGGCGGGAGTTCAAAAACGATCGATCGATAGTGACCGAAGCAGATAGGGAAATCGAAGAGATGCTGGGAATGGAGTTCGACAGGCCTCGGGAAGGTGTATACCTCATCGGAGAGGAAACTGTCGAAACGAAGGACGAAGCATACATCCAGGCAGCCTTGAAGGGTTCCACCTGGATCATCGACCCCATCGATGGGACTTCTTCCTATGCAAACCACCTCCTATCCTGGGGCATCTCCATCGCCTATGCGGAAAAAGGGAAGATCACCGAAGGAGCCATCTATCTACCGGTAGCAGGAAAACTCCTCATTACGGAAAAGGACCGGGTGTACGCTTCCCAATGGCGGAGGGATTGCAGGGACGATGAACCCCATCTAAGCATCCATAAACCGATCATCCCCCAACCTCCTTTCGAAGCGGGAGTGATCGCCATCGATCAGGGAAATACCCGCTCTGGACATGGCTTCCCCGGCACCGTGCATGCCAGCGGGAGTAGCGTTTTTGCCCTTCTCCACCTCTTCATGGGAGGATACGTCAGCTACATCGCCTATGCAAAGCTTTGGGATCTGGCCGCTGGAGCAGCCATAATGGAAAAATTGAGGTTTCTCGGTCGATTCGAGGACGGGAACCCCTACACGACCTCCATCGACGAAACTATCTACGAACTATCCCCCAACGCTAAGAACCGCCGATGGAAGACGAGGGGAAGGGTTGTGTTCTCCGGCTCTGAACAAGGTCTTCAATACACCCTGGAGGGACTCAAAACGGGGCGTTAAGCCTCTGCCCGCGTAACCTGACTCAGTATCCCAGATGGGAAGCGAGCCATTTCTCTGTTTCCTCCACCGTGGAACCTGTCCGCCGAGCATAGTCTTCTACCTGGTCCCTCCCGATCCGGTCCACGCTAAAATACCGAGAAGCGGGATGGGAAAAGTAATACCCCGATACCGAGGCGGGGGGCACCATCATGAACGTTTCTGTCAGGGTAATCCCCAGGCGATCCGGCTCGAGGAGGGTCCAGATACGGGCCTTTTCTCGATGATCGGGGCAGGGGGGGTACCCCGGGGCGGGCCGAATTCCCTGGTACCGAACCTTGAGGATCTCCTCTATCGAGAGGGATTCCTCGCCTGCATACCCCCAAAACTCTTTCCTCACCCGCAGATGGAGGTACTCGGCAAAGGCTTCCGCCAGTCGGTCGGCAAGGATCTTCAGCAGGATCCCCCGGTAATCATCCCCTTCCCGCTCGAAACGCTTGGTGGCTTCATCGAGGCCAATCCCTGCGGTAACCGCGAAGAATCCCACATAATCGGGGAGGGAGATAGATAGAGGAGCGATGAAATCGGCCAGGGAAAGATAGTACGGAGTCTCTTTCTTTCGCAGCTGCTGCCGAAGGAATGGGATACGTAAGACCTTCTGTTGCCGGCTTTCGTCGTTGTATACCACTACCGTATCATCCTCCGTCGCATTGGCCGGAAATATTCCGTATACCCCCTTCGCTTGCAGGAGGGACTCCTCTTGGATCCGCTCTAGCATCCGCTGGGCATCCTGGAAGAGTTTTTTCGCCTCTTTCCCTTTCACGGGGTCTTCCAGAATCTGGGGGTACTTCCCTTCCATGTCCCAGGCAATGAAGAAAAATTGATAGTCTATGAAGGGCACCAGGGTAGAAATGGGGACTTCGATCGTATGGGTTCCCAACTGTACAGGTTTAGGGGGGGTGTACCCATCCCAACCTGGATCAAAGCGTTTTTTACGAGCTTCCGCCAGGGACAATAGATCATAGGGAGCCCGACTGAGGCGTTGGGACCGGAGAAAGGAGTACCGTTCCCTGATTTTGGCTACAAAGGGTTCCCTTCTATCCGTGTCCTTCAGGGAGGCGGCTACCCCTACTGCAAGGGATGCATCCCTCACGTGGATCACCGGCCCCCGATACACCGGTTCGATTTTCACGGCGGTATGAATCTCCGATGTGGTAGCTCCCCCAATGAGGAGGGGAATGGTAAAACCTGAACGGTCCAGTTCGGAGGCTACATGAACCATTTCGTCCAGGGATGGGGTAATGAGTCCGGACAACCCGATCATATCCACCTTCCGCTCCCGAGCCTCCTGAAGGATGACTTCCGCAGGGACCATCACCCCCAGATCGATCACTTCCCATCCATTGCACTGAAGCACTACCTTGACGATGTTCTTCCCGATATCGTGCACATCCCCCTTCACCGTGGCAATGAGGAACCTGCCCTTCGTCGAACCCTCCCGATCTGCCTTTTCTTCCAGCAGGTAAGGTTCCAGGTAGGACACCGCCTGCTTCATGACCCGGGCACTCTTCACTACCTGGGGCAAGAACATCTTCCCCGATCCAAACAGCTCTCCCACCTGGTTCATTCCATCCATCAGGGGTCCTTCGATCACCCGCAGGGCTGTACCCAGCTCTTTCCGAGCTTCCTCGACATCGGCCTCTATGAAGGAAGTGATTCCCTTTACCAGGGAATGAACAAGGCGTTCCCGGACACTCCCCATGCGCCAGGCAGGATCCTCCGCTTCCTGCATCTGATCTGAACCACTATAGAGGGGAACGATTTCCAGTAACCGCTCCGTCGCATCGGGACGACGATTCAGGATCACATCCTCCACCCGTTCTAGGAGATCTTTAGGAATCTCGTCGTACACATCCAACTGGCCAGGATTCACGATCCCCATATCCAGTCCCGCCTGAATGGCATGGTACAGGAAGGCAGTGTGCATCGCTCTACGGATCCGTTCGTTTCCCCGGAAAGAGAAGGAGAGGTTGCTGATCCCTCCGCTGGTTTTTGCATAGGGAAGATGGTTCTTGATGAACCTCACCGCCTCGATAAAATCCACCCCATAGTTTCGATGCTCCTCCATCCCGGTAGCCAGTGCGAAGATGTTGGGATCGAGGATGATGTCTTCGGGAGGAAAATCTACCCGTTCCCGCAGCAGCCGATAAGCTCGGCTACAGACACCGACTTTCCGCTCGAACGAATCCGCCTGCCCCTCCTCATCGAAGGCCATCACCACCGTGGCCGCCCCATATGTACGCACCAGTCGGGCCCTGCGGAGGAACTCCACTTCCCCTTCCTTGAGACTCAGGGAGTTCACCACACACTTCCCCTGCAAACACTGCAATCCTGCCTCTATCACCTCCCACCGGGAAGAATCGATCATCACCGGTAGCCTTGCTATGTCGGGTTCTGTGGCCAGGAGGAGCAGAAACTTCCGCATCGCTTCCACAGAGTCCAGCATCCCCTCGTCCATGTTCACATCCAGCATTTGGGCCCCCCCTTCCACTTGGGAACGGGCCACTTCCAACGCTTCCTCGTACTTACCTTCGGTGATCAGGCGGCGAAAACGGGCAGATCCTGTCACATTCGTACGTTCCCCGATATTCACGAAGAGGCTTCCCGGCCCGATCACCAACGGTTCCAAGCCCGCAAGGCAGGTAAGATGCTGGGGGGATTTAACTGTTCTAGGAGGAAGCGCAGATAGAGCGTCTACGATGGCAGCGATGTGCGTAGGGGTAGTACCACAGCAGCCCCCCACGATGTTCACCAACCCTTCCTGCGCAAACTCTTTTAAGGTAGCGGCCATGAACTCGGGGGAATGATCGTAGGCACCAAAGGCGTTGGGAAGACCCGCATTGGGATGCACGCTTACCGCGGTTTCAGCCACCCGTGCCAGTTCCTCCACATGGGGACGAAGTTTGTCCGCGCCCATGGCACAGTTCAGCCCCACGCTGAAAGGGTTCGCGTGACGGATAGAGTAGTAAAAAGCTGTGGGAGTCTGCCCCGAGAGGGTACGGCCTGCGGCATCGGTAATCGTCCCAGATACCATGATGGGAAGGCTCTTGCCCCGTTCTTCGAATAGGGTAAGAAGGGCGAAAATAGCAGCCTTGGCATTGAGGGTGTCGAACACTGTCTCGATCAAGAACAGATCTACCCCCCCATCCCAGAGACCTCTGGCCGATTCCTTGTACGCAGAGGACAGTTCCCCGAAGGTGAGTTCCCGGTACCCCGGATCCTGGACCCGGGGAGAGAGGGAAAGGGTCTTGTTCGTGGGCCCAAGAACCCCTGCCACGAAGGCTTGCTTTCCCGTAGTCCCTTTGAAGGATTCTACAGCCTTTCGGGCGATCCGGGCTCCCTCGTAGGAGAGCTGGTAACTCAAGTCCTGCAACCCATACTCTTTTTGGCTAACCGAGGTAGAGTTGAAGGTGTTGGTCTCGATGATATCCGCACCCGCCTCTAGATAGGAACGGTGGATCTCTTCGATCAATCCCGGCTGAGTGAGGTTCAACAGATCGTGATTCCCTTTCATGGGTATATCGGGGCGCACCTCCAGAAACTGCTTTCCCCGCACATCCTCCTCGCCGAGGCGATAGGACTGGATCATCGTGCCCATCGCACCATCGAGAAACAGGATCCTTTTTAGAGCCAATCGGGTGAGTTCTTCTATAGCGCTCAAAGGCTTCCCCCTTTACGAGATTGCTTCTCCAATTGGGTGAGAATTCGATCGAAGGTAGCGGCAAAGGCCTTTACTTCTTTCCTTCCAAACAATCCTATAGGACTCTCGTACAACCCAGCGTCCCGTAACTCCTTCATGAAGTTTCGGATGGACAATCGCTCCCGCACATTTTCTCTCGTGTACAGATCCCCCCGATCGTTGATCACCACAGGGCCCAGTTCTACCAGTTCCGCTGCTAGAGGAATATCCCGTGTAATGACCAGGTCCCCGGATCCCACCTGTTCCTTGATGAAGGCATCGGCCCTCCCTTCTCCTTCCTCTACATGGATGAACCGCACATTTCGATTCCGAGGAAGAGGGATCGGTCGATTGGCCGCAAAGATGGCGAGAAAGTTTCGCTTTTTGGCGGCCTTGCACACGATTTCCCGAACCCGGACCGGACAGGAATCGGCGTCTATGAACACTCGCATCGACTCACCCATGCACGCCTATGCGGGCTCGGAATAAGGAGGGATTGGATGAGTCCATGGGCTCGGATCCACCTACCTTTCCCGTAAGGAAGACCCTGGAAACCGTAGCATCGAGAAAACAGGCTTCCCCCCGTTTCAGCGAGATACCTTCCGATGCGGATTCCCTTCGAACCTCCCACAGACCCTCTCCACAAAGAAGAATCTCGGGGCCAGAAATTGGTAGAGGGATCCCTTCCCCGGCCCCATCGGTTCGAAGAACAGAAAGGCTAAACTCCGAGACCGAAACTGGATACTGCTCCTCCCAGCATTCCCCTACCCGAGTATCGATCCTCTTCCGGACGGGTCGGATTACCTTAGGAGTTGTTGGCTCGAATCGAACCACCCTGAGAAGCTCCTCTACGTCCATGTGCTTCGAAGTCAAGCCTCCCCGCAGGACATTGTCGGAGTTGGCCATCAACTCTACACCGAACCCCCGTAGGTATGCATGGAGGACTCCCGCCTCCAGGAACAACCCCTCCCCGGGGGAGAGCTCCACCAGGTTCAGATAGTAGGGTGCAAAGCACCCGGGATCCTCTGGATACCGTTCCGCTAATCGGCAAAACCAACGATCCTCAGGGCTGGAAACGGAAATCTTCTCCTGAAGATAACTCTTACAGGCTTGGATCCAGGAGCCCAGGGTATGTCTCGGAAGGGAAAAGAAGGATCGGTAGAACTGTGCAAGATTCCCCTCTTCCAGTACAGGGGAAAAATCCTTCAAGGGGGGAACCATAGAGATGAGCCGCTGGAACTGCTCCCTAAGGGAAGAAGGAGTGCGAAACCCACAGAGGGCCGCGCAGGGATGGAGGGCGAGGAGGATCTCCGGCTTGTGATTCGGATCCCTGTAGTTCCTCTGCACTGAGTCCAAGGGAATGCCCAACTGGTTTTCCCGCAGGTAGCCTTCCTCTGCCTGAGGCCGGGACGGATGACACTGGATTGACAGGGGTTCCACCGCGGCCAACAGCTTCAGGAGAAAGGGAAGCTGGGGACCGAAGGTGCGTACTACCCTCGAACCTAGGAGGTTTTCCGGATCACTGGCGAGATACTGTAGAAGGTCCACTTCTTTTCCTTCCAGCAGCGAGGGTGCTTTGGGATGAGCCCCATACCAGAGTTCCGCCCATGGTTTCCCCTCTGTCACAGGGAGTCCTAAAAACTCGGGGATCCACTGGGTGGAACCCCAGGGGTAGTCTTGCACTCTAGGAATGATTTTTTGCATACTCTACTAACCGTATTGCATCTTACTAAAGGAGCGAAGGATGAATCAACTACAAACGATCCATGCGATCGAGGGAGGGGCCTTCGATTCTCTTTTCGCTGTTCTCTACCCGGAAGAACCTTTGAGCCAATGCAGGAATCGTTACCTGAATCTTTTAGAACGGCACAGGCATCGATTCGGCTTACATGAGGTATGGATCGTTTCCAGCCCGGGCAGGACAGAGCTGGGAGGAAATCACACGGACCACAACCAGGGTAAGGTACTGGCAGCGGCGGTGCATCTCGACGCGGTGGCTGTGGGGTCTTACACTGAAAACCTCCTAGCAGAACTCGATTCCGAAGGGTTTCCCGAGATTCAGATGGAGGTGGGAGACCTGTCCCCTAAACGTGAGGAGGAAGGCCGTACCGAAGGATTGGTGCGGGGAATTCTCAACGGATTGATGCAAAAGGGGTTCCCTCCCCGGGGGTTTCAGGCAGTGGTCCAGAGCAGGGTACTTCCCGGTTCAGGTCTCAGTTCTTCCGCATCCATCGAACTCCTCCTGGGTACTCTTTGCAACGCGATGTTCGCTCGAGGTTCCCTCACTCCCCTCGAGTTGGCTCTCATCGGAAAAGAGGCGGAAAACCTCTATTTCGGGAAACCCTGCGGTCTCATGGATCAAGTGGTCTGTGCGTACGGCGGAGTCTGTAGCATCGACTTTCAGAATCTCCAAAGTCCCGCGATAGAGAAGGTTCCCTTTTCCCTTCAGGGGTATCGTCTCTTTCTCATCGATACAGGAAGCTCCCATGCGGATCTGACGGATGAATACGCTTCCATTCCCTTGGAAATGAAAGAAATCGCCCAACGATTGGGAGGTGAAGTGCTGAGGGATCTGTCCAAAGAGCGGTTCCTTTCCAGTCTACCGAAACTCAAGGGTAGCGTCAGCGATCGATCCCTCCTTCGAGCTCTACATTTCTATCGGGAAAACGAACGGGTGGAAGGAATGAAAATGGCTTTGGTAAGAGGGAACCCAGAGGTCTTCCTGTCCCTCGTGAAAGAATCGGGGCTCTCTTCCTGGACCCTGCTGCAAAACTGTGTCTCCTCCCGCAATCCGACCTCTCAGCAGATTCCGTTGGCTCTGGGGTGGGCAGAGGAGTTTCTCGGGGAAAAAGGCGTGGCACGGGTACATGGGGGAGGATTCGCGGGGACAATCCAGGCTTACGTCCCCCTGGAGGACGGGGAGGCCTTTACAGCCCACATGGAAGAGCTGTTCGGAGAAGGTTCGGTTATTCCGTTATGGATCCGACCCGTAGGTGCCAGAGTGATCAGTTCCCCGGCCCCCGGACAGGATGGCGAATGACTTCACGATCGAAAACAGAGAGGACAAGGGTGGTGTTCTCCGGTTGAAGGTAGGGGAAGGCGATTCTACCTCCCGGATGTTTCATGGAGAATAGAACCGTATGCTCTCCTCCGGGACTTACCGCTTCCACCTTCAAATCTACCGCCACAGGATACAGGGGCAAGGTATAGTCGAACAACCCGAAACGGGAATCCTTGGGGATTTCGGTCAGTTCTATCATCGTCAACAATAGGGGAGTTCCTGGTTCCACTTCTTCCCCCGCTTTGGGGGTCTGTTCTACAATGGATCCCGGCCGTTTCCCCGGAGTTCTCCCCTGAAGTTGGAAAACGAAGGGGATTTGTTCCTCTATGAGTAGATCCATCGCCTCTTGAAAGGAGCGACCGATCAGGTTGGGGGCCTTCTTCTTTTCCACCGTAGGCCCCCTGCTCACCACCAGTACAAGATCGGTCAAACCCGTAAGTTCCGTTCCAGGTTCAGGTTTCTGCTCTAATACCGTACCGGGAGGAGCGGGATGGAACACATAGGTAACAGGCTCTTTAATGCGGAGGAGAGGTTTCTGGGAGACAAACAAAGACTGCAGGTGGGCGCGAACTTCTTCGAGTTTCTTACCTCGAAAATCTTCCAGCTTGTCTACCACCGAACCCTTGCTGACCACCAGTGTGATCCGCTTCCCAGCCTTTACCACCGTGCCTGCAGAGGGGCGTTGATCGATCACCTTCCCTTTCAACGAAGGATCGGTAGAAAAGCGAAGCTGTAACTTGGGGTACAGTTCCCGATCCTGGAGAAATACCAGCGCCTCCGCCAATTCCTTTCCCCGAACATCGGGGACAACTGTCTGTTCCGCTCCTTGCAGGACTAACGAGAAGGCAATAAATCCGGAGATCGTAACAAGAATCAAAATGCCGACGGATGCTAGAATTACGATCTTTAGCCAACGTTCTTCAGAAGTATCGCTTTGCCTGGGGACTATCCTCTGCACTTGAACCAGCAGTTTCGATACCGCATCGTTTACTTTGGACATCGCGTCGGTTACCGTGTACCAAAAGCGTTTCACCTATGCCCCCAGTATGGCTCCTATGAAGTTTCGTTCCCCGTTCAAAAAACTGACAAAATCCAAGGCCTTCCTTGATTGCAGTTGAAGTCTACCTATAGCCAGGATCCCTTTTCCCGTTTGTACCAGAATTCCTTTCTCCTTGTCTACACCAATTACTTTGCCCGCCTTTTCCTCCTGGGATGAGGGATCAAAAACTGAGGATTCGAGAATTTTCAGGATGGCACCTCGGTACCATGTCCACGCTGTCGGCCAGGGGTCGTAGGCTCGAACCATCCGTTCGATCTGCGCTGCAGGTAAGGACCAGTGAATTTCACCATCTTCCTTTGTGATAAGCTTGCAGTAGGTAGCCCGGCTTTCATCCTGGGGAATTTCCTGCACCGTGCCCGTTTCGATTTTCTTTAGCACTTGGACAAGGAGTTCCGCCCCCCGTTCCGCACAGTATCTGGTTAGGGACAAGGTGGTTTCTGTCCCGTTCAGAGGAATCACTTCCTGAAGCAGGATGGGCCCTGCATCCATGTGGAGGGTTATTTTTTGAATGGTGATTCCCGTCTCCGGATCTCCCCGGAGAATCGCCTCCGGGATAGGGGAAGGACCTCGATATTTGGGTAAAAGGGAAGGGTGAAGGTTGATTCCACCCCTGGGAAAGAGGGCGAGAAATTTAGGCCCGAAAATCTTCCCGTATGCCACCACCACAAGAATATCAGGAGAGAGACTCCGTACCTGTTCACGAACAGCTCCATCCAATCTTTCGGGTGTGAGAACCACTAGACCTAGTTCCGTAGCCCTTTGCTTGACAGGGGAAGGAACGAGCTTTCGGCCCCGGCCTACCTCCTGGTCCTTGGCGGTCAGCACCCCTACGATGGGATACTGTTCTGCAATCCCCACAAGGGACGGCACTGCCATCTCGGGGGTGCCGGCAAAGAGGATTCTCAACTTCATGCCTTGAACTTCTGTTCCCATGTGCGAATAATGCGTTTACGTTTAAGTTCACTTAAATGATCGATGAAGAGTACTCCGTTCAGGTGATCCAATTCGTGCTGGATCACTCGAGCGAGAAGCCCGTCCGCATCGAGATGAAAAGGTTTGCCCTTTTCATCCAGGGCATCGATACTGATCATTTCCGGACGTTTTACATCCGCATAGATCCCCGGGATGCTCAGGCAACCCTCCTCATAGAGGGAAACCTCTGGCGATATTCCTTTCAATACAGGGTTTATGAATACCCGCGGGATATCTTCGACCAATTGGACCACGAAAACTCGTTGCAGGATACCTACCTGGGTAGCGGCTAGACCGATTCCCTTGCCTAAACGCATGGTCTCCAACATCTCCTGTACCAGTCTAACCGTTTGCCCATCAATCCGGGTAACTTCCTGCGCTTTCTGACGAAGGACTTCATGTCCAAGGGTTAGTATGTTCATCTTTATCACCTACATGAGCACGATTCCGTGCTTGTTACAGATCTCCACGATATGATCGGGCCAGATGCTGGCCTGTACTTCCCCGATGTGAGCTTTGCGCAAAAAGAACATACAGAGCCTGGACTGGCCGATCCCTCCTCCGATGGATTCGGGGAACTCGCCATTCAAGAGGCGGCGGTGAAAGAGAAGATTTTTACGGTCTTCGGCCTTTCGAATGGCCAACTGTCTCAAGAGAGCCTCCCGATCGACCCGAATTCCCATGGACGAGATCTCGAAAGCCCGTTCCAGAACGGGATGCCAGAAGATGATATCCCCATTCAGACCAAGGTATCCATCCTCGTTGGGAGTGCTCCAATCGTCGTAGTCGGGCGCTCTTCCATCGTGAGGTTTCCCATCGGACAGGTTTGCACCGATTCCGATGATGAATACCGCACCGTATTCCCTCGCTATCTCATTTTCCCGTTCCTGAGGGGGGAGGTTTGGGTAGCGGCGTAGGAGTTCCTCCGCGTGGATGAAGGTAATTTCTTCCGGCAGAATCGGCTTGATCTCCGGGTACGTTTCGTAGACGAGGAACTCGGTGGCTAGAAAAGTACCATAGATCTTGCGGACGATGGTCTTGAGAAAATTCAGATTGCGGTCCTCTTTCCGAATGGCCATTTCCCAGTCCCACTGATCCACGTAGTAGGAATGTAGCGTATCCGGTTCTTCGTCGGGGCGAATGGCATTCATGTCCGTATAAAGACCATACCCGACGGGGATCTTGTAGTCTGCCAGCATCATCCGCTTCCACTTAGCTAACGACTGGGGGACTTCCGCCGTCACTCCATCCATGTTCCGCGGCTTGAACACCACAGGTTTTTCTACACCGTTCAGGTCATCATTGATCCCCGTTCCACTCTTCAGGAATAGCGGTGCAGTGACTCGCCGTAACCTGAGGATAGCCGATAGGTAGGTTTGAAAGAAGGTCTTGATATCCGCAATGGCCTTCTCCGTTTCTTCCAAACTCAGGTAGGATTTGTACTGTTTGGGATAATAATAATAAGGAGCCATACTGCCCAAACATATAGCAAAGAAAAAAAAGAATCAATTCAACTGGTTTCTCAAAGAAGAGATACGGGATCTACATCTACCTCGAGGTACACCCCTCTGGGCAGCTTGTTCCGGGAAAGCTCCTTTCGCAGGACACCATGAACCGAGAGAAAGGTTTTTGTCCGGAGGATGATCTGATACCTGTGGTTTCCCGCAATTACCCCAATAGGACATTCGGCAGGACCTAATACCTCTGCTCCTCCCCGTAACGCCCTCTCCAGGTTCCTTGCGAGATCCTCTGCCCCTGTTTGAACCATCTCTTCGGACTTCCCTCGAAAGACCAATCGAAAGAGACGGGAAAAGGGAGGGAACTTCAATTCCGAGCGATTTTCTATTTCTTTTTGATAGAAATCGTCCATCGCAAGCAGGGCTGCATATTTTATCGCATCATGCTGCGGCATGCAGGTCTGCACTATGACTTTTCCATCGGGAGCGAATCTTCCCGCCCGACCAGAAACCTGCACGATCAACGAAAAAGTCCGTTCCGCTGCCCGGAAATCAGGCATGTGGAGCCCTGTGTCGGCCAGTACGATTCCCACCAACCGAACCCCGGGGAAGTTCAGCCCCTTTGCTACCATCTGGGTACCAAGGAGAAGATCGATTTTCCCCTCCTGAAACTCCCGCAGAATCCGTTCCAGGGTACCCTTCCGTTCTACCGTATCGGTATCGAGGCGAGCTATCTTGAGTTCGGGGAAAATACGCCGAGCCTCCTCTTCGATCTTCTCCGTACCTGAACCGAAGTAACCCACATCGAGGGACCCGCAGGAAGGGCACAGATCCATGGGCCTGGTGGAGAATCCGCAGTAGTGGCAGATCATTCGATTCTTCTGCTTGTGAAAGGTGAGACTCACCGAACATCGGCGACACTTCATCTCGTAGCCGCAGGTATTACAGTGAAAGGAGTAGGAGAAACCTCTCCGGTTGAGGAAAAGAATCGTCTGCATTCCCTTCATATGGGTGATGAGAATCTCTTCCTGGAGTCGACGGGAAAAAACTCCCTCCGTGCCCTTGAGGTCCACGATCTCCACCTCGGGGAGTTTCCCTCCGGATAGCCGACGGGTAAGGCGAATGCCCCGGATCTCTCCCTTCTGCATCAGGTAGTACGCCTCTACCGAAGGGGTGGCGCTTCCCATTACTAGGCGTGCTTTACTGAGGGCACACCGCTTCATGGCTACCTGCCTAGCATGGTACCGGGGTGTACTTCCTGATTTATAGGAACCTTCGTGTTCCTCATCCAGTACGATGAGCCCTAACCGGCGGTGAGGTGCGAAAACCGCACTTCGGGCACCCACGACCAGTGGTGCCTCCCCTCGAAGGACCCTCCGCCACTCGGTAAGCCGCTGGCTGGGAGTGAGACGGGAGTGGAGAACCGCGGCTTTGCTTCCGAATCGTTCCCTGATCGCCCGCACCACCTGCCCCGTGAGGGCTATTTCCGGAACCAGGTAAATCACTCCCCTTCCCTCCAGAAGGGTTGCCTCGGCTACCCGCAGGAACACCTCAGTCTTCCCCGAGCCCGTGATTCCGAAGAGATAGTACATACCCTCTTCACTGGAAAGGATTTCTTTCACCGCCTGCGCCTGTTCGGAAGATAGGGTAGGAGGAGTGACAGACACCTCTTCCCCTGCATCCTCGAATAGGGGAACCTCGGTTTCCTTCTTCCCCCCTGGAAGCATCGCAGCCAGAGCTTCACCTAACGAGGAGTAGTACCGGTCAGCTACCCAGCGGGCCAGGTTCAAGTACTCCCTGTCGAATAGGGGTTCCCTGTCCAGGACACGATGGAGGGGTTTCAGTGCTAGGGAAGCCTCTTCTTCCCCCGGCGGCTCCGTACCCACCACATACCCGGTGAGGTTTCGACCATGGAAGGGCGCAACAACCCTAATACCTAAGGGAACCTCCTCTTCCGTGGTATAGGTAAACCCTCGATCCACGGGAATGTTAAACACTACCTGAACCCAAAACATACGTTACAGAGTATCCAACAGAGCTTTCAATCGTTTCAAATCTTCCCACACCGGCCGTTTCAGATTCGTATCCCGAAGAACCGCACTGGGATGATACGTGGCTACCAGAGGAATACCCTTCCATCGATGCACCGTCCCCCGCAAGGAACCGATCCCCTGGGTCGTTTGTAATAAATGCTGGGTCGCGATTCTTCCCACGGCGAGGATCGCTTTAGGTTTCACGATTTCCACCTGCCGGATCAGATAGGGAAAACAGGATTCCACCTCATCCCCCTCAGGGTCCCGATTCCCCGGAGGACGACATTTCACCACGTTGGCAATATAGGTATTCGTTTCCCTGGATAACCCCACTGCCGCTAACCATTTATCTAAAAACTGGCCTGCGGCTCCCACAAAGGGTAACCCCTGCCGGTCTTCCTCCGCGCCTGGTCCCTCCCCAACAACCATCACCAGAGGGTCCAGCACCCCCATTCCGGGCACGGCGTGGGTTCTCCCCTGGGCAAGCCTGCATCGAGTGCAACTCTGGATTGTCCGCTCGAGATCTTCCAGCACCTCCTTCCGTCCCTTGGGTGATGATGAACCGGTAAAACCTATAGGTGGGGTGGAATCTCTTTTAGGATTTCGGAAAGAGGAATCCAGCATTTCCTGAAAATCCAGAAGAATCTCATGGTACTTCGCAAAAAGATCCCTACCATCCATCATCGTACTCCACCCGATAGAGAAACAATCCAGAGGCCGGAGCGGTATCACCCCCCAGGTCTCTATTCTTTCCTTCAAGAATCTCCCGGACATGTTCCGGCGGTTTTCCTTCCTCATCCAGCTTCAGGAAAGTCCCTACAAGGTTCCGTACCATGTGCCAGAGGAAAGATGTACCCGTAATGCGGAACACCAGAAAAGGACCCTCGGCAAAAAATGCTGCTGATTGTACGGTTCTTACCTTCGAGGGATTGGGGTCTCCCAGGGCGGAAAAACTGGTGAAATCGTGGGTTCCTACCACGTAGGAAGCCATCCGATTCAGTCGAGCTAAATCTGGACTGTAGGAGACCCAATGGCAGTACCGTCTGTAATAGGGAGGAACGATGGGGCGCGGGTAGATATAGTATCGATACTCCCGAAGCCGGGCATCGAACCTGGCATGGAAAGTTTCATCTACCTCTTCACTGGAAAGGGCTCGCACATCGAAGGGCAGAATCGAGTTCAAGGCCGGGGTAAACTTTTCCGCAGGAATCGAATCGATGTCGGTGAAAAAGTTGATCACCTGTCCCGCTGCATGTACCCCCGAATCGGTTCTACCCGCCGCGTGGACATGCACCGGATGTTTGTGGATCTTTTCCAGCGCTTGCTCTACCACCGTCTGCACCGTCCTGCCTTCCTTCTGGGTCTGCCAGCCGAAGAATTCCGTGCCATCGTATGCCAGCACTACCCTAATGTTCCTTCTACTCATTCCCCTCTACTTCCTCCTCCGGTCCTACCTGTACTCCAATCTGTTCGAGGGCTTTGTTGATCTCTTCGTACAGTTCTCTCGCCTGATCCAAGAGAGCCGAAGGTTTCTGTTTCGATGCTTTCCCCATTCCGAAGATCTTGGCTACGTATCGTTTGGCCGTGGTTAGTGCTTGAATACGTTTCTCCTTGTCCTGGCGGGGTCCATAGAGGAGTTCCAGAAGGCCATTCAGATACAGAACTCCATCGTACCCGTAGTCTTTATCCAGATCGGGTCCCAGAACTTTCATTCCCGACATGGGTTCCAACCCCCGCTGTTCCCTTTCCACCGCCTGGGTATAGAAGAAGCGTGCCTTCCTATAGAGATTCGCCGCCAGGTAGTCGTAGTTCTCATTGGGGAACTTGCGATGAAGATCATGGCTACACCAGGCTGCCCGTAAACAGCAGATCCCCTGCTTGATGGTAGGAGAGTACTCCTTTGTGAAATAGTCGTAACAGAAGATAGCCAGAATGTACGATGCTGTTCCCTCCTGGAGCCTCCGAGGTCGTGTAAAGTCCAATTCAGGGAAGAGGGGTTTAAGACTCTCTTTCCTTTTCTCCGACTGCTCCAGAAGGATTCCCTTGTTCTTTTCCGGTGGGGAGGAGAAATCCTGGGGCAAGGTAGCGTAAAAACAGGCGGGACACACGGTAATGGGATAGATCAGAGGGTACACTTCACCGAACTTTTTGGAAGGTTCGTACATTCTGCGGAGATCCCTCGTGAGGGGTCCCGCAATCATCCTCCCCCCCCCGGTAAGCAGCTCTTCCCTATAGAATACAGTTTCACAGAGGGGGCATTGAATAGGGGTCTTTTGAAAAAAAGTGAGTTTCTTTCCTTGGTCTTCCATTACCCTACCCCTCTAGAACCACCATTGCCAACGCGTAATCCTCCTCATGGGTTAGAGAAACATGGACCTTTTTCCCACCCAACTTTCGAAAGATCTCCAGGGCTTTTCCCTCTAGAATCAATTCGGGTTTTCCATGAGGATCGTTCACTACATTGATGTCCCGGAGCTGGATCCCATAGAGACCGGTACCAAGAGCTTTTCCAAAGGCTTCCTTTGCGGCAAAACGGGCCGCAAGGGAAAGAACCGCAGCGGGCCCATTTCTTTTGGCCATCTCCAATTCCTGGGGATGAAAGTACCTTTCGTACAAACCGGGGATCGATGCCCAGCGGCGGATTCTCTCTACCTGAATTACGTCGATTCCGATTCCCAGGATCATGTTTTTTTACTCCACACGGTCAACCTTCAATGTCACGCTGGTTGGTTCGAATCGTAAAATCAAAAGCCCCGCCGGAGTATCGGGACGAACCGGTAAGGTATACGTGCCAGGATGAGTGATACCCTTCCCCTCCACAACGAGCCGTATCTGTTCCCCCCCTATACTGTCCAACACATTCTGCGCTCCCTGTACTCGGATCGTTCCTTTGGGAAGGTCCTGGGACAACCGAAGATCCGAACGAAGATCCAATACCACAATACTGACGGAATCGAAAGTCTTGAGGATAGTAGTCTCCTGGACGAACCCCCTAAACTCCACCGTATCTCCATTGGGAAAGGATAGGAGAGGATCGTTCTTCGCGATTCGGACCTCGAGGGTGAAGTTCTCCTTTTTACCCGTTAGATCTATCTCTTCGGTAGGTATAGAATACAACCTTTCGATTCTGGTTTGTGGCCCCTCCACGAGTATGAGAGAGGGGGTAATATAGTATTGTACCAATTCATACCCGGAAAGGAGGGATCCTTTGAATCTTGGGGATACTTCCACCCGTTTCTGAACTTTTGCTTCGATGGGAACCACTAATTCGATGGGTTCCACCTTGAACTCCATGAGATTCGGATCTTCCGCCCCACCCTTCCGTTTGATCTGGATGGGCACCCGATAGGTACCCTTCTTGTTGAAAGGAGTGAAATCCGCTATTGCCTCGATATCTCCTTCGGAAAAGGTTGCCAGGTTTTTCTCTTTCCCTCGAACAGAAACCCTCACCCTTTTAGGGATCGGTTGCCCTGCCGTGAAACCATCCGCGAATACAGCCCTTAACGGTACGTTAACGAATCGTTCTGAGAGATTCGAATAGTTGTGAAAGAGGAACAACAGAATGGCGGCTGCCAGGGAAAGAGCTTTGGCGGGCCATTGAGCCACGAGGCGATCGAGAAAGGATTTACTCCTCAAAGATACCCTCCTCCGCTTCCTCCATCGTTCCTTCCTCTCCCATAATGAAGAGTTCTCGTAACCGTTTTCTCAGTTGATTCTCGGGAATGTCGTAAATGAGGCTTCCCTCGTAGGCTAAAGAAATGGCCCCGCTTTCCTCCGATACCACCACCACCACTGCATCCGTTTCCTCTGCCAACCCCAACGCAGCCCGGTGGCGGGTGCCGAAACTCCTCCGGATGTCCGGTTGTTCCGAAAGAGGTAGAAAACAACCCGCTGCGGCGATCTTCCCTCCTTCGATGATCAACGCTCCGTCATGCAGGGGTGTATCATGCCCAAAGATCGTAACAATGAGGTTTGCCGATACTTCCGCATCCAGCCGTGTTCCCGTGTCGATGTAGTTTTTCAACCCTACCTGCCGACCTATCACGATCAAGGCACCCCTTTTTCTACCGGCTAGGGTTACGGCAGCCTGGATCACCTCGTCCAATTGTACCATGGGGTCGGAAGAAGTGAACTTGAACCAGCCTCCCTGCCCGATCTGGGTAAAGATCTTTCTAAGCTCCGGTTGAAAGATGATGGCCACACCGATCACTAATCCAGGTACCATAAGGTTCAGTACCCAGAGAAGAGTTTGGAGCTTGAAGAAAAAGGCCACTGCATAGATCAGGGCCATTAGGGCTGCACCCCTTACCAGCTGGATGGCTTTTGTCTGTATCAGGATCTGATAACTCCGATAGATGAGAAAGGCAAGGATGAGGATGTCCAAGGCGGGTAGAATGATTTCTTGAAACGTTCGTGTGGTGAGGATCCAGCTCAACTCTATACTCCGGATGCACTATACAAAATTTAGTCGAGATGTCCAACCATGTATATCCAACCCTTCGGTAGGGGGGATGGGTTTGAAGTAGCTAGAGGAGAAACTCACCGTCCTTCAGGATTCTCCGATCATCCACCCACAGATTCGGCTTCAGGATGATTCCATCGATATGCACCCCCGCTGAAACGGTGCCTCCAAATCCCGAGTTTGTACCGAAGGCGATATGTACGGTACCGTAGACTTTTTCATCTTCGAGAATAATCCCCGTCAACCGAGCCTTGTCGTTGGTACCGATCCCTAGCTCTCCCACGTTTCGTGCCTCTGGCCGCTCTCCGAGGATCCTTTTTAGCCAATCCGCTTCTGGCCCTTTGAACTCGACCGCCAGGCCCTTTCGGATCACCACCTCCAGAGGCCCCCTCACCTTCCCGTACTCTGCTAAAGACCCGTCGATCAGAATGGAGCCCTCGGCAGACCCTTCCACAGGAGCGATGTAGGCTTCCCCCGTGGGTAGATTTCCGTAACTGCCCGGGGTATGGTAAATCCCATTGCTGGACACTCCTTTTCTCCCTTCAATGGAAAGTTCCAGCACCCTTCCTTCCTTTTCTATCCGCACCTTAGACCCTCTGGAAAGAATGTCCGCGATCCTATCTGTCAACTCCGCCAACTTCCGATAGTCTGCGGTGATGGCTCCCTCGAGGAACATATCTTCAGTAATCCCAGGCATCGTGGCGATACGGGCTCCTCTGGCACAGGCCTCCTTTCGGGCTATTGTATGGGTGAGGGAATGCTTCGTGGGACAGATCACGATCTGGGAGGCTTTCATCGCCTCTGCCACCAGGGGGGTCGGTTCCGCTCCACTCTTCTCCGTTTCAGGCATCACCAAGAGATGTGCCTTGAGGTTTAGGGATACGGCTGCCCGGTAGAGGGTCTCCCCAATCTTCCACGTAGGGGGATCGGTGACCACCAGGAACTCTTCTCCCTCCTTCGGATTCAGGCACTGTTGGACGACTTTTCTGGCGGTTTCTTCCAAATCTTTCATACCCATCTCCTGCATTCAAGGGTACTCAGGCTATTAATTCTCCCACAATCCTACCCAGTAGGGTTCGAGGCAGGATCACAGGACACTGGGCAGTTTCCCGAACGATCTGCTTTATCCCGAGAGTGAACCCGATACAATCCAGCACGATCAAATCCACCCCCTTACCTTTCAGGTAGGCTGCGGCTCTTCGAAAATCTTCCTCTTTTCCCGAATAGGGGGATGCTGCGGTGAGCTCGATCTGTAACCCTGTCTTTTCCCACTTTTTCCCCAGTAGAGGGATCTGATCGGCGGAAGGCAGGATGGCTCCCAGTTTGCCCCGGGGAAGAATCCCGCCTACCACATGCTCCATGATCACATCCGGTTTTAACAGAAGAACCTGCCCTTCCAGTTCAGGAAACTCGCCCGTACAGAACAGTACCAGGATGGTAGCACCTGCCTGCCTAAGGGTTCGAGCGCATTCTTGCATCCGAAGCTTGATGTGCCGCTCGGCGATCTTCACTTCTGTCCCATCCTGTAGCCGGGTCACCAGGATATAGTCTCCCTCTTGGGGAGCCATTTGTCTGATCTCCTCCCGGGAAAGACCATCGAGGGCACCGCACTGGAGAAGTTCCACCTCTTGACCCACCGCTTGAAGGAACTCTCCTGCCACATCGGTACGGGGAGACTGCCCAATGGTCAACGCACCGATTTTCACTGGTTTCATGTTCTCCTCCTGAGAGTATTCCTCTTTCCATACACACAGGCTTCGTGGGTAGCGCACCTTGGGTTGGGTCCGGTACACTCCTTCAGGCTATCCCTGGCACCGCTCACCCCCGTTCCCTTAAGCTGTTCCACCAGATGAAAGAGTCGAAGCACTTCTTCTTCCTCCCCCTCGAGGGCATAGACGGTAGCTCCCTCACCTCCCAGGATCCCTCCTTTGCCAATCACCGTCGCCTTCACCTTCCCCAGAATACCGAAGGCTTCGGTTTCGGTGTACACCTTCCCAAAAAGAGGCATCAATCCTACCGACATTCCTAATGCGATACTGGTTTTCTTTCTCCCCGAAGCGGCCACGGCCTCTTCGATGGTGGTAGGTATCAGCTTGTCCCATCCTGCCAGGATCCACACGGTAGCCCCTTCCGTCATGAGGGAGGTCCATCCTTCTCCCGGAGGCCCCCCTCCTACGGTGCCTGCCATCATGGCGGTGTGGCCATACCTATCCAGCGCGTTGGCTCCCACAATGGCAATATCTCCGGGTCCCAGGGATCGTACGGCAGAAAGAATCTCCTGATCCACATTTTTCGGCACACCCCTGTCCACGAGGAGGGTATGGGGAGTTCCGGGATCCGCCTCCACGGAAGTCAAGGCTCCTCTTGCAGAAATCCTGCCGGAGATCCTCATGGGGATTCCGAGGAGTTTCTCCGTAAGCGCGGACACGGTAGTGCCTCCCTTGAAGAGTACTTTCCCGTTTTTCAAGGCTTGTTGAAGTTCCGGCAGGGTGGCCACCGCTTCTGCGATGAGACGTTTCCCTTCGTTGGGTGTGAGGGTTACCTGGGCGACCATCTTCCTCTCCTTAGCCCTTACCCAGGGTTTTCAGGATTTCCATCGATCCGTAGAGGGAAAGGATCCTTTGGAACTCCTCCGGATCGTAGAAGGAGCATTTCCCTTCCCCAAAGGCCTTGGCCACTTCCAGACAGAATCGGGCTGCCTCTTCTATATCCCATTCCCTGCTCGCTCCGGTAGCGCATCCTGGAACCGGACGTACCGCCGTTATGGCCACTCCTACCACCGGCGCGTGGGTAGCTGTCGCCGGTTGCAGGATGCTGTTCAGGTGAAACAACCCGTTCCCATAGGGGGTAATGTCCTGCATGGTAATGGGAAACACTTTGGGAACATCCCCTGTGCTCCACTCCATGATGTCGAGCAGGTCTTCGCTGACCCTGAGGATATACCCATCCTTCACCGTGGGAGAGATGGCGAACCCCCGGTAGTTGATCACTCGATTCCCTTTGGTGGTATCGATCGAAAGGATCGCATCCATCTCGGGAGAAACCTCTTGCTCGTTCATCACCTTCATATCCACGGGAGAGCCCATGAAGGGTACTGGTTCATGGGGCTGGGTGGGGGCGTTGGGGCAAATGTGGGTGGCAATGATCACATCTCCCCGTAGCAGGTCTCCCCGTTTTCGCATATCCGCCAGTTTCAAGGCACAGGCCAGGGCGGCCACCGCCCCGTCCGCATCGGAGACTAGACCGATTCGTTCGGGCCTTGCGCCGATCCCCCCCAGCCTTCCGATGATTCCGAGAGTCGGGGAAGGGGAGTTCCCTGTTCTCCGAACCGTTTTCCCCTCGATGCCGGGAATCCGAATACGGATGAAATCGGTAGACCCTTTGTCTCCCCGGATGGTTTTCACCTCTAGGTCTTTCACTCCTCTTTCGGAAAGGATCTCTGCCACTTTCTTTCCTGTAATGTGCGCATCGTCCAGCAGTTCATACGCTTCCAACACCTGTGCTAGCATTCCCAACCTCCTGGTTTACCGACCACTTTCTCAGCTTCTTTCAAGAGTTCCGGATCTTTTACCCCGGCTCCCAGTATCAATTTTCCCTTTGGTACGAGGATCACCAGAACCTTCTGCCCTTCCCGGAGGCTGGCAGAAGGCAGGGGAAGCCCGGTAGAGAGATCCATGAGGGCGATCAAGTCAGGGAAAGTTCCCAGACGCTCCCCCTCCTGTTCCAAAGTCATGAACTCGTTCCAGAAGGTGAGTTCCAACCGGTACTTTTCCGTGCGTACAAAGGTTACACCCACATCGAAACCTCCCTTGGTTTCCAGTCGGAGTTCCTCCACGGTTCCCTCTCCTAAAAGCTGTCCCCCCATATATTCCACCGCTTCGGATGCGGCCCTGTGAGGAGAGATGGTTCGACCTTTTTGGATCCTTCTTCCCACCTCCAATGCTTGGGATAAAGCGAAGGGGGCACCGTGTTCTTTCACGTACCCCATCTGGACTGGATTCCGGGCTACTGCCACCATTCCTCCGGCGGAGATAGAAGCTTGCCGCACCAAACGGGAGGCTTCCACGATCGAAGCGGACACTACGAGTTCGGTATAAAGCCCTTTGCGTGGGTCCCCTCCGGCAGCAGCCTGCACAGAAAGGTAGCCTTCCAGTCGATGCAGTCCCATGGCCCCCATCGTTCCCATGGGATGGGCTCTCCCATTGCAGGGAGCGTCCACTACGGGAATTCCCAACACCGCGGATTGGAACCATCCGTTCACCGAGGCAAGCCCCCCATTCTCGCTGGTATTGAGACCTGCGATTCCTATGCCCCGTTGGGAAAGTAGCTCCACTGCTCGTACGTAATCCATGGGGGTACAGAACTGGTCCTTCGCCGCGGGCGCTCCCACGGCAGATACTGTCACTACCGTACTGTCCGGGGGAAGGGTTTCTGCCGATACCACCTGTGGGACCCCCACTTCCATCGCAAGCCTTCCGAGTTTTCGGCCTGCCTCCATCGAGCCTCCACCACCTCCTCCGAGGAAGCAACCTCCCACCACGATGCTGTCTATCGTTTCTTCTGTAACGGGAAAAGCGATTTCCTGTGCGCTATACCGTTTCATCCCTCACCTCGTCAGGAAAAACCAGGTACAGAATCCGGAAGCCAAAACCGGATCGATCACGGGAATACCTGTTTCCCGTTCCAGTTCCTTTGCCACTCCTATGGTACTCATCCCGGTACAGGCCAGGGCGATCACCTGGCAAGCGCTCCTTTCCACCAACGCCCGACACGTATCGAATACCCTCTGTTTGCCCTCCGGTTTCATCAAATCCAACGTGGTTTTCACCCCGGTAGGCTTTGCCTCCCCCACTAGGTGGGAGCCCAGGATCCGCTTCATTACCGAGGGCGTCCCCTCGGTGATCCCTAACGTAGCTACCCGGGTACCATAGCTCAGGGCGAGGGACGCAGCGGCACTCCCCGCTCCAATTACCGGGACCTTTACCCTCCTCCGGAGTTCTTCCACTCCCGGATCCGCCGCGCAGGAGACGATAAGAGCTTCCAGGCCCTCCCTCTCTACCAGCTGGGTTCCCAATTCCAGGATTTTGGGGACCGCTTTAGCCTCCGTGGCATCGTCGTAGATTCCTTCCGGCTGATCGGGAATGCAGCGGGAAACTACCGACAGGGCCGGAAACCGCTCCTCGATCAGTTGCCCATGGAGATTCGCGATGCCTTCATCCGCAAAAGACACTACCCGGATCAGCCCGATCCGGCATTTTCCTTTCCCCATAGAATCCTCCCCCCTCGAGTAGAGTGCCTGTTTGTGAAAGCATGGCAGGGCCTTCAAGCCCTGCCACAAACACTTTTTCTAAGAAACTCGATCCGGTAGCCCGTCATCAGGAGTTACTTCTTCGGGGCGGATAGCGCCTTTACCGTACCGGTGCCGAAGGACACCAAAGCAGATCCAGCGATGAATCCACCCGCCAGAACATACATGGTATTCTGCGCTTTCTTGCCATAGATCTTGAGAATCAGCAATCGGATAGCCAGAGCCACCAGTGCGGTCCACCCCGCCTTGGGATTCATGATCAATAACCCCGTCGCGAAAAGGATTCCGATCTGCCGATCCGGGCCTCCGAGGAACTGTACGATGGCACCGGGAATGGCCCAGATGAGGAGCCATTTCAGCACTTCCGGGGAAGTTCCCGCCTTGATTGTGGCTACGAATACTCTATCTACCGGGGGGAACAAATTGGATTCGAAGTATGCCCGATAGAAGATGAAGAGGAATACGATGGCAGCGGCGAATCCCAATAGTTCCGCTTTGAACTGTTCCAACCGGCCCGCCATCTCGAGTTCCGGGTGGTCTCCCCTTCCCCGGAGGATCCAACCGGTCTTAAGGTCATACCCCATGTCGGCAAAGGCAGGACCCGTGGAGGCGGTATACCCAACCAGGAATGCCAGGGCAAGAGGCGGGAAACCGATCAACATCCCCAGTACGAGGAAGATCAACGCGGTGGCGAAGGCCGGGAACCACCCCGCGTGCATGGCCGACAATCCTACGATGATTTCCGAAACCTCTGCCGCTATCGCAGCGAAAAGGATGAACAGGATGATCTGGAACAACGTCATCTCGGAGACGATCCCGCCGATGACGGCGATGATGATGGCTCCCACGATGTAGGCGACAAATCCCCATCCAAACCCCTTCTTGAGATCCTCCTCTGTCCGGGTCGCCCTGTGGGTTCCCAACGCAGTAGAGTGAGATTTGCTTTTCCCCGCCATGATCAGGATGATCTGGATCAAGGCGACCAAGCCTGCCCCGATCATCACCCCGTGGGGAACATAGATCGCATTGATATCCACGTTGATCAGGGGTTTGGCGTATCCCCGTACCAATAGCCCTATACCGAACATCAATAGGGCCCAGAAGTTCCCAATCCAACATACTCCAAAGATATCCATCGGGTAGCCGATATAGGTGCCCAGTCCTCCTACTACGCCTCCTGCCACGAGGGTCAAGGCTCGCTTACCCCCCACATCCCCCGCGATGATGGTTTCCGCCGTTGCCACCCCAGGGGGCCAAATACCCGTAGAGGGGAATACTCGAGTATCGAACACCTTGTACAGGATTGCGGCATCCACCACTGTACCTATGATGGCACCGATAAACATGGGAAGGACCAGCTCGGGTTTCCCCATCAGCCAGAGAATCCCCATGGGAAGGAGCAGCGCGTTGGCCCCCCCGAAGGTCGCACCGGAAATCGTAGTCTGGATCAGGTTCTGCCGGTGAACGCTCCGGAGTTTCTTGAAGGCCACCAGGGGGATTCGAGAAATGGCGATGGCTACGATCGCACCGATCACCGACGTATTGGGTGTGATTCCTACCCTCGTGATCAGTTCCGCTCCGATGATCACCCCCAGAATCCCCATAAGGGCCCCTGGGATGAGGACGATAGGTTCCCATAGGGAAGGATGCTTGTCCGGAATTTCCGGCTTCCACTGGTCATCCCTTTCCAGTTCCTCTACCTCTGCCATACCTCGCACCTCCAATTGATAGGATACCGACCCACAAGGGTCGTTATGGAAGTTTCTGAATCCATTAAATCATCTCTTTGGCCCGTAGGCAAGAAGAAAATCGGCCAGGGGCTGATTCCACGAGAGGAAGATCCTGTCCCAGGCACTGTTCCATCGCCAAAGGACAGCGGGGCGCAAAGCGGCATCCGGGTGCTGGATCGATGGGAGAACTCAGTTCACCCTTCAGGGCTTTTTCATCCTTCCATCCCCCTGGTTCCAGGAGGGGAATCGCGGAGATAAGGGCCTGGGTATACGGGTGGAGTTGTTTTTGGAAGAGAGCCTCCGCAGGGGCCATCTCCACGATTTGCCCTAGGTACATCACGGCAATAGTGTTGGACATGTGTTTCACCACAGACATATCGTGGGTGATGAAGAGGTAGGTCAATCCCAGTTCCTCCTGCAGATCCTTCAGAAGATTCAAGATCTGGGCTTGCACCGACACATCCAGGGCAGAAACCGGTTCGTCGCACACGATAAACTGGGGGTGAAGGGAAAGGGCACGGGCGATTCCTATCCTCTGCCTCCTGCCCCCGTCCAACTCGTGAGGATACGCACCGTAGAGACGATCTGCCAGTTCGACTTTCTCCATCAATTCCCGGACCTTTCGTTCCAACTCTCTCTTGTCTTTCACCCTTCGATGGATCCAGAGAGGCTCCCCTATAATCTGGGATACCGTCATTCGGGGATTGAGGGAAGAGTAGGGATCCTGGAAGATGATCTGCATTTCCGCCCGCAGGGAACGAAGTTCCGCGGGAGACGCATGAAGGACGTTCCGCCCTTTGAATATCACCTCTCCCGCAGTGGGTTCAATGAGGCGAAGGATACTCCTTCCTGTGGTGGTTTTCCCGCATCCCGATTCTCCCACCAAACCCAGGGTGGACCCTTTAGGGATACGGAAGGAAACATCGTCCACCGCATGGAGGGTACCGTATCCAGCGTGAAAATACTTCTTCAAATGACGAACTTCCAGCAAAGGCTCCATGTTACGACAACTCCTGATACTTCAAGCATTGAACTTTTCTTCCCTTCCATTCCGTCGTACGGGGAACAACCTGGCTACAGGAATCCATCCGATAGGGACAACGGGGATGAAACACACACCCACTGGGAAGGTTGGAAGGATCGGGAATCAGGCCAGGGATGGAGGAAAGCCGCCGTTGGGATCTATCTAGCCTTGGAATAGAGGCAAAGAGTCCCTCCGTATAGGGATGGAGGGGATTGCGAAACACATCCTCCAGTTTCCCATACTCCATGATCTTTCCCGCGTACATGATGGCCACAGTGGAGCAGATCTGCGCCACCACTCCCAGATCATGGCTGATAAGGATAAGGGTTGTCTGCATCCTGCGTTTCAGATCCCGGATCATCCGCAACACCTGCGCTTGGATGGTCACATCCAACGCGGTGGTGGGCTCGTCTGCCAGGAGAAGCTTCGGGTTACAGGCCAGAGCCATGGCAATCACTACCCGCTGTTTCATGCCTCCGGAAAACTGATGGGGATACTCTTTCATGCGGTTCCGTGGAATGCCCACCAGTTCAAGAAGTTCGGCCGCTCTCCCCTCTGCCGATTCCCTACTGAGGGAGAAATGTACTTCCAGGGCCTCTGCAATTTGTTCTCCTACGGGGAATATCGGATTGAGGGAAGTCATGGGATCCTGGAAAATCATGGAGATTCGATTCCCCCGGATCTTTCTCATCTCCTCTTCGCCCATCTTGGACAACTCTTTCCCCTCAAAGAAGATGGATCCACCCGTGATTTTCCCGTTCGGCTTGGGAAGAAGGCCTAGGATAGACAGGGCTGTGGTCGTCTTTCCCGCTCCCGTTTCTCCCACAAGGCCCAGGCTCTCCCCTTCCTCCAGATCCAGCGAAATACCATTCACCGCATGTACCACTTCCTCATCCGTATGGTACTCCACTCGAAGGTCCTGTATGGAAAGTTGTGGTCTACCCATGGTCCGATTCCTCTACTTTCGCAATTTGGGATCCAGGGCGTCCCGAAGCCCGTCCCCAATGAGGTTGTATGCCAGAATCACCGTCATGATAGCCAGTCCCGGGAAAATGAGGGTATGGGGGGCGCTAATGATGTATGGCCGAGCTTCGGAAAGCATGTTTCCCCATTCGGGAGCAGGGGGCTGGATTCCAAGGCCCAAAAAGGAAAGGAATGTAGCTGACAGGATCGATTGAGCAATGCCGAGGGTGGCTTGTACAATCACAGGAGCCATACAGTTGGGTAGCACGTGCCGCAGAATGATCCGCCCATCTCGGGCTCCCAACGCCCGAGCGGCTTCCACGAACTCTTGATCCTTCACGGTAAGGACCGAGGCTCGCACCAGCCGCACGTAGATCGGAATCGAGGTGATTCCGATGGCTAGCAGGAGGTTCTGGAAACTCGGCCCCATGGCGGCTACGATGGCAAGGGCAAAGAGCATGTTGGGTATTGCCAGAAGGATATCCGCCCCTCGCATGATCACCGTTTCCAGCACTCCCCCATAGAATCCCGCAATGGCTCCCAATGTCCCTCCCAAAAGCACAGCGAAGGCGATCGTTACGAAGCCGATGATCATGGAAACACGGGCTCCATGTATCATCCTACCCAGTACATCCCTGCCGAAGTTGTCGGCCCCCAGAATGTAGAGGTGTTCTACCTGTTTTCCTCCTACATCCACCCTCGCTCTGGTTCCCACTGGAGCAAAGGCGTTGGGGATCTGATTCCCCACGATAAAGTCCCAGGAATAGAACAGGTCCGCACAGAGGGCAATGCTGACGTACAGGAGGATCACCCCCAGCCCCGCCACAGCCAGTTTGTTCTTCCGGAATCTGTACCAGAACTCCTGCCAGGGAGTTCTATGGTGTAGTTTTACGGGAGATGACATGGAACAATCCTCTCTTCTTTCGCTTTCCCGCTTGCAGGTATTGGGCCTTGATCCGTGGATCGATGAAGGCATAGAGGATGTCTACGATTAGATTCACCACGGCAAAGATCAGGGCCATGAACACGACGGAGGCCAGTATCTGGGGGGTGTCCTTTCGGTTGATGGCATCCACCATGATCGTACCGATCCCCGGGTAGGAAAACACCGTTTCCGTCAACACTGCTCCCACCAAAAGCTGCCCTACCTGGATGCCCACCACGGTCACTACCGGTATGAGGGCGTTTCGCAGGGCGTGCTTGCGGATTACCACTTTCTCATCCAGCCCCTTCGCTCGGGCAGTACGTATGTAATCCTGTCTCATCACCTCCAGCATCGAGGAGCGGGTCATGCGCGTCTGAACCGCCGTGCTCATCGCGGCTAGAGTGATGGCGGGCAGCACGATGGAAAGGGGATTGGAGGGTACAGCCAAGGAGGGAAACAACCGCAATTGAACCGAAAAGATCCAGATCAAAAGCATTCCCAGCCAAAAGGCAGGCATTGAAATCCCTACCAGGGCAAGCACCGTCACCACCATGTCCGTTTTCGAGTACTGCCTGGTGGCAGAGATGATTCCAAAGGGGATGGAAACGAGGATAGAGAGAAGCAATGCCACAGTGGACAGAAGAACCGTATTGGGGAACCGTTCTAGGATCGTGCCGAATACCGGCCGATTGGATACGTAGGACCTTCCTAAGTCCAGGGCGAACAACCCCTTGTAGTCGAAAGAATCCCCCGGTCCATCGTACCCGAATAGGAAATGGTAGTACTGGATGAAGAAGGATCGGTCCAAACCCATCGCGTGTTTCAACTGGGCAACATCTTCGTCCGAAGCGTCCTGCGGCAATAGTAGCCTGGCGGGGTCCCCAGGTGCGATGTAGGTAAGGGTAAACACGATCAGGGTGACTCCCAAGATGACGGGGACTAACTGTAGAATTCGATTGAACAGATACCGGAGCATGGCACCTCGACATTCGATGGAGTAATGAAATGGTAAAGCATGCCCCCGACTTTATCCGCCGGGGGCGATCTGTACATGTTACTTTTTCTCAGTAATTTTCGCTGCGTTCTGCAGTTTGAAGGATCCAGAGGGCGAGATTTCCACTCCTTCGATGTTCGGTTGGGAAGCGGAAATCCCCATGATGGCCACTAAAGGTACCCTGGGCATGGCTTTCAGGATGGCTTTTTGGGCGTTCTGGTAGGCAACATGCCGCTCAGGACCGTTGGGCAGGGAGTTCCCTTTGGCGATCCACTCCTGTGCGTCCTTGGAATAGTACTTCGTGTCGTGGAGGAGGGAGGTATTGAATCCATCGAAGGCTACGAAAATATAGTAACTGTCATCCGTTTGGGTCCAGTTCACCAGAAGATCCCACACCTTGGGATCCGATTCTCTTCTCCGGGTGGCGAGTTCCGACAAGGCCACCTGTTCGATGGTGATCAGATCCACACCCAACGCCTTCTTGACCTGGTCCTTCACCACCAGAGCTTGCTTCACATGAACACTGCCCGAGAGGGCCGTGCACTTGAGAGAACCCGGCTGTTTGAACGAAGCAGGGAGAGAATCGAAGAATTGTTTCGCTTTCTGCGGATTGTAGTATCCCGTTTCCTTGTTCCCTTCTTCCAACCGGGTACCTTTGGGGTCGTCGATGTGACCGAAGGGGAGACTCTCTACGTACTGGAGGGTGACGATTCCTCTTTTATCCATGATATCCGGGGAGTTCACGATATCGGAAGGATTGATGGAGTAGAGGATGGCGAACCGTAGTTTTGCCGAGTTGGCGGTAAGATCGTATTCCCCATCCAGATCAGGGGTTCCATCCTTGTTCACCTGGCCAACTTTGGGGGATTTCATGTTGAAGGCCAGATAGTGGTACCCAAAGTACCCGTTGGTGGTGAGGATCTTTCCTCCCTGTTTCTCAATCTCCCGGGCATCGAGGGGTACAACGTTCATGATAAGGTCCACTTCCTTGTTGAGGAAGGCCGTTTTCAACGCGGAGGGATCCTTGATCGTCTTGAACACGATCTTGTCGGCATTGGCCTTGATATTCTTGTCGAAGTAATCTTTGTTCTTCACCAGGGTAACGCTGTCACCCTGCTTCCAGGATTCGAACTTGTAGGGTCCGGTTCCCACGGCCCAGGTGATCCCATAGTCCTTGAGGGTGCCATCGGACTCCGCCTTTTTCATTGTCTCCTGATCCAGGATGGAAGCCCCTAACCAGGTAAGCTGGTTCAGTTGGGAACCGAAGGATACGGGGGAATAGTACTTGGCCCGGGCGTCGAAGCTCTTCAGGTCGGCATCCGTCATTCCCTGGGGAGCCTTTTTCGGATCGAATCGGCCGGTGCGGAACTGGAAGGTATAGTCGTCCAGCTTCTTCACGTCATACATCATAGCGAAGATGGATTTCATCTGGGACTTTTCATGGAAGGCACCCCGGTTGAAGGAATACAACACATCGTCGATGGTCAAAGGATTCCCATTGTGGAACTTGATGCCCTCTTTGATCTTTATTGTATAGAGGGTCCCGTTTTCTTCGATTTTTGGAAGATCCACCGCCAGATCCGGTTCGATTTTCCCCGAACTGGTAAGATCGTACAACCGGTTGTAGAGAATTAGGTTGATATTGTGGGTGGGGGTATCCGAGTACATCGGTGGATCGAGAATGATGGGATCCGTACTCTGACCTACGGTAATGACGATTTCTGTGGGTTTCTTCGATCCACAGGACATTACCAGGCTCAGTGTCAGGAGGATCCCGAGGATTAGGATAAACTTACTCTTCATGACATGCCTCCCTGGTTCTATTTTTCCTGTATTTTACGATATTTTTTCCCTTCTGAATCCTTAAGAAAGGCTAAAGTTTACCTTAAGTTTTCCTTAAGATAGTTGGAACATCTCCATTCCTATGGTACCATCAGAAAATCTCAATACCGGAGGAAGAGGATGGGTCGGAAATTCGCAACCCTTGCCTGGATTCAGGACAACCGTTCCGAGTTTGTCGAGATGGCAGAAGCCATCTGGAGAGAACCCGAAATCTCCTACCAAGAAGAGCATTCCTCACAATTGCAGAAATCCTACTGCAAAGGAATCGGTTTTCGGGTTCGGGAATTGGATGCGATACAGCGGTACGCATTCATCGCCGAGGCAGGAGAGGGAAGACCGATCATTGGGTTACTGGGGGAGTTCGATGCTCTTCCGGGTCTTTCCCAGATGGTGTCCCCCCAACAGGATCCCCTTGTGCCAGGAGGTCCCGGGCATGGATGTGGCCATAACCTTCTCGGAACCGCCTCCCTCGCTGCGGCGGCCGCCATCAAGACGGCGATAGAGAAAGGCCTCTTGAAAGGAACCGTACGGTATTATGGGTGTCCCGCGGAAGAACAGTTGGGGAAGCCCATCCTAGCCCGAGCGGGAGTATTCTCCGATCTGGATGTGGCCCTCTGCTGGCATCCTGCGGATATCAATACCGTGGCAGCCTACAGTACCAATGCCAGTATCGAACTCACCTTCAGATTCTCAGGCATTCCAGCCCATGCCGCACAGGTACCCCATCTAGGCCGCTCGGCCCTCGACGCACTGACCCTTACAGGGATTGGAGTGGAATTCCTTCGGGAGCACATGTCTCCTACCGCCAGGGTACACTACATCTATACCTCCGGGGGAGAACGGCCTAACATCGTTCCTGCACAAGCATCCGGCGCTTTCCAGGTACGATCCCCCCGCATGAAAGATCTCCTTCCTTTGCTGAAACGGGTGATCGACGTAGCCAAAGGAGCGGCTCTCATGACGGGAACGGAGGTTTCCTATCATACCCTCCAGGGCTGCTACGACGTCCTACCCAACGCTGTTCTTTCTGATTTGCTGTACAAGAATATGGAAACAGTTCCTCTTCCGGAGTATTCGGCCGAGGAGCTAGAGTTTGCCCGCTCACTCGCCTCTACCCTTACGGAAGACCAGAAGCGTAACACTCTCCTCGGCTTGGGACTGGACGCCAGGACCGCGGATCTCCTCCTTTCCCAACCCATACACAGGGAAATCGGCTACTGGGGAAGGGGCTGGACCATCCCAGCCTCCACCGATGTAGGAGACGTGTCCCACATAGTCCCTACCGCTCAGATCAATACCGCCACGTATCCCGTGGGAATCGGTTCTCACACCTGGCAGGCAACGGCAAGCTCCGGTTCTTCCCTCGGCATGAAAGGGATGCTGTACGCCGCCCAGGTTCTCGCCGGTGCGACCTGGGATCTACTGGAACAACCTATGTGGGTCGAAAAGGCACGGGAGGAGTTCCATCGGACAGTGGGTGGAGAGGCCTACATCTCGGCCCTCGACTTACTCCAAGGGTTCTAACCTTCTCGACGCTCCAGGGAGGGATTGGGAAACAGAACCCGGAAGATACATCCTGTGGGGCTGGCAGTTTCTACCTGGATCTGAAATCCATACTCCTCCGAGAAGCGCTTGAGTATGGAAAGCCCCAGGCCTACTCCCCTTGTAGTGGGAAGGACTTGCTTCGAACGGTAGTACCGTTGGAAGATCCGTTCCCTTTCTTCCAGGTCGATTCCAGGACCTCTATCTTCTATGGATAACTCCTGCCTCCTCAACCGGACCCATACTTTTCCTCCCCCATACTTCACCGCGTTGTCTAACAGGATGTGCACGATCCGCTCAAGGTCGATAGGGTCCAGGGGAAGCAGCACTTCCGGTGCAATGTCCCGATGAAAGACGATGGAAGGGTGCAGTTCCTCGTAGGCTTGCACGATTCGTTCGGTGATCTGGGAAGCCCGCGCGCTGTGAATGGATTTCTTCCTCTCCTCCCTCTGTGTCTCTCTCAGGGAAAGAGCCATGTCCCTCAGTTTTGCCAGTTCCACCCGGGAAACCTCGAGGAACTCGTCTACCAGTTCTTCCCTTTTTCCGTGTCGCTCGATCAGTTGCCGGTACCCTTCCAGAATCTGGACAGGGGTTATGATGTCATGAATCACATCTTCTACATATTCCAGACGCTTCTCGTAGGCTGTACCGATCTCTTCCATCATCGTATTGAAGGCATGGATCAACTGCCCAATCTCGTCCTTCCTCTTGGGAGGAGCCAGACGAATCCGCAGGTTTTGGGAAGTGATGGATACCATCATCCGGGCAAGCTCCGAAACAGGGTCCACGGTGTTTCGAAGGAGGAGCACACCGAAAACTACAAAGCCGAACCCGAAGATCACCACAGTGATCGCAATCGTTCGATTGGCAAAGGAGTAATAGGCTTCTTTGGCCCGTTCCTTGTCCACATAGAGGGTGAAATGGAAGGAACCTGTCTGCCGTTTGAACACAGAGACTGCACCCGAGTTCAGATCGAGCCTGGCGGTACCGTACTGGAACACCAGCATCCGGTCCTTCTCTACCGCCAGTACCTCGGTGTCGAAGTCCACTAAAGAGTAGATGTCGATGGTGGAGGAGGGGGCACTGTACCCCCAGACGATGAGATCCAGTCTCTCCTTCGCCTGTTTGAGAACCAACCTCTCTACCGCCCGATGCACAGCAAGTCCGGAAAGTACGATAGAAAGTAGAGAGGCGGTAGAGGCTAGAATGAAGAGAAACAGAAGAAATCTACGTTTCATCGTACCGAGGGATCATGTATCCGATTCCTCGTACATTCTCTATGTACGAACCGTGCAGCTTGCTGCGAATGGAAGCAATGTGGACCGAAAGCACCCCCTCCTCCAAATGTACATTCGGTCCCCATACCTTTTCCAGAATCTGCTCTTTGGCGACGATCCTTCCCCTGTTTTGTAGAAGGAGCAACAGTATATCGTATTCTTTTCTGGTTAGGTGTACTTGCTTCCCCTCTACCGACACCCGCCGTTCTTCGGTATCCACCACCAGCTGGCCGTGAACCATCTTGGCAGTCCCCTGCTCCATTCTTCGAGTTCTCCGCAGCACAGCCTCCATCCTGGCCAAGAGCTGTTCCATGTCGAAGGGCTTGGTGATGTAATCGTCCGCTCCCACATGGAGACCCTCCACTTCGTAGGAAACCCCCTGCTTGGCCGTGATCATGATGATAGGCACCGTACTCCCCTTGCTGCGGAGGATCCGGCATACTTCTATCCCCTCCAAATCGGGAAGCATCCAATCCAGCAGCACAAGATCCACCCCTCCCTCCAGTGCCGCGATCAGACCGCTCTTCCCATCGTAGCGAACCTCCACTTCTTTCCCCTGTAAGGTAAGTTCTACCTCGATCAGGCGAGCGAGAGATTTTTCATCTTCAATGACGAGAACTTTCATATCGAATGGTAGGAAAGGAAAGTAAGATTCCCCGGGATACCCCCGGGGAATCGAAGCACAGCGTACGAGTCGGTTGGAAATGAGTTAATCCATCGGCGAGAAGTCGCTTTTGGCGGCTCCACACATGGGGCATACCCAATCATCCGGTAAGGATTCGAAGGGAGTACCAGGCTTTACCCCATTGTCCGGATCTCCCTCTGCGGGATCATAGATGTATCCGCACACATTGCATACGTACTTTTTCATGTCCTACCCCTTTCCCTTAACTTTTCCACAACCCGTGGATGTTGCAGTATTCCCGAGCGGATACCGTTTTGGCATCGATACAGAACTCCGCCATGGGAGCATCCCCCGGTTTCAAGAACTTCTTGTACCGCACCCCATCGGCTGTCAGCTCGATCCACTCAATATAGTGTTTTTCTTCCATCGGGTGAAGGGTGGTGCCCACCGTTACTCGGTATCCCGAGGGAATCTTTTCGATCACGGGGACATGCTTCTCCGTACTTTTGTCCGCTGTTTTTTCTTCGAAGAGCTTCATCGGCTGCCCACAGCAAACGAGTTCCCCCTCCCCTGGGTCCAGCACTTCCACGATGTTCCCACACAGATCGCATTTGTAAACTTGAGCTTTGGCAGTCATATACACCTCCCGTCATTCCTTTCTGATTCTACGACAATTTTACCCTCTGTCTGCCAGATTTTCCCACCTCTTTCTACCAATTCTCTCCCAGCAGTTCGAAATAGCTTTGAGGGTGGGCGCAGGCAGGACAAGATTTCGGTGCTTCCGTTCCCTCGTAGAGGTAGCCGCAGTTGATGCATCTCCACACGACCTTCTTCTCCCGCTTGAATACCCGACCTGCTTCGATGTTAGCCCGGAGATCGTTGTACCGTTTCTCGTGCTGTTTTTCCGCCACCCGCACCGCATCGAAAACCGTAGCTATCGCTTCGAACCCTTCCTTACGGGCTACCTCTGCAAACTCTTTGTACATGGTGGTCCATTCGTAGTTTTCCCCCATGGCAGCGGCTTTCAGGTTTTCCGCGGTGGTGCCGATCACCCCTGCGGGGAATGGAGCCGACACTTCCGCCTCTCCCCCTTCCAGGAATTTAAAGAACCGCTTGGCATGTTCCTTCTCCTGATCCGCCGTCTCTTCGAAGATCTTGGAAATCTGGATGTACCCCTCTTCCCGAGCTTTGGACGCAAAGTACGTATACCGATTCCGGGCCTGGGATTCTCCCGCAAATGCGGTAATGAGATTTTTTTCCGTCTGCGTACCTTTGACACTCTTCATACCGTAACCCCCTATAAAATATTTTAGATTTTAGGTTAATTACCCCTATTATGCCATATATTTTTAATTCTTACCAGATTTTTTTAATCAACTTCTCGTAATTTAGGATGGATTCCCACCCGGCTTAGAGAGAAATCGAACCGGACAGGATCCACAGGATCCACCCTCCTGAGCTCCTCGGTGATTTCTTCTACCGTAGCGCGATCGATGCTCCTTCGCCGGGTAATTCCCCAGTCGAGGCTAAAGCGGTACAGGTGAGTATCCACCGGTACCCGTAGCGCAGCGGGTTTCATGATTCGCCAGCCCCCCGGATCTATCCTGTCCTTCCGGACCATCCAACGGAGAAACAGGTGCCACCGTTTCATTCCCCCGCCCTTCGAAGGATCGGAGAGGAGGATGCCCCACGAACCGTTTCTGTGGCTTTCCATCCCCTGAAAGATCTTCTCGATTCCCCTGTGGGGATCCATCCCGAGATACCCTGTAGCGAAGCATTCTTCCAGTGTTCCCCACTGCCGAAGCACCCCTCGTAAGGCGGACAGAAAGGAAACGATCTCGGCGCTCCCAAAAAACCGGTAGCGGAAATCCCTGAACCAATAAGACAGATCTTCTACAGAAGCCTGTAAAAGATGTTCCCGCAAGGGGTTCCCCAAGGGGCTCAGTACCGCATCACAGGCTTTGAGGATCCCCCCCACACGACCTAACGCGAGGGAAGCGCAGATGAAAGCGGCAACTTCTCGGTCCGGGAGGTTCGGATACATCCGTACCCGGGAAAGTGGATCCGGATCGATGTACTCTTCTCTGTGGTACTTTCGATAGGTCTCCTCAAGGAAGGTTTTCAGGGTCGAGGGATCGAAGGAACGCATTCTTTCGGGATTCCATCGTGCATTGTATCTCCGATTCCATCCCTCCGGGATGGGTGAAGGAGATCCTCAAGGTTGCTAGTGGGGGAAAAAACCAACTCCATGGCCACCGTTTAGGAATCTGAAGGTCGATTTTCTGGATCCATCTCCTTTGTAACGAGATCGTTCGAACCTGCAATTTTTCCCCCCGGCTTCCCACAGGCAGAGAGAGGATCTTTCGTTCCGGCGGAATATACCGGACGAACAATCGGGTATCCGTCAGGTAGAAAAGGCAGTATGCAAAGGAGGGAATGCCCTCGAGGGGAGTGAGCAACTGTCCCAGAGCATACCCCTGGATTCGTTCCCCCAGTTCGGCTTCCATCTGTTTCCAGTACTCGAAGCTCTCCTCTCGATTGGGCATAGGGGAATCCTACATTCTTTGCAGGGCCAGGTCAATTCTTCCCTTGACAGGATAGCTTTTCTTTTCCTAAGGTTTCCCCATGTACCTGAAGCTCATCGCCTGCAATGTGCTTCTCCGCGAAGTCTGCCGGGAAGTAGCCTCTTCCCCCCATACCTTCGACCTGTACTTTACCGAAAAAGGGGACCACGAGTTTTGCGATCGTCTCCGATCCCTCATCGAGAGCGAAATCCAGAAAGCGGAAGAAAGCGGAAAACCCTACGACGCGATCCTCCTCGGCTATGGTCTGTGCGGGAACGCTACGGTAGGGCTAAAGTCTTCCCGGTTCCCTCTCGTGCTTCCCCGAGCCCACGACTGTTGTACCCTATTCCTTGGATCCAAACAAAAGTTTCGGGAGCTCTTCGCTTCCAACCCCAGCCAACCCTTTGCCACTCCCGGATACATGGAACGAGGGAGCGATCGGTTCCAAACCTCCCTCACCCGGAAGTTCCTAGGACTGGATAAGTCTTACGAGGAGTACGTTTCCCTCTATGGAGAAGAGAATGCCCGGTACATCATGGAAACCCTTTCTCCAAGGACCTCGGAAGAACCTCTCCTCCTCTACATTGCCATGCCAGGCACCGATTCATTGGGATGGGAGGAACGCTGCCGAACCGAGGCGGAGCGAGAAGGAAAACGATTCATTCGGGTGCAGGGGGATCCCCGCTTGATCCACAAACTCATCTACGGGGAATGGGATCCGGAAGAGTTCCTGGTTGTGCCGAAAGGGCAGGAAATAACGCCCTTGTACGACTGGGACCAGGTGGTGACTTCCAAACCTCAGCTTTGAATCTCGTTCACCAGAGCATCGAAGATGGTAAGCATGTCCATCGTGGTTTTTCGGAGCCGAGAGGCAAGGTTCCGGGCAATTGCCTGGGTTATGGGCAGAGCGATTTCCGGATTCGTTTTTCCGAGTTTAAGGAAATCCTCCTTGTTCAGGACAAGAAACTCCGAATCCTCCAGGGCGATCACCGTAGCCGAGCGTTTGTCATCGTCCACCAGGGCAATTTCGCCGAAAAACACATTGTTCTCCGCTTTCAGCTTTACCACGGTGTAGGTATCCCCCGCTCGAGTCTGCTTCTGGATTTCCACGCTCCCCCTGTACACGATGTACATTTCCGAACCGATATCCCCTTCCCGAATGATCACCGCCCCTTTAGGGTAGGATTTGATTTTTATAATATCCAACAGCCGCTTCAGATCGGCCTCTCGTTCTTTGAGTTCGTCGAAGAGGGCTATTTGACTGAGTTTCTGGAGAATCTCTTCCTGTTTCATGCGCCTATCCTCTCCAACAAGATCGCCAGACTGTACTTCTGGATCGTATAGGTATCGTCGGGGAGAAGGTACGGACGGTTCACCTCCAGTTCCTTTACCTTTTGAAGGTTGATGATCAGCTGGGACACATCGGAGGTCTTCTGAGCTTCCCGAAGAGACTCCATCTTGATCCGGTTGGGAGATCCTGTATTTTCCAGGATTCCAATGAGAAGCTTCTGAGGATCTCCCTGAAAGGCACGTTTGAACTCTCCATAGGTTTTCCCCACATACTCGGAGGGGATAGGACGGGTGACGATCCGGGACCGACTTTTTTCCTGGGAAAGGAGTTCATAGATGATATGGGACATCCCGTTAGTGGCAGAGGTGTTTGCCAGAACTCTTCGGGAGAACTCCCGGCTGAAGATGATTTCATCGCACTGGGCATGCCTGAGGTAGGATTCGTACTTTTTATCCAGAATTTCTGCGCAGACATACACGTCCTTACTGAGTGCCTTGACCGTAAGAACCGTCATGACGGTTTTGGAGTCCACTTCCGAGGGAGCGGTACTCTCTAGCGTATCCGCCAGGATCAGCACCTTCTTGGCAGTCTTTACGTTCCCTCGCAAGAGGGAGGTCTCGGCAAAGTAATCTCCCCGGACGAATTTCAAACCTTTCAGTTGGGGACGGTCTTTCAAGGCTTCCACCCGCTCGGGTTCCACATTGGAAACGATCACGATGTTTTCCGCATCGGTATCGGGGGCAACCCGAAGGATATCCAGCAGGATGTCCTCCATGTCCTCCTTCCAACCGCAGATGATCAGATGATTTTTCAATTTTTTGTACTCCATCAATCCCCTCCTGGCCTTGGTGTTTCGATCCACCAGGAACGAAGCTAACGTTCCGGAAAGGAGTGTGGTGGCTCCGATACCGAAGAACACGGTAAAAATGGCGAGCACCTTCCCCGTGAAGGAAGCCGGGACTTTGTCCCCATATCCCGTGGTGCTAAAGGTAATGATGGACCACCATAGACCGTCGAAAAAATTACGGAACTGATCGTTCACACCCCTTTCGATCCATACCATGATTCCTGCGGAAGCGAGTAGAAAGCCAAAAAACACATAGAATGGACGTACCTTCGCATCGGTGAGAAAGACAAAGAGTTTTTTCAATTGTTTCCTTCTACTTTGCAGCAACACCTTTAGGCCCTCTTTCCTTCCATCCCTCAACAACTTGTTCGAACATCTGGAACTCTCGTTCTACCTTCTGTAAGGCATCTAGAGCTTTCCGCACATCCTGTTCCTTGGAAGCCTGTTCCAATTCGGCCGCCGCATTTCCCAATCTTCGGGCTTGCAGGTTCCAGGATCCCCCTTTGATCCCGTGGGAAGTAACCCGTAGAGAATCCCAGAGCCCTTTTTCCAGGGCTTCGCGCATCTCGGGAATCTGTGTCGCTATCTTTTTTCGGAACGCCTCCACCACCCTAATCACTACATCGGCCTTTCCCATGAAGGTCAGGAGAGCCTCCCGATGATCGAACACTTCCCTATCACCGTCACCGATCTCCACAAGTTCCTCGATTTCCTCTTCCCCCGTTCCCCCTATCTCTTCGCTTCTCCTGAGGTATTTCTCAAGAAAAGGAATCAAGTCCACACTCTTGAAAGGTTTCGTCAGGTAATCGTCCATACCGGCCTCGAGGCATTTTTCCTTCTCTCCCTTCACGGCGTTGGCCGTTACCGCCACGATGGGCCCCTTATACCCTTTCTCCCTCAGGCGAAGGGAGGCTTCGTACCCATTCATCACCGGCATCTGTACATCCATGAACACGAGGTCTACCTGTTCCTTCTCCAGTATGTTGACAGCTTCCATTCCATTCTCTGCCAGCAGGACCTGTACACCGTACTTTTCCAGTATCGTCTTGAACAGTTGCTGATTCACCAGGTGGTCTTCCGCTACCAGTACTTTGCTCCCTACCCAGTTCAAAGGTTTTTCCTTTTGTTTTTCCGTCTCCTCTACCTCTGTTGCACCCGTTCCATAGAGGATAGAAACGATACATTCGAGAAGCTCTCGCCGTTTGATGGGTTTATCGAGGTAGCCGGCAAACCAACCGAGGAGCTTCATCTTCGCCTCTGTCCCGAATCCCAAGGGGCTCATGAGAATCATCCGGGGAGAAGCGGGAAGGGAGGCGTTTCGTACCTCGCTGGCAAATTGCCACCCATCCATCCCCGGCAAGTGTTGATCCACCAATATGAGATCGTAAGGATCTTGTTCCCTCTGTTGTAGCATCTGTAACGCTTCTTGCCCCGTTCTAGCCCAGTCCACCTGCCGAAACCAATCGGTGAGGTGGTAATAGAGGACTTCCCGCACGTGCTGGTTGTCCTCCACGATGAGAAGGGGTTTCAGTGATTCAGGCTCCTCGATGACAAACTCAGCCTCTTCCTCATGATCTTCTACCTTTACGAGAGGTAAGGTAAAGAAAAAATTCGAGCCGACTCCGAGGGTACTCTGAACACCAATGGTACCGTTCATCATGTGGACCAGGCTCTTGGAGATGGAAAGGCCCAATCCCGTCCCCCCGAACTTCCTCGTGGTGGAGGAATCCACCTGGGTAAAGGCTGAAAAAAGGATCGGTACCTTGTCTTCGGGAATGCCAATCCCTGTATCGATCACTTCGAACTTCACCTTCCAGACACTTGCCTCCTTCTCAACCACCCGTACCCGAACCAGCACCTCTCCCTTCTGGGTAAACTTCACCGCATTGTTGATCAGGTTGATGAGGATCTGGCGAATCCTGACCGGATCGCCCTGTACCCATTGGGGCACGTCCTTGGCGATATCGATGACGATCTCCAATCCCTTCTTGTGAGCCAGGAGGCTTACCATGTCTACGGCTTCTTCGATGAGGGAGACCAGATCGCAGGGAATGATCTCGAGGGAAAGTTTTCCCGCTTCGATTTTCGAAAAATCGAGAATATCGTTGATCAATCCCAGAAGCACCTCCGCAGAGTATTTCACCTGGGTGGCGTACTCCTTCTGCTCCTCGTCCAACTTAGTCTCAAGGAGAAGTTCTGTCATTCCCGTGATCGTATGGATCGGGGTACGGATCTCGTGGCTCATGTTGGCAAGGAAGGCACTCTTGATCTGGGTTGCCTTCTCCGCTTCTTCCTTTTCCCGGAGAAGACGTTCCTCCCCTCTCTTGTGCCGGGTGACGTCCTCCAGGATTCCGAAGATGAAGGGGGAGAAATCTCCCCTACCCACATGATGGAGACGCATCCTCACCCAGCGGGTTTCGCCACTGGATAGGAGAAATCGGCATTCCATCTCCACATCGGAGTTCTTCTCCTTTAGAAGCCCCTCTATCTTTGTAGGGCCTACATCCCTGTACTCCTCGCTGCAGAGGGAAAAGATGTTCGATCCCTGCAATTCCGAGGCTGCTTTCTGAAAGATTTTCTGTGCGGATTCATTGGATAGGATGATTCGGCCCTGGAAATCCAGAATGACGATTCCAAGAGGTGAGTGTTCGAAAATGATCTGGTAATGTTTTCCGAAATTCACTCTTCCCCGCCTCCTACCCAGTCACCTATTCTTTTTACAAGAAAGGCCCCGTTTACACCCCATCTGGCTCCTGCGGATACCGACTTGATCTCTACCCCGAGAAACCCTTACCTGGAAAGGGTAGTAAAAAAAAATCAGAAGTTCGTACTCAGGATTTCTGTAGCTTTCTTTCGAATCCATTCAGGTTTCAACGGTTTGATGAGATAACTCTTCACTCCGTACTTCAACGCCTTGATCACCGTTTCCCGCTCCGAAAGGGCGGATAGCACGATGATGGGTATGGCGTTCCCCCGTTTCTTCAATTCTTCCAGGGTTTGGAACCCATCCATCACCGGCATCATCAGGTCGAGGAACACTAGATCATACTTGTCCGGTGTTAGGTGCTTGAGAAACGCTTCCCCATTGTCGAAGGTTTCGATCTTGAACCGCGCATCGGAAAAGGCGGTCTTGATCAATTCCTGGATCACAAAATCATCATCCACCACGGCAAAGGTCAACACATCCTGCAGCTTGTTTAGATCGGGGGGGGAAGGTTTTTCCCCTTCGAACCGCAGGTGGATCGTTTCGGACTTTTCCTTTCGGGGGGCCGAGGCAGATAGGAGTTCCTGGTGTACCACCAGATTCTCCTGATCCAGGTAAGCTCCCGCCTTCCTTCCCAGTAGGCCGTCCATCGCCTTTTCCAGGTTCGAGGTAACCTCGATCTCGGCAAACTCTTTCTTCCCTTTTACGAAGGAGGCCACGAAATCCGAAGTGGTGAGGATCTTTACGTACTTCGGTTTGGCCTGGGAATGTTGGAGGATCGTAGAGAGGAGCATGTTGAGTTTGAGGGAATCATCCCCCGTGATGGAAAGGTTAGACATGATGATGAGTACCTTCGGCACCTGGATTTCATATAGATCGATCAGTTCGGTAATTTTATATTTCAACAGTTCAATCTTTTCCGAGTTGAGTCCCTGGGCTATTTCGATAAAGAGAATGTCCTCGTTCACGTGGGCTTCAATGATACAGGGAGTCGTATCCAGCTGAAGGTTTACCCCCAGGATTTCGGAGATACTCTTGATCAAGGCATCCATCTTGATGGGCTTGGTCAAGAATTTCTTTACGTTGTATTTTACCACCTCCATCAATGTCTCGCGATCGATTTTGGAAGAGGCCATGATCACAGGGGTTTGAACCGTGTTGGGGTTCCCTTTCATTTCCTTCAAGACTTCGAGGGAACTTTTTCGGGAAAGATAGTAATCCATAATGATCAAATCTGGGAGAAAGCTGCGGACCTTTAGGGATCCTTCCAGCCCGTTGGAGGAGGCAAGCACTTCGAATCCAAGTTCTTCCAGTTTTTTCTTTAAGAAGTCCCGTAACAGGGGGGATTCGTCGATCACCAGTATCTTTTTCATAATATCCTTATATTATCCCAAATCGTTTTTTGCAAGCATCCGTTTTTTCCTCTTGCCTTTCCAGCGAGCATACAGTATTTTTCTATCACTGACTTATAGTCATTTAATTTACTTTAGTCAGGTATTGAACATGGGTACAGAAGATCGAAGATTACGGGAAAAGGAACAGAGAAGGCAGACCATTCTGGAAACAGCGGAAAGGATCTTTGCGGAAAAGGGATTCAACGAAACCCCTATGGACGAAATTGCCGAGGCAGCGGAACTGAGCAAGGGAACCCTCTACCTCTACTTTAAAAGCAAAGAGGAACTGGCCTTTGCCATCTTCCACAAGAACCTCCTGGCATTGAAAGAGATGATTCAGCAGGCTTCCCAAGCGGCTCAAAAGGGAATCGAGAAGGTTCGCGCGATCCTCAGTGCCTACTATCGATTCTATAAGGAACATCTGTATTGGGGACCTGCACAAGCATCGGAGAACCCCCATCGTCAAGACCTGAACCGCCTGCTGGGCTACTACTTTCAAGGGGAACATCCCAGACATCCCTATGCAGAACGCTGCTTTAAAGAGATTCAGCAGATCATGGATTGTATCGTGCATGCCCTTCAGGAAGGGGTCCAGGATGGATCCATTCGAAAAGAAATCGATCCTGGGAAAACGGCCATGACCTATGGGAACCTGGTCCTCCTCTTCATGCTGCACCTCTCTCAGGGGGGTACCCTCGTATTGAAAGGGCATGGGTATACGGCGGAAGAACTGTTCGATTACATGTTCGATCTATTCCTACACTCCTTGATTCGGGAGGCGTAACGGTGTATCGAAAGATCCTTTCTCACCCGAAAATGGTTCTAGGTTTCACAGGGATTGTGACTCTGTTTCTCGCCCTTCAAATCCCTCACTTACGGATAGACAACGATCCCGCTTCCTTCATTCCCAAAGACCATCCCACCTACCTGGCAAAGGAACGAACGGATGAACTGTTCGGAGAAGACCTCGCACTCTCCATCGCTCTTCGGGCTCCATCGGGCTCGTTTTTTACCAGAGAAAACCTGAAAAAACTCGTCTCCCTTTCGGAAGCGTTAGAGAACATCCCCAATGTCTCCGATGTCACATCCCTTACCACTACCGACTATATCGAAGGGACAGCGGAGGGAATTCAGGTATCCCCCCTCATCGATCCCGCCACTTTCGAGGGAACTGAGGAGGAAATCGAAAAGCTTAAAGAAAAATTACGTTCCTGGATCGTGTATGACCAGGTTCTGGTATCCCGTGACTATAGTGCCGTACAGGTCCTCGTAGTGCTTGAGCGGAAACTAACGGAAGAACAGCGGGAACAGGTGTATCACGACACCCTGCGGATCCTGCATCGGATCGTGGGAGATTCCCTCGAGTACCATGTGGCAGGCACTCCTGCTGTCTCCGTATTGATCAGTGAAAACATGCGTTCCGATTTACGTGCCTTGATCCCCATCGTACTGATAGTGGTGATTCTCACCCTCTACGCTTCCTTCCGTCGTTGGGCCGGAGTGCTTCTACCGATGCTGTCCATTACCATCGGAACCATCTGGACCCTCGGCATCATGGCCCTCTGTAACGTGACCCTTTCTATGGTGGGAACGGTGATCCCCGTCCTGCTGGTGGCTGTAGGGAGCGCCTACGGGATCCACATCGTCCACCGGTACTACGAGGTTGAACAGGAAAAAGGCCGTTCCCCCGAGGATATCCTCTATGCGGTGGTACGGGATGTGTGGAAGCCGGTATTCCTGGCAGGGATCACCACCCTCATCGGATTCGGTTCCATCGTTACCAGCCGAGTTCTCCCCATGCGGGATTTTGCCATGTTCACCTCCCTCGGAGTTCTATTCGTGATGACAAATGCCCTGGTTGTCATTCCTTCCATTTTACAGGTCAGGCATCGCACCCTCCCTCCCCTTCCCTCCTCTTCCGGAAAATCCTCCCTCCATTTCCTTTACGGGCTGGATGAGGCAGTATTTCGCTCAAAGAGAAGAAGCATCCTCCTCTTTGTGGTGATTCTGGTTCTCTCTCTTGTGGGGGCCCATAGGTTAGTCGTAGATAACTCTCTGATCGAGTATTTCAAGAAGCACACGGAAGTATACCAATCGGATGAGTTCCTCCGAACCTATTTTGCAGGGACGAGGCACTTTTCGGTAGTGATCTCCGGAACGAAGAAGGGCGATCTGACCGATCCTCGGGTGTTGAAGTTCATGGACGATCTAGGAACGTATCTCCAGGATAGGCACCCGGAAGTCTCCAAGATCCTCTCCTTTACCGATTTCATCAAACGCATGAATAGCCTTTTGCAACCCAACGGTCTGTACGAGATTCCTGCGGATCCAGAGAAGTATGGACTGAGTTCCCCTTCTGAGTTGAAGGATCTTGTTTCCCAGTACCTCCTCCTATATTCGGGGAATCTTTCCAAATGGGCAGACGATGCACTGGAACCCCAACGGGCTAGGATGATGGTCCAATTACGGACCTCGAACAACAGCTTCACCCGAATCGTGGTTCCCGAAATCTATGCGTATGCGAAGAAACACCTACCGGAAGGGTACCAGATCGAGATCGCAGGGATTGCCCTCATCGAGAACACCCTGGTGGATCTGATCGTTAATGCCCAGATCACCAGCATCTCTGTTTCCCTTGCCCTGGTGATCCTGGTGATCATCCTCAGTTATCGGTCCTTCTGGATCGGGTGGATTGGAGCATTGCCCCTGGGAACATCGATTCTCATCAACTTTGCCTTGATGGGGTTTACCGGTATCCCCTTGGATATTTCCACCGCTATGGTTGCCTCAGTCACTACCGGTATCGGAATCGATTACACCATCCACTATCTTTCCACCTACTCCGCCAGTTTGAAAGCCCTCGGCTCTGCCAGGGATTCTAGACGGAAAACCCTCGCTACGGTAGGACCCGCGATCCTGTACAATGCGGTCTCTGTGGGTGCCGGTTTTGCCGTCCTATTGCTTTCGCAATTCAAGCCCCTGAACTACTTTGGGTTACTCGTCGCGTTGACGATGTTCACCTCCAGTGTGGGGGCGTTGACGATCGTACCGATGGCTCTTGAAGTTTTCAAACCTCGGTTCAAAAATTGATTTTCTATTCATATGGGAGGAACGTATGAAACGTTCTATCATTATAGCCGCAGGACTGTTCCTGCTCTGGGTCGGTTCCCTTTTCGCCCTGGACGGAAGGGAAATCATGGATCGAGTAGACAAACGCCCTACAGGAAAGACTTCCCATGCCCGGGTTCGCATGGACCTAATCGATAGCAAAGGGCAGGTGAATACCCGAAGCGTGGAAATGTTCACCGTGAAGGATGAAAAGGACTTGAAGAAATTGGTGATCGTGTTCCATGCTCCTGCCTCGGTGAAGGATACCCGATACCTTGCCGTGGAAAACGAAGGTCGAGATGACGACAAGTGGATCTACCTTCCCGCACTGAAGCGAGTACGGCGAATCGCCGCCTCCGAGGGAGGGAGTTCCTTCATGGGAAGCGACTTCACCTACGACGACATGTCGGACCGTGACGTGGACAGGGACAACCACAAACTCCTGCGGGAGGAAAGACTGGAGTCTTACCAGTGCTATGTGGTGGAATCCTCTGCCAAGGACCCCAAGGACAGCCAGTATTCCAAACGGATCTCCTGGGTAGCCAAGGACCTCTGGATCCCCGTGAAGATCGAATTGTACGACAAGAAGGGAAATCTCCAGAAAGTCGCCACCATGGACAAGCTCGACACCATCCAGGGGTTTGTCACTCCCTTACAAACCACAATGAAAAACGTACAGAAGGGTACCGCCACGGTCCTTGTAATGGAAAAGTTCGTGTGGGATGAAGTTCTGCCTCCAGGCCTATTCACCACCCGGTATCTGGAAACGGGCAAGCCTTAATCGAGAAGGTTTACCTATCCTTTGCCTAACAAGGGAGGAAAAACTATGGTACGAAAACGTTTCTTTTCAGTGGCTTACTCGGTCATCTTCTGGATCCTATTACTCGCCCTTCCCTCTACCCTACCTGCTACATCCCAGAAAAGTACTATAGGGGAATCGGCAGCTACCCAAGCGGAAGATAGCTCGCCGGTATCCGAGGCAACCGTAGAAACCGGCCCGAGATGGTCCGGTCAGGTGCGGGCCAGCAATAGGCTCTATAGGGATGCGACAGAGGACAGTCTGATGAAACCGAATCCTCGGGTGGATCTATCGGTAGAGGCTAAGAAGGAAAACGCGGAGCTATACGTGAAGTTTCGCTGGGAACAAGCTTGGCAGACCCAGGACTCCGCAACCCTCTTTGAACGGATGATTGACGAAGCGTACGTACGGGGGTTCCTGGGATCCACTGTCCTCGAAGCAGGGTACCTGAAGGTGGTCTGGGGCAAGGGGGACGATGTACATGTGCTGGACCTGATGAATGCCACGGATTACTACGATTTTGTCAACAACAACTACCTGGACCGACGTACTTCCGAATGGATGGTGCGCCTCGTGCAGTCCCTGGGGGGGATGCACGCCGTGGAACTCGTATGGGAGCCCATCACTACCCCTGACAAGATCCCCCTAACGGGGCCCTGGAAACCCTACGCGATTTCCGAGCTGGAAGCGAAGCTTCAGGCTCTTTCCCTTCCTGGATTTCCAAATCCAGTGACCGCTCAGGCCCTGCTCGACCACGGGGCTCTGGTGCAGGACAACCTTTCCAAGATCACCGACGGGACCTATGGGATCCGCTTCACTGGTAGCTCCCATGGCTTCGACTACGGGATCCTCTATGCCTATACCTACCATCGGCAACCCAAGGTCGATCTGAGCCGGCTTGCCCAAACCCAAACCATATACCTCACCTACGATCGGGTGCACTGCTTCGGGATCGAGGGGGCCACCGCTTGGGAAGGATTCAACTTCCGGCTAGAAGGGGGATACTTCCTCACGGAGGATACCAGAGGCACCGATCCAATGGTGCGGAACAATTCCATAGGGTATGTGGTAGGGTTCGATCGGGACCTATGGACCGATGGGGCGAACCTGAACCTCCAGCTTCAGGGAATCCTTCCCCTCCACTCGGACAAAATCGACCGCAACCCCCTCGATGTGGAGTACCGCTCCGACGGGAAGTATACCTCCCATATCCTGGCAGGCCATCTTTCCGATACGATCCTGGAAAACAAGGTAAAGGTGAAACTATCTGCAGCTTATGGGATAGAACAAGGGGACCTGCGGATCGTACCTGAACTTACCTATGAGCCCTTCGATGATTTTCAGATCACCGCCCGTTGGGTCCAGTACCTGGGGGATCGGAATACCACCTTCGGGCAGTACAAGGATTCTTCCTTCTTTGAAGTGGGAGTTTCCTATCGGTTCTGATTCTAAGGGATTTCATCCGTATTTGAGTTCAGCAACAGCCCCAGGCTTTCCGACAGGAGATTGCCTGGGGGCTTTCTTATTGATCATGCATCTCTCACAGAGGGGCAACCGGTTTTCTTGTTCCACAGGTAACATGGTACTGTTCCCCAGGAGTAGCTACCTGACCCTTCCCTGCACTCTGATTTGAAGGGCGCCGTAGATTTTCCCTCTATCGTAAGACAGGTATCGATCCTGGGGATAGAAGCCAACCAGGGCAGTGATCGAAAAGCCCACTTTTTCCCACAGAATCCCCCCATAATTACCCACCAGGGAAATCCGTTCGGTAATGTACCCCGAACCGGGCACATAGGTGATACTGTGAACTACCCCTCCCAGAATTCCGCGCTCCTTGAATCGATAGGCGAGGACGGTATCGTTACTCCAGTAGAAGTCCTGTTTTTTCAGGACCACGTTGGAAGCAGGTTCATAGAAATAATCTGCACCTACCCCCTCAACTCCCCGCATGTCGAAAAGCACCCAGTGGGTAGAAGAAGCAAACACGAGATTCCCCCATGCTCCTTGCAGGGTCGGGGAGACTTGATACCGAAATCCGAACCCATTCTTCCTGTCCAGGGATTTTCTCGTATCCCCGTCGAAGGGAGAATCGTAGTCGGAGAGGGGGGTATACCCAAACCCCAGCGTATCGTAGGCATAGCGGACTCCGCCCAGGAGGCGAAGATCGAAGAAGGCAATGGGTACGATGTGGAAAAGAAGGGAAAGGGTATCGTACGCAGGGGTAAGGGAGTTTTCCAGCCCGACCTCCCAGAGGGTCGAATCCCACAGTATTCCCCGTTTCCCCTCGTAGAGGGGGGATTGAAATGACACCCGGCTGCCGAGTTCCAGACCCAGAGGGTTCACCGAACCGGAAACGGATTGAGACCATACCCATCGAGACCCTTCACGTTCCTCTCCCCGTATGCTACCTCCCAATCCGTAGAAAAGGATCGAGACCCATAGCCCGAAGAGAATCATCCGCAGGGCTTTTCGAGAACCCCGCACCATTTTCATCCAAGGCGTATTACCATCCATTCCTCGACCTCCCTTACGCTGATTTTAGATTATAGCCTCTCAGAGGAAAATACGGTAGACAAAAAACCCAAAATATCCTCACTATTCCTCCTATGGCCGTTCTGATCCATCATAAAACAGGATTCCCCATTCTCGATCCCCAACACCCTCCCTTCCCCACCGATTATCGTCCGGATCCTGCCGCACGAAGGCAGGCCCTTACCTCCCTGATCCTTTCCATATCCGGGTTTCGCAAGGTGTTTGCCGCCGATGGGAACGAGACCAGTACCAACCCCCATCTAAGCGCGGCAGATCGAGAGCTCGTGTTCGGAATGGGGGCTTCCTTTGCCCGGTTTCTCCAGGAAAAAACCGGTTCCGCCACGCCTCTTGTGGCACTCGGTATGGATACCCGGTTCACAGGACCCGCCATGGCAGAGATCCTCCTGTATGCCTTGATCTCCTCTGGCTGCCGGATTCACTACCTATTCATTCTGCCTATCCCTGAACTTCTCGCCTACGTACGGGCAAATCCCTCTATCGACGGGTTCGTGTACGTGTCTGCCAGCCACAACCCCATCGGACACAATGGGGTAAAGTTTGGCCTTCGAGAGGGTGTGCTGGGTGGAGAGGATGCTACCACCCTGATCCAGCAATTCCAGGCTCTCCTCCTGGATGACAGGGAAATGGGAAACCTTTTCCATAAGGCTTCTACCCTGCCGCCGAGCCTTCTGGAGGAACTGTGCACTTCCATCGATCGATGGAAGAATGCCTCGGAAGATGCCTACCGAGCCTTCGTGTATCGGATGGTAACAGGCACCGAGGATTCTAACCAGCAACAACGGATCCTTCAACTCCTCCGGGAAAACATCCAGCAAAAGGGGTGTGGGATCGTGATCGATTACAATGGGAGCGCAAGAACTTTGGGGATCGATCGAAAAATACTTTCGGATCTGGGAGTTACCCTGTATGAACTAAACGATACACCCAGAGAGTTTGCTCACGGAATCCTTCCCGAGGGAGAGGCGCTTCTGACCTGCCAGAAAGCCCTGGAAGAATACAGAGGGAAGGATGGACGTGTCCGCTTCGGGTATGTACCCGATTGCGATGGGGATCGCGGGAATCTCGTGTACTGCGATACCGGACAGCCTTCGGGCGAAGGAAAGGGGACAAGGATTCTGGAAGCCCAAGAAGTCTTTGCCCTGGCCTGTGTTTCGGAATTGGCCTACCACCACTGGCGGGATCGGTTGGACCGTCCGCTTCAGTCTGGTGAAGAGCCAGGGGCTTTGGGATCTAGGGCTCCCCTTGATCGCCCCCCCCCATCCTCCCGACTGGCGGTGGTGGTAAACGATCCCACATCTCTCCGGATAGAACGGATCGCTTCCCGGCTACAAGCCCGGGTATTCCGGGCTGAGGTAGGAGAGGCCAATGTGGTAGGGCTAGCCAAGAAGCTAATGAACGAAGGATGGAAGGTTCCTATCTACGGGGAGGGTTCCAATGGGGGAAATATCACCTACCCCTCGGAGGTTCGAGATCCCCTGGCAACGGTATTTTCCATCTTGAAATTGCTCTATCTTCACGATTCAAGTTCATACAACCGGACGCCTGAGGCTACCCCTGCCTCCGTTCCCTCTCTTTCGCCCCTACCTTCTCCTTACCAGCTCTGGTGTGAAGCCAGAGGGGTTCCAGAACGGTATTCCCCCTTTCCAGAACTGTCCTTTGTCCTTGCCACCTTGCCTGTATTCACCACCCTGCCTGTTTCTGCAAAAGAGGCAGTATTTCCCCTCCGGTGCACCGACCTGCCCAGGTTCAAGGCTGCCTATGAACAGGTGTTCTGGAGGGAATGGGAAACCCGCAAAGGATACCTCCGGGAACGCCTCGGGATAGAGTGTTGGGAAGAGATCAACTACGAGGGATTGGAAGAACGAGTTGGAGTAGGCCCCTCCTTTCGGAGGGGGGGAGAGAAAGGAGGACTCAAAATCCTGTTCAAGGATTCTGTGGGGAACGGGAAAGCATTCCTCTGGATGCGAAAATCGGGAACAGAACCGGTGTTTCGGATCCTAGTGGACATGGAAGGCCTTGACAGTGATAGCTTCACTTACCTCCTCTCCTGGCATCGGTCGATGCTCCAGGAAGCAGACCAACGGTGCATGCATAAGAGCGAGCCCGACGCGATGGATCTTTTCTACTATCTTTCAGCCCTCATCGGTATGCAGGTGGAAGACGACCGTATCCATCGGTATCTGGAACTTCTTTCCATCAAAGAGAAAGCATGGAGTTCTCTCCTCGCTTCTACCGATTCACGGTACCTTTCCATACCTCCCCAGGGCTTACAATTCCTCCTCGATCCATCGGGGTGCATCCAGACAGTTTTTCTCTATGTGCAACCAGAGGAAGGGTTTGACTCTTTCCCCAGGACCCTTCCCCCATCCATCGCGTTCCCTTCCTCTCGGCCGGAACTTCAAACCTTACTGGGTGACCCTATAGATAGCGGGAAAACCCGGGAGGGATTCTTGAGTGAACGGGAAGAGGTTTGGGATACCTTTCGCTATTTGAGCGTGAAGATCCATGCGGGGTATCGCTCTAGGGATGAAAAGATCACCCGGTTGACCTTTTCCCGTTTCACTAAATAATAGCATGCTCACCAGAAGAGGGGGTATAGCCGATGCCGCCGATGTAGGATTATCCAGTACAAGGCAGGTGATAGTCTTGCCCCAGAAAGGGGGAGGGGATACCCCCCCTTGGACTGTGTTTCCCTTGAGCATTGGTGTATTTCGTACTACAGTATCCCTGTGAACATCGCCGTTTTCACCGACACCTACACGCCACAGGTCAACGGAGTCACCACCTCCATTCTCATTTTCCAGCGAGAGCTAGAGCGATTGGGGCACACGGTGTATATCTTCTGCCCCACCTACGGGGGAAGGGAAGGACTCGATTCCCCAAGGGTGTTTCGTTTCTACTCTATCCCCTATCGATCGGAGAAGATGCACGAGCAGCGGATCGCCCTTCCTCTTTCCCGGGGAATCTGGAAGTTCCCCAAACTGAAGATCGATATCGTGCATTACCATGTTCCACACTACATGGGTGCCTATGCCCTACTGCTGGCATGGATATTCAAAAAACCTACAATACATACCTACCATACCCTTTTCGTGAAATACACCCACTACGTTAACATCCGTCCCTCCCTGGCAGTTCGGTTCGTGAAATGGATCTCCCGAGTCTTCTGTAACCATACCGATCTGATCCTGGCTCCGTCCCAAGAAATGAAAAGGGAACTCCTGAGTTACGGCGTACATAAACCTATCGAGGTACTCCCCACAGGGATCGATCTGCCCCAACTCCCTGATCCGACCCACCTTCAAACCCTTCGCAAAGATTTTCCCCTGGATAAAAAATTGCTGATCTTTGTGGGAAGGTTCGCCAGGGAAAAGAACATCCCCCTCCTTTTTGATGTTCTAAAGATACTGGAACACAAGGGAATCCCCTGCCATTTACTTCTGGTTGGGGACGGTCCAGACCGTAAAAGGATTGAAGAGGAAATACTAGAGCGGAAAATTGCTCGCAGTACAACAATCACGGGGTATATTCCCCGATCGGATGTGTTTTCCCTCCTCGCTTGTGCGGACCTCTTCCTCTTCCCTTCGGAAACGGAAACCCAGGGGTTGGTTCTGTTGGAAGCGATGGCAGTGGGAGTTCCCGTGGTGGCCGCGGATGCTATGGGAGCGGGTGAAGTGCTCCGGGACGGTCGGGGAGGCGTAGCGGTGCCGGCCACACCCCAAGCTTTTGCCGATGCGGCGTTCAAGCTTCTTACCGATCCTGTCCTCTACCGGGAAAAACAACGTTCTGCAAAGGAGAAAGCGACAGAATGGTCCAGTAAAACCCTGACGCAGCGCCTTGTTACAGTGTACAAAGCCACGATAGAGGGGTATAGAATCCGCAGGTACCCCCCAAAGGGATCGATATAACGGTGCGAAATTCCCTGTTAGGAGACGACAATCGGCAGAGAATGTTAGTGTCAGGGATCGCCAGCTTCCTGGTGGATACCTATCTCGTCACTGATGGACGCAACTTCTATCTCAGTACTGGATATGTGTAAGCCCCCTTCAGGATATCTTTCCCTTTCGGTTGAAGGCGCTACGGTACAGGTCTTCGAACTGCTGGGCAATTCGCTCACCGTCGAACCTCTCTGCCAACCTGTGGGAGGCTGCCGCTAACTCGTGAAAGAGTGTATCGTCTTCGGCGAGTTGCAAAATCCGATCCCCTAAAGCATCGATGTCTCCAGGAGGGAAAAAGAGAGCATTCTTCTCTGAAAGTTCTTCCATCGATGAAACTTTCGGTACGATGAGAGGCAGACCACAGCAGATGGCCTCGATCACTGTCATCGGTTGATTTTCCGTAACCGAGGCGGTGACAAAGCCTCTGGCATGATGGATCAGTCCGCTTGTAAGGAGCTTCTGGTGGGGAATCTTACCCAGAAACCTAATCCGCTCTTTCACACCCAGGGCCTCAACGAGCCTTTCCATCTCCCTTCGATTGGGACCATCCCCTACCAGGAGAAGTTGTATGTCAGGATCCCGGTGCATGGCCCGAGAAAAACCCTGAATCAGCACATCGATCGATTTTTCCAGACCGATCCTCCCTACAAAGAGGAAGGTCTTTCGATGGAAGAACGGGTACTGCTTCTGCAGATCCTCGAAGGATCGGGCATTCTTGAAAATGGATACATCTATCCCGTTGGAGATGTGGTGGATCTCCTTCTGGGGAAATCGCTCCTGTAGCACTTTTTTCGCAAATCGGCTGGGTGAGGTGATTACATCGGAATGCCGAATGTACAGTCCGAAGTACCACCAGGACAGAGCTCGGACAATGGGAACGAGGGTACGTCTCTTTACCAGGTACTGCAGATAGGTATCCTCGTTCAGCATCGTATGAAAGGTCTGTACGATGGGACGAGAGTACATTTTTCCGTACAGAATTGCAGAAAATCCAAGGGTCCAGGGGCCAGTGAAGTGGAGGATCTCGATCTTCTCACTGTGAAGGGTTCGGAACAATTTTGGACTCCACGGCCACGTCCATTTTATCCCCGGATAGATGAAGGTAGGAATAGAGGCTACCTTCACCACCCGTATTCCCTCGATCCATTCCAGATCCGCAATATGTTTGTTATAGGGGACTACCAGGATTACTTTGTGCCCCCTTTCTGAAAGGTTCCTTGCCAGATCCAGCGTAGCGGTAATTACCCCGTTGATCTCCGGATAGAATACCTCGATGAAAAACGCGATGTTCATATTCAGTTTTTAAAACCGGTACCCCACCCCAACGTTTACGTAGTGAATCGTGTCCGTTTTTCCGGAGACTAGACCTTTGTTCTGGTAGTACTCGAAGGTATACCCCCCTTGGAGGAGTACGGAACCCGGCCCCAGGGGCAACCGATACCGGGCGTTGAATCCAGCCTGCCAGACTTTTTCGATCACCGATTGATCCAGAAAGCGAGTATCGTAGTGGAAGGTAGCCTTCCCGTACTTGTTGTACCCGTCGTCCAGGATCGTACCATCGTTACGAGGGTCTGCATCCGCCATCGCCTCGGAGGCGTTCCCATGCCGGATGAGCCGGCCCGTTACGTCCACCACGAGGTCCTTTACCGGTTCCACCTGCACGCTGAGAGTGAACCGGTCTGAGTTGGGATCCAATCCAACTGCCAGGTTTGTCCCCATGTGGGTGTAGTTCGTGTAGTTCGGGGCACTCAAGAGGGCAAGCCGTTGGTCTGCAGTTACTCCCGTAGAGATATCCCCCAGCCCCGACCGATGGGTGTACGTATAGGGGGTTACCATCACGTACTCCACCCCTACCCTCCGGAGGAAACCGTTCTCCTTCGGGGTGTACCGCACCCCTGCCTGGAGGGCTACTTTGAACTTTGTGGTAAAATCGAACCGTAAGAGATCGTTCAGGTTTGTGTCGTCCACATAGATCATGAGGGGTACCTGTACGGCGTCCTTGATTCGCACGTTAGCCAGGAGCCCCATGAAGGAATTGTCTTCGAACCCGGCCATAGACTGAGCGTAGAAAAGCTCTTTAAAAGGGAGAAGGTAGTTCAAATCCAATCGTTTCCCCCACACGATGGACTCGAAAAATCCCAGTTCTAGCCAGGAAGTAGGATAGAAATTGAAGGACTGAAGCACGAGGTGCTTATCAGGGAACTTTTCAGGTATCTCCTCGTGCAGGTAATTAGTGGCCGCGATTTCCAGAAGCACCGTCGAATAGGAAAACCATGTGTTCCGCCACACGAAGGAGTAATGCCCTGCGTGAGGAGCTTCCGGGCTTAAGACAACACTGTCCCCCCAGAAGGGACCAAAAGAGTTGCGTTCGATCCCCGCCTTGAAATAGATGTTGGAAGTCCCCACGGCAAAATCCACCACCTGGCTCTGCCTCAGGTTCAGTTTTCTTCCCTTGACCGTTACATCCGCCCAGGTATCGAAGATGTCCACATCGGTGCGCTGTCCTTTGGGTAGCACGAATCCTGAGGTATTATCCATCACGAGCCCTTGTAGCCGAGCTTCCAGGTACATCATGTCATGGATCCATCCGGAAGCCTCGATCTTTCCGTACACATCCCCGTAGAAGTCATCTCCCGTGTACCGGGAGGTTCCTCCTGCCTCTAGATGGATTTTGTAACTTTTCTTGAACTCTTTCAGATACCCCTTTGCCTTGGCAGCATCGGTCCTACTCCCCTTCTGGACTACCTGCTCCAGAGCTTCTATAATTACCTGGGGCGGATAGGGTCGTAACACGGGTAGATGACGAAGGATCCCCTTCCCTTCCCAAAGGGAGAGGTCCTGATAGAGAACATCGTTGGGATCCGCAGCAAACTGGGCACATACAGTTCCGGCTACCAACAAGCCGAATGCAAAGAGAGCGAAAAGGAATACTAGCGTTTTCTTCATCTTTGTTCTCCCGAAAGCTGTGTTGAATTGATGTTTTCATCATACTGCCTTGGGAAAACCTTGTCTACGGATTTTCTCATAGGGCACTTTTAAAGGTGTTTCAGTGCCATCACCCGCGGGAACGGCAGCAGTGCATCCCCATTCATAACGCAGGTTACGGTAATTACTAATCTTTACTTAAGTAAGTACACGTGATATACTAATGACTATGAAGGAACTAGACGGAAGAAGGCTAAGCCATGAGGCACTCGAACAGATTCGTATTACTGCCGTAAAGCGGGTGGAAGCCGGTGAAAGTCCTGAAGAGGTAATCAGGTCTATCGGGTTTGAACGAGTGTGTATGTATCGATGGATTGCCCGCTATCGAGCGGGTGGCCTAGAGGCCTTAAAAGCGAAGCGCCTCACCGGAAGGCCCCCGGTATTAAGCGGTGAACAACTCATGAAATTATACCAGATCATTACCCAAGGGGATCCTCGGCAATATCAATTTCCTTTTGCGCTATGGACGGTCCAGATCATACGGGAGGTCATCTACCAAGTCTTTCAGGTGCGCCTTTCTACGGTATCGGTCTGGAGAACCTTAAAGAAGTTGGGGCTGAGTCCCCAGCGTCCCGTGCGTCGGGCCTATCAGCAGAATCGTGCGGCCGTGGAGGTGTTCCTGAAGGAAGAGTATCCGAAGATTGTGGAACGAGCGCGCCGAGTGGGAGCCCGAATCTACTGGGAAGATGAATCGAGCCTCCGATCCGATTACCATGCGGGTACCACCTGGGCAGAAAAGGGGAAAACCCCGGTAGTGGCCAGTACAGGTTCCCGATTCAAAGTGAACATGATCTCCGCCCTGGATGCGCGGGGAACGTTACGCTTTATGGTGATAGAGGGCAGCTATAATGCGGATCGGTTCCTCGAGTTTCTCAACCGGCTTCTAGCCGGCCGCACCACGCCGGTGTTCCTGATTGTGGATGGACATCCTACCCATCGGGCCAAGAAAGTGAAGGAGTTTGTAGCGAAGCACTCAGAGCTATTAGAGCTCTACTATTTACCGGGATATTCGCCTGAATTGAACCCGGATGAGCAAGTGTGGAATTATGTAAAACATCACACGATCGGGAAAATGGCCATTAAAGGTCCTGATCACTTAAAACAGGTAGTGCTGCGAACGTTAAAGCGGTTGGCAAAACTGCCTCAGTTAGTTCGGAGTTTCTTCAAAGCTCCCGGATTAGAATATATTATGTGTACTAATTTATGAAAAACTTAGTATGTAGGGGTTATGTTAAATGTGAAGAGGGGGCTACACACGAAGCAGGGTGCGGCACACGAAGGGGGTGCTGCAATAATGTGGGGTTTTTGGGGGTAAAACTCAGCGGAGAAGGATCTCCATTACCTGCTGGTTGTAGGAGTGTGTCCCCTGATCCATACAGTAGTCTATAGGGGTACGACCCGCAAAGTTTTTCAGCCGCTTATCCGCCCCGCGAGAAAGGAGAATCTCCACCGAATCCTTGTAGGGAACAGCCAGATGAAGAGGAGTTTCCCCCATCAGGTTCTTTGCATTTACCAGGGCTCCATGGTCCAAAAGAAGTTTCACCATTTCCGGGTACCGTATAGCCTTATGAAGTGGAGTGTTACCGAAATGGTCCCTCTGATTCACATTGATTCCCTTTTCTATCAACTTTCGAGCTATCCCCACTAGATTATGTTCAGCGGCCCAAATCAGTACCGGATCCCGAGCAGGTACCTCTCCAAGGCACATCCCGCCCCCAGAAAGAGCGAGTACAGCAAGCAGAATGATTCGGATCCTTCCTTCCCTACTCGATTTCATAGGTCTCCCCTCTTTCTTCGGTAGAAGGAACGATACCCTTTAATGCTCCCCTACTTCTACCCATCACCCCCGTACCAGTACAAATTCCCTTCCCCATACCTGCGGTATTGAAAAGCCTCTAGGAGATCCTCCTTCTCGATCCGCTCCCTAAACTGGAGGTCTGCGATAGTACGGGCAATCCGCAAAACCGATACAAGCCCTCTTCCAGATAGCCCCAGCTTCCTTCCTACCTCTTGGAAAAAGAGTTCCGTTTCTCCTTCCATGCGGCATACCTTCTGGGCTTGAACCAATGAAAGCCGGTTATTGAACCGTAACCCATACTCTCCGTTTCGTGTTGTCTGATACTCCGTTGCCCGTTGCACAGTGTCCTTCATTTTCATGCTGTCTCTATGATCCGAAGGGAACCTTTCATCGTTCATGGAGGATACGGGCAGCCGCATATCGATCCTGTCCATCAAGGCTCCCCCCAATCGCCTCCAGTACCGATCGATTTCCATTTCGCTGCAAAGACACACTGCGTTGTCCTTGCCCAGGTTTCCGCAGGGACAGGAGTTCATAGCCAGAACCAGATGGATATCTGCCGGAAATTGTTCCCTTCTTCCCGCTCGGACCACCCTAACCAATCCTTCCTCCAAAGGTTCCCGTAATCCTTGAAGAATCCTCCGTCCGAACTCGGGAGCCTCGTCGAGAAACAGTGTGCCTGCATGGGCCAAAGAGATTTCCCCTACCGATAGATTCCTTCCACCCCCCAAGATCCCTTCCAGGGAGGCTCCATGGTGGGGGGCTCGAAAGGGTCTTTCCTCCATGAGACCACTTCCCGGGGGCAACACTCCTGCCAGGGAATGCACTCGCGTTACCTCCAGAGATTCCTCCCTTAAAAGAGGTGGCACAATGGAGGGAATCCGTACCGCTGCCATCGTTTTCCCCCCTCCTGGGGGCCCAAACAGAAGGAGGGAATGCCTTCCCGTCACCGAAACTTCAATGGCCCGTTTCAACAGGGCTTTACCCTGGAGGTCCGCATAATCGGGGTGTACGGTCCTTGGTTTTTGGGCCACGACTATAGGTTGGAGCACCCTCTTCCCTTCCCCCAGGAGGGTAAGGAGGTGTACCGCCTCCTTGAGGGATCCGATCCCGTATACCGAACCCTTCCCCACGGCAGACCCTTCGGCTCGATTCTCTTCTGCCACCAGGAAAAGCTCGATTCCCTGTTCCAATCCTGCGATCACCGCAGGCAATACGCCGGGTACGGGTCGCACGATGCCGGATAGAAGCAACTCTCCCAGCACCATAATCCGAAGATCGGGCAATGTAGAAGAGAGTTGACCAGAAGCATCGAGAACCGCCAGGGCTATGGAAAGATCGTAGGAGGTCCCCACCTTCGGAACGTCCGCGGGAGCCAGATTCACCAGGATTCGATCCCTCGGGAAAGTCAACCCTGAGTTCCGAATAGCCACGCGAATCCTGTCCCTGGATTCCCTAATGGCGGATCCAGGTAACCCCACGATGTCCATCCCAGGTATGCCCCTGCGAATATCCACCTCTACTGCAACCACCCTGCCCTCGTACCCTACTGCGGCGAATCCAACCAGTTCCACACTGTAAGATTACGTAGCATCGCTTCGGTTTGCTTGCGTTTCTTTGATTTTTTCTATTTCTTTTTGCACCAATCTATCACACCGTTCATTGTATGTGTCCCCTGCATGCCCCTTGATCCAAACCCATCTGAGTTGAAACTGCTGGCTCAATTCATATAGCCGTTTCCAGAGTTCCTGATTCTTCACCGCTTTATTTCCGCTGGTTTTCCATCCGTTTCGAACCCATGTATGGATCCATTGGCTGATCCCCAATTGCACATACTGGGAGTCTGTATGAAGGTTTATAACTTCTCGACCTTCTCTCCCAGCCCGGCTGAGAACCTTTCGAGGAGTACTCGAAAGGAATTCCAGAGCGCGAATCACCGCTTCCAGTTCCATCCTATTGTTTGTGGTTTCCCCTATTCCGCCAGAACGCTCCACTCTGGATCCATTGGGGAATAGCACTATGAACGCCCATCCACCAGGTCCTGGATTCCCGCTGGATCCCCCATCGGTATACACATCGATCATAACTAGAAAAGGGAGTATACTAACTCCATGAAACCATGGATAGTCTTTCTGTTCGTGTATCCCCTTCTTCTTGCCTACCCGATGCCCTCCAAAGAACCGTCTTCCCCTTCCGGGAAGGAATCGATCTCTGCCCTTCCCTCCATCACCGTAGAAGGAGTTCTCCGCCTTGTGGGTAGCGAACCATTCACCCGTTTGGCTTTAATGGACCCTCAGCAAAAGATCTACTATCTGGAAGCCGGTCCCAGGGATCCAATTCGCTCCTATATCGGATCTCCCATCAAAGTAGAAGGTTTACTGGTACAGAAACAAGTACGACTGGCGGATAATCGGGAAATGCCCGACGAGTGGTCCATTGTAAAGTATAAATGGGAACCTTTAAAGAAGTAGCAGATTCATAATCTTCGAACCCTCCGCACAACCAGGAAACCCGAAGTTGTCGATCCAGCAAGTAAGTATTGCATCATGAGCAAAAAGGGGATATAGTGTGAAAAAAGTTACTAAAACTTCTATATTACACAATCCCATGTATTGAGAGGGTTTAAGATGTCAACCAAAAAAATGGTCACGATCGATGGGAACACGGCAGCCGCCTATGTTGCCCATGCGACGAACGAAGTAATCGCTATCTATCCGATTACACCTTCCTCCCCCATGGGGGAACTAGCGGATATGTTTTCCGCTCAGGGACAACCGAATATTTGGGGAACCGTGCCCACAGTGGTAGAACTGCAGAGCGAAGCGGGTGCTGCAGGGTCCGTTCATGGGGCCCTTACCACGGGAGCCCTCACCACGACCTTCACGGCATCCCAGGGTCTCCTCCTGATGATCCCGAACATGTTCAAGATTGCGGGTGAACTCACCCCTACGGTGTTTCACATCGCCGCGAGAGCCGTGGCCACCCATGCGTTGAGTATCTTCGGGGATCATTCCGACGTGATGGCAGCCCGATCCACGGGGTTTGCCATGTTAGCTTCGAATAACGTCCAGGAAGTGATGGACTTCGCCCTCATCGCCCAAGAAGCAACACTGCGAAGCCGCGTCCCCTTCCTCCATTTCTTCGATGGTTTTCGCACCTCCCACGAGGTACAGAAAGTGGAGGAAATCCCATACGAGATCATGAAAGAAATGATCTCCTCCGAGCTAGTCCATGCCCACAGGCAGAGGGGTTTGAATCCAGAGAATCCTGTTCTTCGAGGCACCAGCCAGAACCCAGATGTATTCTTTGCAGCTCGGGAAACCTGCAACAAATACTACCAGGCGGTCCCCGGAATCGTTAAGGAAGTGATGAACAAGTTTTCCAAACTCACGGGCAGGTCTTACAAACTGTTCGATTATGTGGGTGCTCCCGATGCCGAACGGGTAGCCATTCTGATGGGATCCGGCGCTGAATGTATGGAAGAAACGGTGGAGCACCTCGTATCCAAAGGGGAAAAAGTAGGAGTGTTGAAGGTCCGGTTGTTCCGCCCCTTCGATATGAAGGCCTTTGTGGAGGCCCTTCCTGCTACGGTAAAGGCAATTGCCGTACTGGATCGGACAAAGGAACCTGGTGCCATCGGAGAACCCCTGTATGAGGATGTCAGAACCGCTATCGGTGAAGTAATGGGCTCTGCTAACTCCAAGTTCAAAGCCTACCCCAAAGTGGTGGGTGGACGGTATGGATTGGGAAGCTACGAGTTCACCCCTGCCATGGCAAAAGCAGTCCTGGACAATTTGAAATCCAGTGAACCGAAGAACCACTTCACCGTGGGGATCTATGACGACCTCACCTACACGAGCCTCGATTGGGATGAGAAATTCCAGCTACCCAGCGAAGGAGTCCATACGGCTCTGTTCTACGGATTGGGTTCGGATGGAACCGTTGGAGCCAACAAGAACTCCATCCAGATCATCGGGGAAGCCACGGACAACTATGCCCAAGGGTACTTCGTATACGATTCCAAGAAGGCGGGGACTACCACTGTTTCACACCTGAGGTTCGGGAAAAAACCCATAAAAAGCACCTACCTGATCAATCAGGCTAAGTTCGTCGCCTGCCATAAGTTCTCCTTCATCGAGAAAGTGCACATGTTGGAGAATGCCGCTCCTGGCGGAACTTTCCTCCTCGCATCCTCCTATGGACCGGAAGAGGTCTGGGATCATCTACCTCAAGAAGTCCAGAAACAGATCATCGAGAAGAACTTGAAGTTCTACGTGATCGATGCCATGAAAATAGCCGAGGAAAAGGGGATGGGGGGGCGAATTAACGTCATCATGCAGACCGCCTTCTTCAAGATTTCCGGTGTATTACCTGAACAACAAGCCATAGATCTCATCAAGAAATACATCGAAAAAACCTATGGAAAGAAAGGGCGAGACATCGTAGAAGCTAACATTTCCACGATCGATGCAGCCCTGGAGGGAGTGCACGAAGTAAAGTATCCCAAACAGGTGACTAGCAAAACCCGTATGCTGGCTCCGGTTCCCGAAACAGCTCCCCCATTCGTGAAAGAAGTGATTGGTGAAATCATTGCGGGTAAAGGAGACAGGATACCCCTATCAAAGCTCCCCCATGACGGAACATTCCCCACCGCTACTACCCAGTACGAGAAACGAAACATCGCTGAATACATACCTGTATGGGATCCAGAAACTTGCATCCAATGCGGAGACTGCTCGGCCGTATGTCCCCACGCAACGATCCGCATGAAGGTGTACGATCCCAAGTACTTGGAGAACGCACCCAAGACATGGAAAAGCACCGATGCCAAGGGAAAGGAGTTTGCGGGCCTCAAGTTCACCATTCAAGTAGCCCCTGAAGACTGCACGGGTTGTGGCGCCTGTGTAAATATCTGTCCTGCGTACAAGAAAGTGAGCAACGTGAAAACCGATCGCAAGGCCATCAACCTCGAACCGCAACCACCCCTTCGGGAGACGGAGAAAGTCAATTGGGAGTACTTCCTATCCATTCCCAATCCCGATCGCAAGATGCTCAACCTCACCACGACAAAGGGTACTCAGTTACTGCAACCGTTGTTCGAGTTCTCCGGTGCCTGTGCGGGGTGTGGGGAAACCCCCTACGTAAAACTGATGAGTCAGCTCTTCGGTGACAGAGCCATCATTGCCAATGCAACAGGATGTTCTTCTATCTATGGAGGGAACCTACCCACTACTCCGTACTGCAAACGACCGGACGGTAAAGGACCTTCATGGTCCAACTCCCTATTCGAGGATGCCGCCGAGTTTGGATTGGGAATGCGACTCACCAGTGATAAACTAGGAGAATACGCTCGGGAACTGATCGATCGGCTCCTTTCCGATTCCTCTTCCGGAGTGAAAAAAGAGCTCTTGAGCAAGATCAGAGAGAATAAACAGAGCACCTTCGAAGAGATCGAACTCCAGCGTTCCTACGTTGCGGATTTGAAAAAAGAACTGAAAAACAATCAGAACCCTCTGGCAAAAGAACTCCTCTCCGTGGCCGACTATCTCATCAAACGCTCCATCTGGATCCTAGGGGGAGATGGATGGGCTTACGACATCGGATACGGCGGATTGGATCATGTGATGGCTTCCGGCAAGAACGTGAACGTTCTTGTCCTCGACACCGAAGTGTATTCCAATACCGGAGGGCAGATGTCCAAATCCACTCCTCTCGGGGCTATCGCAAAGTTCGCGGCCGGCGGTAAGCCTATCCGCAAGAAGGACCTGGGCATGATGATGATGAGCTACGGGTACGTGTATGTCGCCCGAGTTGCCATGGGGTACAACCGTATTCAGACGATAAAAGCCTTCCTAGAAGCGGAAGCCTACGATGGTCCATCCATCATCATTGCATATTCCCACTGTATTGCCCATGGAATCGACATGATGAGAGGGATGGATCAGCAGAAGGCTGCCGTCACCTCGGGTGTATGGCCACTGTATCGCTACAATCCGCTTCTTGCCAAAGAAGGGAAGAATCCCTTCCAGCTTGATTCGAAAGAACCTACCATGGATCCCGCCGACTACATGTACAACGAGATTCGATTCCGGTCCCTCAAGCAGGCCAAGCCGGAACGGGCTCAACAGTTCCTCGAACAAGCTCGTCAGGATGCAAAAGCACAGTACGCTGCGTACAAATACTTGGCGGATCGGCCATTCTAGGCGCTAGATAGTACCTGTGCAGCAGACGTAGAGACGCGGATGCCAATCAAAACAAAATAGGGGGCCCTAAAGGCCCCCTATTTATTTAAATCTTTATCTTCGCCACATCATGGGGGTGAGCAATACAGTGATGGTGTAGACTTCCAGTCGGCCGATGAGCATCGTAAGACTTAGCACCCATTTGATGTAATCGGGGAAAAATGCATAGTTGAACACTGGTCCTACCTTTCCCCATCCCGGACCGATGTTACCCAGGGTTGCAATCGTGGCTCCCACAGATGTCATAATATCGTACCCACCTGTAGCTACGATGATCATAACGATAAAGAAGATGGCAAAGTAGAGAAACACCAAGGCAGCGATGTCGTACACGATATTCTTTTTTAGGTACTGACCGTTCACAAAGATGCCAAAAACTCCGCGGGGATGAATAAGGTACTTCATCTCGGTGATGGACATCTTGAATAAAGTCACAATCCTGATCACCTTGATTCCACCACCCGTAGAACCTGCACATCCTCCAATGAAAAAGAGTACGAACAGCACAACCTGTGCAAAGTTGGACCACTGCATGTAGTCGTCCGTGACAAATCCTGTTGTAGTAAGGATAGAAGCCGCCTGAAAACTGGCGTACCGAAAACTTTCCCCGAAACTTGCGTACTTTTTCCCCATGAGGTCCCATGCGATGAGCGCACTTGCAAAGAGAAAGATTCCGAGATAGGTCTTCATTTCCGAGTCTCGTACTACCTCCCGGATGTTTCCCTTGAGCAATTTATAGTAGAGGGAGAAATTCATCCCCGCAATTAACATGAATAGGGTAACTATGACATCTATATAGATGGATTTATAGAACCCCACACTGGAATTCTTGGGTGAGAAACCTCCTGTAGCCAGAGTACCAAAGGTATGGGTAGTCGCATCGAATAGGTTCAACCCTCCAATCATAAGGAGGAGTATTTCTATAACGGTAAATCCTAGATAGATCAACCAAAGAATCTTCGCCGTACCGGCTACCCGAGGGGTAATTTTGTCCACCGAGGGGCCAGGAGCTTCCGCCTCCATCAGATGGAGCCCTCCAAACCCTAATAACGGGAATATGGCTACGGTTAGCACCACGATTCCCATTCCCCCTAACCAATGGGTGGTGGAACGCCAAAATAAAATCGATTTAGGAAGAGATTCAATATCCGTAAGAATCGAAGCCCCCGTCGTGGTAAAACCTGACATAGTTTCGAAAAATGCATCCGTATAACTGGGAATTGCACCTGAAAGACAGAAAGGCAAGGCCCCCAGAGCGGATGCGCTGATCCATGAGAGGGCCACAAATAGAAATCCACTACGAGGAGAGAGGTATGGGACACCTTTTTCTTTGGAGATACTGAACATGAAGATAAAAAAGAGAATCGATATCAGGATAGGGGTAAGGAAGGATTCCAATACTCGTTTAGGCTCATGGTAATATAAGCCCACCAGGAAAGAAATCAGCAGAAATAGGGAAATTAGTAACAATAGGACGGAGAGAAGACGGAAAATTGCTCTAAAGTTCATCGGCACTCTCGAAAATGGTTTCCAGTTTTGAAATTACATCTTTTTTTGCTATAAGCCCTAACAGATCTCCCGCTTGTAAGACCGTAGATCCTGAGGGAACGATATTTTCCGAACCTCTAAGAATTAGAAGTATCAATGCATCCTTGGGAAGGTTGAGATCTCGTATCTGTTTGCCCACAGGCTTTGCATGGGGTGCTAAAGTTAATCTCAGCAATTCGAAATCGTCCTGGTAAAAAGTATGAATGGTTTCAATATTCGCTTTCCGTATGATCCTGAGGATGGAATTTACAACGGCCGCTTTTAAACTTACCACATGATCAATCTGTAAAGATGAGGCAAGTTTCAAGAAACTATTATTTATCACAAGGGCGATTGCCTTCCTCGCTCCGATTTTTTTTGCCATCATGGCGCTTACAAGATTAAGACTCTGGGATTCTGTTACAGAAATGACAAGATCGAGCTTGGAAAATTCCTCTTGTTCCAGAACATCCTCCTCTCCAATGTCCCGATTTATGATCGTGACGTCTGGAAAAAGTTGAGAAAGTGCTTTCGCTTTCTCTTTTGAATTTTCCAATACAGTTATAGAGACTTCTTGTCTGCGGAGAAAAGAGGAAAATACCTTTTTTATACCTTTTTGATGTTCATGTACCAGTTCTCTGATTTTCCTAATGACGAACTCGCCAATTCTCGTTCCACCAATGATGCCTATCTTATGAACGGGATGTTTTTTACTCCAAGATTGTCCCAGAATCTTATCTAAAGTGGTGGGATTTCCTAAAAAGTATAACTCATCCCCTTCAAGTATGAGGGTATCCCCCGAAGGAATCATCATCGAGTTCTCGCGATTTAATACAGGGATAAGAAAATCATTCTCCACTTCCTTTCTGATTTGCTGAATACTCTTTCCTTTAAATGGCGAATCACTTTCAATTCTATGTAGCCTCATCTGCACTCGGTCTTCAATGAGGCTGAACACATCCTTGGATACCCCTTCCTCGATAGATCGAACGATGGCTTCAGCAGCTTCGATTTCCGGATTGATGACATGATGGATACCTAAAAATGATTTGTGATTATCCAGCATCATGCCATAGTAGGGGTTCCGTACACGGGCAATGGTCTTGGTGTTCTTGAATTGGCTTGCCACCATCCCGCAGGCAATCATATTTACCTCATCACTTCCCGTTAGTGCGATGAAGTAATCACAATCTTCGATTCCCACTTTTTGTAGCACGTCGAGTCTGCTGCCATCGTCATTTATCACCATGCAATCCAACTCGTTGGTGATAATTCGTGCGGTTTCACTGTTCTTTTCGATGATAATGATATCTTTATGTTCTTGGGTGAGCTCACGAGCTACATGTGTTCCTACCAGGCCTGCTCCAACAAGTATGATTTTCATAGATTTTTTTCTTTAATCCATCTTTTACCAGTGTGTCTGCGATAACGGATTCTATACTTTTCTTTTGAGTTTGAAAAGAGAGTGTTACTTTTGAGTGATATGATATTTTTATTCTTTTAGCTTGTTTAGAAAAGATTAGACTATTGTGAGGGTTCATTCGGAGTATGTCTTTGGGTGGGCAAGCAGGAAAAGGGGAAGGTTTTTCAGCTATCTTCCTTTTTTTGCTGCCTATCACTTACCTCTACATTCCCTTTTCGAATAACTCCTGAGGGTGTAAAGGAGTGTATTGGTTTGGGGGGAATAAAAAAGCCTGGCGACGACCTACTCTCCCGCCTCCACCAGAGGCAGTACCATCGGCGCTGAAGAGCTTAACTTCCGTGTTCGGAATGGGAACGGGTGGAACCTCTTCGCTATGATCACCAGGCTTTACATCCATACGCAGTCGAAAGAAGGATCAGGAGAAGAACAGACTCCCGAGCGAGTCCACCACTCCACCTCGCGGCTCTCCGTCCTCCCCCGGGGATGAACGGAGAATATGGTCAAGCCTCACGGATGATTAGTACGGGTCGGCTGCACGTGTTACCACGCTTCCACCTCCCGCCTATCCACGAGATCTTCTGTCTCGTTCCTTCAGGGCGCTGATGCGCCAGGGATGGTTCATCTCGAGGGGGGCTTCCCACTTAGATGCCTTCAGCGGTTATCCCGTCCGAACTTGGCTACCCAGCACTTACCGTTGGCACGATAACTGGTACACCAGAGGTTCGTCCACTTCGGTCCTCTCGTACTAAAAGCAGCTCCTCTCAACCATCCAACGCCCGTGGCAGATAGGGACCGAACTGTCTCGCGACGTTCTGAACCCAGCTCACGTACCGCTTTAATTGGCGAACAGCCAAACCCTTGGGACCTGCTCCAGCCCCAGGATGCGATGAGCCGACATCGAGGTGCCAAACCTTGCCGTCGATATGAACTCTTGGGCAAGATCAGCCTGTTATCCCCGGAGTACCTTTTGTCCGTTAAGTGACGGCGCTTCCACTCGCCACCGCCAGATCACTAAGACCGACTTTCGTCCCTGCTCGACTTGTAGGTCTCGCAGTCAAGCTCCCTTTTGCCTTTGCACGTACACGCTGATTTCCGACCAGCGCAAGGGAACCTTCGCGCACCTCCGTTACTCTTTAGGAGGCGACCGCCCCAGTCAAACTGCCCGCCTGACACTGTCCAGATGCCCGCTCCCGGACACCCGTTAGAAACCTAACCCGAAAAGGGTGGTATTTCACCGACGACTCCACGCAGGCTGACGCCCACGCTTCCCAGTCTCCCACCTATCCTACACATCCCGGGCCAAGTCTCCATGCCAAGTTACAGTAAAGGTTCACGGGGTCTTTCCGTCTAACCACGGGTAACCAGCATCTTCACTGGTACTTTAATTTCACCGAGCCTCGCGTTGAGACAGCGCCCAAGTCGTTACACCATTCGTGCGGGTCGGAACTTACCCGACAAGGAATTTCGCTACCTTAGGACCGTTATAGTTACGGCCGCCGTTTACCGGGGCTTCAATTCAGGGCTTCGCCTCAGCAGCTAACCCCTCCTCTTAACCTTCCGGCACCGGGCAGGTGTCAGTCCCTATACCTCATCTTACGATTTCGCAGAGACCTGTGTTTTTGATAAACAGTCGCTTGGGCCATTTCTCTGCAACCCCCCAGAAGGCTTCCCCCCCAGAGGGCCACACTTCTCCCGAAGTTACGTGTGCATGTTGCCGAGTTCCTTAACGCGAGTTCTCTCGAGCGCCTTAGAATCCTCATCCCACCCACCTGTGTCGGTTTGCGGTACGGTCCCTTACAACCTAGCCTTAGAGATTATTTCTCGGCACCCCGACTACACCCGCTTCGCTTCGCTCATCGCTCCGCTCGCCTTCGCCCCTCACCTCCAGTAGCGGCTTTCCCTACTACCCTCATCGGCTCGGAAACTTAGACCGGACCTACCAGCCTCCGGCCGGGCTTCGCCCCATGCGTCATCCCCTCGAAGTTGTAAGAGGTACGGGAATATGAACCCGTTTCCCATCAGCTACGCCTTTCGGCCTCACCTTAGGGGCCGACTAACCCTGGGCAGACGACCTTTACCCAGGAACCCTCGGGTTTTCGGCGGAGGGGACTCTCACCCCTCTTTTCGTTACTCATGCCTGCATTCTCCCTTCCGTCCCCTCCAGAGAGGCTCTCACCTCCCCTTCTCCGGTCCACGGAATGCTCGCCTACCGATAGAAGTTCCCTCCTATCCCGTGGCTTCGGTACAGAGCTTAGCCCCGTTACATTATCGGCGCACCACTACTCGACCAGTGAGCTGTTACGCACTCTTTCAAGGGATGGCTGCTTCTAAGCCAACCTCCTGGCTGTCTTCGCAGTGGCACTTCCTTTCCCACTGAGCTCCGTTTCGAGACCTTAGCCAACGGTCTGGGCTGTCCCCCTCTCGACCACGAACCTTGTCGCCCGTAGTCTGACTCCCAGCTACCCTGTAGAGGCATTCAGAGTTTGGTTGGATTTGGTAGACGGTGAAGCCCCCTAGTCCATCCAGTGCTTTACCTCCCCCACAGTCCAGCTGAGGCTAGCCCTAAAGCTATTTCGGCGAGTACCAGCTATCTCCGAGTTTGTTTAGCCTTTCACTCCTAGGCACAGCTCATCCCTACCCTTTTTAACGGATTAGAGTTCGGCCCTCCACATGGTGTTACCCACGCTTCAGCCTGGCCATACCTAGATCACTCGGCTTCGGGTCTACGGCACGCAACTGCTCGCCCTCTTCAGACTCGGTTTCCCTACGGCTCCAGGACTCCCATCCCTTAACCTCGCTACGTACCGTAACTCGCAGGCTCATTCTACAAAAGGCACGCCATCACCCCCCTTGCGAAGGGCTCTGACAGCTTGTAGGTCTATGGTTTCAGGTTCTCTTTCACTCCCCTCACCGGGGTTCTTTTCACCGTTCCCTCACGGTACTCTTCCCTATCGGTAGCTCTCTTGTATTTAGCCTTGGATCGTGGTCGACCCCGCTTCCGACAGGGTTCCTCGTGCCCCGTCGTACTCAAGAACTGCGCGCACGGGGACTCACAAGTTTCGGGTACAGGACTCTCACCTTCTCCGGTGCCCCTTCCCAGTAGGCTTCCCCTACCCGTGAGTTTTCTCCAACCCCGCGGCCCGTCGTGTGCCAGACCCCGCACAGTCTTACAACCCCCAGTCGCGCAACGCCACACGGCTTGTACACGCACCAGGTTTAGGCTCCTCCCCTTTCGCTCGCCACTACTCAGGGAATCTCTTCTTGATTTCTTCTCCTCCAGGTACTGAGATGGTTCAGTTCCCTGGGTCTCGCTACCACAGGCTATGTATTCACCTGCGGCCGACGGACATTCCAGCCCGCCAGGTTACCCCATTCGGCCACCTCGGGATCTCAGGATGTGTGCTCCTCCCCCAAGCTTTTCGCAGCTTACCACGGCCTTCCTCGCCAGAGAGCTCCTAGGCATCCCCCATAGACCCGTATTCGCTTGACCATATTCCCCTTTCACCCCCCAGAAGCGCTCCCCTCACTGCTCCGCCCCCTCCCGGAGACGCACAGCAGAAAACGCTACCCCAGACGGCTACTCGGCTCCTACGGCCCACTCCGCCTATGCTTCTTCTAATTCGCTCGCTCGTTTCTCTCTCTTCTCCTTGCACGTCAGTAGCTCACCCCTCCACGCCCCATAGGGTCCTCCCCCGAAGCGCTTCAGGGCTCACCACCCCGTGCAACTCTCCTTCTCCCCTCTCTACTGCCTGTCAAAGAACAATATTATTTTACTTTATGATCTAACTTTCGTCTCTGGGCCTGACTAGAGTCGAACTAGTGACCCCTTCCTTATCAGAGAAGTGCTCTAACCAACTGAGCTACAGGCCCAAGAACGGGGAAGGAAAGGAAGGAAGCGGGGGTGGGATACTTTCTCATAGAAAGGAGGTGATCCAGCCGCACCTTCCGGTACGGCTACCTTGTTACGACTTCACCCCCCTCACCAGGCGTACCTTCGGCGGCGTCCCCCCTCGCAGGTTAGACTACCGACTTCGGGTACCCCCAACTCGGGTGGTGTGACGGGCGGTGTGTACAAGGCCCGGGAACGTATTCACCGCGCCATGCTGATGCGCGATTACTAGCGATTCCACCTTCATGGAGTCGGGTTTCAGACTCCAATCCGAACTGAGGCCGGCTTTCTGCGGTTCGCTCCACCTCGCGGTTTCGCCTCGCTTTGTACCGACCATTGTAGTACGTGTGTAGCCCAGGACATAAGGGCCATGATGACTTGACGTCATCCCCACCTTCCTCCGGTTTGTCACCGGCAGTCTCTCTAGAGTCCCCAGCTCAACCTGTTGGCAACTAGAGATAGGGGTTGCGCTCGTTGCGGGACTTAACCCAACACCTCACGGCACGAGCTGACGACAGCCATGCAGCACCTGTGTGCAGCCCCCGAAGGGCATCGGGATCTCTCACGACTCGCTGCACATGTCAAACCCTGGTAAGGTTCCTCGCGTACCATCGAATTAAACCACATACTCCACCGCTTGTGCGGGCCCCCGTCAATTCCTTTGAGTTTCACCGTTGCCGGCGTACTCCCCAGGTGGTACACTTAACGCGTTTGCTCCGGCACCGATCCTTCTGGACCAACACCTAGTGTACATCGTTTACAGCGTGGACTACCAGGGTATCTAATCCTGTTCGCTCCCCACGCTTTCGCGCCTCAGCGTCAGTTACAGACCAGGAGCTCGCCTTCGCCACCGGTGTTCTTCCAGATCTCTACAGATTTCACCCCTACACCTGGAATTCCAGCTCCCTCTCCTGCACTCCAGCCTCGCAGTTTCCAGCGCCTAACTACAGTTAAGCTGTAGCCTTACACACCAGACTTGCCAAGCCGCCTACGCGCCCTTTACACCCAATGATTCCGAACAACGCTCGCCCCTTACGTATTACCGCGGCTGCTGGCACGTAATTAGCCGGGGCTTATTCCTCCGCTAACGTCATCACAGGGGCATTTCCTCCCCCGCTTATTCTTCACAGAGAAAAGGACTTTACAACCTTGCGGCCTTCATCGTCCACGCGGCGTCGCTCCGTCAGGCTTGCGCCCATTGCGGAAGATTCTTAGCTGCTGCCTCCCGTAGGAGTCTGGGCCGTATCTCAGTCCCAGTGTGGCCGTACACCCTCTCAGGCCGGCTATCCATCATCGCCTTGGTAGGCCCTTACCCCACCAACTAGCTAATGGACCGCAGGCTCCCCCCAGGTCGACGCACCCGCGCCTTTCCTCCAGAGACCACAGCCCCCAGAGCGTATTCGGTATTACCCCGTGTTTCCACAGGCTATCCCCAAACCCAGGACAGATCACCTACGTGTTACTCACCCGTTCGCCACTCTCAAGAGAATCGCTCCCCTCTACCGTCCGACTTGCATGCTTAAAACGCGCCGCCAGCGTTCGTTCTGAGCCAGGATCAAACTCTCCATGATGTTCCTTATCAGGCCGAAGCCTGATAATTCCTTCACTCCGTTTCGACCCCAACCCCCCAAAGGTTTCCCTTCAGACAGAGTCTCTCAGGTCACGAAGCCAGTCCCCTGGCTCCGCTCCCCACCCTCCAAGCTTCTTGTTCCTTCCCTTCCCTATTCCAACCAACCCCCCTTCCCGGAAGGCCGGTTCCTATCTCAAAGATCCCTATCTCCTCACAACCAGGGCTCCCCACCCCAGCCGTGTAGCACGCTTTATACCAACTTCCCCCACTCCCTGTCAAGTACTTTTCCCACACTCCCACACCCACAGGGACATCTATTCTATCCCTCCCCCTCCCTCCCCGTCAAGCCCCCTGCTCCCCCTGTAGAGGAACCTGCCCCCCCCACAGAAAACAGGAGGAAAAGCCTAAAGCTTCCCGCCTACGGATAGCTCCCGAAGCCGGCTATCCCCCCAGAGGCGAGGGGCACTCTACCCTATCCCCCCACTCCCTGTCAAGAGGATAGAGCAATTAGGAATATACCAATTCCACACAATGCAGGGCAAATTCTACTTGCAATAGAGTGGACTAAGACTTATCGCTATCTTTTACTCTTATGTTTTTGGTACGTTCGAAGATAATCTAGAAAAGAAACCAATGCAAGTAGTGCAGCGGCTGCGAATAAGATTTTTGCGATAAGTACCATTGTATTCATATAATCAGGAAACAATCCAAGTACTCTGCTGGTATGGATGAATAACCCCGCTCCTCCAGCAACCGCATAAAGTACCGCTTTGAGTTTACCCCCCTTTCTCGCTGCTAGCGCATACCCTTCTTTGTAAAGTATCATGCGTAGATAGGTAATTCCAAATTCCCTGTACATGATCAGAATAAACGCCCATGCAGGCATGATCCCTGTAGCTACAAAACATACAAAATAGGTAAGTCGTGAAACAACGTCTGCAAACGGATCCAGCAACTTGCCGGTATCTGTAACTTGATCTAAAGCACGAGCCAAGGAGCCATCCACGGCATCGGATATTTCCATCAAGAAATAGATCACCCAAAGAAGAATAACGGTTAGAATTCCCCCTTTTCCTGTCCATAGAGGAAGATAAAAGGCGAGAAAGAAAACGGGAGAAAGATAGATCCGGGAAGAGGTTAGAAGATTGGGTAGGTTCATAAAGTAAGCCTATTGAGAATCTCTTTCCCTGTCAATAATTTGTTCATTGACATGAGTGAATCCTTTTTTTAGATTAGCTCCATATGCAACCAGAACCTATCCTGAAAAGTATCAACCGGACAATTGGTTTTCTTTATTGTTTGCAACTCCTACTGTTCTTCGGAGTGCTTTTCCTATTCAAAATTAACCTGATGTACTTTACGATCATCAGTTTCCTTATTTTTCTATCCGTTCTTCATATTGGACTGTGGATCTTTCTCTCTATCATGCATGATCATTTTACTGTGATCCCCACAGGAGAAAAGTTAGAACGGATTAATATTGCAAACAAAATTACTTTGTTTAGGATCAGTTCAACACCCTTTGCGGGATTCCTTCTCTTACTGATTTCTAAACACCGGATATGGCCCGTTTTGATTCCAATAATTCTACTAGTGTTCCTTTCTGACTTGTTCGATGGGGCAATTGCCCGTGGAAATCGACAGATAACTAAAATCGGTAAGTACCTTGATAGCATCAGTGATTACTCCATCTTGATAGTAGTTTCTTTCATTCTGGCGAAATACCGAATGATTCCCGATTGGCTCTTTTTACTGATCTTGTTTCGTTATTCTTTTCAAGCCATTGGAATGATGGCTCTATTAATTTATCAAGGGTATGTACATCCCATTGCTACTCTCTTGGGAAAAGCTTCTGTTTTCTCTACCATGCTTCTCTATAGTGTGGAAATAGTACAGAGAATTCCCACAATCGGAAAATATATCCAACCTCTATTACCCACTATGGAATGGATCGTAGCCATCATCGTAGTATTATCGTTAATCGAGAAGGTTATTCACTTAAAACGGGGATTTGTGGATGCAAAAGAGACACGGAAACGCATAAAATAGCCTCCTTCATGAAATTTTTACTTAGTACCCCGAAGCTTGTGGGGATTGAAGCAAGAACGTGCAGTTGCCTGTCTAGAGGGGTAGAGGGCGCTACGGAGCCCTTGTAATCCTACTAGCCAGGGGGTGTGTCATGGATTCAAGTCTTTTCCCAGGTACGTCTAATTCTCGGGATGCAAGTCGACTCACACGCAGGCCTGATCCTTCCTACTCTTCCTCTACGCTCCTGCGGGAGGAGGAGGTTCCCTTCTGTCCGAACCGGGGGTGC
>Ga0101944_10000528_pt1 | contig 109567 bp, 88 predicted proteins | sample DewCreD2012metaG_FD_75245 | JGI IMG/M metagenome (GOLD analysis project Ga0101944, IMG submission 75245) | Hot spring sediment bacterial and archeal communities from British Columbia, Canada, to study Microbial Dark Matter (Phase II) - Dewar... ... | reverse complement strand
GGGGTCTCGAGGGCGTTGAAGCCGGCCAGACGCGTCTGGAGCAGGCGATCGCGCCACTCCTCGGGCGCGAGGCGGAAGTAGTGCACGCCGCCGCAGCGCAGGAGCAGGCGGCGCTCGCCGATGAGGAAGCTCTTGGCGTCGAACGAAACGTCGCCGCCCGCGGGCGGCCGCCGCAGCCCCGCGGTGCCCTCGGCCCAGGCCGCTGTGGCGAAGAGCCCTCCGGCAAGAGCCAGCAATCCCTTACTCAACACGGTCACCTCCTGCCTCCCTGCTTCCCGTCACAGTACGAGATCGGTTTCGCAGGATCAAGGGGGTCCTTGCAGGGCGTAGAGGACGAAGTCTGGGCGTGGATTGCCCTGGCGGTCGGCCCCGAAGACGCCCACGGAGGCGATGTAACGCTCGCGCGTCATCGCGGCGATGAGGTTCACATAGGCGTCCAGCGGCACTCCCGGGCGCGGTTCGCCCTCGTAGCGGTAGCCGTAACTGCCGGCGAGGCGAGCCAGCTCGGGCCAGTTGACGTAGAGGTGGGTGACGCCGAGCGCGCGGAGCCCGTCGCGAACGCGGCGTGCGGGCTCGCCGGGGGGCCCTGCCTCGAGGATGCGCTCGATGGGGTGGCGGTCGAAGACGCTGGCCGCGAGAGCGCGGCGCTCGCAGTAGAAGGTGCGGGCCTCGCCCACGAAGAGCACCTGCGCCTCGGCAGGGAGTCTGTTGATGGCCTCGATCGCCGCCTGAGAGTAGGTGGAGCCTTCGTTGGCCTTCCGCAGAAACGCCTGGGGCGAGTCGCTGAGGCCCACCCACATCACCGGGCCGTGGATGAGCAGCGTGGTTGCCAGCGCATAGGCCAGGCCGCCGGCGACCAGGCCGCGCGCGATGCGGCGAGGCCAGACCCCGGGCAAGGCCGCCAACCCGAGGCCGCCGAGGAGGGCGACCATGGGGGAAATGGGGTCCAGGAACCGGTCCAGGCGGTGCGTGAGCACGTACCAGGCCATCAGGCACAGGACGCTGTAGGTGGATAGGATCAACGGGCCATCGGAGGCGACCAGGAATGCCGGCGCCGTGACCAGGGCGAGAAGCGATACCGAGAGGAACACATCGCTCGCGGTCTGAAGCGCCGGCGCGCGGCTGAGCTGTTCGGGCGCAAAGCGCCCGGCGGCCGCCCACACCAGGAACACCGAGGCCGCGTAGAAGACGGCGCGCGTCGAACGGCGATCGGCCAGTGCCACGGGCACGAGCGCGAAGAGCAGCAGGATGGGCGACGCCGGCGGCACCCGGGCCCCCTCCCGCGGCTGGTCGCGCCAGACGGCGTAGCTCCACACGCGGCGGGCCAGGCTGAAGAACCGCAGGTCCGACGCCTGGTGGTGGAGGCGGAACTTGGCGTCCTGCTCCGCCGACCAGTTCGAGCTCCCGAACACGCTGTAGAGGAGCGGGTAGGTGGGGTTGCCGGTGTTCACCGCATTGCGGATGAGCCAGGGGCTGGCCGCCGCGACGGCCGTGAGGCCGACCAACGCGGCCGTGGCGGCGGCCCGTCCGAGCGACCGCGGCCGCACCACGCCGCCTCCGAGGATGAACAGCCCCAGCGGCGCCAGCACGAAGAGCACGGCGGGGTACTTGCACCCGATGGCCAGACCCGCCAGAACCCCGCACAGCGCCGCGTACCGCCAGCGCTCGCCCGGCACCGCGGCCCGCCGCCAGAGCAGGAAGGCGTGGAGCGCCAGGAACCCGTACGCCGTCAGCGGCAGTTCCACGACGTAGGAGTTCAGCGTGGCCAGCTCGGCGAGCAAGGGGGTGGTGAGCAGGAGCGCCGCACCCGCGTTGCCGGCTGCCGGGCAGTCCACCCGTCTGCCGCAGGCGGCGAGGGCCCCAGCCGTCAACACCACAAAGCCGATGAGCACCTGCAGGCCGACCGCCGCACCCATCAGCGGGCCGCCCACGCAGTTCATCGCCAACAGGAAGAGCATCTCGGTGTTCTGGGGGAAGTTGGCGTAGACCATGTCGCGCAGGAACGTCACCCTGCCCGCCCGCCACCATCCCGCGGGCGCCGCGAGATGGTATTCCAGCGAATCGTAGTCCGCGAACACCGGCACATTGGCCCGCGTGAGCGCCAGGAGCACGATGGCCACGCCCAGGGCGGCAACCCCCACGCTGAGGAAGTCCGCCCGCTTCCTCCAGGCGCTGAGCGCTCGGGTCCCGGCCGCCAGCGCGCCCCAGAGGTCGCGAGCGCCCAGGCACCCCGACGCCACCACCAGGCCCCAGCACAGCGCGGCCATCAGCCAGGGGGGCTGCCCGCTCACGGAGCCGATGAGGAACGTCAGGAGCGAGAAGGCGCCCATGCCCAGCGCACCGCCAAAGACCGCGCGCTCGGCGAGGCTCAGGCCCCCGTACCCGGCGCGCCGCAGCAACGTCATTCCTGCCCCGGTCGCCGCGGCCCAGAGCGCGGCGGCCAGCAGAGCCGTCGGCAGACGCAGCAGCCCCTCGATCACCAGGGTTGGCAGCGCACAGAGGCTGGTCTCGACGCGGCCCGCGTCGCCGCACATGGATACCAGCAGGCAGGCCGGGTACGCCAGCACGGCCGCGCACCACACGAGAAAGGGGACCGGGGGGAACGCAGGGGTTGGAGCGTGGGGATTCGAGGGAGGCGGGTCGCTCATTCACGGCCCTCTGGGTACCAGGCCCCGCGCCGACGGCCTTTGGCGGCCGCCGCGCTGCCCCGTGCCGCATGACGCTGCCGGGCTATCCGCCCCTCAAGCCGACGCCGGCGAGTGCGCCCTCGCTGACGAACACGCCCTCGAGCATGCCCCTCAAGCCCTGCGGGTTGGGGGAGGTCTCCAGCGCCACCCGCTCGTCAATCCAGCCGTTCTTGATCAAGTCGTAAAGCGAGCGGTTGAAGTCGATCATTCCCTCCGACCTGGACTGCTTGATGACGTCGAGGATGCGCACGTCTTCCGCCTGCTCGATCAGCTTGGCGATGGGGGGGGTGACGATCATGATTTCGAAGGCGGGCACGCGGGCGACGCCCGGCTTGATCGAGGGCAGCAGCTTCTGGCACACGATGGCCTTGAGGTTGAACTGGAGGCTGAGGCGGATCTGCTTCTGGCGGGCCGACTCGAAGAACTCGAGCAGGCGCGAGAAGGTCTGCGGCACGGTGGAGCTGTGGAGCGTGCCGAACACCAGGTGGCCCGTCTCGGCGGCCGAGAGGCCCGCCTGCACCGTCTCGGTGTCGCGCATTTCGCCCAGCAGGATCACGTCGGGGTCCTGGCGCACCACGTAGCGCAGGGCCTCGTGGAACGAGGGCACGTCAATGCCGACCTCGCGCTGGTTGATGGCGCAGCGGCGGTCGGTGTACATGTATTCGATGGGGTCCTCGATGGTGACGATGTGCAGCCGCCGCGTGGTGTTGATGTACTCGATGAGGGCGGCGAGGGTGGTGGACTTGCCGCTGCCGGTGACGCCCGACATGATGACGAAGCCCTGGTCGAGGGCGGCGATCTGTTCCATCACAGAGACCGGGAGGTTGAGTTCCTCGAAGGTCGGGATTCGGAAGTTCACGAGTCGGGCGGCCAGGCTCAGGCAGCCGCGCTGGTGGTAGGTGTTGATGCGCACGCGAGTCCGCTCGTCTACGCTGTAGGCCAGGTCCACGTCGCCCACGTGCTCGAGGGTGCGAATCTGGTCCTCCGTGAGGATGTCGTAGACGAGGCGACGCACCTGGGCGTCGCTCAGGGGCGGGAGGTCGAGGTTGCGCAGGTCCCCGCGGATGCGGAAGATCGGGGGCGAGCCGGCCTTCAGATGCAGGTCCGAGGCGCCGTACTTCCCCATCAGCCGGAAGAGCTTGTGGATTTCCTTCGAGTCGGCCGCGCTGGCGTCCGCCATGGCTGGTCTCCCATGCATCGGCGTCTCGAGGGCATTATACCCCGAGTGGCTGGCAGCGTCAACGCAGTCTGCCTGCCTGCGCCGCCCTGCGCGGCCTCCGCCCGCGGGCGTTGGCCGGCGGCTATTGCTTCTGGCGCCGCCTCTGCATGAACGCCTCGTACTGCTCGGGTAGATGGAGGCGGATCTGGGCGATCATCTCCTGGTCGGAGACCGTGCTGGTGCGCCCCGCGGCATACTGGTCGGCGACCCAGCGGCAGATCTTGTGGAGCTTGATCTTCGAGAGGCGCTCCTTGCCGTGCAGGTCGAGGAAGTTGTTCACCCACAGGGCCACGCCGTCGGCGCCCGACTTGTCCGTGATGGCCACGGCGGGGGGCCGCCCGAGGAGGGCCATCGTGTCGAAGATGTTGTAGATCCGCTCGTCGCGCCACAGGCCGTCGGCGTGGATGCCCGCGCGCGTGGTGGCGAAGTGCTTGCCCACGAACGGCGCGTTGTCGGGCAGGGTGTGGCCGATCTCGTGCTCGTAGTAGTTCACCAGGTCGGTGATCGCGTGCGTGTCCACGCCGTTGAGGCTGCCCTTGATGGCCACGTATTCGAAGATCGCCCCCTCGAGCGGCGGGTTGCCCGTGCGCTCGCCGATGCCGAACAGGGTGGCGTTCACCGCGTCCACGCCGTAGAGCCAGGCGGTGACGGCGTTGATGTGCACCTTGTGGAAGTCGTTGTGGCCGTGCCATTCGAGGCGGTCGGACGGGATGCCGGCGTCGTGGGTCATGCGGTAGACGAGCTTGGGCACGCTGCGGGGCAGGGCGACGCCGGGGTAGCTGAGGCCGAAGCCCATGGTGTCGCACAGCCGCACCTTGACCTTGAGGTGCTCGGGCAGGCCCTCCGAGAGCTCGGCCAGCCGGGTGCAGAACGGCACCACGAAGCCGTCAATGTCGGCCCGCGTCACGTCCTCCAGATGGCAGCGGGGGCGGATGCCGGCGTCCAGCGCCGCCTTCACCACCCCCAGGTAGTGGTCCAGAATCTGCCGCCGGTCCTTGCGCAGCTTGTAGAAGATGTGGTAGTCCGAGCACGAGGTGAGGATGCCCGTCTCTCGGAGACCCAGCTTCTCCACGTTCACCAGGTCGCCCACGTCGGCGCGGATCCAGCCGGTGATCTCGGGGAAGCGGGCGCCAACCTCGCGGCACGCCTCCACCGCCGCGCGATCCTTGTCGGTGTAGAGGAAGAACTCGGTCTGCCGAATCACCCCGTTCGGGCCGCTCAGGCGCACCAGGAACTCGTAGAGCCGCCGCGTTTGCTCCACCGTGTAAGGCGGGAGCGACTGCTGGCCGTCGCGGAACGTGGTGTCGGTGATCCGGATGTCGCGCGTGAGGAGTGCCTTGGGGGCGAACTCCACCAGCTCGCCGTCAATCTCCTCGCACACCCTGCTGTCGAAGACGATGCGCGGCGGGAGATCGTAGGGGAACATCTCCTCCAGAAGCCTCGGCTGAGTCACCTCGACCAGTTCGCGCCGGTGGGCCATTGGAACTCCTCATCCTTCTACAGGGACACAATCCCCCAGACCCGCCGCCTCGGGGCGGGCCACAAATGGGAACTTCGACACCTGCACACGCCAAGCTGACGGAACGCCCAACCTGGTTGCCCCGCCAGGACTCGAACCTGGAAACCGAGACCCAAATTCTCGTGTGTTACCATTACACTACGGGGCAGTCCCTAGGCACAGTATGTTAGCAATTGGCGGGGTGAAAGTAAAGGCCAATTCGCGGTTGGCCGGGGCGGCAAGGCGGCGCGCACTTGCCGACGTGACGTGCCTGGCATCGGCAGTGACGGCACCCCGGCGGACCCGCCCGCGCTCGGCCCCTCCCCGCGTCGCGCTTTTCTTCCGCCTCCCTTTCATGTAGAGTGGGCAGGGACGGGAGATGGGCTTCCGCCAGGACCACACGCTGCATGCTCCGCTGCGCCTTCGTCACGTTCGGCTGCAAGGTCAACCAGTACGACTCCCAGGCCATGCGCGAGACCCTCGCACAGCTCGGTTGCGCAGAGGTCACCGCCGAGGCCGACCTTTACGTCGTCAACACCTGCTGCGTCACCCGCGAGAGCCATCGCAAGGGGCTCCAGGCCATTCGCCGCATCGCGCGCGCCCACCCCGCCGCCTGCATCATCGTCACCGGTTGCAGCGCGGAGACCCACGCCGAGATGCTTCGAGACCTCCCTGGGGTCCTCTGCGTCGTAGGCAACGAGGGCAAGGCGCGCCTCGCCGAAATCCTGGCCGAGCACGGCCTTGGGCCGAGACCCGCCGGCGCGGCCGAATGGCCAACGATCACGCGGTTCGCCGGCCACACGCGCGCCTTCGTGAAGGTGGAGGACGGATGCAACGACTTCTGCTCCTACTGCATCGTGCCCCACGTGCGCGGGCGCGTGCGCAGCCGGCCGCCCGACGACGTGGCCGCCGAAGTGGCCCGCCTCGTCGCCAACGGCTACCTCGAGGTCGTCCTCACCGGCATCCACCTCGGCGCCTACGGCCTGGACTGGGGGGGCGAGCCGGCCCTCGCCTCCCTCGTCCGCCGCGTTCTCGCCACGCCCGGCCTGCGGCGGCTGCGCCTGAGCTCGCTTGAGTTGCGCGAGGTGAGCGACGAACTCCTCGAGCTGGTGGCCGCCGCGCCTGTGCTCTGCCCCCATCTCCACCTCCCGCTCCAGAGCGGCGATGACGAGGTGCTCCGGGCGATGAACCGGCGCTACACAGCCGCCGACTTCCTTCGGCGCCTCGACGCCGTCCGCGCCCGGATCGCGGAGCCGGCGATCACCACCGATGTCATCGTCGGCTTCCCCGGCGAGACCGACGAACAGTTCCGCCGCACCCTGGCGCTATGCCGCCAGGCCGCCTTCAGCCGCCTGCATGTCTTCCCCTACAGCGACCGCCCCGGCACGGCCGCGGCCACGATGCCCGGCAAGCTCCCGCCCGACGTCCTCCGTGCGCGCCGCGAGGAGATGAAGGCCCTGGCCGCCGACCTCATGGCGGCGTACCATCGCCGCTTCGTCGGCCGCGCCGTGGAGCCCCTCGTGGAGACCGAGCGCGACCCGCGCTCTGGGCTCCTCGTCGGCTACACCGAGCACTACGTCCGCACCCTCTTCCCCGGCCCCGACGACCTGCGCGGCACCATGGCCACCGTCCATGTCACGGCGGCAAGCGCCGCGGCCGTGCGCGCGCAACTGCCCGGGTAGCCTCCATCCGGCCTCCGCTGTCCTCGCCCGGCTCGGGCCAGGCGCTCGACAGGGTCGGGCTCACCGAGCGAGGCAGCTTCCCGTGCTCGATGGCGCAGGCGGCGACCGCTAATCCCTGAACAGCCGCGGGTACAGGCGGGCGGCGATGAGGAGGAAGAACGCCGTGCGCGCGATCACCGTGCCGTGCAGCAGAAGCTGATCGGCGAGGAGCATCCCGGGCCGGGCGTGGACGTAGACGGCCCACACCGGCATCTGGAGGAACGTCACCCCGGTGAGGAGCAGCGCCCACAGGCCCCCTTCGCCCGGCCGGAAGGCGATGAGCACGAGGGGGATCAGGTAGAGGATGAACTGCGGGCTCCAGCCCTTCGAGTAGAAGCACAGCAGCACCATCGTGAAGGCGGCCAGGTAGAGGCGGCGCCGCGGCGGCAGGGCCGACGGCAGCCGCGCGAAGACGGCGAGGTAGAAAAGCCCCAGCGCGGCGCCTGCGCCTGTGTAGAGCCACAGGGCGGCCGGCCCGGTGCGCGGCTGGCTGTCCAGGAACCCCAGCCTGGTGGCGAAGTGGCCCGCGACGTTGTAGAAGATGGCCGAGCGCACGGCGGGCGGGCCGAAGACTTCGGGCGGCACAGCCGCCAGCACGTCTTGCGCATACGGCGCCACGGCAAACCCTGCGGCCTCGGAGAAGAACTCCGGGCGCTGGTCTCGGGGGCTGGGCCCGAGGTAGGCGAACTCATAGCGGTGGTCGAGCAGCGCCCACACGGTCTCCCACGGCGGGCGGCGGGCGGTGACCTCGAGCGAGAGGCGGAGCCACGGCTTGCCGCCGATGAGGAAGGGCGCGGCCAGCGCCAGCAGGCCCGCGGCGAAGGCGGCCAGGATCACGAGCCGCCAGCGCCACCGGGCCTCGCACTTCAGCACGGCCGGCAGCACGCCCACGGGAAACAGCTTCGCCATGGCGCCCCCCGCCAGCACCACGGCCGACCAGAAGGGCTGGCTGTAGACGGCCAGGAACAGGCCCGCAAGCATTAGGAAGACGGAGAACGTCTCCACGTAGCTCAGCGACACGAAGGCGGTGGAGAAGAGGGCCACGTAGACCCAGCAGGCCTGGAGGGCCGGCTTCGGTCCGCGGAGCATCCGGGCCAGCACGTAGACGAAGTGCAGCACGCCGAGCTCCCACACCAGCGAAGCCACCTGCACGGTGCGGGTGAGGCAGGCCGCCTCGAAGGCCACGCTGCCGCGGCCGCACACGGCCACGGCCGCCCAGCGCAGGGCCACCATCAGGTAGGCTTGCACGGGCAGGTATTCGGACCAGTAGTGCAGGAACGGGTAGATGCCCTGGCCCTGGAGCCAGGCGAAGGGGAAGAGGAAGGTCGCTACGTCGTTGTGCAGGGGCGTGAACCACCAGATGGCCATGAGCCGCGCCGAGAGGAAGATGCCCACGAGCAGGAGCAGCTCGCGGCGCGCCTCGCGCGGCAGCGGCACCTCGGCCTCTTCGGTGGTATAGTGCTGCCTCGGGGTGGGGCTCATGGGTGTCGCGTCTCGCGTGGCGTTCGCTGTGCGGGCTTCGGCCCGTATCGTCGGCCCGGGAGGCGGCCCGAAGACCGCACGGCGGGCCCCTGGGTCAGAGGCACACGCGGTCGCCGCCTGCCTTCTTGGCGCGGTACATGGCCGCGTCGGCCGCGCGCACGAGCTCCTCCCTCCTCGTGGCGTGCGCGGGAAAGCTGGCCACCCCCATGGAGAAGCCAACGAAGTCCATGCGCTCGCCGCCGGGAGCCGTGAGGTCGAGGGCGCGCAGCCGGGTGCGCAGCCGCTCGGCCGCGATGAGGGCGCCCGAGGAGTCGGTCTGCGGCAGCACGGCCAGAAACTCGTCGCCGCCGAGGCGGCCGATGAAGTCCTCGGCCCGCATGCTGGCGCGCAGGGTCTGGCTCACGCGCCGCAGCACGGTGTTGCCGGCCTCGTGGCCGTAGGTGTCGTTGACCAGCTTGAAGCCGTCGCAGTCCAGGTAGATGACCGACACGGGATAGCCGTGCCGCGTGGCGCGCTGGAGTTCCTCGCCCAGGCGCTGCTCGAGGTAGCGGTAGTTGTGCAGGCCGGTCAGCTCGTCGGCGAAGGTCATCTGCTCGATCTTCTCGCGCGTGTCGCGGCGCATGCGGCGCAGGCACTGGAGCTGTCCCACGCACAGCACCACGCAGGCCACGGCGAAGGAGAGGAGGCTGGCCAGCTCGACGGGGCGCACGGGGTCGGGGATCGCCCACAACCGCACCCCCATGTAGGCGAGGAGGGCCACGGTGAGGAGCAGCATGAGGATGAACACCCCCCGCAGATTGGCGTGGAGCGCGTGCAGCTCCTGAAGGCGGAAGGCGAACTTCCTGCTCATTGGCGCTCCCCTGCTAGGGGTGCAGATGGCTGTCCCGCACGGCCTTGGCGCTCTGAAGCCAGGCGCGCAGGTCGGCATGGGCGCCGTCGTCCAGAATCCGCCGAAGTGTCCGCAACTGCGCCTCCAGCGCGCCCAGGGCGTCCAGGAGCCGCTCGCGGTTTTGCAGGCACAGGTCGGCCCACAGCAGGGGGTCGCCTGAGGCCACGCGCGTGGTATCGCGGAACCCGGGCCCCACGCAGGCCAGCGCCTCGGGCGTGATCGCATTGACGAGTGCGGCCGCCACCAGATGCGGCAGGTGGCTGGCCATCGCCAGCAGGCGGTCGTGCTTGGCGGGGTCGAGCACCCGCACGCGCGCGCCCACGGCTTGCCAGAGCTCCTCCACCGCCGCCAGGGCCCGCGGCTCGGTGTGCGGCGTGGGCGTGACGAAGCAGACGGCGCCCTCGAAAAGCCCGGCCTGCGCCTCCTCCACCCCCTGGCGTTCCGAGCCCGCCATCGGATGCGACCCGACGTAGCGGAAGCCATGGGCGCTCAGGGCATCGAGCTCCCGCGCCAGCAGAGCCTTCGTGCTCCCCACATCGGTGAGCAGCGTGCCGCGCGCCACGGACTGAGCCGCCTCGCGCGCCAGCTCCACCATCGCTCCCACGGGGGTGGCCAGCACCACCAGCTCGGCGTCCCGCACGCCGGACGCCACGCTCAGCGTGCCCGCATCAATGGCGCCCAGCGCCACGGCCCGGTCGAGCCTGGCCTGGCGGCGTCCCACCCCCACGACGCGGCGGGCCAATTGGCGGCGGCGCAACGCCAGCCCCAGCGACCCGCCGATCAGCCCGACGCCGATGATCGTCACCGTGCGGAACGGCAGCACGCTCGCGCTGGGGCTCACCATGCGCACCACGCCTCTGTTCGAGGGTAGAGGGACTGCGGCCGACGGGCTGAAGTGTAGCAGATGCCCGTAGGAGTGTCAACCTCCCCCCGTCCCCGTTCCTTGATCGGCTTGAGGCGTTCTGGTAAGATCGGGCAACCTGCGGAGGGCACGCAGGCGCGACCACACGCGGCGTCGTGCCGCAGGCCCACGGCCAGCCCATCACCTCAGTCGGCAGGTGACCGCAATGGCGCTGCTCCACCTGAGTGCCGACCTGTACCGGGTCGAGGCGGTCATCTGGACGGGGGAGACGGCCGAAATCTGCCGGGCCATGGCCCCCGACGGAAGCATCGTGGCCATCAAGCGGCTGCGGGCCGACAAGTTGCGCGAGTGGTCTGCGGTGGGCTCGCTGCGCCGCGAGGCCAACATGGGCAGCCGCTTCGAGCACCCGAACGTCATCCAGATTCTGGACTTCGCCCCCGGCCCGCCCTACCCGGTCATCGTGATGGAGTACTTCCCCAGCCGCAACCTGAAGGTTCGGGTGCTCGACCGCAAGGGCGATCCGCTCCTGGGTTCGCGCTGCCACAGCGTTCTGCTTCAGATGGCCTCGGCGCTGGCCCACGTGCACGAGCGCGGCATCATCCATATGGACATCAAGCCCGAGAACTTCCTGGCAACCGACGACGGGATGGTGAAACTCACCGACTTCGCCCTGGCGACGCCGGTCCCCAAGTCGTGGCACCGCTTCCTGCCGCGGCTGCGGCGCATCGCCGGCACGCGCCCCTACATTGCGCCCGAGACCATCCTGCGCAAGCGCCCCGATTTCCGCACCGACATCTACTCGTTCGGCGCGACCCTCTTCGAGGTCCTCGCCCGCCGCCCGCCGTTCATCTCCACGAACCGCGACGAACTGCTCAACATGCACCTGCGCGAGCCGGCCCCCTGGCCCTGGACGTTCAACAAGAACCTCACGCGCGAGATCAACGACCTCATCGTGGCCATGCTCCAGAAGAGTCCCGACCGCCGGCCGTCGAGCATGTTCGAGGTCCTCACGCGCCTCAAGCGCCTCAATGTCTACGAGAAGCCCCCCGAGGAACCCTAGCCGAGGCAAGCCCCCATGAGCACCCCCACCAACCTCGACTTCGAGCGCCCCATCCTCGACCTGGAGAAGAAGGTCCAGGAGCTCATCGAGTTCCAGGAAGCCAAGGGGGTGGACCTCAGCGAGACCATCGAGCAGCTCCGCGCCGAGCAGCGCCGCCTGGCCCGCGACATCTATGCCAACCTCACCCCCTGGCAGGAGGTGCAGGTGGCGCGCCACCGCGACCGGCCGTCCACCATGGACTTCATCGGCCAGATCTGCACCCAGTTCATCGAGTTGCATGGCGACCGGCTCTTCCGCGACGACAAGGCGGTGGTCACCGGCTTCGCCCGCCTCGACGGCCGCCGCGTGCTGGTCATCGGGCACCGCAAGGGCAAGAACACCCGCGAGAGCATCGCCTGCAACTGGGGCCTGGCGCACCCCGAGGGCTACCGCAAGGCCATGCTCAAGGCGCGCCTGGCCGAGCGGCTCGGCATCCCCATCCTCATGTTCATAGACACCGCGGGCGCCTTCCCCGGCGTGGGGGCCGAGGAGCGCGGCGTCGCCCAGTCCATCGCCGAAAACATCGCCGACCTCTCGACCCTGCGCGTGCCGATCATCTGCGTGGTGCTGGGCGAGGGGGCCAGCGGCGGCGCCCTGGGCATCGGCGTGGGCGACCGCATCCTGATGCTCCAGCACGCGTACTTCTCCGTCATCACGCCCGAAGGCTGCGCGGCCATCCTCTTCCGCTCCAGCGAGAAGAAGGAGGAGGCCGCCCAGGCGCTCCACTTGACCTCGAAGGATATGCTCCAGCTCGGCATCGCGGACGAGGTGGTGCCCGAGGCCGACCTCGCGGCCCACTACCAGCCGCGCGAGGCCGCCGCCTGCCTCAAGCAGGCCCTCCTCCGCCACCTCGACGAGCTGGCCGCCACCCCCATCGAGGAACTCCTCGAGAAGCGTTACGCCAAGTTCCGCCGCCTGGGCCAGTTCGTCGGCAGCGAGGCCCGAACCTGACGCCGCGGCGGCCCGCGATCTGGAATCTGGGATTCGGAATCTGGGATTTCCCATGCGAGTCGGCCTCGGCTATGACATTCACCGCCTCGTGCCCGGCAGGCCGCTGCGTCTGGGCGGTGTCGAAATCCCATCGCCCGTGGGCCTCCTCGGCCACTCCGACGGCGATGCACTCCTCCACGCCGTCTGCGATGCGCTGCTCGGCGCCGCCGCGCTCGGGGACCTCGGCGACCACTTCCCCGACACCGACCCCGCCCTCCAGGGCGCCGACAGCGCCCGCCTGCTGGCCACGGTGCTGGCCAAGGTGGCGGCCGCCGGCTACCGGCCCGTGAACCTCGACGCCACCGTCGTCGCCCAGCAACCCCGGCTCGGCCCCCACAAGGCCGCCATCCGCCAGCGTCTCGCCGAACTCCTCGGCCTCGACCCCTCGCGCGTCAGCCTCAAGGCCAAGAGCAACAACGGCCTCGACGCCGTCGGCCAGGGCCTCGCCATCGCCGCCCACGCCGCCGTCCTCATCGAGAATCTGCCGGAGACCCCATGAGCATCGCCTACACCAACTCGCTCACCCGCCGCAAAGAGCCCTTCGCGCCCATCGAGCCAGGCAACGTGCGCCTCTACAGCTGCGGCCCCACCGTCCACGACTATGCCCACATCGGCAACTTCCGAGCCTTCGTGTTCGTGGACGTTCTGAAGCGCCACCTCCAGCTCCGCGGCTTCACCGTCAGGCACGTGATGAACATCACCGACGTCGGCCACATGACCACCGACGCCGACGAGGGCGAGGACAAGATCGGCAAGAGCGCGCGCGAGCGTGGCCTCAGCGCCTGGGACGTCGTCCGCATGTTCACCGAGGCGTTTTTCGAGGACGCCCGCACCCTCCGCCTCCTGCCGGCCGACGTCTACCCCAAGGCCACCGAGCACGTGCCCGACATGATCCGCATGGTCGAGCGCATCCTGGCCAACGGCTACGCCTATGTCTCCAACGGCTCCGTCTACTTCGACCTCGCGAAGTTCCCCGCCTACGGCCGGCTCTCGGGCAACACCCTCGCCCAACTCATGGAGGGCGCCCGCGTCGAGGTGAACCCCGAGAAACGCAACCCCCACGACTTCGCCCTCTGGAAGGCCGCGCCCACCAGCGTCATGCGCTGGGAAAGCCCCTGGAGCATCGGCGTCCCAGGCTGGCACGCCGAGTGCACCGCCATGGCCATGCGTTACCTCGGCGAGCAGCTCGACATCCACACCGGCGGCGAGGACAACCTCTTCCCGCACCACGAGTGCGAGATCGCCCAGGCCGAGGCCGCCACAGGCAAGAGCCCCTACGTGCGCCACTGGATGCACAACCGCCACCTGCTCGTGGACGGCACCAAAATGTCGAAGTCGCTCGGCAACTTCTACACCCTCCGCGACCTGCTGGCCAAGGGCCACTCCCCCCTCGCCATCCGCTACCTCCTCCTGAGCAGCCAGTACCGCATGCCGCTCAACTTCACCGCCGAGGGCCTCGACGCCGCCGCCACCGCCGTCCGCCGCATCAACGACTTCGCGGCCCGCCTGGCCGAGGCCCCCGACGCCCCCGGCGGCCCCGACGTGGCCCCCCTGTGCGACAAGGCCCAGGCCGACTTCGCCGCCGCCCTCGACGACGACCTCAACACCTCCGGCGCCCTCGCCGTCGTCCACGACTTCATGCGCGAGGCCAACCGCCTCACCCTCACACAGGCCGCCGCCGCAGCCGTCCGCGAGGCCGTGGCGTGCTTCGACCGTGTGCTCGACATCCTCGAGACGCGCCAAGAGTCCCTCGACGACGAGGTCGAGCGCCTCATCGCCGAGCGCCAGGCCGCCCGCAAGGCCAGGGACTTCCAGCGCGCCGACGCCATTCGCAACAGCCTCGCCGCCCGCGGCATCGTGCTCGAGGACACGCCCCAGGGCGTCCGCTGGCGCCGCGCGAAGTAGCGCCAGCCGTAAGGAGGGCCGTATTCGGTGCTCGGCGTGCGGTGTGCGGCGTGCGGTGTTCCACACGCGACCGTTGATTTTCGACTTTCGACTCTTGACTTCTGGCTGCCCGCCTTCAACGAGGAGTTCCCCCCAATGCGCCCCCTCGCCCTCATCCTCGCCCTGGCGTGCGTTTCGGCCCCCCTCCTGGCCGCCGAGCCCCCGGCCCCGCCGCCCAAGGCTCGCACCGCCCAGCCCCTCACTCCCCCACCCCGCACCCACCGCCTCATCGTCCGCCCCTGGATGCTCCCGCCCTACCTCCTCCTCGGCCTGCCGCGCGACCTCCTCGACGCCCCCTCCAAGGGCCTCAGCTCCATCCCCATCTTCAACCGCATCTTCATGATCCCCCTCATGTTCCTCAACACCCTCACCACCACGCTATCGTGGTCGTTCACCGACGACCGGATCGAAGGCGGCTACGCAGCCTGGATCGACTGCCTCAACATGCCCCGCAAGAAGGGCAGCGCCCCCCACACGCCCATGCCCGCCCACCTGCGCTACGGCCCCAACTGGCGGACCTTCGGCACCGTCTACTGGAAACCGATCCCGCCCCCCAAGCCCCCTGCCGGCCCCCAACCCGCCCCCTGAGCGCCGCCCGCAACGAACCACATGCACCGCGAACCCGGCCGCCCATCTGTATCACGGCGCCAGGTGATACAAATGGGCGCTTTGGCGATCCGGAGGCTTCGACGCCCCTTCCCGTCCATCTGTATCACTCTCCCACTCTCTCAGGTGATACAGATGGACGCCATGTGGCCGAAACGCCACACGGACGCAGCAGACACCCTCGGCTCCAGCGCGGCTCCCGCCGCTGGCCATCCCGGGTGCCCTGAGGGACCTCACGGTGGCCTGGTGCTGCCAGCGTGGCTCTCCCTGAAGGCGAGAGGGATCAGACAACCCCCTCCCCTCAAGGGCCCCGCGAGGGGCGCACACTACCGCGCTTGGGGGCCGTGCTCTCCCGCACGTGCAGGGCTTGCACCCCGGGGGAGCGCTGCGTATAATGTGCCCTCGTTCCGGCATGGGTTCCCTTCCGTCAGCGCCGTGACTGAAGGCAGCAGCGAATGGTCGCACCAGCATCCGGGCATGGCTCCGGGGAGGGCCATTCCAACTCCATGCCCGAGCCCACCGCCCAGATGGTGAACCGCTTCCGCTCCGACTTCACGTCCATCTACGTCAACGAAGCCTGCGCCCGCGTCTACCAGACAACTCCCCAGGAGATGATCGGCAGGAACTGGCTGCACGTGGTCCCGGAGGAGCAGCGAGGCCAGGTCCGCTCTCTCATCGAGTCGCTCACGCCCGAGCGGCCCATGGCCAGCGTCGAGCACCCCGTCGTGCTGCACACCGGCGAGGTGCGCTGGCAACGCTGGGTCAACTGCGCGGTCTTCGATGCCGAGGGCCGCGTGGTCGAGTACTATGCCGTGGGCGACGATATCACCGAGCAGCGCCGGGCGGACGAGCGCCTGCGTCTGGCCCTGGCCGCCGCCGATGCCGGCACCTGGACCTGGGACGCGCGGACCGGCCAGTCGTCGTGGGACGATCGCTACCACGCCATGTACGGCTTCGCCCCCGGCCAGCCCCGCACCCACGACACCTGGGTCGCCAGCCTCCACCCCGAGGACCGCCCCCGAGTGCTCGCCCGCCTCGAAGAGGTGCTGCAAACGCCCGGTGACGACGACTGGGACATGCAATTCCGCGCCATCCGCCCCGACGGCCAGGTGGTCTGGATGCACGGCCTGGGCCGGGCCGAGCGCGACGCCGCCGGCCGGCTCGTGCGCCTGGCCGGGATCAACCTGGACATCACCGAGCGCAAGCGAAGCGAGGAGGCGTTGCGCGCCGGCGAACAACGCTACCGCGCCCTGGCCGAGACGGCGCACGACATGATCTATATCATCGGGCGCGACGACCGGGTCGAGTACGTCAACAGCTTTGCCGCGGCCAACCTGGGCCGCTCGCCTGAGGAGCTCGTCGGCCAGCCCCGCACCGCGCTCTTCCCCCCCGAAGCCGCCGCAAAGCAGGCGCGCAACCTCCGGCACGTGTTCGCCACCGGCGAGCCCACCCAAGCCGAGGACAGGGTCCCCTTCCCCGGCCACGCGCTCTGGATGCACACCTCGCTCACCCCGCTGCGAAACGCGGCTGGCGAGACTGTGTCGGTGCTGGGAATCTCGCGCGACATCACGGAACGAAAGCGCATGGAAGATGAACTCCGCGCGAACGAAGAGCGCTTCAGGGCCATCTTCGACCAGGTGGCCGATTCGGTGCTGCTCTTCGACGCGGCGACCGGCGCGCTCGTGGAGTTCAACGACCGCGCGCACGAGAATCTCGGCTACACGCGCGAGGAGTTCGCAAAGCTCTCGATGGCCGACATCGAGACGACCGAAGGACCCGACGAAGTCATCGAGCATTGCGCCAGGGTGGTGCGCGATGGCGCCGAGGTCTTTCACACCCGGCACCGCGCCAAGAGCGGCGAGATCCGCGACGTGCAGGTCCGCGCGCGGCACCTCGCGCTGCGGGGCCGCGACTACATCCTGTCCGTCTGGCGCGACGTGACCGACGAGCGGCGCGCCGCCGCCGCCCTGGCCGCCAGCGAGCAGAAGTTCCGCGACCTCGCCGAGGGCATGCCCGATGGCGCTTCGCTGGTCGTGGACGGCAAGTTCGCGTGGGTGAACCCCGCCTACTGCCGGATGTTCGGCTACCGCGAGGAGGAGTTGCTGGGCCAGGGAGTCGAGAAGACCATCGCGCCCGAGATGCGCCAGGCCATCCTCCAGCGCCTGGCCCATCGCCTGGCAGGGAAGAGCGTGCCCACCCAGTACGAGGCCATCGCCCTGCGCAAGGACGGCACCCGCTTCCACGTCGAGAACAGCGTGCGGGTGGTGACTGTTGCCGACCGCCTCGGCGTCCAGAGCGTGATCCGCGACATCACCGAGCGCAAACGAGCCGAGGAAGCCCTGCGCGAGAGCGAGAAGAAGTACCGCGACCTGATCGAGGTGACCGAGACCGGCTTCGTGATCGTGGACCCGCAGGGCCGCGTGCTCGACGCCAACGACAGGTACGTGCGCCTGACCGGCCACGAACGCCGCCAGGAGATCCTCGGCCGCTGCGTGACCGAGTGGACCGCCCCCGACGAGGTCGAGCGGAACCGCGCCGCCGTGCGGCGGTGCTTCGAGCAGGGCTCGATCCAGGGGTTCGTGGTCCACTACGTGGACCGCTCGGGCAAACGCACCCCCATCGAGATCCACGCCACCGTGGTCCAGGGCCCCGACGGCCCGCAGATCATGACCCTGTGCCGCGACATCACCGAGCGCAAGCGGGCCGAGGAGGTCCTCCACGCGAGCGAGGAGCGCTACCGCGCCATCACCGAGAACGCGCCCGACTGCATCTTCTGCAAGGACGCGGAACGCCGCTACACCTTCTGCAATCCGGCCGTGCTGCGCCTGCTGGGCCGCACGGCCGACGACGTGCTGGGAAAGACAGCGGAAGACGTGCTCCCGCCCGAGGGGGCGCAGCTCATTCGCGAGCCTGACGAGGCCACCTTGCGCGGCGAGACGATCAACCGCGTGGGCACCCTCAGACTGGGGGGTGTCGAGCGCGTCTTTCACACCCTCCAGGTGCCGCTGCGCGACCCGCAGGGCCGCGTGGTGGGCCTCACCGGCATCTCGCGCGACATCACCGAGCGCCGGCGGGCCGAGGAGGCCCTCCGCGCGAGCGAGGAGCGCTACCGCGCCATCAGCGACAATGCGGCCAACGCCATCTTCTGCAAGGACGCCGAGCGCCGCTACACCTTCGTCAACCCCGCCGCCCTGCGCCTCCTCGGCCGGCCCGCCGAGGAGGTCCTCGGCAAGACCCCGGAGGAGCTCTTCGACCCAGGCGACGCCGCCACGATTCGCGACGTGGACGATGCCTGCTTCCGGGGCGAGATCGTGAACGCCGTGCGCGCCTTGCACCACGGCACCCGGGAGTTCGTCCTCCACACGGTGCAGGTGCCGTTGCGCGACCCGCAGGGACGGGTGGTGGGCCTGACAGGCGTCGTGCGCGACCTCACGGGCCAGCGGCGCCTGGCCGACGACCTGCGGGCCTCCGAGGCCGCCTACCACACGATCTTCGACGCCGTGACCGACGCCATCCTGCTGCTGGACTGCGAGACGGGCGACATCCTCGAGATGAATGCCGCGGCGCGCGCGTTCGCCCGGCGCCTCGGGCGGCCCCTCTCCGCCCCTCTCACGCTGGAACTCCTGGCCTCTTCTGAGGAACCCTTCACCGCAGAGGAGGCCCTGCGGCGCATCCATGCCGCGGCGCAGGGGCGCCCGCAGAGCTACGAATGGATGCTGCGCGACCCGCACGGCCACCCGATCTGGTTGCTCGTGACCCTCACGGCGGCCAACATCCGGGGCATGCGATGCGTACTCGCCGTCGCACGCGAAACCACCGAGCAGCGGCGGGCGCAGGACGAGCGCCTCCGAGTCCAGAAGCTCGAATCCCTCGGCCTGCTCGCGGGCGGCATCGCACACGACTTCAATAACCTGCTGATGGGCATTCTGGCCAGCATCGCCCTCGCCAGGATGGATGAGGCCACCAGCCCCGAGGTGGCCAAGACCCTCGACGACGCCGAGAAGGCGGTGCGGCGGGCGACGGGCCTGACCCACCAGCTCCTCACCTTCTCGCGCGGCGGCGCCCCCGTGCGGCGGGCCATCGCCCTGGGCCAGCTGGTCCGCGAGACCGCCGAATTCGCGCTCGCCGGCTCGAACGTGCGCGCGCACTTCCAGATTCCCGACGGCCTCTGGCCCGCGGAGGCGGACGCCGCGCAGATCGGCCAGGTGATCCAGAACCTGGTCATCAATGCCCACGAGGCCATGCCCGACGGCGGCGTGGTGCGGATCACCGTGGCCAACTTCATGCTAGGGACGGAACCAGGCATCCCCCTGCCTCCGGGCCGCTACGTCAAGGTGGCGGTCCGGGACACCGGGGTAGGCATCGCGCCCGAGAATCTTCAGCGGATCTTCGACCCCTACTTCACCACCAAGGGGACCGGCAGCGGCCTGGGCCTCGCCGTGGCCTACTCGGTGCTCCGAAGCCACGGCGGACACATCCGGGTCGAGTCGCAGCTCGGCGTGGGCAGCACGTTCGAAGTCTTCCTGCCCGCGGCCGCGGCCGCGGCCGAGTCGGCCCAGCCGCGGGCCGCGGCGGCCAGGCGCCAGGGCCGCGTGCTCGTGATGGATGACGACCTGGTCATCCGCCGCTGCATGGAGCAGCTTCTCGGGCGGGTCGGCTACGCCGTCGCGTGCGCGCCCGACGGCGCCGAGGCCGTGCGGATGTTCCGGGAGGCGCTCAAGCGCGGCCAGCGGTTCGACGCCGTGGTGCTCGATCTCACCGTCGTGGCCGGCATGGGCGGCGAGGCCTGCCTCGCGCAACTGCGCGAGCTGGCCCCCGACGTGCGCGCCATCGTGGCCAGCGGCTTCCACACCGACCCGGTCATGGCCGAATACCGCGAGCGCGGCTTCCGGGCCGTGGTGGCCAAGCCCTTCTCGCTCGAGGAACTCCTGCGCGCAATCGACGAGGCCCGGGCCTGACGCGCTCAGTAGTGCACGCGCGCGCCCAGCGCCCGCATCTGGATGAGCGTGACCACGAGAATGATCAGGAAGAGCAGCAGCGCCGTCGCCGAGCCGTAGCCCACGCGCCCCCCCACGTAGAAAGTCTTGAAAATGTACACGGTCACCGTGTCGGCCGTGCCGGAGGTGTCCTTCGACGCCATGATGTAAACCTGATTGAACACGCGGAACGCGCGAATGGTCGAGACAATCGAGAGGAAAAACAGCGTGGGCGAGATGAGCGGGATGGTGATGTGGCGCAACTGCCGCCAGCCGGTCGCGCCGTCCACCGCCGCCGCCTCGTAGATCTCCTTCGGCACGTTCGTCAGCGCGGCCAGCAGCACCACGATCTCGAACCCCAGCGCCTGCCAGACCGAAAAGGCCATCACGCACACCAGCGACAGGCTCGGCCCCGCCGCCCAGCCGGGCACCGAGACCCCGAAGTGCTCGGCCACCAGCCGGAACACGCCGCTGGACTCTTCGACCCACGACTGCGCGGGCAGGCCCAGGCCCCTCATCAACGCGTTCGCCAGGCCCCATTCGGCAGGCGCCGGATACAGCATCCACAGCCACACCGCCGCCGCCGCCACCACCGACGTCACGTAGGGCAGGAAGTAGATGGTGCGGTAGACGCCCTTGCCGCGGACCTGGCCCATCAGCAGGTTGGCCAGCACCAGCGCGAGGATCAGCCCGAGCGGCACGGTACCGAGCACGTAGTACACCGTCGCCAGCAGAGCCTTGCCGAAGGAGGGGTCGGAGCCGAGGGCCTCGGCGTAGTTGCCGAAGCCCACGAAGTCGCCCTTCACCAGGCGCCAGTCGTGCAGGCTCACATAGAAGGCGTAGCCGACCGGAAAGATGCTGAAGAGGCCGAGCAGCAGCGCCGCGGGCGACACGTAGAGCCACCCCGTCAGGTTCTCGCGCCGGCGGCGCCGCCGCGCCTCGGGAGATTCCTTTGCCATGTGGGGATTCTAGCCACGCCTCAGACGCCTGTCAAGGAAGCCACCCGTTTGACACCATCGGCCGGAGGCTGCTATAATCGCCGCGTGAGCCAGGATGGCCCGGAGACTGGACCCATCGCAGCCGACACCCTGCGCTGGCAATCGCACCCCGTGGTGGACGATTGCCCCCGCTCGCTGCTGCTCCTGGCGGCGGTGATCGCGGTGTGCGTGGGAGTGTGGCTGAGCTTCGATGGCGTGGGCTACGCGGCGATTGCCGCCGCCTTCCTGCTGGGCTCGCTGGCGCGCTACTTCGTGCCGACGCGGTACGACCTCGACGCCGCGGGCGTGTCAGTGTGCTTCCTGGGCCACGAGCGCCGTGTACCCTGGGCGGCCGTGCGGCGTGTGGGCGTGCACCCCGAGGGGGTCCAGCTCTCGCCTTTCGAACGGCCGTCGCGGCTGGAGTCGTTTCGCGGCACGTTCCTGCGGTTCGCGGGCAACCGGGACGAGGTGGTGAGCTTTGTCGAACGCCAGATGGCCGCGCATCGCTCGGCTTAGGCAGTCGCTGCGCCACGCCTTCTCGATGGAGAGTTCGCTCGGCCCGCTCACCGAGGCCGACCGCGAACTCCTGCGCCAGCTCGCCATGGCCATCGCCCGTCGCCGCATGATCACGCCGGCCGTGCTCTTCCTCGAATCGCTGCGCCCCCTGAGCTACATGGGCAGTCAGGCGATGATCTTCCTCAAGCCCTTCCTCACCCCCTTCTTCAACACCGAGCGCTACGAGCGCCTGGCCGAAATCCTGGAGCGGCGCGAGGGCGTTGAGGCCCTCGTGCAGGCCATCGAATCCGCCGCCAGCCACGTGGAGGGCGCGACCCGGTGAGTACGCCCGAGCTCAACGTCATCGTCGCCACCGACTGCGGCAGCACGACGACCAAGGCCATCCTCATCGAGAAGAAGCCGGAGGGCTACCGCCAGACCTTCCGCGGCGAGGCCCCGACCACGGTCGAGGCGCCCTTCGAGGACGTGACGCGCGGCGTGCTGAACGCCTTCGCCGAGCTCGAGGAGCTGTCGGGCCGCCGCATCCTCGACGGCGAGCGTCTCCTCACCCCCGCCCGCGGCAACGAAGGGGTGGACATCTACGTTTCGACCAGCAGCGCGGGCGGCGGCCTCCAGATGATGGTGGCCGGCGTCGTCAAACAAATGACCGCCGAAAGCGCCCAACGCGCCGCCCTGGGCGCCGGCGCCATCGTGATGGACGTGCTCGCCGCCAACGACCAGCGCCTGCCCCACGAGAAGATCGAGCTGATCCGCCGCCTGCGCCCCGACATGGTGCTGCTCTCGGGCGGCACCGACGGCGGCACGATCACCCACGTGGTCGAACTCGCCGAATTCCTCGCCGCCGCCAACCCGAGGCCAAGGCTCGGCCGCGACTACAAGCTGCCCGTCATCTACGCGGGGAACAGGGACGCCCGCGAGGCCGTGGCCGAACGCCTCGCCGCCAAGACCGAGCTGCACGCCACGGAGAACCTGCGCCCCGTGCTCGAGCGCGAGAACCTGGCGCCCGCGCGCAACGAGATTCACGAGCTGTTCCTCAAGCACGTCATGGCCCAGGCCCCCGGCTACGACAAGCTCATGACCTGGGTCGGCGCCCCCATCATGCCCACCCCCGCCGCCGTCGGCGCCATCATGCAAACCATCGCCCGACGCCAGGGCATCAACCTGATCGGCGTGGACATCGGCGGGGCGACGACCGACGTCTTCAGCGTCTACGGCGCCGTGTTCAACCGCACGGTGAGCGCCAACCTGGGCATGAGCTACAGCATCTCCAACGTGCTGGCCGAGGCCGGCCTCGCCAACATCCTCCGCTGGGTGCCGTTCGAGATAGACGAGACCGACCTGCGCGACCGCATCAAGAACAAGATGATCCGCCCGACCACGATCCCGCAGCTCCTCGAGGAGCTCAAGATCGAGCAGGCCATCGCCCGTGAGGCCCTCCGCCTGGCCTTCGAGCAGCACAAGGCCCTGGCCGTCGGCCTCAAGGGCGTCCAGCGCGAGCGCACGATCAGCGAATCGTTCGACGAGACCGCGGCCGGGGCCACCCTCATCCACCTGCGCGATCTCGACCTCCTCGTCGGCAGCGGCGGCGTGCTCTCCCACGCCCCGCGCCGCCACCAGGCCGCCATGATGCTGATAGACGCCTTCCAGCCCGAGGGCGTCACCCGCCTCGCGGTGGACAGCATCTTCATGATGCCCCACCTCGGCGTGCTGGCCCAGGTGCACGAGCCGGCGGCTGAGCAGGTCTTCGTGCGCGACTGCCTCATCAACCTCGGCACCTGCGTGGCCATGGTGAACCAAGGCAAGCCCGGCACGCCCGCATTCGATTACACGCTGGCCGTGAACGGCCAGACACGCGGCGGCTCGCTCGCCGTCGGCGACATCAAGCTCGAGCCCCTCGGCGTGGGCGAAACTGCGCGGCTCGCCGTGAACCCCGCCCGGGGCGCCGACCTGGGCGAGGGCCGCGGCAAGACCCTCGAGGCCACCGTCCACGGCGGCGTCGTGGGCGTGATCCTCGACGCCCGCGGCCGCCCGCTCCTGGTGCCCGAGAAGAACCGGGCAGAAACCGTCAAACGCTGGGCGCAGGCACTGAACGCCTACCCCAGGTAAAGGGCAAAGCCGTGGCACACGCCTACACCCCCGGCCTGCGCGTCACCGACCGCGCCACGGTGCGCAAGGAGCGCCGCCTTCCCATCGCCGGCCAGGTGCTCGCGACGGCTGGCGCCCGCGTGCGGGCCGAGGACGTGGTGGCCCGCGCCGAGCTGCCGGGCGACGTGGCCACGGTGAACGTCGTCAACGTCCTTGGCATCACGCCCGCCGAGCTGCCGCAGCACATGCTCAAGCGCGAGGGCGACCCCGTCGAGCGCGACGAGGTGATCGCCGAGACCCGCCCGTTCATCAAATGGTTCAAAACGGTGGCCCGCGCGCCCGTGGCCGGCACGATCGAGTCGGTCTCCACGATCACGGGCCAGGTTCTGGTGCGCACCGCGCCGCGGCCGGTCGAGCTGCGGGCCTACCTGGACGGCACAATCGCCGAGGTGATCGAGCGCGAGGGGGTGGTGGTCGAGACGCACGGGGCCTTCGTCCAGGGCATCTTCGGCGTGGGCGGCGAGGTGGCAGGCGAGCTGGCGGTGATCGTGGACCGCCCCGACGCCGTGATCGGCCAAAGCGACCTGAGCCACGCCCTCAAGGGGAAGATCGTCGTGGCCGGCTCGCTGGTGGCGAGCGAGGTCTACGAACGGGCCTCGGCCCTGGGCATTGCGGCGCTCGTGTGCGGCGGGTTCCACGACCGCGACCTGCGGCGCCTGCTCGGCTATGACCTGGGCGTCGCGATCACGGGCCACGAAGACATTCGCCCGATCCTCATCATCACCGAGGGCTTCGGCCCGATGGCCATCGCGGCGGCCACGTTCGAGCTGCTCAAGGCTCACGCCGGGCGCCGCGCCTCGGCCAACGGCGCCACGCAGATTCGCGCAGGCGTGCTGCGCCCCGAGATCATCATCCCCACCGAGCGGGCCGCCAACACCGATGCCAAGAGCGCTATTGTTGCGGTGGGCTTGACGGAGGGCAGCCCCGTCCGTATCATTCGGGAACCGAGCTTCGGGCGCATCGGTGTGGTGAAGAGCCTGCCGCCCGGCGCCGTGACCATCGAGTCCGAGGCCAGAGTCCGCGTGGCCGAAGTCCAGCTCCCCGACGGCGCGGTCGTCACCGTGCCGCGGGCCAACCTCGAGGCGATCGAATCGTGAGGCGAGGCACGCTCACAAGCCCCCTGCTGCTTCTCGCCGCCGCGCTCATCGCCGCTCCGCTCGCCTCCTCTGCCGGACAGGCGCCCGTCAAGCCCGCCCCAGAGGAGCACCCGCCGCTCAGCGCGCCGCCGGCGGAGAGCTTCCGCGCCTACGACCGCCCGAGCGACGACGGCAACGCGATCGGCGTCGAGTGGGGCATGGCCCTGCTCGAGGGCAGGGACATCCAGTACATCGTCGAGGTCGCCTCGGAGGACGACTACAAGGCCGGCAAGTTCCACTCCCGCCGCATCCCCTCCGTCGCGGCGTTCAAGAGCGACCACCCCGAGTACTACGGCTCGGCCAGGAGCCTCCAGCGCCTCCACTACATCACCGTCGAGCCCGCCAAGTACTACCCGCCGGTCCCCCGCAGGATCGAGGAGCCGACGAAAGAGGAGCAGGAGAAGCTGAGCGCGGCGGCCCGCGCGCGCCTGACGGCCCGCCTCGCCTACGAGAAGAAGAAGGAGCGCGAGCGCCTCCAGAACGAGCGCCGCCGCATCAACGGCCAGACCTACTACTTCCGTCTCGCGATCACGGACGGGCGCGAGACTGTCTACGTGGCAAGGCCGGACGGCCAGCCCAGGACGATCGCGGCCAGCGGGCAGCCGAATCTCTTCAAAGGGAGCAAGGCCAACAACCTGGCCTTCTCCGTCCTCTTCTGCGCCATCGTGTTCGCCTTCATCCAGGCCGCGCGGCGGAACCCCAACCTGTTCATCCGCAAGATCGCCGGCCTCGAGGCGGTGGACGAGGCGATCGGCCGCGCCACCGAGATGGGCCGCCCCATCTACTTCGTCCACGGCCTCGCCGGCATGGGCGACCTCTCGACCATCGCCGCCATCAACATCCTCGCGCGCGTCGCCCGCCGCGCCGCCGAGTACGACACCCGCGTGCGCGTGATGAACAACGACCCCATCGTGCTCGCCGTGAGCCAGGAGGTGGTGAAGCAGGCCTACACCGAAGCCGGCCGCCCCGACGCCTACAACGCCGACGACGTGTCGCTCGTGGCCGCCGACCAGTTCAGCTATGTGGCCGCCGTGGGCGGCCTCATGGTCCGCGAGCAGCCGGCCACCATCTTCCTCGTCGGCTACTTCTATGCCGAGTCGCTCCTCCTCGCCGAGACCGGAGCCTCCACGGGCGCCATCCAGATCGCGGGCACCGACTCCTACACCCAGCTCCCCTTCTTCATTCCGACCTGCGACTACACGCTGATGGGCGAAGAGCTGTACGCCGCCTCGGCCTACCTCTCGCGCGAACCGAAGCTGCTCGGCAGCCTGCGGGGGCAGGACGTGGGCAAGGCGTTCCTGATGGCTGCCGTCGTGCTCGGCACGATCTTATCCACGGCGGGCGTGGACTGGATTCGCGCCCTGTTCCAGGCCTTCTGAGGCGCCGATGCTCTACAAGCGAACGATCCCGCTGCTGATCGTGCTGGTGACCGGGCTCCTGGCCTTCGTGCACGAGTTCGTGCCGCACCCCGTCTCAGCGGCGTTCCGCGAGGAGATGACCACCTGGTTCCGCATCATCGGCGGCTTCGCCATGTTCATCGGCGTCTATAGCCTGCTCCACATGCACACCGTGCGCATTCGCCGGCAGCAGCCGGGTTGGGGCTACAGCGCCTTCGTCTTCCTCGGGGCCGCCGCAGTGATCATCGTCGGCATCGTCAACTACCCCCACGGGCCGCTCGGCCCCGTGCCCGAGGACGGCACGATGTTCGACTGGTTCTACATGAACGTGCAGGTGCCATGCGGCGCGACGATCTTTTCGCTCCTGGCCTTCTTCATGGCCAGCGCGGCCTTCCGCACGTTCCGCGCGCGCAACCTCGAGGCCGCCCTGCTCCTCGTCGCGGCCGTGATCGTGATGTTCGGCCGCGTGCCTCTGAGCGCGATGCTCTCGGACGCCTTCCCCCGCGCGGCCGACATCTTGCTGGAATGCCCGAACCTGGCCGCGAAACGCGGGATTCTGCTCGGCGTGAGCCTGGGCGCCATCTCGCAGTCGCTGCGCATCCTCGCCGGCATCGAGCGCACTTACATGGGCGGAGGAGGCGACTGATGGCCACCCCCGGCACCACCCTGCGCCACGCCGTCCTCTCGCGGCGCATCGTGTACCTGCTCCTCGCCGCCGCCATCATCGTCACGGCCCTCGTCAGAATCGAGATGAAGGTCGTGCCATCGCCCCTCTCGCGCCAGGTCTACGACCGCATCCAGAGGCTGGCCGAAGAGAGCCCCGGCGCCCCCATCCTCTTCTCGTTCGACTACGACCCCTCGGCCAAGGAAGAGCTCTACCCGATGAGCCAGGCGCTGCTGCGGCACGCCTTCCGCCGCAACCTGCGCCCGATCGTGATGACCCACTGGCTCAACGGCGTGGGCCTCTGCAAGGAGCTCCTCGAGCGCACGGCAAAGGAAGCGGGGAAGGAGGCGGGCCGCGACTTCGTCTTCCTCGCATTCAAGCCGGGCGGCTCGAACCTGCTGCTGAACATGGGCGAGAGCCTCAAGGGGGCCTTCGACAAGGACTTCTATGGCAAGCCCACGGAGGGCCTGCCGGCGCTCAAGGGCGTCGAGTCGCTCCGCGACATCCCGGTGGTGGTGGGCATCGCCGCGGGAAGCACAACCGAAATGTGGATCGCCTATGGCCGCGACCGCTTCGGCTTCGACCTCGGGGCCGGCTGCACCGCCGTCATCGCGCCCGATCTCTATCCGTTCCTACAGTCGGACCAGCTCTTCGGCCTGCTCGGCGGCCTCCGAGGCGCCGCCGACTACGAGACGCTCATCGGGACGCCCGACAGCGGCGTGGCGGGCATGCCCGCGCAGTCGGTCGCCCATTTCCTGATCATCGGTCTGATCCTGGTCGCAAACGCCCACGTGCTCGTGCGGTGGCTCAGACGCCGCCGGGAGGGCTGACCGCATGGCCGCACCGACCCAGTCCGAACAGACGCCGGCCCAGCGCGTGGCCGAGACCGCCGTGCTGGTGGTCCTCGCCGTGGCGTTCGTGGCCGTGAGCCTGAGCCTGCACTGGAAGGGGCTTCGCGAGGGCGCACAGCGCCTGGAGACCCTCGGCCTCATCGTCGCCGCGGGCCTCACCCTCATCATGTACTCCTTCCTCTACCGCGATAACCCGCTGTTCAAGGTCGCCGAGAACCTCTACGTTGGCGTCTCGCTCGGCTACGGGGCGGTGATGGACTGGTATCTGTCGCTGAAGCCCGAAGTGGTGGACCCGCTCGTGTTCGCGCCGAGCCGCGACGCGCTGCTCGACGCCCTGCTGCACCGCACGGTGCCCATCATCCTGGGCGTCCTGCTCGTCACGCGCCTGTCGCGCAAGCACGGCTGGCTGAGCCGCTACGCCTACACGCTCATGGTCGGCTGGGGCGCCGGCATCGGCATCCCTATCGTGGTCCACACCTACATCCTCAAACAGCTCGGCCCCTCCGTTCAGCCGCTCTCGGGCAGCGTGTGGGATGCCGTGGGCGGCGTGGTGCTGCTCATCGGCACGGTGAGCGTGCTGTTCTACTTCTTCTTCTCGGTCGAACACAAGGGGCCGGGCGGCGCCGTGTCGCGGGTGGGCATCTGGTTCCTGATGGTCTCCTTCGGCGCCTCGTTCGGCTACACGGTGATGGGCCGCGTGTCGCTCCTCATCGGCCGCGTGGTCTTCCTCCTGCGCGACTGGCTTCAACTGAACCTGTAGCCGCCCCGCGCCGCCTCAGGGGCACCCATGGCCACGGCGGACCCCATCGCGTCCACTCCCCCACCCGAGCGGCCCGTGGTGACCAAGCCGATCGCATCGTGGGCGCTCATCGCCGCCTGCGGCGCCGCCTTCGCAGCGGCGTGGCACTTCAGCCGCGGCCTGGACGCGGCCACGCTGGTGTGCTGCGGGGCGAAGGACCGCGACCTCATTCTCCACTCGCGCCAGTGGTGGCGGCTGGCCAGCGCGGGGTTCCTCCACGCCGACCTGCTGCATCTCGCGGTGAACCTGTTTGCGCTGTGGAATCTCGGCTCCCTCATCGAGGGGCTGTGGGGCACGCGTCGGTTCGTGATCATCTACGCCGCCGCGCTCGTGTGCGGCAACCTGGCATCGCTGGCGACCACTGTCACCGTCTCGGTCGGCGCCTCGGGGGCCATCTTCGGCTTGTTCGGCGCGCTGGTGGTCTTCGCCGTCCGGCACCGGCGCCTCCTCCTGCCGAAGGCCCGCAACCGGCTGCTCGTCCACCTCGCCATCGTGCTCGGGGTGAATGTGGCCCTGGGCATCACCGTGCCGTTCATTGACAATGCGGCGCACGCGGGCGGCTTCGTGGCGGGCATCGCCGCGGCACTCGTGCTGCGCCCCGTGCGGGTGCTGGGCGAGAGCGGAGGTCCCGCCGATCTGCTCGTCCGCCTCGCCGCGGCGGCTGCCATGGTGGGCATGGCCGGCTCGCTGGCCATGGCGGTGCGGCACGCGCGGATGTCCGAGTGGATGCGCGTGATCGGCGGCGAGCTGGAGCCGCACCGCCTCGACGGCGACCTGACCCTCAGCGTGCCCAAGGGCTGGCGCTACCACCCGCCGAGCGAATCCTACCGCTTCCACGTCTTCGTGCAGCCCGACGTCGCGTTCATTGTCACGCGCCTCGTGCCGCCGAAAGAGGGGGCGGACGTGGCGTCGGCCGCGGCCAACATCCGCCGCTTGTACCAGGAGCAGCAGATCGAACTGATCGCCAGCCGCGAGATCACCGTCGGGAGCGCGACGGGTATCGAGCTGCTCTCGCGCCGCAAGCTCGACACCCACGTGGAGCGCAACCGCACGGTGCTGCTCCCCACGCCGCTCGGGCGGATCGCCTACGTGTCCTTCAACTGCATTGAGTCTCGGTACAAGTTCCTCGAGGTGCTCTTCGACCGCGTGCTGCACAGCGTGCGAGTCGGGCCGACGCCGCGGGTGGCGACGGGCGACGATCGGCTGTGGGAGAAGGTGGCCGAGGACCCCCGCGACCCCGACGCGGCGGTTGCCCTGGCCGCTCGCTACGCCCGAGAGGGCCGCGCCGAGCAGGCCGAGCGCATCCTGTTGGCAACACTAGAGTTGCATCCCAGCCATGCCGAGAGCCACAACCAACTCGCCCTGCTCTACACCACGGCTCGCCCGCCGCATCGGAGGCCCGACGAGGCCGTGCGCCGCGCCCAGAAGGCCATTAGCCTCCAACCTGACATGCCTCGCTACCAGGGAACCCTCGCCCTCGCCTACGAGGCCGCGGGCGACAGAGGGCGAGCCCTCGCGGCGGCCCGTCGCGCGGCCGCCCTCGCGCCCGACGACGCGACCTATGCCGACTTAGTCAACCGCCTTAGCCGGTGACGGGGGGCACCCACGGCGTCGTCCACCAGCAATATGCCGAGAGTCATCCACAACTGAGGGCAGTACCAGCCGCAATGGCCGTGTACTTGTGACTGAGCCCATTCCCGCTCAACACCCTAGAGAGGGCACTTGAGCAACTATGGGGCAGTGGCCACTCAGGCGACGGGTGAGGCGGCCGTGGGGGTCTTGGCGGCCTGCCTCGCCTCGATGGCCTCAGCGGGCGGGATGATGACGCCGCCTGACACGAGAATCTGGAGCGCCTCCTCGACTGTGATCGGCAGCTCGATCAGTTGCTGCCTCGGCACGAAGATCACGTACCCCGTCACCGGCGCGGGCGAGAACGGCACAAAAACCTGCACGAGATCCTCGCCCCGCGCGGCGTTCAGCGAGCGCATGCCCGACCCTGTGACGAAGGCGATCGAGTAGAGCCCCTGGCTGGGGAAAGGAATCGCTACGACGCTGTGGAATCTCGGCTTGTTCGCCCCGAAGAAGAAGTCGGTGATCTGCTTCACCGAGGGGTAGATGCTCCTGATGAGGGGCACCTTGAGCAGCAGGTGCTGAAGGCCGTCGAGCAGACGCTGGCCGAAGAAGCTGCCCACGAGCGCGCCCACGAGGCCGGCCAGGGCCACCGCGCCCACGACCGCCAGAATGGCGCCGACGCCCCGCGTCGCTCCGTTGGTGGGCTCGATGCCCAGCAGGCCCGCGATCTGCCGCCCAAGCCAGAATCCCAGCAAGTCGTCCACAAACCGGCACAGGATGACCACCACATAGCCCGTGAGAAACACGGGCAGCAGCACGGCCACGCCGGTGAGCAGGAACTTCGTGATCCTCTTGCGCCACCCCATCGGCGCAGACGCGGGAGGGCCCTCCGTCTGCCACAGGTCGTGAGATGGGGACATCCCCTCGGCAACGTGGAGCGGGTCGCTCATCGGGCGAATGCCTCATAGCCCAGGTCGCGCAGACACGCCTCGACGAGGGGCTGGGCGCCGGCCACCCAGGCGTCGCGGCGAATGGCTTCGGCAAAGTGGTCGAGCTTCGGGTAGAGCCGCCCACCGCATTGCCCGTCGCGGTAAGAGGGGTCCAGGCACTTCGGGCCGAGGACGCCGGCGTCCACCATCGCCCGCAGGTCGGCCTCGGTGAAGGTATTGCCCAGCTCGTCGAGGGCCTTGCGCACGCACGATTGCGCCCCGGCCTTCTCGATGGCGGTCCAGATGTTCACCTTGATGATCCCGTCGTCCTTGAGGCGCGTGAAGTCGGCGGGCGAGAGGCTGGAGGTGCCGTGGAGGACGAGGAGCTTGCCCACGGCGCCGCTGATGGCTCGGGCCTGGTCGCCGTAGTAGCGCAGCTCGCGGGCCGACGCGCGGTGCTCGGTGCCCAGGTTGGGCACGATGAGGTCCACGCCCGTCGCCGCCACGTAGCGCTTGGCCTGCTCCACCGTGGTCACCTGGTTCTTCGTCTGGCCGGTGCCGGACTCGAAGATCTCGTCCACGGCGCCCTCGACGATCACCTGGCCACGGTGGCGCTCAACGTAGGCGGCCGTTGCCCTGATGTTCTCGTCGAAGGGCAGGGTCGAGGCGTCGAACATCACGCTGGTGAGCCTGGCGAGGCGGCGCTCGAGAATCTCGTCGTCGTCGCCCGGCTGGCCGTGGTCGAGGTGCGTCATCACGCGAATCCTGCCGAACGGCCCGGCGGGGTCGGTGTAGAAGGCCACCTGGGCGAGCCAGGCCTCGAAGCCGAGCCAGGGGTCGCCCAGGCTGGTGTAGAGCTTGATCTGCGGGCGGGCGTGGTAGGTGCCGCAGATGGAGAGGAACAACGGGATATCGGGCGCGCCCACGCGCTCGCCGAAGCTCTTCGCCGCGCGCAGGCAGGCCTCGATGCCGCGCTCGCACTCGGGATTCACGTTGATCAGCGCCACGCCCTTCTCGCGGGCCTCCTGGATGACTTCGCGGGCGTGCGCCGCATCGGCGATCAGAGCCATCGTGCGTCCTCTCCTGGGGTGTCGTTGACGGGCAGTTGAAGCATTGTATAATAACCGCTGGCCAGCCGCAAACCGACGAACAGGAGGACCACGTGCCCGTCGAAACGCCGCCGTTCCGCGTCCGCTACGCCGAAACCGATGCTCAGGCCGTGGCCTACTATGGCTCGTACTTTGCCTGGTGGGAGGTGGGCGAACTGCACTATCTCGAAACCCTGGGCGTGCGGGCGCCCGAGCTGGACCGCCAGGGCATCCTGGTCGCCGCTGCCGAGTCCTACGCCCGTTACCTGCGCCCCGCCGTCTATGACGACCTGGTGGCCGTGCGCGTGCGGCTGACCCAGGCCGCGCCCAAGCGGGTGCTGCTGGAAACGGAACTGGTGCGCGTGGAAGACGGCGCGGTGCTGGCCACGGGCAAGATGGCCCGCGTGCTGATCGGCCCGGCGGGCAAGGCCCTGCCCGTGCCCGAGAACCTCCTTGCCGCGGCCGAGCAGCGGGTGGAGCGCATCGTGGTCAGTGAGAAGGCTGACCAGATCCTCGGCCCGCTGCCGCGCGGAGCGCGCGAGTGCACGCAGGAGCTGCGCGTGCGCTACGCCGAGACCGATGCCCAGGGCGTGGCCTACTTCGGCAGCTATTTCGCCTGGTTCGAGGCGGGCCGCGCCGAGCTGACGCGCGCCGTGGGCCTGCCCTACAGCGCCCTCGAGCGCCAGGGCGTGCTGCTGCCCGTGGCCGAGGCATTCTGCCGCTACCTGAACCCCCTGCGCCCCCGCGAGGTGTTTCGCCTGAGCACCGCCGTGCCCGCCCTAGGCCGCGTGAAGATGACTTTCGTCAACCGCCTCATGTCGCCCGACGGCCGGCGCGCGATCGCCGCGGGCTATACCGTGCACGGCTGCACGGGCCGCGACGGCCGCCCGCGCGCCCTGCCGCCCGACGTGGTCGAGCGCTTCGCCATCCCGAAGGAGCAAGCCCCGTGACCTGGCCAACCGATGCTTCGCTGTGGCTTGCGGGTCTGGGCGTGGCCCTGTGTCTCCTCGCCACGCACGCGCCGGCCGCCGAGCCCCTGGCCGTGGACGCTGATTTCCCCGGCGGCAACGCCCTGATCGAGAAGGTGCAGGGCGACGAGGTGTTCCTGCGGCAGGACCTCCGCGACACGGCCGGCCCCTGGTTCTGGTGGCACTTCCGAGTGCGGGGCGCAGCCGGGCGCGCGCTCACGTTCCGCTTCACCGACGGCAACGTGCTCGGCGTGCGCGGCCCGGCCGTGAGCGCCGACGGCGGCCAGACGTGGGCCTGGCTCGGCGCGGCCGCGGTCAAGGGCACCCGCTTCGCGTATGCGTTCCCCGCCGACGCAACCGACGTGCGCTTCTGCTTCGCGATGCCCTACTTCGAGGCGAATCTCAAGGCATTCCTCGCGCGCTGGGAAGGCAACCCCAACGTCAAGGCCGCGACGCTGTGCAAGTCGCGCAAGGGGCGCGAGGTCGAGCGCCTCCACGTGGGCAAGCTCGCGGGCGCGCCCGACCACCGCATCCTCGTGACTGCCCGCCACCACTGCTGCGAGTGCATGGCCAGCTACGCCATGGAGGGCCTCATCGAGGCCATGCTCGCCGACATCGACGACGGCCGCTGGTTCCGCGGGCATGTCGAGGCGATGCTCGTGCCGTTCGCCGACAAGGACGGCGTGGAGGACGGCGACCAGGGCAAGAACCGCAAGCCCCGCGACCACAACCGCGACTACGAGGGCGAAGGCGTCTACCCCGAGACGCGGGCCATCCGCGACCTCGTGCCCAAGTGGTCCGACGGGCGGCTCACGATTGCCCTCGACCTCCACTGCCCCCATATCCGTGGCCCGCACAACGAGATCATCTACATCGTCGGCGCCGAGGACCCGGCCATCTGGCAGCAGCAGTGCGCCTTCGGCAAGCTCCTCGAGGCCCTCCGCACCGGCCCCCTGCCCTACCGCGCGAGCGACAACCTGCCCTTCGGCCAGGCGTGGAACACGGGCAGGAACTACAGCGGCGGCAAGAGCTTCAGCCGGTGGGCGGGCGAGCAGCCGGGCGTGCGTCTCGCCGCGTCCATCGAGATTCCCTACGCCAACGCCGGCGGGCAGGCCGTCACCCCCGACGCCGCGCGGGCCTTCGGCCACGACCTGGCCAAGGCCATCCGCCGCTACCTGGAGCCGTGACAATTCCGACAACTCCCTCCCGAAGGTTCCAACACCTTCGGGAGGGGAGGCGGATTCGACGACGACGGGGAGATCGGGTAGGGCGTGCAAACTTGCACGCGGGATCCCGGACGCGTGACGCGTGAAGAAGAGAAGACAGCGCACGTGCCGCGTGAAGATGGCACGGCGTACATACCTGCACGCGGAACCTCTGACTAGGAGAACCCGATGGCAACGAAGAAGAAGGTGCTTATCCTGCTCGGCAGCCCGCGCAAGAAGGGCAACAGCACCCTGCTCGCCGCCGAAGCTGCCCGGGGCGCCAAGGCCGCAGGGGCCGACGTGGAGACGGTCTACCTCCAGGGCCTCGACATCAGGGCCTGCACGGCCTGCGACGCCTGCCAGCGGAAGCCCGGCAGCGGCTGCGTCATCCGCGACGACATGCAGGCGCTCTATCCCAAGCTCAAGGCGGCCGATGCCCTTCTCTTCGCCTCGCCTGTCTACTGGGCCAACATGTCGGCCCAGTTGAAGACTTTCTTCGATCGCTGCTACGCCCTCGCCACGCCCAACGGCCACGCGTTCGCGGGGAAAAGGGCTGGCATCATCCTCACCTACGGCGCACCGGATGTCTTCAGCTCGGGCGGCGTCAACGCCCTGCGCACGTTCCAGGACTCACTCGCCTTCGTTGACGTGAAGATCGTCGGCATGGTCTACGGCACGGCGTGGAAGCCGGGCGACGTGAAGACGAACCGCGCGCTCCTCAAGGACGCGCGAGAGATGGGCAAGGCCCTCGCGTCCTAAGCCCGCTCTGCCGCCAGGAAACTCAGTACATCGCCCGCGGTGGCCCCTTGCGCGAGGATTCCAGAGAAATCGGCCTTTCCCTCGATGGCCTTCTTCAGGGGCGAGGCCAGCGACGTGTCGCCCAGCAGGATCGCCCCCACCATGCGCCCGTCGTGGAACACGAAGCGGGCGTAGCGGCCGTCGCCCTCCCGCTCGAGGACCTGGTAGCTGCCATCCTCGGGCTCAAACTTGCCGATGCTCAGGAGGTCGAGGCCCAGGACCTTGAGGGTGTTCGAGCGCGGGATGCCGCCGAACTCGGCCCCGACGCCCACAGCGTTGGCCCCCGCGATGCCGCCCTGAGCCTGCGAGGCGGCCCAGTTGCCGTAGACAGCGCCGCGGTGCTCGGCCACGTCGCCGGCGGCCAGCACGCTGGGGTGCGAGGCGACGAGGTGATTGTTCACCACGATGCCCTGGTTGACCTCGAGGCCGGCGCGGCGGGCGAGGTGGCTGTTGGGCCGGATGCCGGTGGCCACCACCACGAGGTCGGCGGGCAGCATGGCGCCATCCTCGAAGAGCACGCCCGCCACGCGCTCGTCGCCCACCAGTTCCTTGGTCCGCCCCCGCGTGCGGAGCTGGATGCCCACGCGGTCCACGTGCTGCTGAAGGAGTTCGCCCGCGCGGCGGTTGAGCTGGCGGGGCATGAGCCACTCGTGGCCCTCGATGAGGGTCACGTCGGCCCCGCGCCGTGCGAGGGCGCCGGCCGTCTCGAGGCCCAGCAAGCCGCCGCCGAGGACGGCGCACCTCATTCCGGACAGCGAGGCCTCGAGGATGCGGCGCGCGTCGGCCGCGGTGCGCAGGCTGGTCACGCCTTCGAGATACGCGCCCGGCAGGGGCGGCACGAAGGGGTGGGCTCCGACGGTGAGGATGAGTTTCTCGAAGGGCACCCGCTCGCCACCCCGCAGCTCGACGGCCTGCTCGGCCAGGAGCAGCGCGGTGACTTCGACGCCGGTCCGCAGGTCCACCCGCTGCTGGCCGTACCAGCCGGCCTCGTGGATGGGCAGTTCGTCGTCGCCGATCTCGCCCGCGAGGAAGCGCGTGAGATTGAGGCGGTAGTACGGGAGGCCGTCCTCTTTGGAGAGCAGGGTAATCCGTGCCTCGGGCGATGCCCGCCGGGCGGCTTCGACCGCTGAGACGCCGGCAATGCCTGCTCCCACGATGACGACTCGGGCCGCCTGACCCTTCGTGGGGGCGGCCGGCTGGTCGGGCAGCGGCTCGAAGCGGTCGGCTGTCGCCGCGCAGACGGGGCATTCGCTGGGCGGCTGCGGCCCGGCATGCACGTGGCCGCAGTTCAGACAGCGCCAGCGGCTGGCCGCCGGCTGGGGGGCCTGAGGAGCGGCCTCGGCACAGGGCTCGAAGTCCGCTTTGGCCGCGCCGCAGATAGGGCAACTCTCCGGCGGCTCGGGGCCGCGGTGAATGTAGCCACATACGGTGCAGCGCCACGCGCGCGCACTGTCCTTGGGCATCCGGCCTCCTTCGGCACATGGCCGACACTTCTTTGGCGAGATGGCGTGCGGGCGGGACGCAGCGTGTCCCGCCCGCACGGGGCGTGAAGTCACTTGACCTCGGTGAACCGCGCCTTGGGGGCGCCGCAGACGGGGCACTTGTCGGGGGCCTGGCCGCTCACGGTGTTGCCGCACACGCCGCAGACGAAGACCGCGGCGGCCGGCAGGTCCTTGCCAGCCTTGACGGCCGCGAGGGCTTTCGAGTAGAGCCCGTGGTGGAGTTCCTCGACCATCATCGCGTTGCGGAAGGACACGAGCGCTGGGTTATTGCCCTCGCTCTGGGCCTCCGCGACGAACTGGGGGTACATCTCGCGGAACTCGTGGCCTTCGCCCGCGATGGCCGCCTCGAGGTTCTCCACGGTGGTCTTGACGCCGCCCATCACCCGCAGATGGGCGTGCGCGTGGACCGTCTCGGCATCGGCAGCCGCGCGGAAGAGCTTGGCCACCTGCGGGAAGCCGTCGGCCTCCGCCTTCTTCGCAAACGCCAGGTAGGATCGGTTTGCCTGGCTTTCGCCCGCAAAGGCCGCCTTGAGATTCTCCAAAGTCGCCATCCCAGCCTCCTTTCGCGCGTGAGCGGGTTCTTGCCGCCCCATCCCCGGGTGGAAACCGTCTCCTCTCCCTATCTTCCCCTATTGTAGGGAATCCTCGGTGCCGCGCAAGAGGCACCTGAACGTCGCGTTTTTCCTTGCTTTCCGGCTCCGGGGCGCTATAATAGTGGGTCTTGGGCAATCGGGAATCACACGGCCGTCGCATCAGGCAGGAAAGATCCATGAAGAAAGGCATCCACCCCAACTACGTCGAATGCACCGTCACGTGCGGCTGCGGCAACACGTTCAAGACCCGCTCGACCCGCCCGACCATCAACGTCGAGGTCTGCTCGAACTGCCACCCGTTCTACACAGGGAAGCAGAAGTTCGTGGACACGGCAGGCCGCGTCGAGCGGTTCCAGCGCCGGTATGGCTGGGGCAAGCAGGCATCTGGCGAGGCCGCCGCTTCGGGCACTGGCGCCGCCCAGCCGCAATGATTCGTCGGGCCGCCGACCCGCTCTCGGGCGCAGGGCCAGTCAGGCGGCCGGTGGCGCCGGATTCTCCGTGGCGTAATTGCAGAAGCCCTCTATGCTTACAGATGCGCTCCTCAAGAAGCTCGACCACATGAGCACTCGCTATGCCGAGCTGGAGAGCCTGCTCGCCTCGGCCGACGTGGCGTCGAGCCCAGGCCGGGCGCGCGCGCTCAGCAAGGAGCTAGGGGCTCTGACGAAGTTCGTGCGCCAGTACCGCGTGCTGCGCGAGCTCGAGGCCCGCACGGCCGACACCAGGGCGCTGCTCGACGGCGACGGCAATGATCCCCAGTTCCGCCAGATGGCCCAGGAGGAGATTGAGGGCCTCGAGCGCCAGATCGCCTCGACGGAGGAGCAGCTCAAGGAGCTGTTCGCGACGGACGACAGCGACACGGCCCGCGATGTGATTGTGGAGATCCGGGCGGGCACAGGCGGGGAGGAGGCGGCCCTGTTCGTCGCCGACCTCTTCCGCATGTACCAGAAGTATGCCGAGAAGAAGGGGTGGAGGACGGAGCTCCTGCACAGCCACACCACGGACCTCGGCGGCCTCAAGGAGGTCTTCTTCTCGGTCGAGGGCCAGGACGTCTACAAGCACCTGCGCCACGAGAGCGGCGTGCACCGCGTGCAGCGCGTGCCGGCCACCGAGGCCAGCGGCCGCCGCCACACGTCCACGGTCACCGTCGCCGTGCTGCCCGCGGCCGAGGAAGAGGAGATCGAGATTCGGCCCGAGGACCTGAAGTGGGACACCTTCCGCTCCTCCGGCCCCGGCGGCCAGAACGTCAACAAGGTGAGTTCGGCCGTGCGCCTGACCCACGTGCCCACGGGCACCGTGGTCTCGATGCAGGACGACCGGTCGCAGCACAAGAACCGCTCGAAGGCCCTCCGCGTGCTCCGCTCGATCCTGTACGAGCGCAAGCGCCAGGAGGAGGCCAGGGCCCGGGGCGACCTGCGCCGCTCGCAGGTGGGCACGGGCGACCGCAGCGAGCGTATCCGCACCTACAACTTCCCCGAGAATCGCCTCAGCGACCACCGCATCGGCCTCACGCTCTATCAGCTCGATGCCATCATGCTGGGCGACCTCGACGACGTGGTGAACGCGCTCGTGGAGCATGCGAAACAGCAGCGCCTGGGCGAACTGTGAATGGACGGCCAAGCGTCGCGACGAGGCCAGGTCTGGTCGGTTCAGGCGTTGCTCCAGTGGACGACGCAGTTCTTTGAAAGCAAGGGCATCGAAAGCGCGAGGCTCGACGCCGAGCTGTTGCTGGCCCACGCCCTCGGCTGGAAGCGGATTGACCTCTACGCCCACTACGACCACGTGCCGAGCGGAGAGGGACTCGCCCGCTTCCGCGAGATGGTGAAGGAGCGAGGGCGCCGCGTGCCGACGCGGTACCTCACGGGAGCGTGCGAGTTCTACTCGATCCCGCTCGCCGTAACGCCTGCGGTGCTCATCCCGCGTCCCGAAACCGAGTTGCTCGTGGAGCGGGCGCTGGCGCTGCTGCCGAAGGATGCCGTCACGACGGTGGCCGACCTGGGCACGGGCAGCGGGGCCATCGCCATCGCGGTCGCGGCCCACAGGCCGCTCGCCCGCGTGGTGGCCACCGACTCCTCGGCCGAGGCCCTCGCCTTGGCCCGCGCCAACGCCGAGCGCCACGGGCTGGCCGGCGCCATCGAGTTCCGCCAGGGCCACTGGTTTGCCGCGCTGGAGCCGGGCGCGCTCTTCGATGCCGTGCTGAGCAACCCGCCCTACGTGGCGGCCGGCGACCTCGCGGCAGCGATGCCCGAGGTGCGGGACCACGAGCCGCGGCTCGCACTCGACGGCGGCGCCGACGGCCTCGACGCCCTGCGGGTGATCGTGGCCGGAGCGGCGGAGTGGTTGCGCCCGGGCGGCTGGCTGATCGTGGAGATCGGCGCCGGCCAGGCTCAGGGCGTGATGCGACTGGCAACCGAGACAGGTCTCTACGAGGCCATGCAGGTGGCGCCCGACTATGCGGGCATCCCCCGCATCGCCTCGATGAAGAGCCGGGGTTGAGCTGCGGAGCGAGGGTGGGCCGATTCCCCGTGCCCCGTGTTCGCCGCGGCCGGCCAGCGCCCCCGGGGCTGGCGGCGCCGCGCAGGGCCTCGTGGCTTCGCAAGAGAGGACAGGCGCCCGTGGACAGGCTGGTCGTGCAAGGTGGCGCGAGGCTGAAGGGCACCGTGCGGGTGAACGGCGCGAAGAACTCCGTTCTGCCCATCATGGCGGCCACGCTGCTGGCCGAGGGGCCGTCGGTGATCGAGGGCGCGCCCGACGTGCGCGACGTGCGCACGCTGCTCCAGGTGCTCCAGGTGCTGGGCGTGAAGGGCGAGCGGGCGAAGAACGGTGCGCTGCACCTCGAGGTGGTGGACGAGACGCCCGTGCTGGCCCCCTACCGGCTCGTGTGCCAGATGCGCGCCTCGATCTGCGTGCTCGGGCCGCTGCTGGCCCGGCGGCACAAGGTGCGCGTGTCGCTGCCGGGCGGCTGTGTGATCGGCGTGCGGCCCATTGACCTGCACCGCAAGGGCATCGAGGCCCTGGGCGCCCGCACCCGAATCCAGCGCGGCTACGTGGTCGCCGAGGGCGCCCGGCTGCACGGCGCCAGCGTGTTCCTCGGCGGCCCCTTCGGCTCCACCGTGCTGGGCACCGACAACACGATGATGACCGCCACGCTCGCTCACGGCCTCACCACCATCGAAGGCGCCGCGTGTGAACCCGAGGTGGTGGACCTGGCCGACTTCCTCAACAGGATGGGCGCGGCCATCGAGGGAGCCGGCTCGCCGGTCATCCGCATCCGCGGCGTGCGCCGCCTCCATGGCGCCCGCCACAAGGTGATCCCCGACCGCATCGAGGCCGCCACCTTCATGATCGCCGCCGCCATGACGCGCGGCGATGTCACCGTCGAGAACGTCCGCACCGAGCACCTTGGCGCCGTCATTGACATCCTGCGCAAGGCGGGCGTCAAGGTCACCACCTACGACAGCGCCTGCCGCGTGGTGGGTCCGAAGGTCCTCAAGCCCGTGGACGTGACGACGCTGCCTTATCCCGGCGTGCCGACCGACGTCCAGGCCCAGCTCATGGCCCTGCTGTGCCTCGCCAACGGCATCAGCGTGGTGACCGAGAAGATCTACCCCGACCGTTTCATGCACGTGGCCGAGCTGCAACGCATGGGCGCCGACCTGCGCAAGGAAGGCCCCTCGGTGATCGTCAACGGCGGCCGCAGGCTGTCGGGCGCCGAGGTCATGGCCTCGGACCTCCGGGCAGGCGCCTGCCTGGTGCTGGCCGGCCTCGTGGCCAGGGGCGAAACCAAGGTCCGGCGCATCTACCACCTCGACCGCGGCTACGAGCGGATCGAGGAGCGCCTCCAGGCCCTCGGCGCCGCGATCTACCGCGACGACGACGGCGAGGAGGCGCCCAACAAGCCCAAGGGCGCGGCGGGGGGCGGCGATGTTTGAATCCCTCACCGAGCGCCTGAAGACGGCCCTGCGCGCCTTCACCTCGCGCGGCCAGCTCAACGAGAAAAACATCGCCGAGGGCCTGCGCGAGGTGCGCGCCGCGCTCCTCGAGGCCGATGTCAACTACAAGGTCGCGCGCGACTTCATCGAGCGCGTGCAGCAGCGGGCCGTGGGCCAGGAAGTCATCCGCTCGGTCACCCCCGGCCAGCAGATCGTCAAGATCGTCTACGACGAGCTCACGCAGCTCATGGGCCCGGTGGACCCCACGATCCCCACGAACGACAACCGGCCGACCGTGATCATGCTCTGCGGCCTCCAGGGCCACGGCAAGACCACCACGGCCGGCAAGCTGGCCCTCTACCTGCGCAAGAAGGGGCGCAAGCCGCTGCTCGTGGCGGCCGACCTCCAGCGCCCCGCCGCCGTAGACCAGCTCGAGCAGGTGGGCGCCCAGGCCGGCATCCCCGTGTTCACCGACCGCACCGCCTCGCCGCCGCGCGTGTGCAGGAAGAGCCTCCGCTACGCCGAAGAGAACAACCTCAACACCGTCATCCTCGACACCGCGGGCCGCCTGCACGTCGACCACGCCATGATGGCCGAGGTCCGCGAGATCGCCGAGCGGGTCGAGCCCGACCAGATCCTGCTCGTGTGCAACGCGCAGACGGGCCAAGACGCCGTGACCAGCGCCGCCGAGTTCAACCGCCAGCTCGAGCTGGACGGCATCATCCTCACCATGCTGGACGGCGACGCGCGGGGCGGCGCCGCCCTGAGCGTCAAGGCCATCACCGGCAAGCCGATCAAGTTCGTCGGCCTCGGCGAGAAGCTCGACGCCCTCGAGGAGTTCCGCCCCGAGCGCATGGCCGACCGCATCCTGGGCATGGGCGACGTGCGCACCCTGGTCGAGAAGGCCCAGGAGACCATCGACCGCGACCAGGCGATCGACTTCCAGAAGAAGCTGCGCGACGCCAGCTTCACCCTCGAGGACTTCGTGCGCCAGCTCGAGCAGGTGCGCAAGATGGGCCCCATCAAGAGCCTGCTCAAGATGCTGCCCTTCGGCGACAAGCTGGGCGGCATGGAAGAGGTGGACGAAAAGGACTTCGACCAGATCCAGGCGATCATCTACTCGATGACGCCACTGGAGCGCGCGCACCCCAACGTGATTGACCACAGCCGGCGCCGCCGCATCGCGGCCGGCTCCGGCACCGAGCCCCACGACGTGAACGGGCTGCTCAAGCAGTTCCGCCAGATGCAGAAGATGATGAAGCAGATGCGCCGCCGCGGCCGAGGCATGCTCGGCTTCGGCGGCTGAACCCAGGCACCCACTAGGAGGCCAGCCAACTGTGGTGAGACTCAGACTGAAGCGCCTCGGACGCAAGAACCGGCCCTACTACCGCATCGCGGCCTTCGACGCGCGCTCGCCGCGCGACGGGCGAGCGCTCGACGAGGACCTGGGCCGGTACGACCCGCTCGAGCCCGACAACAGCAAGAAGGTGACGCTCAACCGCGAGCGCATCGTCGCCTGGCTGGACAAGGGCGCGCAGCCCACGGCCGCCGTGGCCGCCATTCTGAAGAAGAACGGCATCTACGCCTAGCCCGGCCGCTGCCGGCCACGGGACGCCCGCCGGCGGGCCCTCTCGCGTCCGGCGGGGCGCGCCGTGGCGCCAGCAGGCCGCGACGACAGGTGGAGCCATGCGGATTGACGTGCTCACACTCTTCCCGGGCATGTTCCGGGGTTTCCTCGACGAGAGCCTCTTGCGCCTCGCGCGCGAGAACGGCATCGTCGAGGTGCGCCTGTGGGACATTCGGGACTTCACCAACGACAAGCACCGCAAGGTGGACGACCGCCCGTACGGCGGCGGCCCGGGCATGGTGATGATGCCGGGCCCTGTCTTCGCCGCGGTGGAGGCCGCCGACGCTGCTGCGCACCCGCCGGCCCGCAAGCTCCTCCTCAGCCCCCAGGGCCGCACCTTCACCCAGGCCCTGGCGCGCGAGCTCGCGGCCGAGCCGCGCCTGATGCTCGTGTGCGGCCGCTATGAGGGCTTCGACGAGCGCATCCATCAGGGCCTCGGCGCCGAGGAAATCTCCATCGGCGACTACGTGCTCGCCGGCGGCGAGGCCGCGGCCATGGTGATCCTCGAGGCCGTCGTCCGCCTCCTCCCCGGCGCGCTGGGCGACCCCGAGTCGGCCGTCCTCGAGTCCTTCCAGGACGGCTCGCTCGATTACCCGCAATACACCCGGCCCCCCGTCTTCCGCGGGATGGCCGTGCCCGACGTGCTCCTGTCGGGCCACCACGAACGCGTCCGCCAGTGGCGCGCCGAGTGCGCGCGCGAGCGGACTCTCCGCCGCCGTCCCGATCTGGCCGGGGCCGGCGCATCACCAGCCACCGAGCAGAAAGGACACCGTCCATGAGCAAAGCCATCGTCGAAACCGAGCGCAAGCAGCTTCGCGAGGAGATCCCCGCCTTCGCCGTGGGGGACACCGTCAACGTCCACGTCCGCGTCGTCGAGGGCGAGAAGGAGCGGGTGCAGGTCTTCAACGGCATCGTCATCGCCCGCAAGGGCTCCGGGCTTCGCGAGATGTTCACCGTGCGCCGCATCGTGCAGGGCGAGGGGGTCGAGCGCACCTTCCCCCTGCACTCGCCCAAGCTCCAGCGCGTCGAAGTCGTCAAGCAGCCGGAGCGGGTGCGGCGGGCCAAGCTCTACTACCTGCGCCAGCGTGTGGGCAAGCAGACGCGCCTGCGCGACCGGCAGGCGGCGAAGGCCGAATGACGCCGCGAGCCGATGCGCGCGCCGCGGAGGATGCCGCCGCCGACTTCCTGCGGCGCCAGGGCTACCGGATCGTCCGCCGCAACTTCGCCGCGCCCTTCGGCGAGATTGACCTCATCGCGCTCGACGATGCGATGATCGTCTTCGTCGAGGTCAAGAGCCGCGCGTCCGGCGAGTTCGGCCCGCCCGAGGTCGCGGTGGACCGCCGCAAGCAGGCCAGGCTTCGTCGCATCGCCCAGTACTTCCTCGAGCGGCAGGGCCTCACCGAGATGCCCTGCCGCTTCGACGTCGTCGCCCTCACCCGCACGCCGGAGGGCACAGGCTGGAGCATCGAGCTGTTCCAGGACGCCTTCTAGGGTCTGTGCGGGAATCCACGCGGGACTGCGACACCGCGAACTCTGGCCGCGAGCAAGGAGCGAGGAGGAGGCGATGCAGCGGAGAGCATCCTTCGCGAGGCGCTCAGGACGGACGACGAGCGACACGGCTCGCGGCCAGAAGTCGTGGCATCCCTTCGGGTTGCGGCGTCAGCGGGGCGTCTGCGGCGTTGCGGCTCCTCAGCGATGCGCTCCGTGGCATCGCCTGCATCGCCGCGTCTTGCATCCGCCCCGCTGACGCCGGCAACGCAGCCCGCGTGGATTTCCGCACAGACCCTAGGCAGCTCACCACGATCCCCGCGGTCAACCGCTCCGGCGACACCCGCACGGCCTCTTGTGGCGGCAAGTGTCTCGCTTGCCAGCCGGGGGTCTCCCCGCAACATCCACAAGAACAATGCATGTGGCGACGACGGCCGGGGATCGTGCTGAGCTACCCGGGGCCCGCCCTATCTTCACGCCCCAGGCGGGTTTGCGCTCTGTTTTCGCTTGACAGGCAGCGCGGCGCGCGTATAATGACCGCCATCGGGCGAAATGTGTCGGGTCACCTGTTGCCACCTGGTAAAGGGGAACGCGATGCGCAGGCAGGTCCTTGCGGTGACGCTTGTCGGGTGTCTGCTGGCCTCGGGAACGGCCGTGCTCGCAGCAGAGGCTGCGCCGGCGAATCCCGCGCAGCCTGCCCCGGAGGGCGCGGCGCCGAAGCCCCGCACCTGTCCCGTCACGCGGTACCTCGTCAACCGCGGCAAGGACTTCCTCGACATCTTCAACCTCAAGCTGTCCCTCAGCGACGACCTCTCGGTGCTGGTGAACGTGCGCGCCACGCGGCTGGCGCAGATCGGCTTCGGGCGCTTCTCGGGCACCAAGGTCGGCTTCGAGGGCCCCAGCGCGGGCATCTACGGCGAAGGGCGCACCGAGGTCGGCCTCTCGGTCTTCTACTGGGCCTGGATCGGCCGCAAGACCTCGCCCGCCGGCATCACCGAAGACGCCCAGAAGACCAACCGCTTCTTCGGGCACGTAGATGACCTGAAGGCCACCGCCACCTACCGCGAGTTCTATGATGCCAATCGCCCGTGGCACACCATCGGCGCCAGCTTCGCCCTGCCTTTCCTGCCCGGCATCGAGGCCGAGATCAACCCGGCTGAGGCCGTGGACTTCTTCCTGAGCTTGTTCGGCGCGAGCGGGGTGCGCGTGCCGCCGCCATTCCACAAGGTGGATGTGAAGGGCGAGAAGGTCCCCGCCCCCGGCTGCATCCGGTGGCACGGGCAGGAGGAATTCGAGCAGTACGAGTAGGCGCCGCGCGGACCTCGGGCCAAGTGAGTACAGCGAAGCGGGCGAGCCCTTCGGGGCTCGCCCGCTGTCATTGGCATCCAGCGTCTGCTCTCACTTGGGGATGACGATGGCACCCTCGGGGCAGGCCGCGATGCAGATCGCATCGCCATCGCAGCGCGTGGGGTCAATCCAGGCGACTTCGCCTCTCATCTCGATGGCCTCGACGGGGCACACGTCGAGGCACTTGCGGCATCCCGTGCAGGCCTCGGGCACCACGACCACAAGCGGCGGCCCGACGGCAGGCTCGGCCCCCTCGGGCCCGCCTTCCTCGACCGGCACGTAGCGGTTGTCGTCAATGAAGTCGCACGCCTCGCGGCACCCCGGGCATCGCTCGGGCGGTGCCTGGGCTTCCACGCGATAGCCGCAGTTCCCACAGCGCCAACGGTTCGCCATGCGGTCAGATCTCCGATCTCCTGGATTCCCTCTGCCACTCCTCCCCTCTGATTGTAGGGGATCCTGCGCCCAAGGGCAAGCCGCTGCGAAGCTCAGCGCGGCATCCGCAGTCCCGCGTGGGCCTGGTCGAAGAGCCGGTCGGCCGTCATCGCCTCATCAAGGCTGCACAACGAGTAGCTCACTTGGAGTGTCACCGGGCCGTCCGCGCACCCGAACTCGAACGCCTCGAGGTGGCGTGCGAGAGCCGCCGCCAGGCAACCTGCCCCGTCGGCCGTCGCGTTCGCCACAACGCCAAACCGGCCACCGCCCAGGGGACCCACCACATCGCTCCGCCGCACCACGGCCCGCGTCAGCACCACGGCGGCGCGGGTCAACTCGTCGAGCGAGCCGGCGCTGTTGTGCCGGGGGGCCACGCGGAACAGCACCAGCGTGAGGGGCAGCGCGTGCCGATGGGCGCGGCAGACCTCCTCCCGAAGCCGCTCGTGCAGCGCCGGGGCCGGGTTCGAGCGAACGCTCGCCCTAAGGTCCTTCACGGTCTCGTCCTCTGGCCTGGCGGCCCTGCTGCAGGGACGCGACCCGTTTCGGCTGTGCCTCGAGCCACAGCCCGCGCCTCACAGCGCCACGCGAGGGCATCCCGGCAAGCGCCGCCCTCTATATTGATTATAGCGTCCGCCGCGGCCACGGTCAAACGCCTCAGAGCGCGGCCATCCGGGCGACGGGCATCCCGATGTCCACCACTGCCAGCCGCCCCACCCAGGCAGCGCCCGGCCCCCGCATGCCGACCTTGGGGCACGCCATGGTGGCCGTCACGTCGGCCCGCAGCGCGATGCCCAGTGGCTCCCCCGTGTTCGCGTCAAGGCCCGAGGGCACGTCCACGGCAAGGGTCGTGAGGCGTGCTCGGTCCAGCAGGCGCAGCAGGCTGAAGTAGGGCTCCCGTGGCGGCTTCGAAAGGCCGACGCCGAACACGGCGTCCACGAGCAGCGCGCCATCCACCAGGTCAGCTCGCAGCCCCTCCGGGGCCTCCTGAGTGAACACATCGTGGATCGACAGGCCCATCCGCTCGCAGATCGTCAGGTTGGTTCCTGCCTCGCGCTCGCGGTCGGCCTTGGCGCGGTCGAAGCAGCAGAAGATTCGGATGTCGAAGCCTGCGTTGGACATGTGGCGGGCGATCACGAAGCCGTCGCCACCGTTGTTGCCCGCGCCGCAGAAGACGAGCACGGGGCCTCTGAGGCCGCGCTCGCGGTAGAGCCGGGCCGCTTCGGCCGCGGCGCCGCGGCCGGCGTTCTCCATGAGCACGAGGGCCGGGATGCCACATTCCTCGATGGCTCGCCGGTCCAGCTCGCGCATTTCCTCTCGCGTCACCCACCTCATCCGCGCGGCTCCTGGCGTCTATTCGAGGCCCAGGTCGGCCTTGGTGAAGATGGGCGCGAAACGGTAGCCGGCCGCCTCGAATCGCTCGCGCGCGCCCTGGAGGCGGTCCACGATGCCGATCACGCGCACCACCTTGCCCCCCGCCTTCTCGACCTCCTTGATCGCGTCGAGCACCGAACCGCCGGTGGTGAACACGTCCTCCACCACCGCCGCCTTCGCTCCCGGGGGCAGGTGCCCCTCGATCATCTTCTGGAGGCCGTGCTCCTTGGTGGCCTTGCGCACGATGAAGCCCGGCAGCGGCCGGTTGTGGCAATAGCTGGCGTAGCACACGGCCCCCACGATCGGGTCGGCGCCCAGCGTGGGGCCGCCGATGGCATCCACCGCATCGCCCTCGAGCATGGCCAGGATGATCTCGCCGATCAGGAACGCCCCCTCGGGGTGCGTGGTGACCATGCGGCAGTCTATGTAATAGCTGCTCGTGCCGCCCTTCGAGAGCTTCACCTCGCCGTGGCGCACGCCCACGCGCTGGATCAGCTCCATCAGGCGTCTGCGGTACTCGGGGTTCACGGGCATCGGGAGGGGCTCCTTGTCAGTAGGGGAACTTGGCATCCATCTTCGCGTCCGACAGCTCTTTGAGGAAGCGGGCGACGCGTTCGACCACGATCCCGATGTAGCGCCGCCCCTTGTCGGCCGTGGCCGCCCGCGGGTCGCCGACGCCTGCATTCGTCGTCAGCAGGTGCCAGGGGCGGGTGATCTGCACCCAGCCCCTGTTGATTGCCTCGAAGCGCGTCTCGCGCACGGCGCCCTCGTCGGCATCGGCCAGGTGGACGAGGTCGCCGAAGAGGGCCAGCCCCACGCTCGTCTCCATCTCGTCGGCGTGGTCGCCCGGCTTCTCGAAGATCGTCCTCACCTGGTCGGCGCCCACCTTCCACCAGTCCACCAGCGCCAGGAACACCTCGGTCTTGCCGTGCAGCTCGCGCAGCAGCGGCTTGAAGTCGTTGCCCCCGTGGCTGTTGAAGAGCACGAACTTGCGGAGGCCGTGATGCTCGATCGAGCGGACGATCTCGGTGACCACGGCGTCGAGCACGGGCTGCCCCACGTGGATGGCCATCGGGAAGCCCATCTGATTCGAATCCACGCCGTAGGGAATGGTGGGCAGGAGCACCACCTTGGCGCCGAGCGCCAGCGCCGCCTCGCAGCACAGGTCGGCGATCTTCTCGCCGTGGAAGGCGTCGGAGCCGTAGGGGATGTGCAGGTTGTGCGGCTCGGTCGCCCCGATGGGCAGTACGGCCACCTCGAAACGCCGCCCCTTCACCTGCCTGTAGGTGAGCTCATCCAGCCGCCATTCTCTCACGGTGCGCCCCTGCATCTGGCTGCCTCCCGACCTCCGCACTATAGCCTGCAAGGTACAGCCTGTCAAGAACAGACGCGCGCCGGGGTGCGGGCCGGAATTGTAGGTGGCTGCGGGAGCCCCGAAGGAGCGAAAGGGGATAGCGCAGGGCGAGGCTGTAGGCGGGATGTCCACATCCCGCGAAGTCCGCGATGCCTCGCGGGACGGGGACGTCGCGCCTACAGGGGAGGAACTGTCTCGGGGGCGATCTGGTTCCCAGGCGTGGCCCTGGACTTTACGCTACGCGCCGTTCAGGCGGAAGAGAGGAGCGATCCACCTGCATTTCCGGCCCCACCCCCGCGCCCCAGTGTCACCGCCAATCCTGGCACCTCCGCCCCCGCTCGTCGCCAGGGTCCGGGAACCCAGACACGGCGCCGCCATACCGGCTCGGCGCTGCCGCCGCCGAGAGGTGAGCAAGCATGGCGCTTTGGCGATCCGAGCGGCTATACGGCCTTTTCGCCCATACTTGCTCATTCTCCTCCCCCTCTCAGGTGAGCAAGTAAGGAGATCGGGAAGCAATCTAGGCGTTCCGGGGCCTTCCGTGGCCGTTTCTGCCCGTCTGCGCCGCTTCCGCTCTCAGAGGGCTGATGCAGGCGAGGAACGGGCAGGGCCTGGATGCCTCCGTGGCCAGGGCGGCCAGGCCTGAGGGCCGTCCGCCGCGCGCCCTCTTACCAATGGTGGATCATGTGCCCCTGGCCGGGGAACCAGAGGACGTCAACCACGAAGCCCAACCCGACGCCCACGGCGTAGCCCAGCAGCAGGCCCAGGAAGAAGGGGCGGGCCTTGCGGAAGGCCTGGATGCCGCCCGTCTTGAGCAGAATGGCCTTGATGAGCCAGGTGAGGAAGAGGCTGAAGGCGCAGTATGAGATCACCTCGTTGGCGCCGATGGCGAAGCCGATCGGGTGCAGCGGCCACCACACGAAGCGGTACTTGAGAAACGTCAGCAGGAACATCCCCGCCGCGCCCACGCCCAGGTACGACATCCGCGCCCAGTCGGTGCCCTGCGGGTTGCGGATGTGCCGCACGAAGGTGTCGAAGAACCAGATGTTCCCGCCGCGGATCTCCCAGCAGTTGGTCGTCACCCCGCCGCGCGTGTAGCAGATGTAGAGCGTCAGCGCCAGGGCGAGCGGGAACGCGGCCACCGCAGCCAGCCCCGCGGCCCACGGCAACACCCGGGCGCGCCGGCCCAGCTGGCCGGCCACGTAGTGGGTGTGGGTCATCGTGGTCGCCAGGATCGGCTTGTTGTCGCACCAGATGGCAAACGTGGAGGCGATGGCGATGAGCCCGGCCGGGCCGATCGCCTCGGAGCCGAGCGTGTAGGCGGCAAACGTCTGCGCCGGCACCGGCCCACGCACGTAGGGCAGCCCGCACTGCGCCACGATCTTGCTGATGCCCACGTAGACGGCGAAGAACCCGATGCCATACACGCACAGGGTGCCCCACCCCATGCCCAGCCGGTGCAGCCACGCAGCTACCAGCAGCACGCCCGCCAGCAGGCCCAGCACCGCCGTGCGATAGCGCACGGGCTCCCGCGAGTCGTCCACGCCGTCCCACTGCGGGTTCCAGGCCTTGCGGGCCACGTCGGCCAGGTGGCGGCGCGCCATCCAGAGGCTGATGGCCACGAAGGCCAGGAACGCGCCCTGGTCCTGCCATGCGGTCATGGGCGACAGCCCCTCCCAGATGCCCCACGGCAGGGTCACGCCCAGGCGACTCATCGTGCCCACCTCGATCATCGCCAGCGCGTGGAAGAACCAGACGCTGAAGAGCACCTCGAGCGGCGTGAGGAAGGCGAAGCCCATCACCAGCAGGTTCACCTTGGTGCGCAGCACGGGGAAGCCGGGGCCAATTGTGATGAAGTGTTCGCCGTGAAAGATGGGCAGCGTGGGAAAGGTCTCGTCGAAGAAGTTGATCAGGTTCCACGCCGTGGCGAACAGCGGAATGCCGGCCCCGATCCAGAACATCCTGCTGCACAGGAAGGCCGGCAGCCGCCCGCGGCCCGGCTCGATCATATCCAGCGGCACGCGGGCGAGCGGGAACGCCAGGCGCTCGCGGTCCACCCACTGCCGGCGCAGCAGCACGGTGCCGCAGAAGCTGGCCGTGGCCAGCCCCACGAGCGGCACGACCCACCAGAGCAGCGGCATCACCCACAGCCGCCACGGGAAGCTGGCGCCCGCGGGCATGCCCTGGAAGAACCAGCCCATCGCCCCCCCCTCGTCGGGCGGGAACGCCCATTTTGGCAGGTGCGGCACCAGGAGCGTGAGCCAGTCGTTCTCGGGCGTCGCGAAGTAGTAGGGCGTGGCCAGCATCGAGGGGATGAAGCCCACCATCGAAAGCGTGGGGAACATGGCGCCCACGAACGTCATCACGAAGATGACGATCAGCTCCTCGTGGCTGAAGGCCCTTCGCGCCACCAGCCGCACCAGCGGCACCACGAGCATCATGAACACCGCGAACGGGATCAGCGCCCCCTCGGGCAGGTAGGCGAACGTCAGCCGCGACGACACGATCACGTAGTCGGACGCGAAGACGTAGAGGTTCACCCCCACGGCCATCAGCGTGCCGACGAGGAGGGCCAGGCCCCAGCGCGGGGGAGGCGCCGTCGCCGCGTCGTCGCCGCCGCCATCGGGCCGCCGGACGCTTGGGGCACCCTCGACGGTCGCCATCGGCGCTCTCCACGGGGTCTCTGTCCCACTCAGAAGCTGTGCAGTGCGACCCCGAGTCTCGCGAAGTGCTCTCGGTTGAACGTGGCCAGGCTCCCACAACCGTTGGCCTCGACGCTCGCGGCGATGTAGGCGTCAGCGAACTCCTGCTGTGCTGCCGACGCGCGCCGAAGGGCCTCATCCACCAGCGCCCGGTCCGTCAACTCCAGCCCCGGGGTGGCGAGGATCCGCCGGACCGCCTCAAGCACCTGGGGCCGGGATAGCTCGTAGGCCCTGCGCAAGGTCCACGCGACCTCAAAGAGCACGGGCGGCCCGGTCACCAGCACGAGCTTTCCTGCCTCAGCGTCTTCGATCAGTTGAGCCGCGCGCCGCTCTTGATCGGGGTCATCCTGAGTGAGCACCCGGACAAAGATGTTCGCGTCCGCGAAGACCCTCTTCATTCTATCCCCAATACATGTCTGGCGACGGCCTCCTCCATCCGCCTTCTCTCCTCCTCAGGCGGAAGCGCTTTGCCCGCGAAGCCTCGCAGGCTGAGAATTCCGGGCGCCGGCGTAATGCGGATGCCTCCCTCATCCGCCTCGATGAAAACCCTCGACTTCGGCTTGATCCCGGTCGCCCGCCGGCACTCAGCAGGCAACGTGACCTGACCCTTCGATGATACCGTGGCAATAGGCATGTTCGGGCCTCCTTTCCCTCGACCACATGCATATCATACGCCGTAAAGAGCACTGTGTCAAGTAAAGCTTTACCCATTTTGCTTGGCTTATGGCTTCTTTCTTTACTTGCCTGCCTGCACCCTGAGCGCCCCCTGCCACGCGGGGATGCCGACGTACCAGAAGGTGGTCGTGGTGTAGACCCAGCCGTAGCCGTCGTGCGGCGTGTAGGCGGGGAAGGTGGCCTCCATGACGCCGGTCGGCAGGTCGGTGGTCGGGGCGTCCTTGGGGATGTTGCCGTGGAAGCCCTTGGCTCGCTTGGCGAGCCACTCGAGCGCCCGCTTGTCGCCCGTCGTGCGGTAGTAGTGGGCGAGCAGCGGGCAGGCGGCCATGTGGTTCGACCAGTCCTCGCGGCGCTTGGCGTCGGGGCCGAAGCCCTCGAGGGCGAGCGTCCATTCGTTGATCATCTTGTCGAGCGCGCGGTTCTGATAGAGGTCGGCGATCTCGATGAACGCGATGGAGCCGCCGAACGACCAGATCCACAGCCCCGTGTTCGGGTCCTCGGGCGGGGCGCCGGCGGTGTTCGTCGCCCAGTCCCAGTTCGCCTTGGCCGCGGGGTAGCCGTTGTGGGACTTGGCGAACTCGATCTGGAGGTCCACGTAGCCGTTGATGCGGTCGAGGTACTTGGGGTCGAGGGTCATCTCGTGGCCCATGAGCATGGCCCAGAGGAGGGCCTCGTCGCCGTCGGCGGCCATGTACTGGCTGCGCTTCGTCTTCATCGCGGCGGCGACGATCCGCTCCATGTACTCGCGAAGCACGGGGTCGGCGGCCTGGTAGTAGGCGAGGCGGAAGCCGGCGGGCGAGCCCACGCGCTGGCCAAAGTAGCCGTCGGACCAGTGCTGGCAGTTGTGGCGGCGGCCGCAGATGTCAATGCCGCTGGTCGTCGAGTGGCTGTACTTCTGGTCGGCCAGGCGTGCGTGCGCGCCCATGAAGGGCTGGGGGTTGGCGTGGCGGACGTCCACCTCGAAGACGTGGTAGCTCATGGCCTCGGCGGCCTCCCAGATGCGGCGGCTGCCGGTCATCAGGTAGGCGAGGTGGTAGTTGAGGTCGCGGACCGGCTCGTTGTTGTACCAGCCGTAGCGCCCGTCGTCCACGGCCCACCGCTGGCGGTAGGCGTCGAAGACCTGGATCTCGTCGCCGAAGTCCCAGAAGCCGAACCAGCGCCAGTAGTCGCGGTTGTGGCGGTGCATGCGGGGCAGGTGGTAGAGCACGTTGTCGTAGTGCGGGTCGTTGCTCGCGGCGCCGTGCTCGGCCACGTGACCTACGGCCAGGGTGTCGGCCACGTGGCGGGGGCTGACGCGCGCCAGGGGCGGCCGTAGCACGGCGCAGGCGCGCGACAGGCCGTCCTGCTGAGGCCCCGCCCCTGCGGCGTGGAAGGCCCAGACGGCCTCATGCGTCCGCAGCGCTCCGAAGGCTGTGCCCCAGCCCGTGGACGACGATTCGCCGTCGCCGTAGTGGAAGCTGTAGCGCCGCACGTCCATCGGCGGCACGTGGGGCGAGTAGAAGTGGGTCCACACGCCTTCGCTGTCCGCATGGATTTCTTGCGGCCACATTTCGCGCATGCGCCGCAGGCCCACCGCCACGCCCCAACGCGGCCCCGAGACGTCGAGCCAGCCCGTGGCTTCGCAGCCGCGTTCCAGCTCTCTCACCTTCGGGCCGGCCGCCTGCCAGAGCAGGGCCGAGTCCGCACCCTCCTGGAGGACGCCGCTCTCGCCCTCGCGCGGCCACTCGAGCCCCTTACGCCGATCCACGGAGGCCGTGACCGTCTGCCCCGGCTCGGCGGGAAGAGGCAAGCGGACGCCGAGCTGGCGGAGGAAGTCGCGCGTCACGTCGCCCGCGAACATGAAGGTGTGCTGGAGGCGCACCGTCGCCGAGTTGGCATAGAGGTGGAACCGCAGGCTCACGGGCGTGCCGACCTGGGGGCGGTGCTTCTGGTCAATCGTGGAGGCAAGGAGCTTGTGCTTGAGGTTCGCGCGCACGAGCACAACGGCGCGGAGCGGCGATTGCTCCTCAACCTTCAGCTCGGTGACCTCGGCCACGCCGGGATCGGCCTCGCCCGGGTCGCACCAGGTGCGCGAGCGGTAGTTCTCGGTGTCCTGAATGTGGCTGAAGGTGCAGCCGAGGATGTCCGGCCCAGGCTTCACGACAGTCTCGTCGTCGCTCACCTTCCCGTCGCCGTTGAGGTCGAGGCCAATCGTCAGGGCGAGCTTGCCGCCCGCATTGGCGGCGGCGAAGCGCAGCTTGCCCGTGTCCACGGTCACGGCACCGGGGACCTCGGTGACGATGAGGGGGTTCGGGATGGGGGCCGGCTTGGCCTTGTCGCCGAGGACGGCCTTGAGCTTCGCCACCCCGCGCGCCTCGAGGCGCGGCTGGAAGTCGATGGCCAGCCACTTGATACTGCCGTCGGGCCAGAAAGCCGTCGGCTTGGCCACACAGGCGATGGGTTGGTTCTTCGCGTCGAAGAGAGCGACCTTCGCGGCATCCTTGAGCACGCCACGCCGCAGCGGAACGCCGCGGGTGACGGGGAGGGCATCGTGGTTCGCTCCGTTCGGCTCATCCACCCACAGCGTCACCTCGTCGGCGGGGCCGGGGTCGTGCGAGGCGAAGGCGGGGTCGTCGGGCACCTCGATCGGCTCGGTGCGGCCCATGCGGTCGGCGACCCTCATCGCGCCAAAGTTCGCCTGGGTGGGCGGCAGCTTGGCCAGGGCCTCGCCGACCGCGGCCAGGGCGGGGCGCTTCCTGGAGTCGCGGTAGGCTTGGGCGTTGCGGGTCTCCTCCTCGGACGGCTCGATCCAGACGTAGGCGGGGCCGGCGGCGAGCTTGGGCGGCGCCGAACTGAGGTCGAGGGGGCGGCAGTAGGGCGACTGGAAGCAGATGCGGAGGGCATTGGCCGCGCTGTCCACGTAGATTTCCTTGGGCGCGATCTTCTCGATGCCGGGCATTCCCGCGGCGACAGCCACGCGGCCGTCGGCTACGGCCATCCAGCCGGGGTGGACGCCTCCGTGCTGGAGCACGAACGGCGGGTTCACCTTGCTCCAGGCCTCCCACACCTGGCATGAGAGGGGCGTGGCCTGGCGGATGCCGGCGAGCTGCCAGAGCATGTGCCCCCACACGCTCTTGTCGTTCTGCTCGGCCACGAGCCAGCGGACCTCGGGGATGTCAACTCCGACCCGCGGCAGGATGGCGACGGCCACCGTCTTGCGGTCCACCTTCGACTTGCCGTCGGAGTTGGGGTGGAACGTGAGCGAGAGCGGCAGGGCCAAGCCGAACGAGGTGAGCCAGCCGCCCTTGGCCTTCTCGGGCAGGGTCAGTTCGGCCGAGACGGCCATCGCCGGGCCGCTCTCGGGCACCGTGATGCGAACCGTGAACGGCGCCTCGCCCAGCCTCTCGAAGGCCACCGTTCCGGCAATCCCCACCTCGCCTGCTCCGCCGACCTGCTTGCCGGCGACCCGTGCCACCTTGACCATCCCGATGGACTCTTTGCCGCGGACCGGCTGGAGCGGCGGCGCTTCTCCCGCGGGGACCACGAGCGAGGCAAATAGGCCGCCCGCGGGCGACCCGGCGCAGGCATCGCCCTCGCCCAGCTTCGCCAGAGTTACGAAACCCCTGCCCGCCTCGTCGAACGCGAGCGAGAGCGCGCCACGAGTCACGATGGCCCCGTTGCCCGCGGCCTGCACCTGCACCGCTTCGCCCGCACGGGAGGTCATCAGGCTGAGACCCAGGAGGAGCAGACAGCAAGCCGCATGGGCAGTCTTCATGCGTGCATTCTCCGGGAGAGCGTGGGTTCGCCTACGTCTGTTCACTATAGGCGGTTGACAGGGCGAGCGCAAGAGCGGGCGGGAAGCTCAGGCCGGGCGGACATTAGAAAAGCAGGGCGAGGAATAGGGAAGACCACGGGGCGGCTCGTCCCCGTTCGAGCACGCAACGACCCGTGACCTTTCCCTATTCCTCGACCCCATATCTGCTCGCAACCCCGAGGGCCCCGCCGTCGTTCGGCCAGGCGTGTCAGGAGGCCCCGTCCCCGTTTCGGGCGCCTCAGCACATACAGCCACGCCTGACCGCCGTATCGGCGACGCCCCATGGGTGGGGCCGCGATGCATTCGTCTCCTAAACCATTCACCTCACGCCACGCGGCTCTCGGACACGTCGTCGAGCCGCACAGCGACCTTGGTCGAAACGCCCGGCTCCTGCATCGTGATGCCGTAGAGCACGTCGGCCACTGCCATGGTCTGCTTGGAGTGGGTGATGATGATGAACTGCGAGTCCTTGAGGAACTCGCGCAACAGGCTCACGAAACGGCCAATGTTGTTGTCGTCGAGCGGCGCGTCCACTTCGTCGAGGATGGCGAAGGGGCTGGGCCGCGACTTGAAGATGGCGAGCAGGATGGCGGCGGCCGTGAGGGCCTTCTCGCCGCCCGAGAGGAGGCTAATGCGGCTCGTCTCCTTGCCCGGCGGCTTCGCGATGATGTCCACGCCCGCCTCCAGCACGTCCACATCGGGCTCCAACACGATATCGGCCTTGCCGCCATTGAAGAGCTTGCGGAAGAGAATCTGGAAGTTCTCGCGCACGGCGGCGAACGTCTGCTCGAAGAGCTGGCGACTCTGGCGGTTGACCTTGCGGATGACCTCCTGGAGTTGGGCCTTCGCCTTCTGGAGGTCCTGCTCCTGGGTGGTGAGGAAGTCGAGGCGCTCCTCGAGCTGAGTCTGCTCCTCGATGGCCAGCAGGTTCACCGTGCCCATGCTGTCGAGCTTGCGGCGCAGCTCGTCCATCTCACCCTGGAGGACGGTCCAATCCACCTCGGGCTCCTGGTAGCCCGCGTAGAGGTCGGTGAGCTCCTCGTGGTGCTCGTCGCGGACCTTCTGCACCAGGTCGGCGGAGCGCAGGTCGCACTCGCTGAGCCGCAGGCGCAGGGTCTGGCACTCCTGCTCGGCGGCGCGGAACTGCGCGGCGGTGGCCTGAATCTGGTCGCGCAGGGCCGCGATGCGCTCGAGCAGCTCGGAGCGGCGGTTCTCGGCCTCGACGCGGCCTTTCTCGATCTCTCCCTTTCGCCCGGCCAGAGACCGGATCTCCTCCTCCTTGCCGGCGATCTCGGCAGCGGCCCGCTGGCACCGCTCGGCCAGCACCTGGAGCTCGCCCTCGGCCTGCTGCCGCCTGCCGTCCCCGTCGGCCTGCTCGCGCCGCAGGCGGTCAATGCTGCTGCGCAGGTGTTCGCGTTCGGCGCTCTTCTCGGCGCGCGACACGGCGAGATCGCCGGCGCGCCGTTCGAGCGCCGACCGCTGCTCGTCGAGCGAGCGGCGCTGGGCCTCCACCTCGCCGAGGCGGGCTTTGTAGTCCTCTTCCTCGCGGTCGGCGGCCTGGATGCGCTCGGTGGCCGCCGCCTGGCGGGCCTTGCGCTCGATGAGTTCGTCGGTCAGATCGGCCAGCTCGCTCTGCGCGGCGGCATCTTCCTCTGCAAGGGCATGCACGCGGTCGCCCAGGCGCGAGAGCTGCTCGCGCGCGCCGGCGAGGTCGAGGTTGAGGTCCTTGAGGTTCTGCACGGCCTCCTCGAGCTCGGTGTCGAGGACGGCGGATTCGCTGATGAAGTGCTCACGCTGCTGGCGGCACTGGGCGAGGCGCTCCTCGATGTCGGTGACTTCGGTGGCGAGCGCTCGCAGCTCGTTCTTGCGCGAGAGCAGGCCCGTGCGGTCGCGCATGCTGCCGCCCGACACGGGGCCTTCGGGGTCGATCACATCGCCCCCCAGGGTGGCGAGGCGCACGCGGTGGATGCCGTTGTTCCGGGCGATGTCCACCGCCGCGTCGAGGTCCCGCACGATGACCGTGTCGCCCAGCAGGTGCTTGATCACTGGGGCGACGTCCTCGTCATAGCGGACGAGGTTCAGGGCGTGGTCCACCACGCCGGGATGCTCGAGGGTCCCAGACCCGTTCCGACCATTGCCCGACAGGCGGTCGAGAGGGAGGAGGGTGGTGCGACCGCCGTCTACCGCCTTGAGGTGCGCGACGGCCTCGGCAGCGGAATCGAGCGTGTCAGCCACAAGGTGCTGCACGGCCCCACCTAGGGCAGCTTCGATGGCGAGGGCGTATTGTGGGTCTACCTGGAGGAGGTCGGCGACCATTCCATGGAGGGACTGCCCATCGGCTTGACGCTCGAGGAGCGTCTGGGTTCCGAGCTCGACTCCTTCGAAGCGGGCCTCGAGATCCTCGAGCAGATCCCGGCGGGTGTGTTTGACGCTGAGCGTGTTGGTGTGCTGGGCGATCTGTTCCCCGAGGACTTCGATCTGGGCGCGCAGCTCGCCTCGTTCCTCGGCACGTGCGGCGAACCGGGCTTCGGTCTGCTGGATGCTCTCGGTGAGGCCGGCAATGGCCTGCTCGGCGGCCAGCCGCTCCTGGGCCAGTTCGCCCAGGAGGCGCGCGATCTCGGCGCGGCGACGCTCGAGCCGTTGCCGCTGGGCGTCGAAGGCCCGGGCCTCGGTCTCGATGGCCGCGAGCTCGTTCTGGTGGGCCGCGCGGCGGCGCAGGGTGTCGAGCAGGCCGGTCCGCAGCCCCTCGCTGCGGCGCGCGAGCTCGGCGCACTGCGCGGTGATGCCATGCAAGTCCTGGCGGGCCGCGGCAATCTGGCTCTCAATCTGCTGGAGGTCGCCTTGGAGCTCGCCGGAACGGCGCTGGGCACTGTCGAGCTGAGCCCGCCCCGCCTCCAGGCGGCTGGCCAGGTGGCGCAGGTCTTCGCGGATGCGGCGGTCGGCCGCCTCGCCGTCGCGGATGCGCTCGCGGTTGAGGCGGATGCTCTCCTCGGCGGCCTCGATCTGGGCGTTCAGCTCGGCGCATTGGCCGGCCACGCGGGCGAGCCGCTGGTCGTTTTCGACGCTGTCGGCCTCGAGGGCCGTGCGCTCGGCACCCAGCCGCTCGGCCGCGGCGGCCAGGGTCTGCTGTTGCTGCTCGGAGAGGGCGATGGCCGCCTGGGCCTCGGCCCGCTGCCGCACGAGGCCGTGGTAGCGGTGCAGCGCCTCGGCCAGGCGGAGCCGCCCGAGCGATTCGGCGTACTCCTTGTAGCGCCGCGCGGCCGCCGCCTGACGGCGGATCGAGCGGAGCTGCTTCTGGACCTCCTGGATGGTGTCCCCGAGGCGCAGGAGGTTCTGGTCCACGCGCTCGAGCTTGCTCATGGCCGCACGCCGCTTGGCGTTGTACTTCGAGATGCCCGCCGCTTCCTCGAAGATGGCGCGCCGGTCCCTCGGGTTCGACTGGAGCACGACGTCAATCTTCCCCTGCTCCACGATCGAGTAGGCGTCCATGCCAATGCCCGTGTCCATCAGCAGTTCGCGGATGTCGCGCAGGCGGCAGGCCTGGCCGTTGAGCAGGTACTCGCTCTCGCCCGAGCGGTAGAGGCGGCGGGTGATGGCTACCTGCTCGTACTCGATGGGCAGGGCGTGGTCGTCGTTCGAGAGGGTGAGGGTGACCTCGGCATAGCCCATCGAGCGGCGGCCTTCGGAGTTGCCCTTGAAGATCACGTCGCCCATCTCGGAGCCGCGCAGGGCCTTGGGCCGCTGCTCGCCGAGCACCCATCGCACGGCGTCCACTACGTTGCTCTTGCCGCAGCCGTTGGGGCCCACGAACGCCGTGAGGCCGGGTTCGAAGAGGAACTCGGTCTTGTCGGCGAAGGACTTGAAGCCGTAAACGGAGAGCTTTTCGAGCCGCATCGAGCCTCTTCCGTCCCACGAAGAGAGGGTGAAAGCACTAGAAGGCGCACGTTGTACCCAGAGAGTACACCCTCTGGGTAGTTAGTCGGGGAAAGCCCCGGAAACTTTAGCAGAAAAAACGCTGGCGCCGCTGGTTTCTCTTGGGCTGGGTCACGCCACGATGTAGTTCTCCTCGCCGCAGGTGGCGCAGGCGCTCCCCCGCAGGCCCACGGCCTGCACGCTGTAACCGCTGCGCGCGATCAGCACGGCGCCGCAGCCGTGGCAGCGCGTGGCGGCTCCCCGCTCGCTGAGGCAGTTGCCCAGGTAGACGTAGTGCAAGTGCTTCGAGAGAATGTCCTGTGCCCGCTCCAGCGTCTCGACGGGGGTTGGGGGGGCCTTGAGCCTGTAGCGCGGGAAGTAGGCGGAGAGGTGCGCGGGAATGTGAGGGCCCAGCTCGCCGGCAGCCCAGCGGCCCAGCTCCTCGAATTCCTCATCGGTGTCATTGTGGCCGGGGATAACGAGGTTGGTGATCTCGAGGTGGGTGCGTCGGGCGGCGGCCCGGGCGCTGGCGAGCACGGGTTCGAGGGTCCCGTGGCACAGGCGCTTGTAGAATTCGGGGCGGATCGCCTTGATGTCGAGGTTCATGGCGTCCACATAAGGCAGCAGTTCCTCGAACGGCTCGCGGCTCACATAACCATTGCTCACGAGCACATTGACAAGGCCTGCCTCCCGGGCCAGCTTGGCGGTCTCGAGAACGTATTCGAACCAGATGAGCGGCTCGTTGTAAGTGTAGGCGATTCCGATAGATCCCTCGCGCCGAGCTGCCTGGACGGCCATCTTGCTGGGCAGCGGCGATGTGCCCGCGTCGGCCTGCGAGATGCTCCAGTTCTGGCAGAACTCGCAGGCGAAGTTGCACCCGCGTGTGCCGAGCGACAGGATGCTACTGCCGGGGTGGAAGTGGTAGAGGGGCTTCTTCTCGATCGGGTCCATCGCGACCGAGGTGACGAGGCCGTAGACGTCGCTGTAGAGGGTGCCGCCGCGGTTGGTGCGCACCCGGCAGCGACCGTGGTGGCCGTCGGCGATGACGCACTGGTGCGGGCACAGGTGGCACTGGACGGTGCCGTCGGCTCGCCTCTCGTAGAAGGCGGCTTCTTTCATCGGCTGGCCCCCCGCGGGGCGAGTTCGCCCCGGAGCCCGCACTCGGCGACGAACTCGGCGGCGGCCGCCGCCATCTGGCGAAGCTCGTCGCGGGTGTGCGGCGCGCGCTCGGCATAGGCGGGGTCGAGGCAGTTCAGCGGTGCGAACTGCTGAAGCACAAGACGTTCCGTAGGGCCGAGCACCCGCGCGATCTCCACGATGTCGCGGGCCGTGTGAAGGCCCGGGACCACGGTGGTGCGGAACTCGCGCTCGACGCCGCGCGAGCGGAGCAGCTCGATGGTCGCCAGGAGGGCCCTGCAATCCACCGGCACCCCGGCGGCCGCCGAGTAGCGCTCGTCGAGTGGCGCTTTGACGTCCAGGGCCACCGCGTCTACGAGGCCGTCGCGCAGCAGCTCCTCGATAACCTCCGGGTGCGACCCGTTGGTGTCGAGCTTGATGCCTGCCACGTGCTCGCGCACGACGGCGATGAGCGAGGGGAGGCCCTCGTGGAGGGTGGCCTCGCCGCCCGAGAGCACGAGGCCGTCCACCCAGCCGCGATTGCTCCGCAGGTGCCGGACAACGGCTTCGATGGGAATGTCCACAATCAGCTCGGGGCGCACGACGAGATCGCTGGCGTGGCAGAACGGGCAGCGGAAGTTGCAGCCCGGCAGGAAGAGGGCGCACGTCAGGTGGCCTTCCCACTCGATCAGGCTCGTGGGAAGGAAGCCCTTGATAGGCGGAAGCGTGTCAGCCATGCCATGCCTTCCGGGCGGCCGAGGGGCCGGCGACAGGAGCCGTCCACTCTCAGGCAGCGCCCACGAAGTGCTGCTTGAGCTCCAGGCTGTCGGGCACCACGCCATCCCATCGCACGATGTCGCGGCCCTGCTCCTGGATGATGGTCGTCGGAACCTCGAAGACGTCGCAGAAGGCGCCCTCGGCCATGCCTTCTACGGTGTCCATGTCAATGAACTTCATGGAGACCGTGGCATCGAGGCCGAGCTTCTCGATGAAGTGCTGGACCTTGTGTTTGGTGCTGAGGCACTTGCCGCAGTTCTGCTTGCCGAACACGTGGATTTCCATGGCGCGTTCCTTCACACACCGACCTTCTGAGGTGCTGTGGGTTGGAGCACGGGGAGCGTGTAGCGGCCGGCATGCCGGTCGCGCAGCTCGCCGATCTTGCTCTTGTTCCAGTTGGTGATGCGGCTGAAGTAGCCGACGATGCGGGTGAGGCCGTAGACATCGGGCGATGCGCAGGCGGTGCAGGCGTCGTGGAGGCCCACCTCGCTGCGGTGGCAGGTGTTGCAGATGGTGAACTCGGGCGAAATGGTGAGCTGGGCGCAGCGGGTCTGCTCGAAGGTCTTGCGCACGAGGTTGAGGATGCTCGACGCCGGCGGCAGTTCCTCGCCGACGAAGGCGTGGATGATGGCGCCCGACTCGATCATCGAGTGGAACTTGCTCTGGGTGCGGATGCGGGTGACAATGTCCACGGGCGCGTCGGCGCGCAGGTGGATGGAATTGGTGTAGTAGAACTCGTCGCGCTCGATGTTGCCCTTGATCACCTCGCGGGCGCCGGGGAAGTTGCGGAGGTCCACCTTGGCGAGACGCCGCGCGGCGCTCTCGGCCGGGCTCTCCTCGAGTGAGAGCTTGAGGCCCAGGCGCTTGCCGTCCTCTTTCGCCTTGAAGTACATGTGCGAAACGACCTTGAGGCCGAGCTTGAGCGCGGCCTCGGTCTCGTGCAGTTCCTCGCCGGTCAGGTATTGGACGGCCTCGTTGAGGCCCACGAGGCCGATGATGTAGGTGCACTTATCGAGGTCCACGTAGGGCTTCCCGTCGGCCGCCTTCTTGCCGATCTGCCACAGGGGCATGGTCGGCGCGCTCATGAGTCTGGCGATGAAGCCGCGCTTCTGGAGGTGGGCCTTCACGGCGAGGTCCATCATGGCGGAGACTTCGGCCAGGAAGCCGTCCACGTTCCCGCGCCCCACGCGGTAGGCGGCCTGGGGCAGGTTAACGGTGACGTTCTGGAAGCCGCAGAAGCGCATGGTCTCGAGATGCTTGATCATTTCGGTGTCGTCAATGGTCGTGCGGAGGCGGCAGCAGGCGCTGAGGGTCACCTCGTCGCGGTCGAAGACGAAGTAGGGCACGCCGTTTTCGCTGGCGATCTGGCAGGCGTACTCCAGGATCTCGAGCTGCTTGGGGTCCTTGAAGGTGTCGGCGTTGACATGGAGGTCGCACTTGGGGAAGGCGAAGATGTGGCCGTACTGGTCGCCGGCGCGCCAGGTGTCGAGCATGGCGCGGGTGAAGAGCCGCGCCGTCTCGGCGTATTCGCCATAGGTCTTGCCGGTGTACTTGCCGCCGGGGCCGATCGCCGGCACGTCCCACAGGTAGCGCGGCACGCCGGTGTGGATGTTGAAGTCGAGGAAGAGCGTCTGACCGCCGCGCGAGAAGGCGCTCTGCGAGCCCGAGAAGATCAGGTGCTGCGCCTCCTGGCACATCTCCTTGTAGCTCATGCCTTCGAGGTAGGGGGCATAGAGGATGTTGATGTAGCCGACCCCAAGCGCGCCGGCGTAGTAGGCCTGCATCGAGGCCAGGAAGGTGTTGAGGTGTCCGGTGAGCGTGCGCGCGTGCTTGGCGGGGGCCGACGACGTGTCGAGGTTGCACAGCGAGAGGCCGTACTTCTTGATGTACTCGAGCGAATGCGACGAGCAGTAGACGCGCGTGGGATAGCCCAGGTCGTGCAGGTGGATCTTGGCCGAGAGATGGGCGTCGGCCACGTCGCGCGAGAAGACCTCCTGGAGGGCGTACTGCTTGAGGGTCGTCTCGGCGATGGAGAGGTTGATGGCCTCGGGGTTGTTGGCCCCGATGTTGGAGTTCTCCTTGGACTTCGAGAAGATGAGTTCCTCGAGGTCGTACTTGGGGATGCCGATGGTCTTCTGGCGCTCGAGCTTGGCGCTCAGGCCGCGCTCGAAGAGCTCATTGTCCACCAGCTCGCGCACGAGCGAGGTCGAGATGCGGTCAATGCCTGAATCAAAGATTTTGCGTTCGACGGCCCGGGCGATCTCGTGCGCCACTGCGTCGTCGAGCTGCGCCTCGTCTACCAGCGCCCGCGCGATGCGCGCGCGGTCCCACGCCAGCAACTCGTCGCGCGTGCCGGGGTCCACGAGCAGCGTGATATCCGTCGAGCCGCCCCCGCTGGCCTCGCGCACGGGCTTGCGCACGCGCAGCGACTCGCGCCGCCGCGCCCGGCGCTCGCGGTACAGGATGTACGCTTTCGCCGTGCGGGCGTGGCCCGTCTCGATCAGCACCCGCTCCACGACGTCCTGGATGTCCTCGATGCCGGGCACTTCGTGCTCGAACTCGCGTTCGAGGAACATCGTGGTCACGCCGGCCAGCTCGCCGGCCATCTGGCGGTCGCTGCCGCCTACGGCCTGCGCCGCCTTGAAGATCGCGTCGGCGATCTTCGACTCGTCGAACGGAACCAAGCGCCCGTCGCGCTTACGGACCTTTTGAATCTTTGCCATTGGCGCGCACTCTCCTCTCCAGCATCGGCCGCAGTTCCTCGAGGAATTGATTGATGTCCTTGAATGCCCGATAGACGGAGGCGAAGCGGACATAGGCGACCTGGTCGAGCTCGCGCAAGTGCTGCATGACCATTTCGCCGATCTCGCGCGACGACACCTCGCGGTCGGCCATGTCGGCCAGGCGCCGCTCGATGTCGCCCACGATCTGGTCCAGGGCCTCTGTGGCCACGGGCCGCTTCTCGCAGGCCTTCATCAGGCCCGCCAGCACCTTCGCGCGATCGAAGGGCTGCCGCGTGCCGTCCTTCTTCACGACGCGCAGCGGGATCTCCTCCACCCGCTCGTACGTCGTGTACCGCCGGTTGCACTCCAGGCACTCCCGCCGCCGCCGGATGACGGCCCCGCCCTCCGACGCGCGGGAGTCCACAACCTTGTCGTTCTCGCTCTTGCAGAAGGGGCATCGCATGGCCTTGGCTCCCGTCTACCACACTGCCAGCCTGACGCGCGTGCAGCGCCGCCAAACGCCCGGCTTCGGGCCGCCGGCACCACCCCGACGCGGCTCCAGCAAACGGCCCTGCTCACACGTCAAGCGTTACGGGGACTAAGCTCCCGGGCACACCGCCCTCGGGCGAGGGGCACGCCGGGCCACGACGGGGAAATGACTCTTCACTGGCCCAGCATCTTGGCTATCGTTTCTCGCCATACCCAACATCTAGTGGGCACAGGCGAATATCTTGCGGTCCGGCGCGCTTGCGACGTTCCTGTGCTGTGACGTGAGTTTCCTGGCTTCTATGGGTAACGGCTACGAACGCCGGCGGGCAGGACTCGCCCGAAACTCGCCTCGACTTGTGACCACTTGATCTTGGGCGCTCAGTGCTCCCGTGCACAGCAGATTGTAGCGCGAAACGCGCCGCTGTCAACTGGAAATTTCTCACTCGCTCACTTTTTTCGAACGCTTTTCTCATGCCTTTCTGCACGATGCCGGCGGCTGCTCCTGCCTGATCCATGTCGCTACGGGTTGATCCGGTGCATCCGATCTGGCGCGCCCCGGGTCAACCTGGCGCATTGCGGACAGCCTCTTGACAGGGCCGGTATGCGGCAGTAGTATCCGCGTTGGACACCTTGCGTCAGGCCGTGGCCCTCCAAGAACGCCTGGGGACAGTGCCCGTGATCTGCACCCGGTCGCTCCGCGTAGACTATGACGACGTGACGGCGGTACGCGACCTCGACCTCGACATCGCCTCGGGCGAGATCTACGGGCTGATCGGCCCGAATGGCGCAGGGAAGACTTCCACCATCCGGGCACTGGCCGGCGTGCTGGAGCCCACCTATGGCGATATCCGTCTGGCAGGTGTGGATGCCCTCGAGCATCCCGAAGAGGCTCACCGCCGCCTGGGCTACATGCCCGACTTCGCCCCGCTCTACGACGACCTCAAGGTGTGGGAGTACCTGAGCGTCTTCGCAACGGCCTACGCGCTGCCCAGGCCGATCCGCTCGGAACGCGTCGAGCATTGCCTGGGCGTCACGGGGCTGCGGGAGAAGCGCGACGCCTTCATCCGCGAACTCTCGCGCGGGATGCGACAGCGCCTGGCGCTGGCGAAGACCCTCCTCCACGAGCCGAACATCCTGCTGCTGGACGAGCCGGCGAGCGGTCTCGACCCCATCGGGCGCGTGGAGCTGCGCAGGATTCTGGGCGAGCTCGCGCGTGCGGGCGCTGCCGTGCTTATCTCCAGCCACATCCTCACCGAGATGAGCGGCTTGTGCACCTCGATCGGGATCATGGAGAGGGGCCGCCTCGCCGCCAGCGGCCGTGTCGAGGAAATCCTCAAGAAGCTCGGCAGCCGCGGCGTTCTCCACGTTCGGGCCGCTTCGCCTCACCCGGCGCTGGCCGAGGTGCTCAACGCTTCGGAGATGCTCTCGCAGGTGGAGATGAAAGACGAGCAGACGGCAACGGCGCTGGTGCTGGGCGGCGAGGCCGACGCCGCACGGCTGCTGGCACAGCTCGTCGCGGCAGGCGTCGCGGTCGTCTCCTTCCACGTTGAGAGCGAGGACATCGAGGAGATCTTCCTCAAGATTGGCGCGAGGGAAGTGTCGTGAGCATTCTCGAGCCGCGCGACAACGCCCTGCTGATGCGGTACTGGCGGCCCGCCGTGCGCCCGGGCAGGCTCATCCCGTTCACAGTGCTCGTCATCCTGATCCTGGCGGTCGTCTTGTTCGCGTGTTACATGAGCCGGCCCATTCACCCGGGGCGGGGGCCGGCGTGGTTTGTGGTGGCTTTCGGAATCACGGTCAGCATCCAGGCCGTGGTTCTGCTGTTCCTCGGCTCGTTCTTTGTCGGCTCGGCGGCCTACCAGGAGGCGGCGACCGGGGCGATGGACTTCCATCGGGCCTCGGCCACCACCCCGCTGAACCAAGCGTTGGGCCTCGTGGCCGGGCCGGCGACCCTTGTCTGGCTCCTGTTCACGGCAGGCATCCCGTTCACGCTCGGCCTGGCGATGCTCGGGGCCGTCACGGCAGGGGCCTACGTCGAGGTGCTGCTATCGCTGGCCCTCACGGGCGTGTTCTTCCACACCATCTCAGCACTCATAGGGCTCACGGCGCGCAAGGGGCGGCTCGGCTTGGGGCAGCAGGCCGGCTCGCTCGGCGCTGCCTTCTTCCTGGTCTGCATCTCCATCCCCTTCGCGCATTCGGACTGGTCGCTGCCAGGCTACCTGACAGGCTACCCCGTGATCGGCCGGGCGTTGGGCGGCGTGGAGGAGATCCGCTCGGCGATCGTGGGCGTCGATCTCCCGCCCCTGCTCATCCAGGCCATCGTGCAGTGCCCGCTCATCGTGCTGCTCGGGACGGCGCTGCGGCGAGCCGTGGCCTATCCGAACAGGCCGCCCGTCTCGAAGACGCTGGGGCTGCTGCTGTCGTTCGCCCTCTTCGCCCTCTTCGTCGCCAGTTACTACTCGGGTCTGGCGGTCCACCGCGAGTTCCTACCCGGCAGGGTGAGGGTATCCGTGGGGAACGTGGCCTCGTGGTCGCTGCTCTTCGCGTTCGTGCTGGGCGTGGCGATGGTGTACGTGGTCACGCCGCGTTACGTGCTCTACTGTAACGGCCTTCGACGGCGCCGGAAACTGGGGCTTCGCTGGCCCGGGCCGTTCGACGACGCGGTCGGGAACACAGGGTGGGTCGTCACGTTCGGCGTGCTGAGCGCGGCCTTCTACTACAGCCTGGCCGACGGGCATGCCTGGCTGCCGGCCGAGGCGCTCGTGGCCATGCTGTTCTACCTCGGCTGGTTCGCAGGCGCGGTCGAGTACTTCCGCCTGACGCCGGAGCGGCGGCGCGGCGCCGTGTTCGTCGTTACCGTCGCCGCGCTCTGGGCGCTCATCCCCGCCTTCGGCTTCGCCGCGGTGGCGTCGCAGCGAGGCTGGCCGCTCTACGGGATCGCGCTCGTGAGCCCGTGCCCGGTCTTCGGCATCATCGCGCCCGACCTCGCCAGAACCGAAGGCCAGGTTGGCCCGCCGCAGCCCGAAACGTCCTGGCTCATTCTCGCCCTGAACCTCGTCCTCCTGGCCCTCTTCGCATGGCTGGCCCGCGCGGCTCGGCGCAGGGCCGCTGCGAAGACGCGCGAGCAAGGCGCCGGGTTGGGGTGACGGGGCCTGGCTCAGCCCACAACAATGTTGACGAGGCGGCCGGGCACGACGATGACCTTGCGCACGGTCTTGCCGGCAAGGTGGGCCTGGGCCCTCTCGTCGGCCAGTGCCGCCGCCTGAATCGCCGCCTGGTCGGAGTCAGCAGGGACGACGACCTTCGACCGCAGCTTGCCGTTGACCTGGATGGGGATTTCGATCTCCTCGGCCTTCACGGCCTCAGGGTCGTAGGCCGGCCACGGGGCGCGGAAGATGCTGGGCCGCCCGCCCAGCCGCTCCCACAACTCCTCGCACACGTGCGGGGCGAAGGGCGAGAGGCACTGGACGGCGAGGGTGAGGGCCTCCTTCACCGCAGCGGGGTCCTGGGCCGCCTCGGCGCGGTCACGAAGCTCGTTCGTCAGCTCCATGATGCCGGCGATGGCCGTGTTGAAGCGGAACGGCGGCTCGAAGGCCTCGGTGACGCGCTGAAGGGTCTGGTGCGCCTTGCGGCGAAGGGTGCGCGAGTCGGGGTCCAGTTCCGCACTCCGCACTCCGCACTCCACACCCCGCACTCTCTCGGCCCAGCCGCTCACGAGGTCCCAGAAGCGGTTGAGGAAGCGGTGAACGCCCACGACGCCTTCGTCGCTGTAGACGTTGTCCTGGTCGGCCGGGCCGACGAAAAGGATATAGGCGTGGACCGTGTCGGCGCCGTAACGCTCGAACAATTCGTCGGGGGAGACGCCGTTGAACTTGCTCTTGGACATCTTGGCCATTTCGGTGAGGACGGGCCAGCCGTCGCTCTTGCGCACGAGCCGCTCGGTGTCCACCTCGCTGGCGGGCAGGTAGAGGCGCTCGAGGCCCACGGGCGCGCCATCGCTCTTGCGCACGGTCGAGCCGTCGGGCAGCCTGCGCACCTGGGCTTCGCCCACGGCCTGGCCGTCCGCGCCCCGATAGTAGTCGGCGCGATAGGCGGTGTTGCAGACCATGCCCTGGCAGAAGAGGCGCTCGAACGGCTCCTCGACGGCGATGAGGCCCAGGTCGTGGAGCACCATGGTGAAGAAGCGGGCGTAGATGAGGTGCATGGTGGCGTGCTCGATGCCGCCCACGTACTGGTGCACGGGCAGCCAGGCCCTGACCAGCCCGGGGTCGAAGGCGCCGTCCGCCTTCCGCGGCGTGAGGTAGCGCAGGAAGTACCACGAGGAGTCCACGAAGGTGTCCATCGTGTCCGTCTCGCGCCGCGCCGGTCCGCCGCACTTCGGGCACGCGGCATTGACGAACTCGGGGCAGCGCGCGAGGGGCGACTCGCCCTTCGGCCTGAACTCGACGTTGGGCGGGAGGAGCACGGGCAGGTCGCTCTCGGGCACGGGCCGCTCGCCGCACTTCGGGCAGTAGAGGATGGGGATGGGCGCGCCCCAGTAGCGCTGGCGCGAGAGCAACCAGTCGCGGAGGCGGTAGTTCACGGTGAAGTCGCCGAGCCCCTTGTCCTTGGCGTGCTGGGTCATGGCGCGGATGGCCTGGCGATTGGGCAGGCCATCGAAGGGGCCGGAGTTCACCTGCACCCCCTCGTCCACATACGCGGCGGGCATGGCCGCGGGGTCGAGCGTCTGGCCTTCGGGCTGGATGACGACCTTGATGGGCAGGCCATACTTCCTGGCGAACAGGAAGTCGCGCTGGTCGTGCGCAGGCACGCCCATGACGGCGCCCGTGCCGTAGCCCATGAGGGCGTAGTTGGTGACCCAGATTTCGGCCCTCGAGCCGTCGAAGGGGTTGAGCACGTAGTGGCCGGTGCCGATGCCCTCCTTCTCGCTGGTCTCGCTGGTGCGCTCGATGGCCGACACGTTGCGCATGCGGCGGACGGCCCTCATGTGGGCCTCGCGCCGCGGGTGGGTGGCGAGCAGCGCCTCGACAAGCGGGTGCTCGGGGGCAAGGGCCATGAAGGTCACACCATAGGTGGTGTCGGGCCGCGTGGTGAAGACGGAGAGCGTCTGGCCGTCGGCGGCAGTGCCGGGCGCGGCGATGAGGAAGTCGAGCCGCGCGCCCTCGCTGCGGCCGATCCATTCCTGCTGCATCTTCAGCACGCGGTCGGGCCAGCGGCCTTCGAGTCGCTTGTGGCCGTCGAGCAGCCGCTGCGCGTAGCGCGACATCGCGAAGAACCACTGCTCGAGGTCGCGCTGCTCGACCGGCGTGCCGCAGCGCTCGCAGCCGCCGTCGTGCACCTGCTCGTTGGCCAGCACCGTCTGGCACGACGCGCACCAGTTCACGGGTGCCATCTTCTTGAAGGCCAGGCCTGCCTTGTAGAACTGGAGGAAGAGCCATTGGGTCCACTTGTAGTAGCCGGGGTGCGAGCAGGCCACCTCGCGCGACCAGTCGTAGCCCCAGCCGGCGCGCACCATTTGCGCCCGCATCTTGTCAATGTTGCGTCTCGTGGAGACGGCGGGCGGCACCTGGGCCTTGATGGCCGCGTTCTCGGCGGGGAGGCCGAAGCTGTCCCAGCCCATCGGCGCGAGCACGTTCTCGCCGCGCATCAGGTGGAAGCGGGCCAGGGCATCGCCGATCGAGTAGTTGATCACGTGGCCCATGTGCAGTGCGCCGCTGGGATAGGGGTACATCATCAGGCAATAGTATCGCGGGCGCGAGGCGTCGTGCACGTCGCAGCGGAAGAGCCCGGTCTCGCCCCAATGTCGCTGCCACTTGGGCTCGATCTCGGCAAAGGGGTACGATACTCTGGCCATCGGAGCCTCCGGAGTGGGTTGCCGTGGAAGGGAGGGATTATAGCGCTGCCTTGAGCGGGATGCAAGGAGCCGAGCAGTCAGGGGGGCGGCCCTTGTGCGCTTGACACTGCTGGGGCACAGGGGTAGGATCGTGCCGGTGCGAGCGTCGTCGGGGGGAGCAGCGCGGCGGGCACCGAATGGCCGGTCGTCTCATCACACCTGCGCGCTCAGCGACCGTGACGGCTCTGCGTCGCGATGTCGCCCCGGGGCAGGCATTCGCCGCCTTCCGCGCGCGGCCCCACGCGTTCTTCCTCGATAGCGGGCTGGCCGGCTCGCCGCTCGCGCGGTTTTCGTTCCTTGGCGCCGAGCCGCGCCTGCGTGTGTCGGCCAAGGGCCGGGCCATCCGCCTCCGCGAGGGCGGCCGGGAACAGCGCCTCGAGGGCAATCCGTTCCACGCGCTGCGCGCGCTGCTCGAGCAGCACCGCACGCCGCCAGCAAGCGGCCCCGTGCCATTCCTCGGCGGCTTCGTGGGCTACCTGGGCTACGACTTGTGCCACTTCATCGAACGCCTGCCGCGCAGGGCGGCCGACGACCTGGCGCTGCCCGACATGCACTTCGGCCTGTACGAGAATCTCGTGGCCTACGACCACGCGGCCGGGCGCTGGTATGCCGTGACAGCCAGCGGCGATGTGGCGGCCATTGCGCGGCTCGACGATCTACTGGCCGCAGCCGCCACCCTGTCCGCCCCGGGCGCCACCGGGCCCGCCTCGGCGGGGCCTCTTCGGGCGAACTTCACCCGCGAAGCCTACCTCGCCGCGATTCGCAAGGCCAAGGAGTACATCGCAGCCGGCGACATCTTCCAGGTGAATCTCTCGCAGCGGTTCGAGACGCGGCTGGCGATCTCCCCCGCAGAGCTCTATGGCCGCCTGCGCCAGGCCAACCCTGCGCCCTTCGCCGCCTACCTGGCGCTGGACGACGACGGCGCGGCCGTGTTATCGAGCTCGCCCGAACGCTTCCTAAAGGTGACGGGCCGACGGGTGGAGACGCGGCCCATCAAGGGCACACGCCCCCGCGGCGCCACGCCAGAGGATGACCGGCGCCTCGCAGCCGAACTCGTGGCCAGCGCCAAGGATGCGGCAGAGCTGGCGATGATCGTGGACCTCGAGCGCAATGATCTCGGCCGGGTGTGCGATTACGGCTCGGTACGGGTCGCCGAGCACAAGGCCGTGGAGGCCTACGCATCGGTCTTCCACCTCGTTTCCACCGTCGAGGGCTCGCTGCATGAGGGGCGCGACCTGGTGGATCTGCTCAAGGCCACTTTCCCCGGCGGCTCGATCACGGGCGCGCCCAAGATCCGCTCGATGGAGATCATAGACGAGCTGGAGCCCACGCAACGGAGCGTCTACACGGGCAGCATCGGGTACCTTGGCCTCGACGGCGCGGTCGACCTCAACATTGCCATCCGTACAATCCTCGTGCGCCGGGGCAAAGCCTACTTGCAGGTCGGCGGCGGCATCGTGGCCGACTCGGACCCTGCCGCCGAGTATCAGGAAACACTGGACAAGGGCCGGCGCCTCTTCGCGGCTCTCGGGCACTGCCATGAGCACTAGCACGACCCACGTCTACGTCAATGGCGAGTACCTTTCTGCGGATGCGCGGGCGATTGGGGCATCGGACCGCGGCCTGCTCTATGGCGACGGGCTGTTTGAGACGCTGCGTGTCTACGATGGCGTGCCCTTCCTCCTGGACGAGCACATTGCGCGCCTCAACGCATCCGCGGCGGCCCTGCGTCTCGGCAACGGGGTAGACCCGGCAGAGATCCGAATCGCCATCGCCGAGCTTCTTCGTCGCAACTATCTACTGAACGCGTACTTACGCATAACACTCACTCGGGGAGAGCACACGGGCCAGCTCGAGCTGGCCCCGCCCGCGCGGCCGACGCTGACCATCGTGGCTCGGCCACATCACCCTCTGCCCCCGAGCCGCTATGACCCGGGTTCCACCGCCATCATCGCCTCGGTCCGCCAGAGCGCCGACTCGCCCCTTGCGCGCCACAAGACGCTCAACTACCTGGCCAACCTGTGGGCCAGGACCGAGGCACGCGACCAAGGAGCCGACGATGCCATCCTGCTCAACACGCGCGGCGAGGTGGCCGAGGCCACTTCGAGCAACGTGTTCCTGGTGACCAACGGCACCATCGTCACCCCATCGCTGGAGACCAACATTCTGCCCGGGATCACGCGCGCAGAAGTGCTTGCGCTGGCTCGCCGGGCGGGGTATAATGTAAGCGAACGGCTAGTCCGACCTGACGAGCTCCGCGCGGCGGATGAGCTCTTCGTCACTAACTCCGTCGCCGAACTCGTGCCGATACGGGCCATTGAGGGGCGCCTCGTGGGGCAGGGCAGGCCTGGCGAGGTGACCTGTGGCCTCCATAGATCGTACCGAGACCGTGTGTGTGCGCACACCGTGAGCGGCCAGAGCGCCGCGACGACCTAAGGAGTTAGCCCTGTGCACCGGACACGTGCGGCGGAGTCCAAGTGCACCGTCCGCCGGGGCGGTTTCACCCTCCTTGAGCTCCTCGTCTCCATCGGCATCATCTCGCTTCTGGCAGTGCTCTTGCTCCCCGTTGTCCCCATGGCACGGCGCCATGCACGCGACACCAAGTGCAAGTCGAACCTCAGCCAGATCTGGAAGACGGTGAACATCTACGCGAATAATCATAGGGACACGCTGTTCTCGAACCTGGGCACTCCGCTGCGCATCAGCAATGTCGTCTACAGCAATGGCCGCCCAACCGGCTTCGGCTGCTTGTATCCCCTTTTTGTCAAGGAATATGATATTTTCTTCTGTCCGTCGGACCCGGTCCGCGGGCCGGAGTGGGTCCATGGCTGGGGTAACTGGGATACCGAGGATGGCGAGGTGCAGATATCGTACGGCTATCGCGGCGGCCAGGGATTCGTCAAGGATTCCGCTCTCGTGGCAGCCATCGCGCTGGACCCCACGAAGGCCCCCCCCATCACGCTCGCGACAATTGACGCTCACCCCAAGAAAGTGTTCGCGGCCGAGTTCTACGAGCCGTTCCTGGTGCCAGCCCGGGTGCACCATCCGCTGCACATCAACTTCATTCGTTGCTGGGGGCAGGTTGAGCAGAAGAACATCATCCCCAGCTTTGGACCCAACGACGAGGACTTCGACCTCGCCCTGGAGTTGCTGGAGACCAATTGACCCCCGGCATTCAGAACTCGAGGCGCTGGAGCGCGCGCTGCCCGAAGTGCATGGGCACCAGCCCGGTGGCGGCGGCGACCAGGGCTGACACGAGGGATGCATAGAGCACCTCTGCCCCCCCCTCCCCCAGGCGCATCGCCCGCACAGCGTAGGGCAACGCCGTCAATCCTGCCATCACCACTACGAAGGCCACCGACAGCAGCAGGTTCAGCGTGCCGCCGAATCCCGAGACGATCTTCGAGGGGTTCTGCTCGCGCCAGTTGGGGAAGAGCGCACCCAGCCCCACCGAGAGGCCCGACACCCCGAAGCACACCAGCGTGATCGCCAGCGCATGATGCCAGATTGTGCCCGCCGGGAGCAGCAGCATGTGGTCCGACACGACCACCAGCGGCAGCGTGACACCGAGCGCACCCACGAACGAGAAGGCGAACTTCGACCACAGCACCGACCATCGCGGCACGGGCGCGAGCCCGAGGAACCAGAACCGCCGCCCCTCGAGACTCAACATGGGGAACACGAACCGCGTGGTCACCGTAGCCAGCACCAGGCTCGTCGCGGCCACGTTCAGCAGCGCCGTCACATGCCGCCACATGGGCAGCGAGAGGTGGTAGGAGAACGTGCGCAAGTTCACCACATAGAATCCCATGAGGCCGAAGAGAATGGCGCACTGCGACCACTGCACAGGGTCGCGCACGAAGAGCCGGGCGTCCTTGCCCACCAGCAGGCGCAGGGGGGGCGCCCAGCGCGCCAGCGCCCACTGGCCGCGCCGCACGCGGCGGCGGTCGCCCGACTTCGAGCGGCTGCGCGACCAGCCCACCCGCAGCAGGCGCTTGCCCAGTTCCCAGCACAGAAGCACGCCGAGCGACGCATGGCTGGCGAGCACCAGCCAGTAGTAGCCCGCCTCGGCCAGGTTGCCCCGCGCGGCCTGGAGGAGCCCCCGGGTCATCCAGTAGCTCGGCAGGAACAGGTTGCGCGCGAAGCTCATCCGCCCCAGGGCGCGCGGCAGCCAGACCTCGGCCACCCCGGTAGACTGCACGGCGCCCTGTACCCACACGGCCACCCCGAGAGCGGCCGCCAGGCACGCGACGGCCGAGGTTCCGAGCAGCCGCTTCGCCCGGTTTGGCAGATAAGCCGCCACCGCCAGCGCCACCATGCCGCCCACCGAGGCGGCCAGCACCACGAAGGGGGCGAAGTACGCCAGCACCGCGAGCGTGTAGTGCCATGGCGCTCCCACGCTCATCCCGTAGCCCAGCATGAGCGGCAACCCGAGCACCAGGAACGCCCACGAGCTGAACGTGATGGATTCGAGCAGCTTATACATGAACAGGTTCTCAGCCTCGATGGGCCAGGCGAGGAGCAGGTCTGTCTCCTCCGAGCGAAACAGGCTGCCGAACGAGATGATGGCGTTGCTGAAGAAGAGCATGACGCCGAGAAGGAGGAAGAAGAGCGAGAGAAGGGTCTCGGCCAGCGGCTCGGTGCCGCCCAGGAACTGGTCCATGAAGCGGAAACCCGTGAACGAGGCCGCGAACACGCCGACCCAGAAGGCCAGCCCCGCCCCGGCCACGACGGCCGCTTTCAGCATCGAGTCGCGACGCAGCCCCCGGGTGCCGTTGACGATCATCTGCCAGCGCAGCCGGCCCAGCAGTGCCAGTGTACCCACGGTCTAGTGCCCCGACGACGGACCCCGCCGCCCCTACGAACTCACGTGTGATAGTCGGCGTTGATGGCCACGTATTCCTTCGACAGGTCGCACGTCCACACGGTGGCCTGGGCCTTCCCGAGCCCGAGTTCGAGGCGGAGCGCCACCTCGCGCCCGCCCATTGCGGCGGCAAGTTCCGCCTCGGTGGCCGGGCCGGGCGCGCCAGCGGCATAGGCCAGCTTGTCGCCGATGAACAGCCGCGTCCTCGCCTCGTCGAGCGCCGGGCACGCGTAGCCGGCGGCCGACACGAACCGCCCCCAGTTCGGGTCGCCGCTGTGCAGCGCGCACTTGCACAGGGGCGAATCGGCGATGGCGCGTCCCGCCGCCACCGCCAGGCGCACGCTGGGCGCGCCCACGACCTCAATCCGCACCAGCCGCGTGGCCCCCTCGCCATCGGCCACGATCTTCACGGCCAGCGTCTGGCACAGCTCGGTGAGCGCGGCCTCGAATCGCCGCGCGGCTCCCGTGCCCCCGCGGACCGGCGGCGCATCCGCCAGCCCGCTCGCGAGGCATAGCGCCGTGTCGTTGGTGCTCATGTGCTCATCAATGGAGATGCGATTGTAGGTGCGATCCACCGCGCGCTTCAGCGCCTTCTGGAGCAGCGGGGCCTCGATGGCCGCGTCGGTGGTGAGGAAGGTGAGCGTGGTGGCCATTCCCGGAGCGATCATGCCGGCGCCCTTGGTCGCGCCGCCCAGTGTCACGCTCGCGCCCCCGCCCAGGTCGCACCGCAGAGCGGCCTGCTTCAGCGTGGTGTCGGTGGTGAGGATGGCGCGCGCAAAGCGCTCGCCCGCCTCCAGCGAGCCGTCCAGCAGGCGCACCACGCGCGGCAGGCCCTCGAGCAGCTTCTCGACGGGCAGATAGCGCCCGATGATGCCGGTGGATGCGATGAGGAGATTCTCGGGCTCGAGGCCGAGCAGTTCGGCGGCCTTGGCCGCGGTGGTCTCGACATCGCGCTCGCCGCGTTCGCCAGTGCACGCATTGGCGTTGCCACTGTTGACCACGGCGGCACGCACGCGGCCCCCGGCGATGGCCCGGCGGCTCCAGCGCACGGGCGCCGCGGCCACGCGGTTGGTCGTGAACGTGGCCGCCGCCGCCCCCTGCGTGTCGCACACCAGAAGGGCCAGATCATCCGTCTCCACCTGCCGGATTCCGCAGCGCACGGCCGCGGCGCGAAAGCCCCGGGGCGCCGTCACTCCCCCCGCCACGCGCTCCCAGCACACCTTCACAGAACACCTCCATCAGCATCGGGATCGAGTCGTCTCAACTCCTCGCCAGCCGCGATCATAGCCCACGGGCGCGCGCGCGTCAATTTTTTCTTGACTTTCCCCCTCCCGGGACTATAATCGGGCCGGTCTACGGAGGCGGCATACGACCCTAAGCCACAGGAGGTTCTGGGCATGAGCCTTGCCGGCAAGATCTTCGCAGTAATCGCCATGGTGGCCGCTGTCTTCTACGCAGGCATCACGGCGGCCCTGATGTCGCTCCAGGAGAACTACAAGCAGAAGTGGGCCGACGAGCAGGCACTCCACGCCAGAACCAAGCAGGACTGGGAGACGAACCAAAAGGACCTCAACGGCAAGATCGATCAGTTGACGGGCGAGCTGGACCGCGCGGCGAAGCAGATCACGAGCCTGCGCGGCGAGCGCGACGAGATGCGCGAAGAGTGGAAGGCCGCCGCCGCCATCAACCGCTTCTCGATGGACGTCATCAACGACCAGGAAGACCAGATCGCCCTCCTCAACACCCGCCTTGACCGCTACAACGAGGACCTCAAGGCCGCGCGCGGCGACAACGACAAGAAGCAGGCCGAGATTGACGCCCTCAACGCCAAGTATGCCGAACTCCTGAAGAACCGCGACGCCGTGCAGGACCTCCTCACCGTGCGCGAGAAGAGCCTCACCGACGCCGTCAAAGAGGTCGAGAAGCTCACCAACGACCTCGCGATGGCCAACGACATGCTCTCCCGCCTCAAGGAGAAGGACCCCGAGACCTACGCCGGCCTGCTGCGCCCCGAAACCCAGGTGCGGCCCAAGAAGGTCATCCGCGGCAAGGTCACCGGGGTGGACAAGAGCCTCGGCCTCGTCATCCTCAACATCGGCCAGCGCCACGAGGTCGTCAAGGGCTACTCCTTTATCGTCTTCCGCGGCGACGAGTACATCGGCAAGGTCGTCGTGGACGAGGTGTTCCCCGACATGGCCGCGACCCACTATGACCGGCCCTCCATGAAGAAAGACGTGGAAATCGGGGACGACGTGACCACGCGGCTGACGATCGACCTATAGGCCCGGCGCCCGCGAACCCCAGCGTGTCTGGCACAGGCGCCCTGCCCGGGTGGTCCAGCCGCGCGCGGCTGAGCCACACGGGGCGGTAGACCCGGAGGTGAACTGAATGGCACGCTTCCAGCCCCGCTCGAACATCTACACGTTCCTGCCGATTCTCGCCACCCTGGTGATGGCGGCCGGCATCACCTTCACCTGGATGAAGATCCAGGAGTACCAGCAGCCGCCCAAGCCCACCGAACTTCCCCCCGCGAAGGGCCGCCAGTACCCCGATCCGCCAGCGCCCCCCCCAGCCAAGAAGGCTACCGATATTCTCGACGAGCCGGGCAAGGAGAAGGGCGAGGCCGCTCCCGGCGAGAAGGCCCCGGCGGAAGAACCTGGCGAAAAGGCCAAGGCTCCCGAGGAGAAGGCCCCCGACGTCAAGGCACCCGCGGAGAAGGCCCCGGCCGAGGAACCCGCGGCCCCGAAGGCCAAGGCGGAGGAAGAGGAGAAGTAGCCCGCCCGCCGCGCCCCGGCCCTCCCCGCATGCGAAGGGCGTCGTCTGCATGTACATCATTGACCGCTTCCTGAGCCTGTTCTCCCTCGACATGGGCATAGACCTCGGCACCGCCAACACCCTCGTGTGTTTGCGCGGCCGAGGCATCGTGCTCGCCGAGCCCTCGGTCGTCGCCGTCAAGAAGGGCACCAACAAGGTGCTCCTCAACGGCAACGCCGTCGGCGAAATGGCCAAGGCCATGCTCGGCCGCACCCCCGGCAGCATTGAAGCCATCCGCCCCATGAAGAACGGCGTCATCGCCAACTTCGACATCACCGAGAAGATGCTCCGCTACTTCATCAACAAGGTCCACAACCGCCGCTGGGGCTACCGCCCGCGCCTCGTCATCGCCGTGCCCCACGGCATCACCGACGTCGAGCGGCGCGCCGTCTACGCCTCGGCCGAGCGCGCCGGCGCCCGCAAAGTCTACCTCATCGACGAGCCCAAGGCCGCCGGCATCGGCGCCGGCATGCCCATCACCGAGCCCACCGGCAACATGGTGGTGGACATCGGCGGCGGCACCACCGAGGTGGCCGTCATCTCCCTTGGCGGCGTCGTCACCTGCCAGTCCCTCCGCGTCGCCGGCGACAAGATGGACGAGGCGATCATCCAGCACATGCGCCGCACCTACAACATGGACATCGGCCCCCGGATGGCCGAGGACACCAAGATCCGCATCGGCTCCGCCTTCCCCCTCGAGCAGGAGCTCACCCTCGAGGCCAAGGGCCGCGACTTCATTACCGGCCTGCCCCGCCGCGAGATCATCTCGTCCGAAGAGATCCGCGAGGCCCTCCGCGAGCCGCTCAGCGCCATCATCGAGGCCATCCGCCTCTGCCTCGAGCAGACCCCGCCCGAACTCGCCGCCGACATTTTCGACCGCGGCATGGTCATCACCGGCGGCGGCGCCCTGCTCCGCGGCATAGACAAGGCCATCTCGCGCGAGACCGGCCTCCGCGTCGTCATCGGTGACGACCCCCTCACCTGCGTCGCCCGCGGCACCGGCGTCGTCCTCGACGACCTCTCCCGCATGAGCGGCGTCCTCGAAAGCTCCGATACCGAATACTGACATGGAAACCACGCCCCGCGCCAACGGCCACGCAGACGACGTTCAGGCCCTCGACAATTCCGCCATCAACCGCAGCCCGCTCTTCCGCCAGACCAGTCGTAGGCGTGGTGCAGGGGGGACCCCCTTCGCCATGGCGCGCGACCGTTTCCTTACAGAGCTGTGGAGCGACAGCAGGCTCAGCTACAAGCGGTATCTCGGCTCGCCCCTCCGCTATGCGGGAGGCAAGAGCCTTGCGGTCGGCTTCATAGTGGAGAAGCTGCCGGACCGCATCACAAGACTTGTCTCACCCTTCCTGGGCGGCGGTTCCGTAGAGGTAGCCTGCGCGGTAGAACTCGGCCTCCCAGTGATCGCCTCCGACATCTTCGACATCCTGTGCAACTACTGGCAGGTGCAACTGGAGTGCCCCGAGGCATTGTACCGCAGGCTCGCGGCCTTCGAACCTACCAGGGAGACCTTCGCCGCCGTCAAGCAGCGGCTTCTGGATCACTGGAAGGGCGGCAGGCGCTTGGACCGGTACGACCTCGCTGCCCACTACTACTTCAATTCCAACACCTCCTATGGGCCGCACTTCCTCGGCTGGCCATCGGACGTCTACCTCGAAGAAAAGCGATACCGTGGGATGATCGAGAAAGTCCGTGCCTTTCGCGCCCCGACGATGCAGGCCAAGGCGGCATCCTTTGAGGAAGTGATCTCCGCCTGCCCGAACGACTTCCTCTACTGCGATCCCCCATACTACCTCGATGAGGGCAAAACGTTCTGCGGGATGTACCCCCATCGCAACTTCCCAATCCACCACAAAGGCTTCCGTCACGAGTTCCTCCGCGACATGCTGCTGTCACATAGGGGCGGCTTCATCCTATCCTACAACGATTGCGCGACCATCCGGTCCTGGTATCGGGACTGTGAGATGGCCACTCCGAAGTGGCAGTACACCTTCGGCCAGGGCGACACGCGGATCGGCGAGAACCGCGCTCGCGACAACAACGGCACCTACGTGAAGCTGTCCCACGAATTGCTGATCTGGAAGGCGCCGGCCTGATGGCACGACGCGCATCAACATCGGAGCGGGCACGTCAGTACCGCCAGGAGGGGCACGACAACGCCCTCCTATTCGCTCTCGAGCTGGGCTTGGGCAACGACTATCGCAATGATCCGCAGGCCAAGAAGGATGTGATTGACCCCTCTGGCGATGCGCACTCCGTCAAGTCAGGCAAGAGGAAATGGCAGATCTTCCTGTACAGCAGGAACAGGTTCCTGGCGGACGACGGCTTCATGGCGCTCAACGGCATCGGCACACTCCTCATCCATTGCATTGACGCCTTTCCGCCGTCCTACCAGGAGTACCGGGGCAACCCTGCCGCAGCCAAGGAACGCCTTCAGACACCCATGCGAGAGCTACGAGACCGACTCCAAAGGAAAGCCTTGCTGCGTGCGTTTCTCATGAAGTCCATCTTCAACGGCGGCGAGGTCAACTACCTCACGGTGTTCGATGGGGATGTCTTCCGCGTCTTCCTCAACAAGGACGTCGTCCAGGCTATGGGCGAGTGCTTTGAGGTCGTCAACTCAAAGGCCACGCGCAAGGGCGAGGTCGACGACCAGAAGGTCCTCTTTCGCTACAAGGGCAAGAACGTGGGAGAGCTGGAGATGCGGAATGACAGTCCCATCCACTACCAGGAAGTGCGATTCAACATGATCGTGCAGCCTGCTATGAAGCTCCTTCTTGAGAAGATTCCGGAGGCCTGTACGCTGGCCACATCGAGCCAAGTCATCATTCACGGCAACGCGAAGAGGCGTTTCGGAAGGTGGGCCGCGCCGAAAGCGGGCGCAACTCAGACATGATCCGCTGCTCCGCGCTGCTCGCAGTCCTCGCCGCCACGGCGTTGCCGGCCCAAGTCCCCGAGCGCCTCCCCTACCCCATCGTGGACACCGGCCAGGCCCGCTGCTACGGCAACCAAGCCGAGATCGCGTACCCGGAGCCTGGCCAGCCCTTCTAAGGCCAGGACGCGCAGCACGTCGCCAACCCGCTGCACTACAAGGGCAACGGCGACAGCACCATCACCGACCGCGCCACCGGCCTCACATCGCAGCAGGCCGACAGCGGGAAAGGGATGAACTGGCAGGAGGCGCTCGCCTATGCCGAGGGCCTCACGCTCCCCAGCCACAACGATTGGCGGCTGCCCAGCGCCAAGGAGCTTCAGAGCATCGTGGACTACACCCGCTCGCCTGACACGACGGAGTCAGCAGCCATCGACCCGCTCTTCAAGGCCACCCAGATCAAGAATGAAGGCGGGCAGCCGGATTAGCCCTGCTATTGGACCACCGCGACCCGTTGCGGCGTCTACGGCGTCTCTCGCGCCGTCTACACCGCCTTTGGGCGGGCGCTGGGCTGGATGCGCGACCCGCGCGGCGGGGAGCAGGAGCTGATGGGCGTCCACGGCGGCGGCGCCCTGCTCCGCGGCATAGACAAGGCCATCTCGCGCGAGACCGGCCTCCGCGTCGTCATCGGTGACGACCCCCTCACCTGCGTCGCCCGCGGCACCGGCGTCGTCCTCGACGACCTCTCCCGCATGAGCGGCGTCCTCGAAAGCTCCGATACCGAGTACTGAGTCGACGGCGCGGCGCTTCAAATTGTTTCCTCCAAAAAGAGCTTGACAAGCTCGCACACAACGTGCTACATTCTGGTCTGATTGTACGTGTAGGATGGGCCTGCACGGGTGAGTCAGACGCAGCCGTCCAGTCGGGCCTTGGCGTTGAGTGTAAAGCGCCAGGCCGCCCGGCAGGGAAAGGAATCCAAGATGAGGATGACCCCGGCAGTCGTCGTGTCTCTTCTGGCTTCTGTGGCTGTGGCGGCTCCCCTTCTGCCGGGGACGTCACTGGAGAATCCGGCTCTCGGCACGGCGACGCCGGACTTCACCAATGCACTGCCGGCCAACTATGCGAACTACGTTCTGGTGACTACCCTGGTGTCGCCGTACGTGGGTGCCTTCGCCGGCTCGGTGACAACGAACGTCTGGCGCGACCCGATCGGCTCCGGCGGCGACGACACTCTCACCTTCGAGTACATCTTCACCAACACCACGGTCGGCTCGCCCCAGGACATCGTGCGCGCCACGATCGGCGACCCCACGTTCCCCTGGCTCGGCTACGCGATAGACGCGGGCGCCGACGGCTCGGGCACATCCACGCCGGCCTTCGGTTCCATCACGTGGAGCGATGGCGACCCGAACTTCATCCTGCGCGACCCCACGTTCAGCGGCGAGGGCCTCACGATTCAGTGGATGGACGGGGTGTTCAACGGGACCGTGATTCGCAATCCTTCGAACGTCTCGGCCCGTGTGTGGTTCGACACCAATGCGACCGCCTACCAGCCGACCAACGTTGGCATCCAGGACACGGGCCTGGTGGCCTCGGCGAGCGGCTATGCGCCGAAGGCGGCGAGCAACGAGGTCATTCCTGAGCCTGGCACGCTGGCCCTCCTGGGCCTTGGCCTGGCGGCCATCGCCCGACGCCGCCGCAAGAGTTGAGCCTGTGTTCTCGCCCTGGGTTCCTCAGCCGCCGCGTGCAGCACGCCTGTCCGCGGCGGCTTTCTTTTCCTCAACCCTCTTCAGCCCAAAGAACCGAATGTGGCACAGTCGCCCTCGGCTGTGCTGACAACCTATTGTGGGCGGGGCGTCCCCGTGCCGCGTATCGCGGCGTGTAGCCATCCCGCCCACATGAGAGGGGCCTCGCGTTGCCGCGAGGCCCCCGGGTGCGTGAGACGTTCCCTGACGTGCCTCACTCTGGCACCACCTCTTTGAAGCAGGCGGTGTTTTTCAGTCCCTCCTCCAGAAGCACTCCCTTCTTCGTGGCCACGGGCAGCTCGAGCACATCGCTGCACGTCCACTCGGGTGGGCACTGGGCCGCATCGCCCGCCGGCAGGGCGACCAGATTGGCCCAGATGTGCAGCACGGTGACGCTGTCGCCGGCCGGCAGGGTGACGTTCCACTGCACGCAGTGGGTCCCCGCCGAATACGTGCCGCCGCCGTCTGCCACCAGGAACATGAGGGCGGTGTCCAGGCAGTCCTTGACCACGATGTCCGTGGGGCTGGGCAGGCCGGTAGCCGTGATGGTGATCGTGTAGAGGACAGTGTTTCCGCAGGTCAGCGGCCCAGGGTAGCCGCCGTTCTCGCCTGCGTTATTGGCCAGGTCGAGCAGGCTATGGATGAACGCCAGGTCGGCGCCCACCGTGTTCAATGAGTCCTCCGCCAGCTTGCAGAGGGCCTCGTGCGCGGCCACGTCGGCGAGGGCGAACGTACCAGACAGCAGGTTCAGCTCGGTGGCGAGCAACTGCCGCCGGGTCTTCGACGCCATGTTTGAGCCGCTGTAGTTCAGAATGTTGTAGGCGTTCTGGAGCCTCTGCGCGTCCGTGGCGCCGAGGACAAAGGGGTTGGGCAGGTAGAAGCCCTCTACCGCCGCGAGCCACGATACCAGGTCCCCGTACGAAACCTGGATGCCCTTGGTCTTGCCCGCCATGTGCTTCTGGATATTGTTCTTCCAGAAGCCGATGGTGCGCGAGTTGCCGAGCAACTCGCCGCCTGACTTGTCAATGGTGATGCTGACGTCGGTAGGGCCTTCATCACCGAGATAATGGCTCGGGTCGCTATCGCTCACGGGGTCGCCCACGGGCGGGTAGCCCAGCGCAGTGCCCACGTTGGCATACTGGCCGGCCACGGCCACGCCGTTGGCCGAGAGAGTCTGCGAGGCGCCCGGCGCCAGCGATGCGATCACGCCGATCACGCCCAGCACATCATCGGTCACGGTGATGTTCGTCAGGGTCACGTCGCCCGTGTTCGTGACGATGTACTCCCACAACACGGGGTCGCCCACAGGAATGAGCGGCCCGGGCGCCGCATCGGCGTCCTCGCCATTGGTGTGCTTCTCGATCTCCAGCGACGGGTGGATGGGACCGGGCGCAAACGCCTGGGCCGTGGAGACGGCCCCACTGTCGAGCAAGCCGACGGAGACAACCTGGAAGGTCTCCCAGTTGGTTTCGATGAAGATGGACGACGAGGAATCGCCCGCTCGCAGGGCCGTCCCCTTGCTGAGCGCGCGCCACTGGATCGTCAGGCCATCGCCAAACCCAACGGGATTGCGCTGGATGAAGTTCGGGTCGCCATCGGTCCAGAAGGGCGCCACTGTGCCCGGGGTCGAGGAACCCGAGCCGTCAGCGCCGGCGTCGGTAATCGTCACCCCCAGCCAAGGCGCCCCAGCTATCGTGGCCCGGATGAGATCCGAGGCGCCGGTGCTGGTGAAATGATACCGGAAGCCCAGGAAGCCAGTCGCCGGGTTTCTATAGACCGTGCTCGTCAGCACACCGGCGATGTCGGGCGTGAGCGGCACGTAGGCCGACGCCATCGGGCCGCCCACGATGTTGCCCGCCACGAAGTACGAGGGCAGCGTCGTCGAGTAGTTCGGTGGACCCAGCACAGGGACAGTGCCCGGCTTGAACAGCGAGGTGCCGGGCGGCAGGGGGTTAGCAGCAAAGGCAGGGACGCTCGGCGTGACGGCGAGTCCGAGCGTCAGGAGGAGAAGGCCTGCACAGCCCAGAACAACTCGTGTCGTTGCCCCCCTAGAGGCGTGAGGACGGGAGGCACACGTCAAAGGCGTGTGGTCGGAACGCAGAAGAGGCAGACTCGTCAGGGAAACGTTCATGGGTGGATCTCCTTCGCACCGGCCCGATGCGGGCCCTTCTGGGCGTCTCGGGGCGTTCGGAGATCCAGTCTGGCACAACCGGACAGGCTACCGCGCCGCACTGCGAGAGTTGCCTTGCGGCGTTGAGATTCACCAACTGGTGGCGGAATCGCTCAGCGGAGAGCCGCGCCTCACCCCTGCGGGCGAGCTGGCACAGAGAGTGGAGGACAGCCGAAAGCGTGTCAAACCAGTTGTTCATCCGAAAGCCCCGCCAAGACGCCCATTCTCAATCAATGCTTCTATACCTAGTCTCAGTCCGCCTGCGCGCGATGTCAAGGGGAATCTCGCGATCTTTTTGACAGACGGGGCGCCAGTGGCTAGAATCCTTAGCGCCGCGGGCGCCTCCTGCGCGGCGGCCCGCTCCCGAGGCCCTGTTGAACGGCATTCCGGGTGAGATCTTCCACTCACAAGCGCCTCTTAGCCGTTGCCCTCCTAGCCGGGTGCGCGGTAAGCGTCGCCACGCCCAGGGCATGGCACGACACTGTGCGCGGCAGGGCACAGGCAGTGGCGGTCCCGCCGTTGCGCATTCTCAGTGGCGCGACCGCCTCGGCGCAGGCCCTCTTCAGCCGCCTCGCCAGCCTCTGGCGCGCGACCGAGGAGGTCGAGCGGCTCCGCGAGGAGAATCGGGCGCTCCGCGAGGCGATGGCCTTTGCTGCGGCCGAGGCCCACGATGCCACCGTGCGCTTGCACAACCTGCGCGGCTTCGAGGAGTTCCGCCAGGGCCTCCCCGCGCATCCGCTCCAGATCGTGCCCGCCACTGTGGTCGCTGCCGACCCCTCGCCCTGGCGCCATAGCTTGATTGTCGATAAGGGTTCGGCCCATGGCCTGCGCCCCGGGACCCCCGCGGTCTGGGGCTCCTCGATCATCGGCAGGGTCGCCGCCGTCCAGCCCCGCGCGGCCACCATCCGTCTCCTCACCGACAGCTTGGCGGGCCTCAAGGTGCGCGTAGCGCGCACCGGCGACGTTGGGGTGCTGCGCGGCACGAGCGATCGGGATGGCCTTCTGCAACTGAAGTGGCTGTACCTTCACCCGGTAGCCACGGGCGACCTGGTCGTCACCTCGGGCATGGATCCCACGGTGCCTGCCGGACTCGTTGCAGGCCGAGTCGTTCAAGCGCCGGCAGCGAAGGACCACCTGTTCTACGACGTGAAGGTGCGCCCCCTGATTGACCTCAACCGCCTCAGCGAGGTGCTGCTGGTCCTCTACCGCTTGCCCGACGCCGAGCGCTTGCTTGAGGAACAGGCTCGATGATCCGCACGCTGCACCACGTCAAGCTCAGGTCCAACGAGAGCCTTCGGGTGGCCGCTCTCACGGCGCCCGCCGGGCGTTATGCGAAGGCGATCCGGGCCTTCCTCGCCCACAAGGGCCAGCCGTGGCTGCTCCACGTGGACCTGGCAAACCAGGGCCTGACCGACCGGCTCCGGACGACCTACTACGTCGGGTTCCTGGGGCGCGACCTCGTGGGCAACGTGATGATCGTGGACGACGGCCGCGTGGGCATCCTGGGCCACGTGTTCACATCCCCGGCCCATCGCCGCAAGGGGATTTGCCACCAACTCCTGGCCGCCGCGCTCGATCGCTTCCGCGCAAGCGGTGGTCGCGTGCTCTCGCTGGGGACCGGCTTCGATTCGCCCGCCTACTGGATCTACCACAGCTTCGGCTTCCGCAGCGTGGCGCCAGGCAGCGGCTACATGCTCCTCGAACTATCGCCAGGAACCGTCGAGGCCCAGTTCGCTCCCGGCCGGCTGCGCGTGGCGAACGCCCTGTGGCATCACTGGCCTGGCCTGTCGCTGCTCTTCCTCCAGCCGCGTGGCGACCGGCTGCGCGCCTACTCATGCGGCGTCCTGGGTCAGCAGGACTTCGAGGGCCGGTTCCTGGACCTCCAGAGCCATCGCGCCGCAAGGCACACGCAGGCCAGAGTTCTTCTGGCCCGTGGCCGCGTCGTGGGAGCGGCCATCCTCCAGCGCGACCGCCTGTGGCCAGGCCAGATCTACGACCTGGACATCTTTGTCCACCCTGGCTTTCCTTCTGGGGGCGGCATCTTGCTGCGTTCCCTGAAGCTTCCCCGCCGTGCCAAGATTCAGGCGTACCTGGACCACCCCTCGGCCTCCCGGGTCGCGGTCCTCCGCGCGGCTGGGTTCTCCCTTGAGGCGACCCTTCGACGCCAGATTGCGGTCGGCGCGCGTCCCGTGGATGTGCGCGTCTTTTCGCTCATCACATGATGTAGGGGTGCGTGTGTGTTAACGCACACACCAAACCAAACACGGAATTCCGGTTCAGATCAGGCCGATTCGTAGCAATCCGTGTAAACCCTTATGAAATCATCACATGCGTCTAGCGGTAGAATAGTGGCCGATTGGTACAATCTTTGCTGCTTCAGAAAGGTGCAGACTTGAAAATCAAGATTGCCAAACTCCTCGGTGCGACACTGCAACCCGTGCCCTCTACACACCGAGGCTGAGGGCAGCTTACGACCGCGACAGGTGCCCCCTCCCCACCTAATGGTCTGAGCTGCCCTCTTCTTTTTCTGGAGGTTTCGGCCAATACTGTTCGGCTCGGCTGTTGCCACAGGAGAGGCCGAGACATACCCGGTGTCGGCGCGAGGTGGGGAGCCGACCATCTCGCAGGTGCGCTTGGTCGGCTTGTGGCCGCTCTACAGGCGGACCAGCACCATGGCGATGAGTGCACAGCAGACCATGAGCGTGAGGCCGCTGGGGTTTGTGAATTGTTGTTGCATCCGGCCCGCCTCGAGCATATAATAGGATCAGATGAGACAGCAAGAAGCCTGGCCCCGTCGAGGGGCCAGGATGTCTGAACCCGGAGGGCAGTTCCGCGACCCGAGCAGGTGCCCCCTCCCCACCTATAGGGTCCAAGCTGCCCTCCCTAAATTTAACCGCCGTGAGCGGGCGACCTCGCTCCCCCTCCGGCCCACGGCCGGACCCGCCCCCATCTGCGACAGGCGGCGCGGCATCACGGCAAGGCCGATATGTGAAGTGGACTTCCGAGTCGGGCGGGCTGCCGCTTCGGGCGCTCACGACCGCGCCCTGTCCAGCGCCTCGTTGGCGAGGCGATCAGCCGCTCTGTTCTGCTCGCGGGGGACGTGGCGGACCTCCCACGACTCGAGCTGGCCAAGCAAGCCGAGCGCCTCCTCGTGGCAGGGGCGCAGGTGCGGCGCTTTGACCTTGTAGGTTCCGCGCAGCTGGCAGGCGAGGAGTTCGCTGTCGAGAAGCAGGGTGAGATGCCGGGCGCCCAGGCCAAGGGCCTCCTCGACCGCGCGGATGACGGCCCGGTATTCGGCCACGTTGTTTGTGGTGTGGCCTATCGTCTCGCCGATGCGCCGGACGAGCGCGCCGCTTTCATCGAAGATCACGACTCCGATAGCCGCCGGCCCCGGGTTGCCGCGCGAGGCGCCATCGCACCGCGCCACCAGCGCTTTCCCGGACGCGCCGGGCGCGTCGCCAAACAGTTCGCCTGTGCGAGCCGGCGGCTCGGGCGCAAGGTCATTCAGCGCATGGCGCACCCAGAATGCCTCAAGCTCCTGCCCCGAGACCTCGGGATGCTCGGCCAGCAGGCGGTCGAGGTCCAGGTACTGGCGAACGAGGTGGGCGATCTGCCGGTCACTCAGCTTGGCCAACCGCGGCTCCTTCAACCACGCAGGTAGATCGGGTTCGTGAACACCCAGGGATGCCCGTCGAGGAACGCCTCGGCGCGGTACACGCCCGGCTCGCCGTGGGCTGTCTCCAGCTCGCGGCCGCGGGCGCACGCCACCATTTGGCCATCGCGCAGGAGCCGCAGGTCCGCCGTCATGGGCGATGCGACTCGGAAGCTCACTTCACACTCCGCCTTGGCTTCCTCGCCCATGGCGAGGGCCCCGAGGTGACGCTGACCCTCGAAGCAGAATCCGGTGGCATCGGCCAGCAGGTCGTAGCTTACGTAGCATCGCCCTTCGGCGAGCAGGCGGTGGAGATGCGCCGAGTCGGCTTCCCCTCGCATGGTGAACGGCTCGGGCGAGAGCACATGGGTGCGCACGGTGCCGAACATGCGGCGGTGGGGGAAGAACTCCATGAAGTCCAGCCCCAGGCGCCGGAACGGCACCCGCTTGGCGTGATTGTCGAGCGAGCCGATGCCCACCACGCGGCGGCGGCGTCCCACGGCGTCCCAATGCGCCAGCACGCTTGGCTCCGGGCCGCGGATCCAGCGGTCGGGGCTCCGGTAGTGAGAGAGCAGGTTCCAGACGTGCAGATCGCGGATCCAGTCGTGCAGGTAGGGCCAGATTTCGACGCCGTGGTAGCCGTCGAGGTGCCAGTCGGTCCAGCCGGGCACACAGGCATCGAAGAGGGGTTTGTGGACGGGCACGGGGTGGACGACGAAGGCGAGGCCGCCCTTGCGGCCCACCGCCTCGAATGCAGCCTCGATGGTCGGCGCGTCTCTCACGTCCTCGAGGTCGCTCAGGCCGAGGGCGATGGCGTGGTGTGCGCCGGCCTCCAGTTCCACGCCCACGTCGAGCAGCAGGCTGTCGTGCCAGCCGGCCAGGCCCGCGTCGCGCGCGGCCAGGGTGTCGTGGTCGGTGAGCACGATGTAGTCGAGCCCCGCCTCGCGCGCGGCGTCCAGAATCTCGGGCACGGCCGTGTGGCCGTCCGAGTAGGTCGAGTGGATGTGGAGGCAGCCCTTGTAGTCATGCATGGGGACCGGCGTCCCCCGCGGCGCGGGCCTCCTGCATCGCCTCGGCCACGCGGCGCTTGCCGGCGAGGTAGAAGAAGAGCCCCGTCTGGTTGGTGATGAGGATGATCACGTGGCTGAGGGCGGCCACCTCGGCTCCCAGGTTCGCCTCGGCGGGGTGGAGCACCGTGGCGAACAGCAGGGCGAGCGCCCATTCGAACACCCCCACGCCGGCCGGGGCCACGGGCAGGCCGTTGAGCACCAGCCCCAGCGGGATGAGGAAGAAGTAGTTCGGCGCCCGTGTAAGGTCCATCGCCAGGGGCTCGCCCAGCGACCGACCGATCAGGCAGAACGCTATCGCGGCCCCGCCATGCGCCGCCACCGAGTAGAGCAGGAAGCGCAGGAGCAGCAGCTTGCGCCCCCGGTACAGGTAGACCGCCTCATACACCCGCCCCAACACCTCGCGCGCCCGCGGAGGCAGATGGCCGAGCACCCAGTGGACCAACCGCCGGCAGTGCGGCGACAGGAGCACGAGCAGCCCCACCGTGCCGATGCCAAAGGCCGCGAGCACGCCGACCGCGAGGAACTGGGTCTGCGTGAGGCCGACGGCGCTCGGGGGCGAGGGGTGGCGCCACAGGTCCTTGAGGTGGAAGAGCATGGCCACGGCGGCGAAGCCCACCATGCAGTAGAGCCCCACCACTCGGTCCAGGAACACCGTGGTCACCGCCTCGGCCTTCCTGTGGGTGCCACGGGCGATGTAGTAGGCCTTCACAAGGTCGCCGCCCGTGCCGCCGGGCAGGAAGCAACTGAAGAAGCAGCCGATGTAGGTCATGGCCACGCATTCGCGCCGCCGCGCCTGGATGCCCTGTGACACGACGAGCATGCGCCAGCGGTTGGCCGTGAGCAGGATGCAGGCGTTGTAGATGAGAAAGGCCCCGGCCAGCCCCAGCGGGCGCTGGCGCACAGCGGTCCAGATTTTCTCCGGTTCCAGTTTGCCCGAGCGCACGAGCCATGCGATCAGCCCCACGGCGATGCCGATCTTGAGGGTCAGCAGGGCGGTCTTCTTCACCCGGGCGTGGAGCGCCATCTGGGTTCTCCGTCAGCCACGAAGCATTTCGACGAATGCCTCGAGCCGCGTCCGCGACGCGGCGTCGAGCGGCCCCGGGCGGTCGCATTCCAGCGTCAGAACCGCCAGCCCCAGCCGTTCGCGGAGCAGGCGGTCCTGAATCTGGCGGAAGCAGAAGCTCTGCACGTAATGCACCACCCCCTGCACCTGGCGGCGGCGGCACTCGCTCACGATATCCTCGATGCGGAAGAACACATCATAGGGATAGGTGTAGGCCGCATACTGCTCGACCAGGGAGGCTGTTCGGCCTGGCATGGCGAACTGCCGGGCCACCTCGTGGAACACTACGGCCGCGCCCACCTCGGCCAGACGCTCGTGCAGGTCTGCGCAGATGGGCGGCACGCCCACCAGCCCGAGCCGCACGGTTCGGGCTGCGGGCCTCCGCCCGTCTCCCGCTTGCCGTGCGGGCTTCAGCCCGTATCCTGGCGGCCGCTCCTTCACCGCGGCCAGGAATGCCTCGGCCCGCGCTCCGAACGCCTCGGGTTCCCCCTCGAAATCCGAGCAATTCACCTGCCAGGTGAAGGCCTCGGCCGGCGTCACCTGCCCCGTCTCCCAGGCCAGACGGTCAATCTCATGCACCGTGGCCCGCACCGCGTCGAGGCGGGCCTTCTGCGCTTCCGCCGCCTCCAGCGTGGTGCCGAACCGATCGGCCAGCCGCGTCAGTTGCGCCGCCAGCAGCGGCCGCTCGCGCTTGTAGGGGAACGCGAAGTCAATCGCCCGCACGCCCTCCGACTCCAGAATCTCCATCAGCGCGTGCGTATTCGAGCAGTCGCCCTGCACCACGGCCACCACGGTGCCCACCTCGCGGCGGTGGGCCGCCGCGTAGATGCCCTTCACCCAGGCGCACATCGTGCGTGGGAACCCCGCCTGCTCCGCGGCCTCCACCATGCCCGCCGCGTCGGCCGACCCGATGAACACGTTGTTGAGGTCCAGGGGGGTGTAGCCCGCGGCGAACAGGACTTCGACCGGGATTGTCGTTGTGATACCGACCAGGCGTTGATGCACCCGCGGCGCTCCTGAGGCCCGCGACATTTTCCCCGATTCGCCACTTGGTGTCAAGGACGGGACGGCTTCGTGCCTTCCCCCGGGCTGCGTTTGGCGCTATAATGGGAGGCGGGTCACACCCCGAAGGAGGCACCCCCGATGTCTGCACACGTGGAAGGCAAGGTGGCGAAGATCCTCGATGACCAGACGCTGATCCTGAACGTCGGCACCGCGGCCGGCGTCGCCCCGGGCATGATCTTCAGCGTCTTCGCGCCCGTGGAGGACGTGAAGGACCCCGACACGGGGAAGTCGCTGGGCGCCTGGGAGGCCATCAAAGGCTACGTGCAGGCGGCCCACGCGCAGGAGCATCTCACCGTGTGCCGCGTTTACGTGCCCCAGGCGCGCGGCGAGATTCGCCCCGAGGACCGTGGCACCCACGTGCTGAGTGCGGAGATGGTCGAGGTGTCCATGCTCCGCGGCGGCTCGCAGCCGAAGGCGCGGCTGAACGTGGACCGCACCCAGCTCTCGGGCCTGCCCGAGGTCGGGCCGATCAAGGTCGGCGACCGCGCACGCTCGGTGGACGAGGCGGAAGTGAGGGTGTGAGATGTGATGTGGCTGTCCGTGTCCATCCGTGTCTGTCCGCGTCCGCTGACGACGCCGTACGCGGCACGCACGGAGAGGCATGGACATACACGGACACGGGAGAGAACGCTCTAGGAGTATGCCAATGCACCGGCAGGTGATTTTCACTCCCAACGCCCCCTCGCCGGTTGGCCCGTACTCGCAGGCGATGCGGGTGGGGAACCTGGTCTTCGTGGCGGGGCAGATCCCGATTGACCCCAAGACCGGCGCAATCCCCGAGGGCATCACGGGCCAGACCCGGCTGGTGCTGCACAACATCGCGGCCGTGCTCGAGGCGGCCGGCGCCTCGCTCGCCTGCGTGGTGAAGACGACCGTCTACCTGAAGGACATGGGCGAATTCGCCGCAATGAACCAGGTCTACGCCGAGTTCTTCGCCGACAAGCCGCCCGCCCGCGCCACCGTCGAGGTGGCCCGTCTGCCCAAGGATGTGCGGGTGGAGATTGAGGCCATCGCCGTGCTGGCGTCCTCGTGACTTGACTGCCTGTCGGTGTGCCGGTAGACGCAACCTGGTTGCAGAGCAGGACTCGGCGGAGACGGACGCATGAAACACGCAGGCCTGGTGGCAGAGGACGACGACGAGGCGGACATCCAACTCATCGAGAGCCGGCGGGATGAACCCGGCTTGACCCACGACGAGGTGAAGGCAAGGTTGCGGGCAGATGGCCTCCTTGCAGATTAGGTGGCGCAGGCCGCCTCAGTTCAGTGCTTTCTGCCTTCCTCTGTGAAGCTCACGAGCATAGCGCATGGCCGACACGGGGTCCGGCCGCCATCATTGGGCCACCTCAACTGTCTTCGGTCCCTCGCCGCTCAGGAGTTCCTTGCCGCCCCGCTTGACGCTGCCCGGGGCGAGCAGGGTGACCGTGAGCTTGCCACCGACCGGCCGGGTGACCACGAAGGCCGTGCCCTGAAGCACCAGCCCCTCGACCACGACCTCTTTGGGCTGGTTCACGAGCACCACGGTGTCGGTGCGGTCGGGCCAGACGAGGAGGATGGCGTCGCCGGCGTCCACCGCCCTGTTATCGAGGACGGCGTTGATGATCGGCGGCGCTTCGGTGTTCCTGCGGGGGATCATCGCAGCGAAGTAGCCGCCCTTCCCCGGCGCCTGGGGAATCTGGCAGAGGAGTTGGGTCTCCTCGAACTTCTTGCCGAACGTCTTCTCGTAGTGCTGGGCGAAGCCGAAGCCGCACGGGTGGCTCACGCGATGGGTGCGGTGGGCGAACGCCTTCGGCTCGGCGATGAAGCAGGTCACATCCACCCCATGCTGCCCGACGTAGTTGACGTGCTGCCCGGTCACCTTCAGGCTGTCGGCGAGGCACCAGAGGTTGAGGGCGGGCGCCAGCTCCGTGTTTCCGGCCAGGTCGTCGCGGAAGACGACGTAGTTGTGGCCCATCGGGTCGGGGTCCTTCACCATCACGTAGCGGCGGGTCCAGGTGAAGGGCTGTTTGGCCCACACGTCTTCGGACTCGCCGCGGGTGACGAGCTGGTTGTGGGTCTCGGGCAGGGCATAGGGCACGCGGTTGAGGTAGCGGATGGGGCGGACCATTTCGGCGTAGTCGGCGGCGGGGAGTGTGACGAAGCGCGTGACCTTGCCCATCGCCTCGTCGAGGTCTTTCGCCTGCGGGTCCCAGCCGGGCTCCAGGCAGGTGAAGGGCTCGACCTTGTGGTCCTGCCACACTTTGCCCGTGTAGTAGCAGCCTTTCTGGTCGCGGCCTGGGCAGGGGCGCACGGTTTCGTCGTGGTTGAAGCTCAGGCCGCCGGGGTGGAGCCAGGCCTCTCCGATGCTGGGGGTGTACATGGCCGCGAAGTCCACCATCAGCGGCGCGCCCTTGGCGTAGTAGATGAAGGCGCCGCGGTCGGCGTGGCCGTGTCCGACCGAGAAGCTGCCCGCCAGGCCGAGGAAGAAGGTCTCGTCGTGGCGCGGGAAGCCGTTGCGCAGGACGAAGCCCATGCCCTCGTAGTGCTCGGAGCCCAGGTTGGGCTGAGCGGCCTCTTTGCCGGGGTCAATGAGGATGCCGGGGGGCGTGGGGTGGCCGCCGAAGGAGCGGCCGGTTTCGCCCGCCGCCCACATCAGGTTGCCGGCGAGTGCAGGGTCGCTCTTCTCGAAGAGCGCGGCCAGGATGGGGAACGTCTCGTCGGGGGCGTAGTAGCCGTCGCCAATCGGCGGGCAGGAGCGGAAGCCGCCGCGGGGGTCCCAGGGCAGCAGTGTGCCCATGCGCACGCGGGCGGCCTTGGCGAAGCGGGCCAGGGCGGCCGACATGTCGATCTGGTCGCCGCAGCGGGACATGGCGAGCAGCGGCACGATGCCGAGTTCGAAGACCATGCCGCTGTAGTGCGGGCACTCGAGCGTAGCACCGTGGGGGTTCACCTGGCTCTCCACGTAGGCGGTCATCCAGTCGGTGAGGTAGCTGCGCCATTTCTTGCCCTCGGGGTGGCCGGGCAGGAGGGCGGCGTGCAGGGCGCCGCGGGCGCGGAGCTGCGACTGCATGTTGGCCGAGCCCCAGGCGAAGCCGGCCTCGCGCGGCGGCACGTAGTCGGGCGAGAGGCCGTTGTACGCCATCGCGGCGAGGTAACGGAGCATCTTCGCCCGCTGCTCGGGCGCGAGATGTGGCACGGCCAGCGCCACGTCGGCTGCGTGGGCCAGCACGCCGCCGTTGATGGCGTACATCATGTGGCCGTAGTCGGTCGTGGCGAAGGTGCGAACGAAGTTTTCCAGGCCGGCGAGGGTCTCCGCGATGAGCTGGTCGCCGATCTTCGGGTCGTCCTTGCACAGGTAGCTCACCCAGCGGATGTGCTGCTGGTTGGCCAGGTGCTTCTGGGTGCGCAGGCGCATCCGCTCGATGTCGCCTGCTTCCACGAACAGGCGGGGGTACCGCGATGGCTCGTCGTAGTCGAGCACCCAGTCTTTCAGGCGGTCGAGTTCGAGCCGCCCGAGGCGCACGTGGCGGAGCATGGCTTCGGAGGCAACCTTCCTGTTCCCCTTCTCATCCTGGGTCTCGACACGGGGGACTACGCCGATGCCGTAGACCCGCTTGCCGAGGCAGGTGGGCGCGCGCAGGAAGAGGTCGGGCTTGGCCCGCCGCTCGATCCACAGGTTGTTCGTTTGCACGTACTGCTTGAGGGTCTTGATCGGGTGCGGCTCGATGTCGGGGTGGAGCCATTGGCTGGGCCGCAGGGCGATGATGGCCAGGGCGTCGTTGGGGGCCTTCGAGTTGTAGGCGGCGAAGGTGAGCGACTCGTCCTCGCCCCACTGGAGCCAGGCGTTGAGGCTGATGACCCGGCCGTCCTTGTCGCACTTCAGGCCGCCGTCGCCCGGCTTGGCCGCCTCGTGGTACAGGCGGCCGTGCCACTCGCAACTGTCGGGCTCCAGGCCGTCGTAGAGCGAGAAGCAGTAGGCGTTGGGCGACGGCACGCGCCCGTGCGTCTGGCACCACCAGTCCCACATCAGCGCCGCTTTCGCGGATTCGAATGTGGGCAGCACGTACGCGAAGGTGTCGCCGGGCCGCACGCCGCCCAGCTCGGGCATCTCGTAGCGCTTGCCCTTCGACAGGTCGAACTCCTCGCTGAGAATGGCCACGTCCTGCCCGGCGGAGAGCTCGACGGTGGCCTTGTAGGCCGTCTTGTCGGCGAAATCGTAGCTCAGGGCGACCTTGGCGAAGACGGGGCCTTTCTCGACAATGGTCGCCTTGTAGCCCAGGCACGGCCTGTCGGTCTGCCACCAGCCGCGGCCGATCCACCGGCCGTCGCCCAGTCGCACGGCCAGGATGGGGGCGGGCGGCTCCTGGGCGCCGTTGCCCGGGACGCGGATGCCGAACCTGCTGGTGGCCAGCTCGATGACGCCGTCGCGCTCGACGACGCGGAGGTCAGAGGCCGGCGGCTTCTGGCCGCCGAGGTCGGTCTTGAGTGTCCACTGCCCCACCTCGTTGGGTTTGAGTGTGGCCAGGAACGACAGGGTGATCTGGCGGCCTGCGGCGTCGCCCGCCGGCGACACCTGCGCGGGGAGGAGCGCGCCGTGGGCGTCCTGCACCGCAGCCGCGTTGGGCGGCGTCTCGCCTTCGCGGAGGGCGATGGGGTAGCTCACACGGTCCGGCCCCCAGGCCAGGCCGAACGGCTCGCGGATCGTGAAGGTCCGCTCCTCCCCCGCCTGAGCCGCGAGACATGCGAACACGCACGCCATGGGCACCCACACGCGGGCACTGCACATTGCGGGCTCCTTTCCAGTGGTGCGTCCAGATCACCAGATGGCCGCGGCAAAGTCAAGCGCAGGATCGAACGTCATCCTTGCATCTTCCCGCCGTCGCGCGTATGATTCCACGATGTGATGCCGTCGCCCTGGAACTGCGTGAAGGGAGTTGAGAGCGTGTCATCCCCCAGGCTTGCGGGTGGCCTTGCATCCGCGTGCATCGCCCTCGCCAGTGTCGCCGCCTTCGCGGCCGAGACCGTGTGGCTCGATGAGTTGGACGTGAGCCTCTCGGAATGCGGCTGGGAGCACACGCGGAGCAGGAAGTCGGTCGGCGGCAACCCGCTGCGGGCCGGCGGCAAGGCCTTCGAGCGCGGCATCGGCACCCACCCGCCGGGCTCGTTCGTCATCAGCCTCGACGGCGGCTCGAAGCGCTTCTCCGCCCTGGCAGCGATTGACGACGAGGTGGGCCGCTCGGGCAGCGTGGAGTTCATCGTCGAGGCCGACGGCCAGCCGCGCTGGCACAGCGGCGTGCTGCGCGGCGGCGAGCCGCCCAAGGCCATTGACCTCGATGTCACCGGCGTCAAGCTCCTCAAGCTCATCGTCACCGTGGCGGGAGACGGCTACGGCAACGACCACGCCGACTGGCTCGACGCCCGGTTCGAGGTCACCGGCGCCCGCCCCAAGGCCCACACGCCGCCCGTGCTCACCGAGTTCGAGCTGCTCGGGCGCGAGCTGGCCAACGGTCTCGGTTGGTCGAAGTCGCTGGCCGAACAGACCTTTCGCCCCGCCGCGCTCTTCTTTCCTGAGGACAAGGACCCGCTGGACGTGGTGCTGCGGCGCACCGGCGCCCTGCTCGCGCGGCTGAAGACGATGAGGGGCGTGCGCGACCTCGCCCCCGAGGAGGCGGCCCTGGGCGCGATGAAGGCCAAGGCCGGCCAGGTGGACCCCAGAGACATCGAGGCCCGCCGGCGGCTCTTCGACGAGGCGGTGAAGCTCCGCCGCAGGATCGCCTTCGCCAATCCCCTGCTCGACTTCGACCGCATCCTCTTCGCCAAGAAGCACTACTACCCGGGCGGCGAAGGCAGCGGCAACCACATGTGCGACCAGTACTTCGGCTTCATGGCCATCCACGAGGGCGGCCTCTTCGTCCTCGAGAAGCCCTTCAGCGACCAGCCCGTCGCCCGCGACCTGCTGGCGAGCGCCGTCTGCGAGAACGGCCGCTTCGCGGGCCACAAGCTCGAGGGCGGCGGCTTCCTCTACCCGGACCTCTCCTACGACGGCCAGACCATTCTCTTCCCGTGGACCGAGGGCGAGAACACGAAGTACAAGTGGACGCCGAGGAGCACCTACCACATCTTCAAGGTGAACGCCGACGGCACGGGCCTGCGGCAGCTCACCGACGGCGCGTGGAACGACCTCCACCCCTGCTGGCTGCCCAACGGCCGCATCTGCTTCATCTCCGAGCGGCGCGGCGGCTACGGCCGCTGCCACGGGCGGCCCGTGCCCACCTACACGCTCCACACGATGAACCCCGACGGCTCCGACATCACCTGCATCAGCTACCACGAGACCAACGAGTGGCACCCCAGCGTGAACCACGACGGGATGATCGTCTACACCCGCTGGGACTATGTGGACCGCGGCTTCAACAACGCGCACCACCCGTGGATCACGACGCCCGACGGGCGCGACGCGCGCGCGATCCAGGGCAACTGGGCCAAGAGCCAGGGCGACCGCCCGCTCCAGGAGATGAACGTGCGGGCTATTCCCGGCTCGCGACGCTACGTGGCCACCGCCTCGGCCCACCACGGCCAGGCCTACGGCTCGCTCGTGCTCGTGGACCCCAACGCGCCCGATGACGACAAGATGCAGCCCGTGAAGCGGCTGACGCCTGAGGTGCGCTTCCCCGAGGCCGAAGGCGGCGGAGAGGTGGCCTACGCCACCGCCTGGCCCCTCAGCGAGGAGTTTCACCTGTGCGTCTACGACCCCCAGGGCACCAACGCCCGCGGCGCCAGGCTCCAGAACCGCTACGGCATCTATCTCGTGGACGCCTTCGGCAACAAGGAACTGCTCTATCGCGACCCGGCCATCTCGTGCCTGGGCCCCATCCCGCTGCGGCCGAGGCCCCGCCCGCCCGTGGTCGCGCACGGCACGCTGGTGGGGCGGCCGGGCGCTGACCCTGTGGCACAGGCGCCCTCGCCTGTGCCTGTGGGCGGGGCGTCTCTGCCCCGCGAATCAGAGCCGGGGGCGGCTGCGCCGCAAGGTGAGCTGCCCGGAAACAGCGAGCGGGGCGGGAAGCCCGACCTTCAGGCCATCCGAGCCATGGCGATGGGCACGGCCCCCGTGGGGGTGGTGAACGTCTACGACGGCCTCTACCCCTGGCCCGAGGGCACGCGGATCACCGCGCTCCGCATCGTCCAGGTCCTCCCCAAGTCCACCCCCTCGGCCGACGGGCCGCGGATCGGCTACGGCGGGCAGAAGAACGCGCGCGCCGTGCTCGGCACCGTCCCGGTCGAGAAGGACGGCAGCGCCCACTTTGAACTGCCCGTGTGCCGGCCCGTCTTCCTCCAGGCCCTCGACGAGAACGGCCTCGCCGTCCAGTCCATGCGCAGCGACCTCTACGTGCACCCCGGCGAGACCCTCACGTGCCAGGGCTGCCACGACCCGCGGGGCTCGCGCAGGTCCCTCGACCGCGTGCCACTGGCCATGACGCGGCCGCCCTCCCCCATTCAGCCCGACGTCGAGGGGTCCAATCCCTTCAGCTTCCCGCGCCTCGTGCAGCCCGTGCTCGACAGGCACTGCGTCGGCTGCCACACCAAGACGCTCACGCAAGGCGCCGAAGCCGCCGCGCCGCCCAAGACCCGCCCGAATATTGTGGATGAGTTGGAGGGCAAGCCGGCGAGGCCGGCCGCGGCGGCCCCCAAGGCGGCGAAGCCGCCCGACTTGCGCGCCGGCGACTGGAGGAAGAACCCGAACCGCTGGTACACCTCGTACCTGAACCTCGAGAAGCACGCCTTCTTCTTCGGCGGCGTGGGCTGGGAGACGCCGCGCACCATCCCGGGCAAGTTCGGCGCGCGGGCCTCGCGCCTCTACCAGATGCTCGCCAAGGGCCATCACGGCCTCACGCTGCCGCCCGAGGACCTGCGCCGCATCGCCCTGTGGCTCGACTGCAACAGCGACTTCTTCGGCGCCTACGAGAACACCGAGGCCCAGGCCGAGGGCCAACTCGTCCGGCCGACCCTGGAGTGAGGGCCGACCTGATGACCAAGCGCGAGCGGGTCGAGCGGGCGATGGCGCGGCAGGAAACCGACCGCGTGCCGCTGTACGACATTCTGCTGTGCGACCGGGCCATCGAACACTTCAGCGGCGAGAAGCTCCCGCCACTCGCGAATCATCCCGAGACCCGCGCGACCGTGGACCGGATGACGGGCAAGGCCATCGCGCGCATGCTCGACGCGACCCGCCACTCGACGTTCGGGCCGCTGGAGGACCGGGACTTCACCGATGCCGACGGCTTCGTGCTGCACGAGAGCGCCTTCGCCAAGACCTGCTGGATCGAGCGCCGCCCCTTCGACGACGTGCCCCGCGCCGCCGAGTGGCTGAAGAAGTGGACCGCCGCCCAGCTCGACGCGGCCCGAAAGGCCGAGGCCAACCCCCGCGAGCGCCGCGAGGGCCACGAACGCTGGTTCGCCGAGGTGCAGGCCCGCATCGGCGACACCGTGCACCTCTACACGCAGATGGGCGTGGGGCTGGACGACATTCGCCACCGCCTGGGTTTCGACCTCTTCGCCTATCTCGACGCCGACCAGCCGGGCCTCATCTCCGAGGCGCTCGAGGCCTGCACGCGCCACCAGATCGCCGTCACGCACGCCATCGCCAACGTCGCCCTCTCGCCCGCCGTGCTCACCTATGGCGACATCGCGTGCAAGGGGCGGCTCCTCCACTCGCCGGCCTGGCTGCGCCGCGAGTTCTTTCCGCGCCTTCGCCGCCTCAACGACGCCTGGCACGAGCACGGCTTCCAGTGCCTCTTCCACTCCGACGGCTATCTGATGGAGGTGCTCGACGACATCGTGGCCGCGGGCAGCGACGGCCTGAACCCCATCGAGACCGTGGCGGGGATGAGCCTGCGCGAGTGCCGGGAGAGGCATCCGACGCTCTTCCTCGCCGGCGGCATAGACATGAGCCAGCTCCTCTCGAACGGCTCGCCCGACGAGGTGCGCGAGGTCTGCCGCCAGGCTATCCGCGACGCCTACCCCGGCTTCCTCATGGGCTCGACCACAGAGTCCGACAACAGTTGCCGGGCCGAGAACCTCGTCGCAATGTACGAAGTGGCCCTGGAGGGCGTCGCGTGAACAGCGGACCGAGCCGACTCACCGTGGCCACCTGCCAGTTCGCCGTGAGCGCCGACATTCGGGCCAACGGCGCGGTCATCCGCCGCCAGATGCGTGCGGCGGCCCGCCGCGGAGCCCAGCTTGTCCACTTCTCCGAGGCCGCGCTCTCGGGCTACGCCGGCTCGCAGTTCGACGGCTTCGACGGCTACCCTTGGGACCTGCTCGCCAACGAGACCCGCCGCATCCGCGCCCTCGCGGCCGAACTGGGCGTGTGGACGATCCTCGGCTCCGCGCACCGCCAGCCGCGCGGCAAGCCGTTCAACTGCCTCTACCTCATCGCCCCCACGGGCCGCATCGCGAAGCGCTACGACAAGTGCTTTCTCATGCCGCGCGACCGGCGGCACTACGCCCCGGGCCATCGCCTCGTCACGCACACCATCAATGGCATCAAGTGCGGCCTGCTGATCTGCTTCGACTTCCGGTTCCCCGAGATCTGGCGCGAGTGCCTCAAGCGCGGCTGCCGCCTCGTGTTCCTGTCGTCGTACCTGGCCACGCCCAAGCGCAATCGCGCGATGGAGGGGGTGGCGCCGGCCATCCTGGCCACGCGGGCGTCCGAGAATTTTCTGTGGGTGGTGGCCAACAACACGACAGGCGAGAAGCCCTGGTGCGCGAGCCGCGTGCACCGGCCCGATGGCAGCGTCGCGCGCGAGGCGCCGGCTGGCCGCCCGGCCGTGCTCGTCCACGCCATTGACCTGGCCGACGAAGCAACGCTCTACAACCCCATCGGCCGCCTGGCCTTGCGGGTCGCGCGGGCCTCCCGTTACTCGCTCGGAACCTGACCCCGAACACCCTGGCTGGACCTGACCCGCGAAGCTCCCCGCGCGCGCACCGCGCGCAATCTGCGCGCCTGGCGAAAATTTCCTGCGTCGAGCCCGCCAGCCCCAAGTGTCTTCACCGCCATAGCATGCAACCCGCCCCGTCGCCCTAAGCTCCGGGGCTACTGGCGAACCACTGGACGCGATGCGTACCGGTGGGTGGAGGAAGGGAGCAGGAAGACGCGATGGGCCACCGGGGCCAACGTGTATGTAAGAGGATATTTGGTTGTACGGAAAGATTTTCTTGTGGCGAGCCAGAACGCTCGAAGCCTCGTGATGGCAAGTGCTTGAGAATAGCCACCTCGCCACAAGCTCCGGAGCTACTGGCGAACCACTGGACGCTATGCGTACCTGTGGGTGGAGGAGAATGGGACGGATAGGACAGATAGGACCGATAGGACCAATAGGACAGAAGAGGAGCCGAGCCTTCCAGGTCCTATCGGTCCTATCTGTCCTATCGGTCCTATGGCTTGATTGCCTATGCCCCCTCGCCTTGGGCGACGGGGCCTTGACAACCTACGCACGGGAGAGGCCCCTGGCCGGAGAGAGGGGCTTGTTCCGTGGTACGGGCGGCGCGCGATGGGCGGCGAAGAAGGCCCCTGAACCAGGCCGATGAAGCCGCCCCGCCAGCACGCGAGAAGGCTGGACGAGGGGCCGATGCCTGACCGGCAGGCAGGCGGCTCCTCGGTTCGCGCGCGGCTCGGAGGCGGCCGGCGAAAGCATGGCCAAACGAGTGGCGACAGGCCGCCGCACACGCTCTTTGACAATCTGGAATGAGTTACCCTCCCGAAGGTATTGGAACCTTCGGGAGGGGGGGCAACTTGGGGGGCACCTTTTTACCCTCCCGAAGGTATTGGAACCTTCGGGAGGGGGGCAAGGGGGGCACCTTTCTACCCTCCCGAAGGTATTGGAACCTTCGGGAGGGGGGCCCTAGTTGGAACCTTCGGGAGGGGGGCCGGGGGGCCGTAACCTCCCGCAGGTTGGGACGGGCGAGGAGCGGGCCAGCTACTTCGGCAGCAGCTTCTCGATCTTGTCGGCCTCGGGGTTCCGAGGGTCGAGGCGGCGGATGGCGGCGATGGCCTTTCGGGCGGGGTCGGCCCTGCCGGCGACGGCCCAGGCCTGCGCCCGTCCGATGAGCGTGGCGAGATGCGGGGCCTCGATGGCCGCGGCGACGGCATATTCGCGGATGGCCAGGTCGACCTGGTCGGCGGCCTCGAAGGCCCGGGCCGCCGCGAGGTGAATCTCGGGATCGTAGGGGTCCACGTAGACCGCTTCGACATAGGCGGCCGCGGCCTCGGCGTGGCGGCCCTCCCTGGCGAGGAGCTCGGCGAGCTGCTTCTGCGCGCGCGGGTTCGAGCCGACGAGCTCGACCTGCTCGCGCAGGGCCTCGATGGCCTGCTTGGGCTTGCCCTGTTTGAGGTAGAGGTCGGCGAGGCGCTCCTGGAGGCTCCTGCCGCCCTGGAAGAAGCGGGGGTAGAGCTTGCGGGCGGTCTCGAGCTCGGCGATGGCCTCGTCGGTGCGGCCCGCCTGCTCGGCCAGGTTGGCGAGGTGGAAGGGGGCGAAGAAGTAGCCCGCGTCGGCGGCCTTGGCGGCCAGGAAGTGCTTCCTGGCCTCGTCAGGCTTCTTGTCCTTCTGAAGGGCGACGAGGCCGAGCACGGCGTGTGCGCGGGCGGCCTTGGGGTCGAGTTCGAGGGCGCGCGCCGCGGCCTTGCGGGCGTCGTCGTGGCGGCCGGCGGCGAGGCAGCCCGCGGCGATCTGCACCTGGAGGTCGGCGTTCTGATTGTCTTTCGCGGCCTGTTCTTCGAGCTTCTTGAGGGCTTCCTTGTCGGGCGGCGGGGCCGTCATCTTGATCTGCTCGGCGTGGCGGCGCACGTAGGCGAGCGTTTCGTCGTTGAGCTGTTTCATCGTCTTGCCCGTGACCTTGGGCAGGATTTCCTCGGTCTTCCCGCCGTCGCGGTACAGCTCGAGCATCTTGACGAAGACGTCGGGGCCGCACGTTTCCTGAAGGTAGGAGCAGATGAGGAAGGCGTGGTAGTAGCACAGCGGCACCTGGGTGGGGAACTTGGGCCGCGTGAAGCCCGTGTTGAGGTCCTCGATGGGGAGGAGCTGGTTGCTCGCGAGACCCTGCACGAGCATGGCGTCCCATTTCACCCGCGTGTCGCCCTCTTCGAGCACGCTGAGGCCCTCGGTGAGCCAGCGGGGGATGTTGTAGCGGGTCTTCTGGAGCGTGAGGATGTGGGTGAACTCGTGGATGAGCACCTCGCGCCAGTTGAAGGCGTTGGCGGGGTTGAGGCGGCTGAGGCGGGGCGAGGGCATGGTGATCACCTGGCCGAGGCAGGCGCCGAGCGCGCTGAGGCCGGGGAGGCCCATCGTGCGGGCGGAGAACTCCTCGTGCTTGGGGTAGAGCAGCACGAGCGTGCGCTCGCCATACTCTTTCGGCCCCACGGGCGTGACGGCGTACTTGCGCGCGAGCGATTCGTACATCGGCTCGATCATCGCCTCGATGTAGGGCCACAGGATCGCGTCCTCGGCCTTGTCGAGCTTCACGAGGAAGTGCGGGGTCTCGTGGTAGACGAACTCCTTCTTCTTCAGGTCGCGGTCGAGGACGGAGAGGGTGTTGTAGGCCCAGACATTGAACGAGTTGAGCGCGAACGCCTTGTCGAGGAGCTGGTAGCCTTCGGATTCTTCGCCGGCGCGCAGGAGGTTCATGCCGGCCACGAAGTAGCCCTGCCAGAAGCCGGGGTCGAGGGCGATGGCTTTCTTGGCCCACTCGACGGCGGCGGGGGTGCGGCGGAGGCGCTCGCAGGCCTGGGCGAGGGTGGTGTAGAGCTCGGCGCGGCGGGGGTTGATCTGGAGCACCTGGCCGATCGCCTTGTCGCGCTCGGCCGCGTTGCCCACGGCCTCGTGATGCGCGGCCAGGAAGGCCAGGGCGTCGAGGCTCCGCGGGTTCACGGCGAGAGCGGCCTGGATTTCGGCCAGGCTGGCCTCGTGCTTCTCGTCCACCGACAGCATCATGGCCTTGAGCAGGTGGGCCAGGGGCAGGTTGGGATTGGCCTTGAGTGCGGCGTCGGCGGCCTGCTGCGCGGCGTTGTGGTTGCCGGTGGCGAGGTGCAGGACGCCGAGCCCCGCGTGCGCGATGGCCAGGCTGGGGTTCACTTTGAGCGCGGCCTCGAAGCGTTTGCGGGCGAGGGGCCAGGCGTACTTGTCGAGGCAGTAGAAGGCGGCCAGGGTCAGGGCTTCGGTGTTGGCCGGCTCCAGTTGCTCGGCCTGCTGATAGGCGCGCCAGGCGCCCTGCGGGTCCTCCTTGCGCACCGCGCGGGCCACGGCGGCCAGGGCGTCCGCCGTCTTCGCGTTGCCCTTGGCGTGGAGGTCGAAGAAGAAGCTCACCTGGGCATTGAATGCCTCGCGCTGGCCGGTGACCTCGGCCAGTTCGAGCGTGAGGAGGCGCGCCTTCGTGTGGTCGGGGCTCTTGGCGAGGGCGTGGGCGAGGAGCTTGCCGGCCTCGTCGTAGCGCCCCAGCTCCATCAGGGCGTTCGCCTGGATGCAGAGCAAGCCGGGGTCGTCGGGTGCCCGTCTGACGAGGGCCTCGGCTTCGGCCGCAGCTTCCGTGTAGCGGCCGGTCTCGAGGAGGGCGCGGACGCGCAGCGAGCGGGCGTCGCGCTCGGCGGCGGCGTCGGGCTTGGCGAGCAGGGCCTCCAGCGCCTTCAGCCCCTCGTCGTACTTGCCGCCGAGGACCGCGGCACGGGCCTTGTCGAGGGGGGACGGCTCGCCGGCGAGCAGGGCGAGGGGCCAGCACATCAGAACGGCGATGCCGAGGAAGCAAGAGCGCGGGGCTTTCACCTGAGTGCCTCCGAGGAGTGTGGCGCGGTTGCCGAGAGAATGGGACTGGTAGGATGGATAGGACCGATAGGACCAGCCCGAACCGCGGCCCGTGAGGGTCCTATCGGTCGCATCGGTCGTATCGGTCCTATCGGTCCTGCTCTGCTCAGGCCTGGGGCTCCAACGTCTGCTGGCTCAAGGCCATCGGCGACACCGCACTCAGGGCGAACGGCCTCAGCCTCACGGCGAATCGCATCGGTTTGGGCACCAGGCGGTATTTCTCGAGCTCGCGCGGGCCGCAACTGTTGCTGCCCAGGCCGTTATGCCCGGCATCGAGGTGCAGCACGGTCTCTGCCCGCGGCACAAGGTCATAGGTGTGGGTGGCCCGCGTCATGTCCTCGGGCGTGTTGTGTTGCACGTTGACGTTGATGAGCGGCATGCCCACGGCGAGCAAGCCCATGCCGCTGACCGTCGTCACGGCCGCCCAGCGGCAGTCGGCCTTGTTGCCATTCTCCTGCGGCTTGACGTAGGGCACGTGCTGTCCGCTCACGGTGCCGCGCCAGACGCCCACGCGGCCGCTCTCCTTGCGGTCCCAGTAACACTCGTGCGGTCCGAGGCCGTACCAGGCGAACTGCTCGAAGCCGGCGGGCAGGTGCATTTCGAGCCCGAAGCGGGGCAGCGGCGGAAGGCCGTCCTTGAGCGGCTCGAGGGCCGTCTCGATCACCACGTCGCCGCTGCCGTGGATGCGGTAGGCACAGGCGACGCGGAACGGCGGGACGACCGACCAGGCGCCCAGCACGGACTCGACAAGGACGCGGGACAGAGACGTCCCGCCCCCGGATGCCTCGACCCTGGTGATGCGCGGCACGAGGCGTTCGTAGCCCGCGGCCCGCCACTCGTTGGCCAGGTGCTTGTCGTTGTCGGTGGGCGCGCGCCAGAGCTGCACCTGCGGCCCGCGGGCGACGAGCGGCAGCCCCTGCCACTCCCAGGCCGTCATCCGCCCCCGGTGGCGGTCGAAGACGATGCGGAAGTCGTCGCCCGCGACCTCGATCTCCTCCCTGCCCTCGCGCACGGCCACGGGCGGCCTCATTGGGGGCGGGACGTCTCCGTGCCGCGAATCGCGGCGTGAGGACACGCCGCCCACAGTCGCCGCCACGGGGAGCGGGAGCTGGGCGAAGGCCACCTCGTAGCCCCGCGGCGCCCAGAGCGTGGCCCCGCGTTGCACGAAGCTCAGGTTCAGAAACGCTTCGCCTGCGGGCGCGCCCGCCGCGGCGGGCACCGTGAATTCCCTGGACTCGTGCGCGGGAATGTCGAGAACGGGCAGCGTGCCCTGGGCGACCACCTGGCCATCCGCCAGGACCGACCACTGGCCTTCGAGGGTCTCGAGCGACGCGAAGTCGTTGCGGTTCGCAATCTGGATTCTGCCGGCCTCGAGGTCAACCGCCTCGACGTGGACGGGCTGGACGACGGCCTTGTATTCGATGAGGCCGGTGTGCGGCACGCGGTCGGGGAACACCAGGCCGTCAATGCAGAAGTTCCCGTCGTTCGGCTGGTCGCCGAAGTCGCCGCCGTAGGCGAACCACTCCTGGCCGTCGGGCGTGCGGCGGCGGATGCTGTGGTCGGCCCATTCCCAGATGCAGCCGCCGACGAGGCGGGGATAGGTGCGGATCGCCTCCCAGTACTCCTTGAGGTTGCCCGGCCCCTGGCCCATCGCATGGGCGTATTCGCACATGAAGTAGGGGCGCGGGTCGTCCGTGACCTTGCCCCGCTCGACCAGGCGGTCCACGTGGGGGTACATTTCGCTCTCGACGTCGAGGATGCCGGGCGCGAGGCGATGGCAATGCTTGTCCCACCGCTGCGCGCCGTCGGCGCCCTCGTAGTGCACAAGGCGCGTGGGGTCGGCCTGGTGAATCCAGCGGGCCATGGCGTCGTGGTTGGCGCCGTAGCCCGACTCGTTGCCGAGCGACCACATGATCACGCAGGGGTGGTTCTTGTCGCGCTCGACCATGCGAATGGCGCGGTCGAGGTAGGCCGCCTCCCACTCGGGGTCCTGCGAGATGCGCGAGAGGGGCTGCATGCCGTGGCACTCGAGGTCGGCCTCGTCGATCACCCACAGCCCGTAGCGGTCGCACAGGTCGAGCAGATGCGGGTCGGGCGGGTAGTGCGACGTGCGGATGGCGTTGACGTTGTGCTGCTTCATCAGCACAATGTCGCGCTCCATCAGCTCGCGCGAGACGGCGTGGCCGGTGTCGGGGCTCATGTCGTGGCGGTTCACGCCGTGGATTTTGATGGGCGCGCCGTTGACGAGGATGCGCTGGCCCTGGACCTCGACCTGCCGGAAGCCGACGTGCAGGCGCTCGACCTCCACCACGCTGCCCGTCGAGTCTCTGAGCGTGAGCAGCAGTTCATAGAGGTAGGGCTCCTCGGCATTCCACTGGCGGGGGCTGGCCACGGGGATGGCGGCCTCGACGGCCACCTCCCTGCCCGCGCCGATGAGGATCTTGCCCATCACCGGCTGTTCGAGCACGGTGGCGCCCTCGGCATCGAGGAGCTTGGCCGCGACCGCGTAGCCGCGCACGCCCTTGGCGCCGTAGTTGCGCAGCGACACACTCACGTCGAGCCTCGCATCCTGGTAGTCGTTCTCCAGCGGCGTGCGCACGCGGACATCGAACATGTGCACGGCGGGCGTGGCGATGAGCCACACGTCGCGGAAGATCCCGCTCAGGCGCCAGAAGTCCTGGTCCTCCAGGTAGGCGCCGTCGGACCACTGGTAGACGCGCACCGCCAGGGTGTTGTCGCCGGGCTGGACGACGGAAGTGATGTTGAACTCGGACGGCATGTGCGCGCCCTGGCTGTAGCCCACGAACTGGCCGTTGACCCAGACGTGGAAGGCCGAGTTCACGCCGCCGAAATGCAGGAACACCTGCATCCCCGCCCACGCCTGGGGCAGCGCGAACTGCCGGCGGTACGAGCCCGTGGGATTCTCGTCGGGCACGTGCGGCGGGTCCACGGGAAACGGGTACCGCACGTTGGTGTAGACGGGCGTGCCGTAGCCGTGCATCTGCCAGTTGCTGGGCACGGGCAGCTCGGCCCAGGCGGCGGCGTCGAAGGCCGGCTGCTCGAAGCCCTCCGGCGCAGCGTGCGGCGCGGCGGCGTAGTGGAACTTCCACGTGCCGTTGAGCAGCCGCAGCCAGGGCGAGAGGCCCGGCTCGCCCAGGCGCGCCGTGGCCTCGTCGGGGCACGGCACGAGCGTGGCGTGGGCCGCCTCGCGGTTGCGGTGCAGCACGTGCAGGTTCGCCCAGTCGGGCACGGCGGGTCGCTGGCTCATCGGGGTTCTCCGGGGGCGGCGATGCTTTGGCAGTTCTCTCGCCACCATGATTGATTCTACTGCCGGCACGCAGGAGGTCAAGGGCGGGTTCGGTTGGGGTGCGAGCCGGAATTGTAGGTGGCTGCGGGAGCTCCGAGGGAGCGAAATGGGATAGCTCAGGGCGAGGCGGTAGGCGGGATGTCCACATCCCGCGAAGCCCGCGATGCCTCGCGGGACGGGGCTCGCTCCTCCCTCCCGAAGGCTCCAATGCCTTCGGGAGGGTATCATGGCCCCACGCATCCCGGCCTGCCGGGCGGTATGTCCACATCCCGCGAAGCGCGCGATCCCTCGCGGGACGGGGCTCGCTCCTCCCTCCCGAAGGCTCCAATGCCTTCGGGAGGGTATCATGGCCCCACACATCCCGGCCTGCCG
>Ga0101944_10000527_pt1 | contig 109628 bp, 93 predicted proteins | sample DewCreD2012metaG_FD_75245 | JGI IMG/M metagenome (GOLD analysis project Ga0101944, IMG submission 75245) | Hot spring sediment bacterial and archeal communities from British Columbia, Canada, to study Microbial Dark Matter (Phase II) - Dewar... ... | reverse complement strand
CTCTTTTATCCGGCGGAGAGCAGCAGCGCGTTGCCGTTGCCCGCGCGCTTGCCAACAGGCCGAAGTTAATTCTTGCTGATGAGCCCACGGCTGCTCTTGATACCGAACGAGGGATGAAAGTTATGGCTTTGCTTAAAAAAATCGCCCGCGAATATCAAACAGCGGTCATTACCGTGACCCATGATGTCAGGATGATTGAAGGCTTTGATCATGTTTACCATCTCAAGGATGGACGGGTGGAAAACACGACAAATCATTAATTACCGGGGGAGGTTCTATGCTTACACTTTTTGTGACTGCCCATAAAAAACTTTCTGTAGGCCTCCTTGCAGTTTTATTATCGGCAGTGTTGATAGTTTCAGCAGAAGCTGCAAGCCCCAATAAAACATTTTCTGGCGTTTGTCCTCCGTTTTTTATCCGGGATGAATCAGGTGCCGTCATTAATCCCGTCGGCGGGGAAAACATTGATAAGCCATACAGCCCCAAACAAACCTGCGGCATTGCGGGTTGCCATGATTACGAAAAAATAACCCACGGATTTCACTTCCAGCAGGGCAAAGACGAGCAGCCCAGCGAGGCTCTGAAATCCAAGTACCAGTGGATTCTGAGCCCCGGTAATTACGGCGGCTTATGGTGTACCCCTGCCCCGAACTTTCGTCAGCTCGCCAGAAAGAAAAACACATCTTCCAAAGATATTGACATGACCTCGTTTGATTTCGTTCCTGCCTGCGGCGTGAAGCTTTCCCCCAAGGGAAGAAGGCCTTAGCGGGCGCGGTCACTGCCTCCTGGCCGCGCTTCGGCCGCCGCCCCAGATGAGGTCGCCTTCTCTTACACCCACGCTGCGCTTCACCTGCGGGGCGCCGCCATCGTCCTTCAAATCCTCTCCAACGCTATACAGCAAGTAGGAACTGCCCTCCCGGCGATAACGCAGCTCGGACCCGGTGAATGGGTCACGAGGCACCGGCCGTCCCAGCAGCGCGCAAGCCTCCTTCAGCGTGGCCGGATACGTCCCTGTCCGGCCGCGGTAAGCGGCGATCGCAAGCATCGCCTTGCACGCCTCGATATTCGCCTCAGCGGCGAGGCACTGGTTCATACTGCGGCCGAAGACGGGAGCAATAAGCCTGGTAAAAATGGCATACCGCGGCGTGGATCTCAAGCTTTCATCCGCTTCTGAGAGGAGCTTCGGGCGCTCGGACGCCGGAGCCCTGAGCGCCTCCATCTGCCGCTTCGCAAGGTCAATGTAGGTAAGCTGGTCCAGATAGATCGCCGGCGCCAGAACGTAGCCCAGCACGCGGTCCATGACGCGCCTCACCCCGGTGGTCTCGCGCGGTGGAACCCCTGGATCCGCACCCATCAGGAGTCCCACGCCGTGTGGTCCCCTGCGCGCCTCAGTCATTGCCGTGAAGATAAGGACACGTTCGCCCCTGAGGGCCATCTCCATGGAGTCCGAGAGCTCAATACGGCTGACGACGTTGAAGGCATCCCTGGCCTGTTCAATGCTCAGGCCGCGCGGTGACGACAACGCCACATCCATACGCTGCGTCCCGATGGCGATGATAGCGTAACGCACCAGCTGGGCGATCATCATGGGTTCGTTCCGGAGGCATCCGGACAGGCGCAGGATCTCGGTGGCGTATCGCACGGCTCCGGCTGTGTCGCCCCGCTGAGCAGCCAGGGCTGAGCGCGCCCCCAGAAGACGGGCGAGCTCGCGCGTCGTCGAAAGGTCGGGAAGAGTCAGAGTCAAAACGTCCGCTCGCTTCCAGTCCACCATCCTGGCATCGGGACATTCCAGAGCCCTGCGGATCAAACGCTCTGCAGGCGCGAACCGCTCCAGCGCCTGCTCCACCGCTCCCCAGTCCGGCTGCCCCGGCTCCAGCGCCGTCTGATACGTCTTAAGAAGCCGCTCACGGTCCGGGACGCTCATCATAAACCGGCCAGCCTCGGAGAGGTAGGTAAAGGCGTTGCGCTCGGGGGAGATCTCCGGTCCGGCGAGATCCGCCGCTGTGACCGGTTCTCCCGCCTTGCGCAACGCTTCGAGCTCCCGCTCCAGCTTCCTGCCTGCCCATAGCGTCAGGCCGGCGTGCAACACCGCGAGCGCCAGGACGAAATAGCACAGCCCTTTCAAACCCCGAAGCAGACAACCCCTCTTTGCGGACATCTCAACCACGCTCCTTTGACCGGACCTCCCCATTTCCGCCAGATTCCAGATGCACCAGCAGCATCTCGGTCTGGCGGCGCATCTCCGCCCATCCCGGAACCGTCTCTGCCGTCTCGCTTCGGGATGTCATATATGCGATGCGCTCCTGCCGGACGCCATCGAGCCCGAAGCTCACAACCACGAACGCGGCTGCCGCCCACGCCAGAATGCGCCCCGTGACGCGGTAACGCCGCGCCTGCCCGCCCTCGCGCAGCTGCGTAAGCGCCGCTCCGAGCACCCTCTCTCGCATCCCCTCCGGCGGATGAAAATCCAGCGCATCGCGGATCATCTGCTCCAGACGCCGGTCATTCATCTTCACTCTCCTTCAGCTCACGGCGGAGCCGCGCCACGGCGTACCGGTAGCGGCTGGCGGCGGTGTTGGCGGAGACGCCGGTCACGGAGGCGATCTCTTCGAAAGTCATCTGCTCCACCGCCTTCAGGATCAGAACCTCGCGCTGCTCCAGCGGAAGGGCCTGGATGGCCTCTGCAATGTCAGCCCTTCCGCCTACGGGGACTGCAAGCTGCCCTGGAGCCAGCCCGTCCCCCAGCCTGCGGGCCACATCCGCCCGGCGGCTGCGGCTACGGATGACCACAAGACACTGGTTGCGCACGGCCTTCATCAGATAGTAGCGGGGATCCTCCGGCATCCTGCCGGCGCGGGCGAGACGGACAAAGACTTCCTGCATGGCGTCCTCCGCATCTTCCGCGGAGCCGGTGAGCGAACGCGCGTAGCGGTAGAGGGCGGGGGCGTGGAGGTCATAGAGGCGCTCCAGCGATTCCGCCGTCAGGCAGCCTCCCGATTCCCGGCTGATCCGGATGATCCTCAATGGCCCGTTCCACTCCTTCCGGGCCGGTATTCCCGCAGTGTCCACCGGCATCCTCCTGTCAATGATAAGGACACCGGAGGCGTGCGGATCTGTCTACGCTGCGGAGCAGATGTCCCAGAAAAGACGTGCGCTCGCCCGGGCCAGCTCGCGCTGCTCATCCGCAAACGCGCGCAGATGGATGCCGGCCTGCTCGCGGTTGGCGTGGAGACTGAGCAAGATATCCTGCAATTCCCCCGCGTGCAGGCCGTCGGCCGTCAGGCAGGGCATCCCCGCAAGGTGGCAGAAGCGCTCGATCTTGGGATCGTAGGACAGACCCGCGAACGGCACCGCCGCCATCGCCGACAGGATGATGCTGTGAAGGCGCATTCCCAGGGAGAGATGGAAACCATGGAACAACCGGGCCATCTCCGCGGGAGACAGTTCGGCGGTCAAGAGGGAATGGGGTCCTTCGGCAGACTCCACCACACATCGCGAGATCTCAAGATCAGCCGGTAAGTGGAACGGCACGAACAGCGAGCGGATACCCGTCTCGCGAGCAAAAAAGTCGCAAGCCGCAGCCACCTCGGGGCAGGAACGCCTTATAGACCCCCACGGCCGGAGCGCCACCGCCAGCACGGGCCCAGCATCTGCCGCGCTGTCTTCCGCGGGATCCGCAGCAGGTTCCACAAGGAAAGCCGGATCGGCCGAAAGGGTCAGCAGGCTCTCCGGGAGCCCCAGTCCCACGAGCTCTGTCAGGGATCGGGGGTCGCGAACTGTCACCCCGCTCGCACGCGCCAGAGTCCGGCCGGCGCTCTCCCTGAGCTGCGGATCCTCCAGCGGTCCGAACCCTTGAGCCCACAGAAACAGCTTCCGCCGAAGCGCGAGAGCCACCCGGCAGATCCAGAGATAATACGCCGCCGACCGCCTGCTGGTGACGTCCTGGATCAGGCTGCCTCCGCCCAGCACCAGGATGTCGCACCAGAAAAGCGCCGTGAGAATGGCCGCCGGCGAGAACCGGGGATAGGCGCGGATGCCATGGAGGGCGAGGGTCCGGGCGGGGTCCGCACTCAGAGCGCGGACTTCGAAGGGTTCTTGCTTGGCCTCTGACGCGATGCCGCGCAGGATGCCTGCCAGCACGATCTCATCGCCGGCGTTGGCGAACCCGTAATAGCCTAGAATCAGGATGCGCAGGGGCCTTCGCACGTCAGGAACGCGCACTCCGTCCGAGCCCGAACGCCCGCAACACCGCCACCAGGATCATTCCGCCGAGCGCCCCCACCCATACTCCGTTCACCGTGCGGACCAGCGAGACCGCCAGCGGGGTATGGATGTGGCAGAACGTGTTGACGACGGAAACCAGCCCGATGACCCCGGCGCTGGTGAACAGGCGGGCCCAGCCGGTTTCGCCCTTGCGGAAAAGCCACAGCCCTGCCCACAGGGCGGGATATCCCAGCAGGATCTCCTTCGTCCGCGGACGGACATACAGGATCTGATCCAGCAGGGCGCGGAATCGCAGCTCCAGGGAAGAGACCCCTACAGCCGCCTCATTGCCGGACCGGACCACCACCACAAGCAGCGCCACCAGGCCGATGAGACCCACTATGGCCGTGCTGAACAGGATGGGGGAGACCCACAGGCGCCGGAAGGCTTCGCGCGCAGTCTGCAAACTGTCCTGCCAGGGAAGCGCCGCGCCCAGAAGCCCCGCCGCCGCCCATAGGGCCACCGCGAGCACTGGAAGCAGATGGGCCACTTTGACACCCGCGAACCCCTCCGTGTGCACCATGAACAGTCGCCCTGTCAGCAGCGCGGCTATGAGCAGCCCTCCCATCACAGCGACAGTGATGGCATTCAGGTAATGCGCGGGCACGCGGAGCGCATCCGGAGTCTTCGCCGGAGCAGGGGCGGAAGCCAGCCTGGCAGCGCGGGCGGCGGCCCAGACGGGGAAAGCAAGCGCTGCGGCCAGAGCCACCACCTTCCGGCCCAGGTCTCCGGCGAAGGACGCCGGGACCAGCACAATCAGCATCGCGAGGAACCAGCCCCACACCACGGAAGGAGTGAACCGGATCAGCTCAGTGAAGGCCAGCGCTCCCGCAGCGGCCACCCCCATCGCTATGAGCGCCCGCTCCCAGGCTGCCGGACCTACGTCAGGCAGTGGGTGTGGAGATCCTGTGGCCAGTCCGGAGCGTTTCAGACCGGCGGCGATGGCGGATATGTAATCCGCGTTCGCCTCCACCGCCTCCGGACCGTTCAGCTCAGGCAGGCGGACATACAGCAGACGGATGCCCCTCTCGCGCGCCGCGCGGACGAACCGCTCCACGGCAGCCGCGGGCTGATACTGCGCCATCTCCGTGGCCGAGATGCTGTGAACGCGGAGGAACCTGCCGCCCAGGGCTGTCTCCAGCCTTTCCGAGCCTTTCTGTTTGCCGAACTCGATGCTCCCGAACGTCAGTCCGGCCTTCTGCAGAGTCTCCGCGCACTCCTCCACCGCTCCGCGCCACCCCAGCACCTCGTCCGCCGCGAAGATGACCGTTTTCATTCCCAGCTCACGAGCTTCCGCCGCCACCGCCTCCATTCCCTCACGGGTATAGGAGGGGAAGTTGTAGGCCCGGGCGATGACCTCCAGCCCGTGCCGGGACTGCAGGCGCTGGATGTCACCGCGAAGGATCTCGAAACCCAGAGGCAGGCGCGCCAGAAGGATGGGATCGGTGCGTGTTGACAGACGAGGCTTGCTTTCGATGGTAATCGAAGGATCGGTCAGACCGTTCGTCCGGAGGGCGCGAGCAATGGCACGCTCAACGTCCGGCTCAGGAGAGGACAGCTCGTAGCCCTGCTGTCCGCCGGCGGCCATCCTTCGTGCGGAGGCCCTGCCGGTTCGAAGAAAGTCTTCCAGAACGGGCTCTGTGACGGCCACGGCTGTCACGCCCGCCTGCTTCAACGACCGCAGCACACTGTCCGTGTCCTGTCCCGGCAGGGCGGCGGCAAGCATCCGCACTTCGTCCCAGTCCACGGCGATGGAGACAAGGTTGTTGGCGGTTTCGACGGTGTGTCTGCGATGAAGCGCGGGAAGAGCGGCGGCCAGGGAGATCAGCGCCACCGCCAGCAAAAGCGTCCTTGCGTTTTTCAAGCGGTTGTCTTCCACGCCGGATTGGTTCACCAGTATCTGCGGTCATACCTGCGCCGCGCCGGCGCCCTGGAGGGCGCCATCACGGATATCAGCAGCATGCCCGCAAAGAATCCCCCGATATGGGCCCAGTAAGCGATGCCGCCTCCCACCTGCATCCCGGCGCCGGAGCTTGCGCTGAGGATCTGTCCGATGATCCAGAACCCCAGCACAATGACGGCGGGAAGCTGGATGGTGGTGACAAAAAAGAACAGGAAGACCAGACAGGTCACATGGGCGTGCGGATACAGCAGGAAATAGGCGCCCAGCACGCCGGCCACCGCGCCGCTGGCCCCCAGAGTGGGAACCGGAGAGAACGGTGCGCTCAAGATGTGCGCGACCGCAGCCAGAAAACCGCACGCCAGGTAGAAGATGAGGAACCGGAAATGCCCCAGCCGGTCCTCCACATTGTTCCCGAAGATAGCAAGGTAGAGCATATTGCTGCCAATGTGCAACAGCCCTCCGTGCATGAACATGCTGGTGAAGATGGTCAGCCAGGGCGGGTGCACCGGCGCGTAGGGCGGCACCTGACGGCCGGTGACCACCTCCAACGGAATCATGGCGTATTCCACCAGCCCCGGATGCGGACCTCTCGGGCTGAGGATCTGAAGAATGTAGACAACCACATTGATCGCCACGATGAGCCACGTGACGAGCGGAAAACTGCGGGTCGGGTTGTCATCATGGAGGGGAATCAACGGCCGGAGCCCGGCTTTCTAACAGGTGGAACAGGAATGGAGCGCCTCTGCCCCGCCCTCAGGGTTGCAGGCGCCCGGCGGCGGCTAAGCGGCAGAATGACGCTGGAGCGAAGTTCCAGCGGAGTCAGCTCTCGGAAGGAGCCTTATAGAGCTCGGCCAGCGAGCCCAGACTGTCCAGCCGGAAGTGGGCCTCGATGACCTCGTGGATACCGATCGGCCCCATCGCCTCGAAGCGTTCCTTCTCCTTCTCCGAGACCTCACTGGGGGCGTCCTGAAGAAGCCTTTCGTCCCACTCCTCCTGCTTCACGAACTGCTCGCCCAGCCTCTTGCAGTGCGAGCAGCGGAACTTCAACCAGACGAAACTGGGTCCATCAACCCTGAGGTAATAGCCCTTTTGCATGACATCCTTTGCAACGATACGTTTGCCGCAATTGCAGCGGATGCAGGTTCGCATGCCTGGCCTCCGTGTCCAGTCCGGCCCGGGGGAGTTATGCGGAGGGGCCGTCCCGAAACCATTATATCACGCCGCCCGGCGTCGCTGCTACGCGCCGGAAGCAGAGCAAGCCCCTGGCTGCCTGCAGCCGCGCCCCGATGTCCTCCGGCACAGGTGTGCAGTGACGTGAAAGGTTGCGGGTTTCCGGCCAAACCGGGATAATCCATTGGCCCGTCACAGGCGGTGCGGCCTGCGGCGGGACCGCCGGATGCCACGCCGCATGGAACGGCCCGGGCTAATCATCAGCGAGGACCGATGCCGATGCGCGCTTCTCGGACAGCCCAGTTTGCCATCGCGATGCTGTCAGCCTGCGTCCTGTACGGGCAGGCTCCCGCGAAGGCGGATGGATACCGGATGGTGGAGGCGGTGGTCGAGTCCGTCCGGCGGCTGTCGCACCCGGTCGTGCAGGTGACGCTACGGGATGTGCGTCCGGCCGGGTCCGCCGGGCAGCGCGGGGCGCGGGTGGTGGCGCTATCATTTCCGGGTCAGTCGTCCCCGGGAGCAGCGCGGCCGTGGACAGAGGCCGGAGAAGCCGCCTGGCAGTTGAAGCCGGGCGAGCGTATCCGGGCGTTCCTGTGGAGGCAGTGGGGATCCGAGCGGTGGTATCTGGGCCGGTTCGAGCGAGCGGGACAGGGCAGTGACCCGGAGCGCCCGGCGGTGAAGGGGCTGATCGCGACCCTGAAAGTGATGCCGGAACGGGTGTCACCGGGTGAAAGCGTACGGATGACGCTGACCGTCCGGAACGCGTCTGACACGGTCTACTCGTATCAGACGCCCACCGGGCAGCAGTATGAGTTCCAGGTGGACGGTCCTGCAGGGCGCGTGTGGCACTGGTCGCACGGAAAGCTGTTTACCACCGCCATCGTGCAGGGCAGCATCCGGCCCGGAGAGAGCAAGGTCTACAGCGTGGAGTGGGACCTGAAAGATAACAGCGGAAAGCCGGCGCCGCCGGGCGAGTACCGCGTATCGGCGTGGCTGACCGTGATGGGAGACGAGCGCCCGGCAGCGGAGCCGGTGACGCTGGTGGTGAAGCGGTCGTAGTTGCGGGTATTCCGCAGCCGGGGAAACAACAGTCCCGGCGTCGTTTTGTCTGCCACGCCGGCAGACGGCCAATACGGAGGAAAAACAACAGGCATCATGAGCAACAAGCGTGTTTATCTGTTCCACGAGGGCAACGCGAAAATGCGGGACCTCCTGGGCGGCAAGGGGGCCAACCTGGCCGAGATGACCAACATCGGCCTGCCCGTCCCGCCCGGCTTCACCATCACCACGGAGTGCTGCAACTACTACAGCAAGCACGGCAAGTTCCCGGACGGGCTGATGGACGACGTGAAAGCAGCCCTGGCAGCCGTGGAGAAGGATATGGGCAAGAGGCTGGGCGACCCGGAGAACCCGCTGCTGGTCTCCGTTCGCTCCGGGGCGAAGTTCAGCATGCCCGGAATGATGGACACAGTCCTGAACCTGGGCCTGAACGATCAGACGGCTGAGGCCCTGATCCGCCTGACGGGCAACGAGCGCTTCGTGTGGGACGCCTACCGCCGCTTCGTGATGATGTTCTCGGACATCGTCCTCTCGGGTCAGTATCCGGACCTGAAGAAGGAGAAGTTCGAGCACATCTTCGACGCCCTGAAGGAGAAGGTGGGCGCCAAGCAGGACACCGACGTGGACGCCGCCGGCCTGAAGGATCTGGTGGGCCAGTTCAAGGAGTACTTCAAGAAGGTGACGGGCCAGGACTTCCCGTCCGACCCGATGAAGCAGCTGGAGCTGGCCATCGAGGCGGTGTTCAAGAGCTGGAACAACGAGCGCGCCGTCATCTACCGCAACCGCGAGAAGATCTCCCACGACCTGGGAACGGCGGTCAACGTTCAGACCATGGTCTTCGGGAACATGGGCGATGACTCCGGCACTGGCGTAGCGTTCACCCGCGACCCCGCCACGGGCGAGAACAAGATCTACGGCGAGTTCCTGATGAACGCTCAGGGCGAAGACGTGGTGGCTGGTGTCCGCACACCGGAGACCATTGATCAGCTGGCCGAGCACAACCCGGAGATCTACCAGCAGTTCGTGGAGATCGCGAAGAAGCTGGAGCAGCACTACCGCGACATGCAGGATATCGAGTTCACCATCGAGAAGGGGCGGCTCTTCATCCTGCAGTGCCGCGCGGGCAAGCGCACCCCGCAGGCGCACATCGAGATCGCGGTGGACCATGTGAACGAGGGACTTATCACGAAGGAAGAGGCCGTGCTGCGCGTGCCGCCCGAGGTGCCGGGCCTGATGCTGCTGCCGGCGCTGGATCCGGACTTCGTGAAGAAGAACAAGCCCACCGTGCTGGCCAAGGGTCTGAACGCCGGGCCGGGCGGAGCCGTGGGCAAAGTGGCCATCGGATCGGCCGCGGCCCTGCGGATGGCCGAGGCGGGCGACGATGTCATCCTGGTGGGGCGCGAGACCACGCCCGACGACCTGGGCGGTATGCTGGCGTCCCGCGGCGTGCTGACCGCCACGGGCGGAAAGACCTCGCACGCTGCTCTGGTGGCGCGTCAGTACGGCATCCCCACGGTGTGTGGATGCAGCGCCCTCCGCATTGACGAGAACTCCCGCACCATCAGCGCCGACGGTGTGGTGCTGAAGGAGGGAGATTACATCTCCATTGACGGCACCAACGGCCTGGTCTACATCGGACAGATCCCCACCAAGATGCCCGAGGTCTCCGGCAAGTTCGCCACATTCATGGAGTGGGCGGACAGCTTCCGGACCATGGGCGTGCGCGCGAACGCCGATACGCCCGAGCACGCCGCGGAGGCGGTGGAGCTGGGAGCCACCGGAATCGGCCTGTGCCGCACCGAGCACATGTTCATGGGTGACCGCGTGCCGATGGTGCAGGCGATGATCCTTGCCGAGGACGAGGCCGCGCGCGAGGAGGCTCTGGCAAAGCTGCTTCCGCTGCAGCGCGAGGACTTCGTGGGCATCTTCAAGGCGATGAAGGGCTACCCTGTGACGGTGCGTCTGATCGACCCGCCGCTGCATGAGTTCCTGCCCAGCCTGGAGGAGCTGCTGGTCGAGACCACCGAGATGCGCGTGAAGGGTGAGACCGGCCCGGCATATGAGGAGAAGATGAAGCTCCTGAACAAGGTGAAGGAGCTGCACGAGTTCAATCCGATGCTGGGTCTGCGCGGATGCCGCCTGAGCATCTACTTCCCGGGCATCGTGCGCATGCAGGTGGCGGCCATCATCGGCGCTGCGTGCGAGGTGAAGAAAGCCGGCCTGGATGTGCATCCGGAGATCATGATCCCGCTGGTGGGCATCGTGACCGAGCTGACGCACATCAAGGAGCAGCTGGAGCAGGTGGCCCAGGAGACAATGAAGGCGGAAGGGATCGAGGTGGACTACAAGTTCGGGACCATGATCGAGATCCCGCGCGCCGCCCTGACCGCCGACGAGATCGCGCAGGAGGCTGCCTTCTTCAGCTTCGGGACCAACGACCTGACCCAGATGGCCTACGGGCTGTCGCGCGATGACGCTGGCAAGTTCCTGCCGCTTTACATCGAGAAGCGCATCATCCCGGTGGATCCCACCGAGAGCCTGGATGTGAAGGGCGTGGGACGCCTGATGCAGATCTGCGTGGAGGACGCCCGCAAGGTGAACCCGGGCATCAAGCTGGGAATCTGCGGGGAGCACGGAGGAGATCCGGACAGCGTGAAGTTCTGCTACAAGCTGGGGCTGGATTATGTCTCGTGCTCGCCGAAGCGGATCCCGGTGGCGCGCCTTGCTGCGGCGCAGGCTGCTCTGGAGAAGGACGGCGGCAGCACCCGCGACAAGTAACCCTGCCGTTTGCCGCTGCGGCGGCATTCGACCTGGGACGAGACACCTCTCGGCTCACGGGGCCGGCCATTCTGGCCGGCCCCTGTGTTTTTCCGATACGCTGGTTGAGCCGTCCGGTGCAGCCGGACGAGTCGAAACCACATCCTGCAACGCGTGGTCTCGATACGCGCGCCTTCGGCGCGCTACCCGGCCGCCACAAATCCGCGCATCAATATGCCGCCACACCGGTTGGGCTGACAGGATTCGACAGTTGGGGGTGGTAAGGTCTGTGTGGAGGACACAACATGACTTATCCAAGACCGGACAGATCGAACCACACCCCGCAGTTCACCAAGACGAGTGAGCGGCCGTATGTTGACATCGGCTTCGCGGAAGGGGAAATGACCGATGGCAGACCCTACCGGGCGGAGTGCTGGGCTGAGGACGGAGTCACCGTTCTGACTTTCTTTTTCTCAAACGATGGCCTGGAGGAGCTATCTGCAGAAGACCTCAAGGATCTCCTGGTTCGCGAAGGCCTGGTGGTCTTCGCGTACCCCGAGCGGCGGTTCGCGGGCGTTGGGAGCCTGGTGGACCCTTCAGGCAATCAGCTGTATTCGGTGAACGTTATCGTGGCTGACGAAGACACCGTGTACGCGGAGAGCGAGGTCTTGTTGAGCCAGTACCCGGGTCAGGGCTAAACCTGCACAGCCTCAGATCTCTGCGAGGCCCAGCTGTCCGGGCGTGACCTTCGCCATGCAACACGGCACACGGTGGCAGCCCGAAACAGGATCCTTCGCTGCGCTCGGGATGACAAAAAGCCGGGCGGCTTTCGCCGGCTTCCCGGTATCCCGGTGTTCCGGGCACGTGTTCCCGCAACTCGCCCCTCTCCGCCGGTTGAGCCGCCCGCCGCAGGCGGGCGAGTCGAAACCACAGTATGCAACCATAGTGGTCTCGACGCGCGCGGCTGATGCCGCACCCCTCGACCGGCGCGTGGGAAGTGGGAGCAACGAACGCAGCAGAGGCCTTCTCCCGGCAGAGGGAAAAGGCCTCTAAGCTAAGAAAAGATCGAACGGCGCCGGAAAAGGGCGGGCGTTAGCTGGCGAAGGGGCAGCGGCCGGTTGCGCAGCTGCCGCCCGGCGCGCCGCAGGCGGCCGGCTCCGGGCCGGAACTCATCGAGTAGAAGTTCGACAGCAGCCTCTCCGCCCCCGTCTTGCTGCACTTCGGGCACTCGACAGTGCTGTCGTCCACGTCCATCGAGCAGAGCTTCTCGAACTTCTCGCCGCAGGAGCGGCAGGCGAACTCGTATATCGGCATCGTCCTCTGAAACCTCTCTGAATCCGGAGCATCATCCGGGTTTTCCCGTCCCTTTTGATGATACCACCCGTCTGAAGGATTCATCCGCCGCTAAGAGGGAGCCGCCTAAATCTGCCGGGCGTCTGCCGCCGATAATGGCACAGGAGGGAGTTTTCAGGACCGGATCCGGATATGCCACATGAAGCATTGAACCGGCTGGTCCCGCGTCCGCAGGAGATGCGTCTGACGCGGGGCAGTTTTGAGTGGACCGAAGGGATCATCCTGGCCATCGAGCCGGGAAACACGGCCGATCGTCTGGCCGCACAAACCGTTGTGGAGCATCTGCGGGAGCGGGGAATCGTCCCCCCCGAGATCCTTGCAACCCGGGAGGAGCCGCAGATCCTGGGGCGCAGGCAGGTGCTGGCCGGCGACCCGTGCCGGAACTGGCTCCTCCTGAAAGCCATGCGTGAGGAGGGGCTGGAGATCCTTCCTTCGCAGGGGACGGATGGCTATGTTCTCTGCGTGACGCCGCGGCGCATCCTGGTGGCGGCCATATCGCCCGCCGGGGTGTATTACGGGCTGCAGACGCTGGCGCAGCTTGCCGCATCCTCCGCCGAATCCGGACGCATCCCTTGCGCCGTCATCCGGGATTATCCCGCCGTCCGGCAGCGTGGACTTTCGATAGACCTGTATTCCGGCGAAGTCTACCGGCCCGAGGCATTCCGGCAGCTGATACGCCGGATGGCCCATTACAAGCTGAACACCCTGGTGCTCTATCTGGAAGACGCTTTTCTTTTCCCTTCCCACCCGGAGATCGGCGAGGGGCGCGACCGCATCACCCCGGCAGATGTCCAGGATTTGGTTTCCTTTGCGAAGGGGCACCACGTGGAGATCGTTCCCTGCTACGATTCTCCGGCCCATATGGGCAATACCCTCAGAGTCCCGTCGCTGTCGCACCTCCGGGAAGGCGACAGCCCGCCGCTTGCCGCAATGCTCAACGTGACGCACCCCGAGGCGTACCCGCTGCTGGAGGATCTCTACGGCGACCTTTGCCAGGTCTTCCCGGCGGCAACCCATTACGTGGGAGGAGACGAGGCGCTTGCGATCGGCGAAGGCCGGAGCGCATCCGCCGCCGCAGAGGTTGGCAGGGAGAACCTGTATCTGCGCCACGTCAAGCTGCTCCGCGACATACTGAACGGCTACGGTAAGCGGATGGCGCTCGCCGCCGACGCCTTCGAGCCGGGCTTCTATTCGGCCTTCGGCACGGATAACTTCGGCATGGAGGCTTTGAGGCAAGTGCCCCGGGACGTGGTGCTGGCATCCTGGCATTATGGCGAGGTGCAGGGATTCTCCTTCGGGGAGGCCGCCCGTGAGATGGGTTTCGACTTGCACATGTGGACATCGAACGCTGCTTACGAGCGTCTCTTTCCGGCGGTCGGCGAGGCGGCGCGCAACGTTCAGAGCTTCATCCAGTATGCGGAACGCACGGGGGCACTGGGGGTCATCCACTCCGACTGGAACTCCCCCGGAGAGAACAGCTTCTTCGAGTATAACTGGCCTGCGGCGGCCTTCTTTGCGGAGTGGGCATGGTCCTCACCCGGCCGCACCTGGGAGAACGCCGCGCAACCTGTGGTGGAGTCGTTCTACGGCCCCGGCGCCGCACGGGTGTCCGATGTCATCCGGTTCCTGGGACAGCTTCAGGACTATTTCCCGTGGGCGTGGTCCGGCCTTCGCCCTCCCGGCCTGGATCTGTTCTTCGGCCCCCTGGTGGAGCACCGGCTTGGCCGTGCGATGGCATCGGTTAGGGGCCAGCCGGCCCAGATCATTCCGCCCGCAGAGGCGGAGCAGCGGCTCGCCACCTTCCGGCACGATCTGTTCGCGGCCCGCGACAGTCTGATCCAGGCCCGGATTACCGCGTCAGCCAACACCGGGCATCTAGATTATCTGGATTTCGCTCTGGAACAGTATGAGGCGCTTGCCGATCTGGTCGAAGCGCGGCACCTGATCTCAGTTGAAGGGACGGAAGCTCGCGCCAGACTCGGCGATACCCTCCGCCGCCTGGAGGCGTTCCTGCCGGGGCTCATCGAGCGCTACTGCGAGCTCTGGGAGCGCACCAGTATGCCCCTCGGACTCCAGCCCAACCGGGAGCGCTTCGAGCGGACGCTTCGCTCCGTGCGAGAGTGCTGCGAACGGCTGTGCGTCCGGGTCTGAACGCTTTTAGCGCGCCCCTTCGGCTTTGAGCGGGCCTTCCGGCAACCAGTCCGCCCGGAGCCTTGGCGGCAGGGGAACCGGTTTTTCGGCCGCTTTACGTCCCAGGAACTCCACCGCTGGAGCCGGGTCTTCGCCGATGAAGATCAGCTTCTCCGGCCGTGCCATAAAGGCGGCCCGGCTTTCGGGGGTGGTACCCGCCTCGTGGAACCAGCCTTTGTAGGCTTCCAGCTTCAGGCGCCGGTCGGATTCCAGCTTCTGGCTGTTGGGGGAAGGCGTGATATGGACGACGTGATCCCACATATCCGCCTCATCCAGCATCCGCGCGATGTCCTCGTCCAGTCCCGGCTCCTTGACGTCCAGGTGCAGCAGCGCGCATCGCTGGCGGGCCAGCGTCAGGACCGCCGCCAGCGTGGGGATGCGCGTCCGCGCCGTGGCGGGACCGAACGCCTTCTTTAAGCGGCAACCCAGAAGATCGTAGTAGATCTTTTCCCGGACCGGCCCTGTTCCATCGAAGATGCGCCCCAGCACGTCATCGTGATGGATGTAGAGCACTCCATCTTTGCTGCGCCGGATGTCTATCTCGATGCCGTCCGCGCCGCCGTCCAGCGCCGCCGCATAGGCTTCCAGGGTATTCTCGGGAGCCAGTTTGCTCGCTCCGCGGTGAACCAGCAGCATGACCCGCCCGCGCAGATCGGCGATCCTGGCATGGCGGGCTTTGCGGGTCTCGGATGGCTCCGGTGGAATGTGATTGATGTAGCCGGGCCGGGGCGCAGGCTCCCCCTCGGCTGCGGCGAGGGCAGGTGGATGAGTCCCCGTGCAGGCAAGGATGATCGCAGCACAGGCGATGCAGGCGTTGTTCATACAAGATCTCCGTTCGCCGCGTTCTTTGGCGGCGCTCAGTGTTCCAGCGCATTATGCGCGCCGTATTTTGAGGGCGCGACCACTGCAGCGTTTCACTTTCCCTGGCTTACTGTCGGGGGGTGTCAGTCTCTTGAGCAGATGAACGCCCAGGGGCGGTTGCTGATTCTCGTCACGATTACCGTCCCACAGCCGGGAAGATCGCTCTCCAGGCGCAGGCGCAGCCGGTCCGCGTCCACGGCGGAAGCGCGTTTCTTCACCTCCACCCTCCCGATCCCCAGGTTGCGGAGTTCCGCGCGAAGCGCCTTCTCCGAAAACGGCAGGCTCGCCAGCATGCGGTAGCTCCGGGTGAATGGGGAAGTCACCGGATGAGAGGCGGTCAGATAAGCCACGCGGAGGTCCATTACAGCCGCACCCGTCTGCTGACAGACTTCCGCGATGAGTCCGGCGCGCACAACGGCGGGATCCGGCTCCAGAAGGTATTCCAGAGGGTTGGAAACAGGCGGCTCAGCCGGGCCCGGCGATGCGGCCAGCACATGGCCTTCCGGCAACAGGGATGCCCAGCGGCTGTGGGGGGCAAGAGACCCGAACCAGGCCACCGCCTCCTTGCACACTCCGCCTTCAGAAACGAACTCCAGCGCGCAAGCAAGCGATGCCAGCTCGGCGTCCGGCGTGGCCGGCGAGAGCTTGACGGCCACATCCCGCGTCACCCGGAAGAGCTCGGGCAGGATCTTCAACGAGGGCGACAGATCCTCCAGATGCCGGCTGCGCCTGCCGGACGCCCGGCGCGATGGGTCCAGGAAGTAGGCGTCAGCAGGAGGGAACTCTTCGGCCGGGGCGGCGCGGACTGTCACCCGCTCCGCCACCCCGTAAACCTGCGCGTTCGCGCGGGTCATCTCGCAACGGGCGGCAGAGACATCCGATGCCAGCACCTGGCTCACGCCGGCCAGAGCGATGGCATCCCCGCCGATGGCGCACGTCAGGTCGGCCACCGTGCCGCGCTCGGCGAACAGCCTGGCCCGCCAGCGCGCCGGAGCCTCGCCGGTGGACTGCTCCAGCCCTTCGCGGTCGAGGAACATGCGCTCCGCAAGTGAGAATTTGGAGCGCGCCCGGCTCCGAAGCTCCGCAAGCTCCAGCACAACTGGAACAAGCTCCGAAGGGAAGCGTTTCCGCAGCAGCAGCACGCGCCTCACCGGGTCCGCCGGCAGATCCTCCCAGCGCGGGATCTCACCCTCCGGGGGGCGCCGGATCAGCTCCGCTATCTGTTCCGCCGTGACCGCCAACGGCGCGTCCCTCCCGGCGGGCTGGTGCCTAGAGTCCCAACTTCTCCAGCAGGTATGCCTCCAGATCGTCTACAGCCACCCGCTCCTGGAGCATGGTGTCGCGGTCGCGGACGGTGACGGTCCGGTCTTCCAGACTCTTGAAGTCCACCGTCACGCAAAACGGGGTGCCCACTTCATCCTGCCGGCGATACAGCTTTCCGATGGCGGCCGTGTCGTCGTACACGGCACGCATCCGGCCGCCCCGCTGGAGGTCGTCCTTGATGGCTTTGGCCATCGCCACGATCTCAGGAGCGTTCTTTTTCAGCGGCAGGACGGCCACCTTGATGGGCGCAAGCTGGGGTTTCATCCTCAGCACCACCCGCTTCTCCCCGTTCTCCATCTCCTCCTCATCGTACGCGTCGCAGAGGACCGCCAGCACGCCGCGATCCACCCCGGCCGAAGGCTCGATGACCCAGGGGACGATATGCCTGTTCGTGGTGTGGTCGAAATATGTCAGCTTCTCTGTGGAGTGCTCGTTCTTGATGACCTGCGCGGTCAACCCCAGCTGATCCTGCTGACGGGAGTGGGAGCCCAGGTCGAAGTCCGTCCGGTTGGCGATGCCTTCCAGCTCTTCCCAGCCGATGGGGTAATGGTAGAAGATATCCACCGTCCGCCGCGAGTAGTGGGCCCGCTCGTTGTCCGGCACCTCATACAGCTTCAGGTTCTCGCGCTTCAGGCCCACCTCGTTCACCCAGAAGTCCAGCCGTTCCTGCACCCAGGACTCGAACACCGCTTCCGCCTCCTCCGGGCGGCAGAAGTATTCGATCTCCATCTGCTCGAACTCCCGGACACGGAAGATGAAGTTGCGCGGAGTGATCTCATTGCGGAAGCTCTTTCCAATCTGCGCCACCCCGAAAGGCAGCTTGCGGTTGGTGGAGTCCAGCACGTTCTTGAAGTTGACGAAGATGCCCTGAGCGGTCTCCGGCCGCAGGTAAGCGAACGAGTCCTCATCGGCCACCGGGCCCACCTGCGTCTTGAACATCATATTGAAGTTCCGGGGCTCCGTCAGCTCACCTCCGCACTCGCCCGGATGCAGCTTGGGGTTGAGCAGGCACTGACTCTCGGACAGCTTGTCCGCGCGGAAGCGCCCCTTGCACTTCTTGCAGTCCACCATGGGGTCGACGAAGGTGTCTTCGTGCCCGGAGTATTTCCACACCCACCGGTTCATCAGGATGGCCGCGTCCAGGCCCTCCATATCGTCCCGGCGGTACACGTTGCGGGACCACCAGAGCTGCTTGAGGTTGTTCTTCAGCTCCACTCCCAGCGGGCCATAATCGAACACGCCCTGAATGCCGCCGTAGATCTCGCTGGACTGAAAGATGAAGCCGCGCCGCTTGCACAGCGACACGATGGTATCCATGTCTGTCACGTTTCCGAAAGAATCCCCCTGGAAGTCGCTGGAAATCACGGGAAAAAGCCGCTCCTCGCTGGAGCGGCCGTCGCCTCCGCATTATACCCGAAGCCTGCCAGACGGCGTCCCGGGCAAAAAAAAGGCCGCCGCTTGCGCCGCGACTGCGGCGAGCACGGCCAGTTTCTCCTTTTCTCCTTCTCTGCTGTCCGGCGGGCCACCACCGGAGGCAGATGCCCCGTGTATCCGTCCGGGCGGATTGCCGGGGCTTCTCACGCTCCGGCCCCTGCGCCCTCCTCCAGGCGCAGGAACCTGCTCTTCTGCCACCCTGAACCTGCGGCCACCGACTTCTCGGGCCTGTATTCAGCATACGGCACCGGAACCTTGGCGGTCAAGTCTTTTGCGCGAAACCCGGTAATTCGCACAGGTCCCGCTGCTTTGTTCCAGCGGAAGGAAGCAGGACGATCGCCGGAGAACTCGGCCGGGGGAGACAAATCTTCCTCATTTTCCCGTTCCGGAAGGAGTGGATACCCGATGAAGACACGGAGAGTTGCAGTCATCGCCGCGGTGATCGCGGCGTGCGCGCTTCTGGCGGTTGCGCCGTCGCTGGTGAAGAGCCAGTCCAGCCCTGTGGTGGTCATCAACCTGACCAGCGGGGCGGAGGACCTGCATTCCGCCTGGATGGGCCTGAACCTCGCCCGGATGAGCCTGGAAGAGAAGCGGGATGTGGTGGTGTTCCTGAATGTCCGCGGACCCGTCTTCGCCAGCCGCAGCAAAGGAGCGCGCCTGGCCTACCGGCAGCATCCCCGGCTTTCGGCGACGCTGACAGGGCTGGCCGGCCGCGGAGCGCGCGTGCTGGTATGCCCGCTCTGCGCAAAGGAGCTGGGAATCACCGAAAAGGATCTGATCCCCGGAGCTGCGTTCGCCACCAAGCAATCGCTCTTCAGCAAGCTGGGGGACAACACGGTCGTCTTCAGCTACTGACGGCCGGCTCACCTCGGGAGTCCGGGGGAACAGGCCAGACGGTGGGGGCGCACCCGGTCCTGAAGGAGCTCTGTCTTGAGGCGCAGGAGATCGCCTCAAGCCCGGAGCACCGGAGGCGGCGCAGACTGTGGACGGATTTCCATGCCCTCCGGCCGGTGCGCACTCCGGTTAGTTTTGCGCTGTATACCAACGTCTGGGAGCGCGACATCGCCCGTCCGGAGGATCTGCGCTGCCCGGAAGGGCTTGCCCGCCAGATCGAGATTCAGCTTCGGGCCAGACTCTGGAAGGCGCGGCATATCCCGGACGACGAACCCCTGCTGCCCACCGTCTGGCTGTGGACCCCGCGGCCGGCGGGCAGCCCGCCGCTGTGGGGTGTCCCTCTGGAGTCCCGCAGAAGCGCCGGGCACGGCTCATACAAACCGGTTCCGCCACTGAAAAGCGAGGATGACCTGGAGCGGGTCACCGGCCCCACATACCGGGAGGACGAACAGGCGAAGCGGGAGCTGCTGGAGCAGGCGCTTGACCTGACCGGCGGCCTGGCGAGGGTGAAGTTCCGGACCGACGAGGTGCACTACGGCCCTTTCGAGTGGGCCGTGCGGCTCCGGGGGATGGATAACCTGCTGCTGGATGTGGTGGACTCTCCCGGCTTCGTTCATCGCCTGATGGACCGGATCACGGAAGGGATGGTCTCGTACCATCGCCAGCGGGAGGCTGCGGGAGCCGTGGACGCCGAGGAGAGCTGGGCTATCCATATGCACTACGACGAAGTGCCCCCCGGTCTGGAAGGACGGTTGAAGGGGTGCTGGGCGTATGTGCACGCCCAGTCCGCCACCTCTCTGTCCCCGGCGATGTATGAGGAGTTCATCCAGCCGTACAATGAGCGCATCGCCGGGATGTTCGGCAAAGTCTACTATCACGGGTGCGAGGATCTCTCCGCAAAAGCGCGGATCATCCGGAACCTGCCGAACCTCAGGCTGTTTCACGTCAGCCCGTGGACTCCGCTGAAGCCCATCCTGGAGGCGCTGGGGAGCGGCATCGCTCTGGAAGTGCACAGCCACCCCGCGCGGGTGCTTTTCACTGATAGCCCGGAGGACACCCGCGCGGATTTGCAGCGCCTGCACCGGGAGGCCGCGGAAGCGCCTCACATCCTGAAACTGTGCGATGTGGAGAGCGTGCCGGATGGCGGGCAGCGCCTGATCCTCTGGGTGCGCATTGCCCGAGAGGTGGTGGAAAGACAAAACTGAAACGGCAGCACGCTACGGGCTTCAGCCCTCCCGGAATCCTCCTCGCGCGAGCCACTCTCCTGCGATTCTCAGCGTCTCCAGTTTCATCGGCAGGTTCTGCCGGCGGGCCGGGATGACATCCACCACGTCCATCCCGCAGCGCTGGAGCGTGCGCTCAAGAAGGTAGCAGCAGAGCGGCGCCCCGCCGCCTCCTCCGCCGGCCACCGCGATGATGGCGACGGGCTTGCCCTGGATCCATTTTGCTCCGTCAGGATGCATACAGATGCGCCGGAGCCGGTCCAGGAACGATTTCAGGCTCTCGCTCAGGTCCGAGAAGTAGACCGGGTTCGCAAAGACGACGGCGTCCGCAGCGCGCATCCAGTCCACAACGGAGGCGAAGTCGTCCTCGATGACGCAGGCGCCCTCTTTGTTGCACTTTCCCCAGCCGTCATCGTCACACTGGCGGCATCGCTGGATGTCCAGCACCGGAAGATAGACGATGCTACCCTCCGCTCCCCCGGCTGCAGCCCCTTCCAGATAGGCTTTTGCGGCACGGGCGGTCTGGCCCTCCGGGTTACGCGATCCGGAAACGACAAGCACGTCCATTGCTGCGGCGTCCCCCTGAAGCCTATTCCAGTCTGACGGCTGTCCCGCTGACACTGACCATCAGCATGGAGCCACCCTGTCCCACGACTTCGTAATCCAGATCCACGCCCACGATGGCGTCAGCTCCCATGTGAGCGGCCCTCTCTTGCATCTCGCCGATGGCGATCTCCCGCGCATTTTGAAGCTCACGCTCGTAGGCCGCCGAGCGTCCGCCCACAATGTCGCGGATGCCGGCGAACAGATCCTTGAAGATATTGGCGCCCACGATGGCTTCGCCTACCACGATGCCAAGATACTGGCGGACTTTTCTTCCCTCAACAGAGGGAGTCGTCGTCACAATCATCCTTGCTTCCTCCCTTCCCTGTCTCAGAGAGTGCGCCGCAGGCGGGGAGCGTTGTTCCCCCAGCGCTCGCGGTCCCATTCCAGGGCGATCAGCTCATTGCCCGTCAGGCGGAAAATGAAAGTCTGGCGTTCCAGCATCCGGCGAAGCTCCAGACGGTAGCGGCCCGGTGTCTCTCTGCGCCATTGCCCGCTGTAACGCAGCGGGAGTCCGCCTCTGCGCAGATCGCGCACCTCCAGCTCCGCGTTCCCACCCGCCGCCATTGCCAGAGTGAAACGGAAAAGGTTCTCACCCGCGCGGACGTCACCGGAATACGTCCCCAGCACGGGGTCCGGCGGCTCGGGCTGCGCGCCGAAGCGCCGGAACTCAAGCGGCGCCGCTCCCCAGGCGTTGCGATCCCACACCAGCGTCACCAGAGCGCGTCCGTCGGCGCGGAATGAGAATTCGTAATAGATCCCTCCGCGCGAGACGCGCACCTCCACGCGATCGGATATGCGCTGTCCCCAGGTGCCGGTGTAGCGGACCTCGGAAGAGGTGCCGCAGCGGACGGAGAGTGTGCAGGAGCCGTTCGAGTTGAGCAGCAGATCGGATGTGCGCGTTCCACACGGCACCTGCTGCACGTTTCTATATGTTCCGGGCACCCAGATGCCGGACTGAGCCGCCGCCTGCAGGGCAGCCGCCGTCCAGATCAACAGGAGAGCCACGCTCCAACGCATCCCCCTCATAGCCATCTCCTTTCCTTCCAACTTCTGCCCGAGTGGTTTGCCTGCCTCGTGCGGTCCGGGAGCAGGCGCCTCATTTCGCGGCGGCTGTCCCGGGCTTCAGGATCTTGCGCAGATACTCCAGGCAGGCAACCACGTCTGCAGTGGGGTCGGGCTGTGAAGCCTCATACTCTATCATAACCGTCCCGTCGAACTTCTGGGCTTCCAGCTCGCGGAAAAGGGCCGGCAGGTCCAGAATGCCCTGGCCCAGCGGCCAGTCGCGCGACTCCCGCACTCCCATCTCCTTAAGGTCCTTCAGGTGCAGGCTGATGATGCGTCCACGCAGCATCCGCAGCGATGCGATCGGTTCAAAGCCGCTGCGCATCCAGTGGCCGGTATCCGGCCCGGCGCCGATTCGGGCATCCCGGCCGGCGATGGCCTGCCGCACGGTGCGCGGATCGGCATACTGGCTGGGAGCAGGATGATTGTGGATGGCCACCCGGATGCCGTACTCCTTCGCCAAACGCTCCACCAGCGGCAGGGCGTCCGTTGGGGGCTCTGCGGAAAGGATCTCCACGCCCATCTCTTTCGCAAAATCGAAGACCTTCCGGCAGGCAGCCTCGTCGTTCGGCAGATAGACCACCCCGAAGTTGTGCAGCTTCACGCCGTTGCGATCCAGGATCTGGCGCGCCCTGGACCGCATCTCGGGCGGGGCATCGGGGGTAAAGACGGCGTCACCGGTCGCCTCACTGAAGCGCTGGCCGGGATAAGCCTCGATGTATTTCACCCCGAGCTGCGCGGCTTTCTGGACAGCCTGCTCGAAGGTGTGGCCGCGGAAGGTGTAAGTCTGAATGCCCACCCGGAAGTTGCCGATGTTCGGCGGGCATTTCTCGGCTGCGCCCGCTGGCGTCAGGATGGCGGCAAACAGGCAAACGGTGACAGCGCTCAGGCAAGCGAGAAATGGTGACACTGGGCAGTCCTCCCGGGGAACGGCGGTCTTCTCCGCCGCCGGATTCCCGCCCTCCTCCTTCGCCCTCCGGGAAAAGGACTCCTCTCAGTGCTAGAAGACCAGGAAGGTGACGCTCCCGTCTCCTTCGCAGGCGGCGGCAACGGCTTTCCTGTCCGGCAGGGCGCACAGTCCTTCCGGCGCCTTGCCCGTGGGGATGATCTGATCCACCTTCGGGCTGGCGGGATCAGAAAGGTCCACCACGGCGACGGATCCGGCGCGCTCCAGTCCCACGAAGGCAAGCAGCTTGCCGTTTAGCTCCATCAGACACACGTCCTCCGGCTCCACCCCACGCTTCAGGGCGCGGCCAGGCTCCAGCAGGCCCGCCCTGTGCGCGGCCCGTTCGAACCCGTCCGCCGTGCAGCCAAGGAGGCGTCCATCCACAGAGCTCCACACGGCGATGTCCCGTGTGCCACTCAGCACGCCGTCCTTCGCGTCGGTGTCCCCCTCGTTTGCGGTCACCACGGCCAGCCCGTCCGGGGTCACCGCAATGCCGTCCGGCTCCCGGCGGCCGCGCATCGTTTTGAAGACAGGGGGATCAGCCTGCGGATCCACGCAGAATTCGTGTTCTCCTTCTCCCAGATCCCAGACAGCGGTAACCTTCCGGGCGGCAAGATCCAGCACGGCGACTGCGTTGTTCTCCTGCAGCGTGACGTAGGCGCGGGAGTTGTCCCGGGAAACGGCGATATACTCCGGCTCGATGCTTGCCGCATCGAACTTCGCCAGAGCAGGATGCGCGACGGCATCCAGCACCAGGCGCTTCTCCAGAGTCAGCCCGCCGTTCTCCGCCACCCGCACGAAGCTGATGGATCCGGGCGGATTCGAGTTCTCGCCGGGTTCGCCCTCATCGGCCACCAGAGCCATTTTGCCGTCCGGCGTGAAGCAGATCTTGTCCGGGCCGTAGCCCACCTCAAGGGGCAGGCCGATCACCGTTCCTTCACGGCCTCCCTTCATGTCCAGAGCCAGCACCAGGCCACGGACTCCGTTTCCTTTCTTGATGGCCACCACCGCTACGCGGCCATCCGGCCGGACGGATACGGACGTGGGCTCGCCGTAGCCGGAAAGGTCCAGATCCTCGCGCAACCGGCGGACACTGGCGAAGTCGCTGATATCCAGGAAAGACAGGCTCTTCCCAGTGCTGTTCGTCAGGAGAAGCAGGGGACGCCCCGGCACGGCTGCGGGGATCTCTGCGTTGCCCGGGCCGAGACCGGTATCGAAAGAGAAGGTACGGACCGGCAGCCCACCAGCAAAAGATTCGGGCGAGGCGGGCTTCTCATTCTGGCATCCCGCTGCTACAAGTGCGGCAGTGATAATGAGGATGCCCGTTCCGGCAGAGCTGAAGCGCTTGCTCATCGTCCCCCGGCCCACGTTAGCGCGCGCCCGGGTCCCAGATGATGCCCGGGGTATTAGAGACCACATCCTGGAACCGGAACCAGCCGGTGTGACCGTCCACGAAACAGATGTTGGCCCCTCCGCGATGGCGGCTGCTGATGCGGCTTACCTGCGCCCGGTTGGTGCCAAGCTCCGTGCTGGGAGAGAGCTCGCTGAGAGACGTCTGGACGTCCAGGAAGATCGGGGTCTTCACATGGTCCGGGATGTGCGAGCGCTTCACCGGCACGGGCAGAGTGCGGTCCAGGTACGAGTTGATCGCGTAGTTGAAGAAGACCTGGTCCGTGTCCCGGTTGCCGACGGGAGAGCTGTAGAACGCCGACGGGCAGGTGTGGATGGTCTTGCCTTTGTTGTAGAAAGCCGTCCGCGCCTCCGCGTTCAGGGTGTACATGGGCGGGGCGGAGACATACGGCGGCAGAGAATTGTACCACGCGTGGAGCGAGGCTCCCTGCCCGAGCTGTCCCCAGCGCAGCACATCCGCCGGACCCTCGGCGGGCAAGGCATCCCGCCAGTCGTCGGCGTACATCTGCGCCGCCGTTCCCCACTGGCGGAGGTTGCTGGCGCAGGAGGAGCGCATCGCGCTCTCCCGGGCCTGAGAAAAGACCGGGAACAGAATGCTGGCCAGAATGGCGATGACCGCGATGACGACCAGCAGTTCGATGAGCGTGAAACCGTTTTGACCGCTGCGTGCTGTCACGGCGCGATCCTCCTCACGTCCGAAGGCGAAGCCACCCGCAGCAGCGGATAGACCTGTCCTCCGGTCTTCTGCACGGAGACAGATCCCTCGACGGCGACGAAGTCACCCACCTGCACTGAGGGGTCTGTCCATCCCGCCACGCGGATGCCCGGGGCTCCGTGGGCGCTGTGGCGTCCCGTGCCGTCATCCACCACCATCCATCCGAAGCCCGTGGCCGTGACCTTGCCGTAGATCAGAGCGTGCAGCCCCACGTTGTTCGGACCGGAGCTGCCCGGCACGCCTTCCTGCAGACCCGCCGGAGCTCCACCCACCGAGCGCGCGCCCATCGCCAGCGGAACCACCGTGACCGGGGCGCCCGCGACACTCACTGACGTTGGCTGAATGGCCAGTTCGCCGTCCGCCGTCAGGGTCAAAGAACCCGTCACATTCACGGGATAACCATCCGGGAGACCCGCGAAGCCCAGCACCGCGATGCCTGCGGCGCGGTCCCGCTGCTGGACGTAGAAGCGATCGTCATGGGATCGCGAGATGACCACATTCTCGATGCGCACCAGTCCCGTCCCCAGAAGCCTGGCACCTGCGATGGTGGTGTTGGTCGGCTGATTGATGACGGACCGCAGAGCGCTGAAGTCCTGACTGAACAGTCCGCTGGACCAGATGTTGGGGCTGCCGAATGTGCTGCTGGTGCCGTCGTTGTAGTTGGATGCAGGAGTGATGGAGGGAGAAGGATTCTCCTCCAGCTTGCCCACCTCGCGAGCATTGATACCTGTCCCCTGCCAGCCCGGAGCCGCTTCGCCCACCGGACCGATGACGTGGTTCCCTGCGGCGTCTTGGATGGTGAGCTGCCAGTTGTTGTGGTTGACCTCGAATTCGCCCTCCTCAAGGTTGACTCTTTCCGCACCAAGAAGAATGGTCCCCCATGTCGTTGCCGGGCCGCCGTCGCGGGTGCAGATGTTGATCCACCAATCGCCGTTTGCGGGGTCGTAGCTCAAATCCGTATCCAGCCCCCCCTCCGCGGTCCGGGACTCCGTGATGGTGATGATGGTGCCGCTGCGCAGCGAGGCCAGCAGCGGATGATCCCCGAGCTCGATAACTCCCTGCCCGGAGGCCGTGTTAGTGCCGAATTCCCATACCAGCTTCCATCCCCGCAGGTCCGGGCGGTCGGTGGTGACCACCAGCTCGATCCAGTCGCCTCCATTGCCCTGTACACGGCCGAAAAAGGTGTCGGCTTTGGTGCTGCCCTCGAAATCCACCGTGTCCAGATAGTTCTCGGGGGCCACACAGTTCCACTCGTTGAGTATCAGGCTGACCTGGGCCCGGGAGGGGCCGGAGGCCAGCAGGGCAAGCAGCGCCGCTGCGGTCAGACAGGTTTTCAGTCCCATGGTCCGGATGGCTCCTTTCTGCGAATAGCAGGCAAGTCCGAATCCATGGTGCCCGCCGGACATTGCAAGACCGTTGCAATAGTCTCAATGGGGGGTCAAGATTGGCGGTCAGCAGGCTAGTAGAAAATGGTGTGCTCTGGGAATCTCTATATCAAGCTCAGAGCTAGTCAGCTAGGAGTCTTCCGGTAGGGAGCGCAGAGCGGGTCGCCGATCACCACGTCCTTCCAGCAGATGAACGGGCTGGCGGCGTAGAAGCTTTCCGCCAGCGTGAACCCCTCAACATAGCGCGGGAACAGGATGGCCGCGCGGGCCATGGCCACGGCATACGGTTCTGTAACGTATCCCTTTACCCCTGTGATGCCGTTCCGGATGAGATCCGCGATGAGCGACTGGCCGCTTTTCTCGGGCCGGAAAGTCCGTGCGCTGGTGGAGACCACCGTCTCACCTATGGCGCCGTAAACGAACCGGTTGGAAAGGTAGGCTTCCTTGCTGAAATGCGAGTCGTTGGAACCCCAGGAGTAATAGCCCCCCAGATCCTTCATCCCGCCCACGAAAGTGTCAGTGGAGTCCAGGCGATAGTCCACCCGCCGCTCGAACAGCCGGAGCGCTGCGTCCCGGATGTCCTGATTGACGTCGCGGTAGCCTTCGCGGGTGTCCTGGAACGGATCTATGTCGAGCAGGATCGTCCCGCGCTTGCCCGGTGCCTTCAGCGCGCGGTCCACCAGCGCCTTGGCGTCGGCGGCCGTGTATCCGTCCAGACGGGTCACCAGGAACATCCCGAACCGTCTTCGGCTAAAAGGCACGGCCTGCCCGAAATAGGGGTTCACCATCTGTGTGTCCTCGCCGGTCATGGCGCGGGTCAACATGCTGTCCACGGAGAAGCCGCGCTCGTCCACCAGCGGCACTCCCTTGGTGGTGACGATGAAGTCCACGCCGTCCAGACGGTGCCTGCGGATGTGCTCCACCAGGGGCTTGCGTATCTTCTCGTGGTAGCCGGCGCGGGAGATCCTCTCGCTATCCGGCACGCGAATGCGCAGGATGTTCGCGGCGGGCAGGGTGCGTTTCGCGGCATAGTGCGCCCCGATGGAGCGCGAATCCGGACTGTTGTCATTGATGACCAAGAGGACGCGGGACGGCCCGGCGGCTGACGCCGCGGCGGCCAGCAGCGCGAGGCAGACTGTCAGCAAAGCTCTCATGGCTATTTCTCCAAAATCGGCTACTGCTCACAGAAGGAAGAGGGTTCCGGCTGTGCCCGCCGACGGCTCTTCCGGGGCCGCGAGTAGGACCAATGGCCTACTGCAAAGCCGGGCCGGGTGTGGCACTATTGAGTATGAAAGGCGGAAAGGGCCGGGCGAGCGTCTGCTGACGCGATTCAATGTGAAAAAAGTCACGAGATATGCGTTAGAATGGTTTACACTGGGGCGGCCGGACTGTAGAATGGGAGAGGATGGCCGGTCCGCGCGGCCGGAGGGGGCAGGCGCGCGCCCCGGATGGAAAGGCTTTCGTCCAACCGTCGAATGAAACTCCGTGAGATAATCGAGCTTCTTGACGCCGAGGTGCTGACCCGCAACGCCGACCTGGACCGGGAGGTGGAGTTCGCGGGGGCCAGCGACCTGATGAGCGACGTGCTGGCGTTCACACGTCCGGGCAGCGTGCTGCTCACCGGCCTGCAATCCATTCAGGTGGTGCGCACGGCGGAGATGCTGGACCTGAAGGCCATCGTCTTCGTCCGGGGGAAGCGGCCCGACGCCAACACCATCGCGCTGGCGGAAGAGATGGGCCTGCCGCTCTTCGTGTCGAGCTATCCGCTGTATGAGGCGTGCGGCATCCTGTATCAGGCCGGGCTGCCGGGATCTCTGGGCACAGCGGAGGCGCACGGCTGGGACGATTTGATGAAGAACAGGGCGGTCAAGACCGCGGAAGGCGCGCTGGAGTAGGACCATGCTGGAGGATGCCCCTCCCAGACTGACTTACACGTTCCACGTGGAGGGGCAGGACTTTGCGACGGCCGGAGAGGTCAGCAGCAAGATCCGGCGCATCCTCCAGCAGCTGGGAGTGCATCCGGATACCATCCGGAGGACCAGCGTGGCAGCCTATGAGGCGGAGATGAATGTTGTCATCCATGCCTACCGCGCAGAAGTGACGCTGGAGACGGACGACAGGACGATCACGATCACGGTCAAGGACGAGGGGCCGGGCATCCCGGATATCGAACAGGCCATGCAGCCCGGCTTCTCGACGGCCCCGGAGGAGATCCGCGAGATGGGCTTCGGCGCGGGGATGGGGCTGGCGAACATGGACCGGTGCGCGGACAGGCTGGAGATCGAAAGTGTGGTCGGTCAGGGCACGACGGTGAGGATGGTGTTCAACAACACCACCTGAAGTTGACAATGGAGGGGCGACCGTCCGCCGGAGCCTGAGGGCGGCTGCGATTTGCGGCCCGGCGGCGGCGCGAAGCGTGCCGGCAGATTCCCCGGAGAAGGCGTACCTGCAGGGCAGAGCCTCCGGTGAAAGAGGCCGGCTGGAACGGGACGCTGTTCGCGATGGAGCGACCCAGCCAATTCCATGCTGTCCGGCTGATCCAGGACAAGTGCAAAGGATGCGTGAACTGCATCAAGCACTGCCCTACGGAAGCCATTCGCGTGCGCGCGGGCAAGGCGGAGATCCTGGATGTCCGCTGCATTGACTGCGGCGAGTGCATCCGCGTGTGTCCCAACCACGCCAAGACGGCGGTGGCGGATGCGCTGGATGCGATCGGCAGCTTCCGGGTGAAGGTTGCCCTGCCCGCTCCGGCGCTTTACGGGCAGTTTGACGACAGTGTGCACCCGCAGCAGGTGTTGGACGGCCTGCTGGACCTGGGTTTCGATGACGTTTTCGAGGTGGCGCGAGCGGCGGATCTGGTGACCGTCAAGATCCGCCAGGAGATCGAAAAAGGCGGCATTGTCCGCCCCCTGATCTCCTCATCGTGCCCGGCCGTGGTACGTCTGATTCAGGTGCGGTTCCCGAACCTGATAGACCACATCGTGCCGGTTTCGGCGCCGGTGCGGGTGGCGGCCAGGATCGCCCGCAAGGAGGCGGCCGAGAAGTACGGCGTGCGGCCGGATGAGGTCGGGATCTTCTTCCTGAGCCCATGCCCGGCCAAGGTGACTGCCATCCGGGAGCCGGTGGGGTATCTGGGCCCGGCGCTGGACGGCGCGATCCCGATCGCCGATATCTTCGGGCCGCTGGCGAAGGCGGTCAGGGCGCGGAGGCATCAGGAAGGCGGTGTGGTGAAGATGACCGCCACCGGGCTGGGTGTGGGCTGGGCCCGGGCGGGCGGTGAGAACCAGGCCGTGGCCCTGGGACGCCAGATCAGCGTGGACGGCGTCCACAACGTGATTGACATTTTCGAGGATATCGAGCGCGGGCGCTTGTCCGGGCTGGACTATGTAGAGGCGCTGGCCTGCACCGGCGGGTGCGTGGGCGGAGTGCTGACGGTGGAGAACTCTTTCATCGCCAGACGCCGTATCCGCATCCTGACGGAAAAGGTGCGGCCTGAAGAGGGCATCCCGACTCCTGAGGAGGCCGTCCGGGCGATGGAAGACTCGATCTTCCGCCACGAGGTGCCGATCGAGCCGTCGGCGTCCTTCGCGCTGGCGGGAGATATGCGGGAGGCCATCCGCCGGATGGAGCGCCTGGAGGCGATCCTGGCGGAGCTGCCCGGTCTGGATTGCGGCTCCTGCGGCGCGCCGACATGTCAGGCTCTGGCAGAGGACATCGTCCGGGGCGAGGCGGTGGAGACCGACTGCGTGTTCGTCCTGAGGGCGCGCGTCCAGCGGCTGGCCGCGGAGCTGGGAGAGTTGAGCGCGAAGCTGCCTCCGGCCATGCATCGCGGGGAGAGCGAACACAGCGAGCAGGAGAAGCGGGTTGAGCGGCTGCTGTCGCTCCCCGAGGAGCGCTGAGTCACTTGTTATGGACAACGGGCATCTGGATCTGAAAACGGTGGTCGAGACGCTGGGGCTTAAGGATCTGGGCGCGGCTCCGCCGGACGGCCGGAAGGTGACCGGCGCGTATACATCGGACCTGTTGAGCGATGTGATGGGCTTCGCGCGGGCCGGCGAGGTGTGGCTGACCGTGCAGAGCCATCTGAACCTGGTAGCAGTGGCCGCCCTGAAGGAGCTGGCCGCCGTGGTGGTCTGCGGGGGAAGAGGAGTGGAGGAACCGGTGCTCGCCAAGGCGCGCGAGGAGGGCGTGGTGATCCTCTCCAGCGCCGAGTCCAGCTACGAGACGGGCGGAAGGCTCTGGGAGATGGGCGTCCGGAGAGCGCAGTAGGCGGGGCAGATCCACGATGCTCCGGCGATGCAGGATGGACCTGCACATCCATTCGGCGCTGTCGCCGTGCGCGGAAGTGGAGATGCTGCCGGAGCTCATCGTGATGAAGGCGGAGATGGAGGGGCTGGACGTGATCGCCGTGTGCGATCACAACAGCGCGGAGAACGCCGCCGCGTGTGTGGAAGCGTCGCGGGACTCGCCAGTGCGGGTGCTGCCCGGGATCGAGTGCGAGACGCGCGAAGGGGTCCACGTGCTGGGCATCTTCGACCGGCCGGAGCAGGCCGCACAGTTGCAGGAGTTCGTCTGGAGCCGCCTGCCGGACGAGCCCAACCGGCCGGAGTTCTTCGGGCAGCAGCTGGTGGTGACGGCGGACGGGGACTTTGTCCGCTACAATCCGCGCCTGCTGGTGACTTCGGCGGACGCGGGGCTGGAGGAGATGTGCGCCCGGATCCGCGATCTGGGGGGACTGGCGCTGCCGTCCCACGTGGACAAGACGTTCGCGGGATTGATCGGGGTTCTGGGTCTCATCCCGGAGGGGCTGGACCTGGAAGGGGTGGAGATATCGGCGGCGTTGACGCCCGGTGAGGCGCGCGCGCGGTATCCGCAGCTGGCCGGACTGGGCCTGGTGAGGTCTTCGGATGCCCACCGCCTGAGCGAGATCGGGCAGGTGTGGACAGCGGCCTGGCTGGAGAAGAGGACGGTGGAGGAGATCAGGTTGGCACTCTGCGGCCGGATGGGCCGCCGACTGGAGGAATGAGATTCGACGATGCCGTGTCAGTGCAGCACAGTGGAAGAGGTGACCGAAGAGCAGGTTCTGGAGATCGTCCGGCGGAACCAGGGGCGTCCCGGGCCACTGATCCCGATCCTTGACGAAGTCCAGAACCTGATCGGCTGGCTGCCGAGATGGGCCATCGTGGCGGTGGCGAAGGGTCTGGGGATACCCGTGGCGGACGTGTATGGCGTGGCCAGCTTCTATCACTTCTTCCGGCTGGTGCCGCCGGGGAAGACCAAGATCCAGGTCTGCATGGGAACCGCCTGTTATGTGCGGGGAGCCAAGCAGATCCTGGAGTCGCTGGAGCGCAAGCTGGGCGTGCGCGCCGGCGAGACGACCCCGGACCGGCGCTTCACGCTGGAGGCCGTGCGGTGCGTGGGGGCCTGCAGCCTTGCACCGGTCATCGTGACCGGGGATGTGACCCACGGTTCGGTCACGACGACGAAACTGGACAAGATTCTGGAGTCCTGCGACAAGCAGGGCTAGACTGCCCGGCGCCGGCCGATGCGGGAGATCTCCCTGCACATCCTGGATATCGCGGAAAACGCCATCCGCGCGGGAGCGAGCCGCATCGGCATCGAGGTGGAGGCCGACCGGCAGGCGGATACGCTGACGGTCACCGTCCGGGATGACGGGTGCGGGATGCCGCCGGAGATCCTGGCGGGCGTGAAGGATCCGTTCGTCACGACAAGGACGGAGCGCAGAGTGGGGCTGGGACTGCCGCTGCTGGCGGCGAACTGCGAGGCTACCGGCGGGAGCCTGGACGTGCAGAGCAAACCAGGCGGCGGGACCACCGTGAAGGCGGTGTTCGGCCTGAGCCATATTGACCGCCCTCCCATGGGGGCCCTGCACGAGACGATCCGGGCCCTGGCGGCGGGCAACGAGGACCGGCGGATCACCCTGCGGGTCCGCTCCGAGAAGGGCGACTTCGAGTTCGACTCGGACACCGTGAAGGCGGCTCTGGACGGAGTGCCTCTGTCCAGCCCTCTGGTAGCGGAGTGGCTGAAGGAGCATCTGCGGGAGGGGATCGCCGGAGCGTTGGAACTGGATTAAGGTTTGTCCGGAGGGGGCGTAAGACGGCCCGGCCGGACGAGGGCACGTAAGGAAAGGGCAACAGGGATGAAGACGCTTGAAGACCTGAAGCGTGTGCGCGAGGAAGCCATCAAGGCGATGAAAGTGCGAGAGGGTGAGCAGCGCGTCAAGGTGACCGTGGCGATGGGCACCTGCGGGATCGCCGCGGGCGCGCGGGAGACGATGAGCGCCCTCCTGGACGAACTGAACAAGCGCGGGATCACGGATGTGACGGTCACGCAGACCGGCTGCAAAGGGCTGTGCGAGCAGGAGCCGCTTGTGGAGGTGACCATCGCGGGGTCGGAGACGGTGAGCTACGGCAAGATTGACGCCGAGAAGGCCCGCAGGATCGTGGCGGAGCATATCGTGAACGGCCACGTGGTGGGAGACTACGTCATCACACGTTGAGACGGCGGCCCCGCGAGGCCGCAGAGGGAAAGGCTCCGGGAAGCGTCCGGACTTGAGAATATCAGGCGAAGCGAGGTAGAACGACGGGTCCCATGGAACTGACAGAGGTGACGAACGAGCAGAAGCTGCCGCGGATCGAGAGGTCCCACGTGCTGGTGTGCGCGGGAGCGGCATGTGTGGCTTCCGGCGCGGAGGAGATCCAGCGCCGTCTGGAGGCGAAGATCCAGGAGCTGGGGCTGAACACCGAGGTGGCGGTCTACGGCACCGGGTGCGTGGGCACGTGCGACCTGGGGCCGGTGCTCATCGTCTACCCCGAGGGCACGTTCTACGTCAAGCTGAAGCCTCAGGATGTGGATGAGATTGCGGAGGAGCATCTGCTGAAGGGGCGGGTTGTGCAGCGCCTGCTGCCGAAGGACCCCTCCGAGCACGAGATTCCCACCATCTCCGAGCATCCGTTCTTCGCCAAGCAGGTGCGCATCGCCCTGCGCAACCTGGGAGTCATCAATCCGGAGAGCATCGAGGAGTATATCGCCGTCGGCGGGTATGCCGCGCTGGAGAAGGCCTTGAACATGACCCCGGAGGAGGTCATCAAAATGGTGAGCGACTCCGGGCTGCGGGGGCGCGGCGGAGCGGGATTCCCGACCGGGCGCAAGTGGCAGTTTGCCCGCAACGTCCAGGCCGATCAGAAATACGTCATCATCAACGCTGACGAAGGCGATCCCGGCGCATTTATGGACCGCTCCATTCTGGAGGGCGATCCCCATAGCGTCATCGAAGGACTCGCCATCGCGGCGTATGCTATCGGAGCCACTCAGGGCTACGCCTATGTGAGGGCGGAGTACCCGCTGGCCATCAGCCGCCTGCAGACCGCCATAGACCAGGCTCGCGAGTTCGGGCTGCTGGGTAAGGGCATCTTCGGGAAGCTGGATTTCGATCTGGAGATCCGGAAGGGCGCCGGCGCGTTCGTCTGCGGCGAGGAGACGGCTCTGATGCACTCCATCGAGGGCAAGCGTGGCGAGCCGCGTCCCAAGCCGCCTTTCCCGGCCGTCTCGGGCCTGTGGGGCAAGCCCACTATCATCAACAACGTCGAGACACTGGCGAACATCCCGCCGATCATCGAGAAGGGGCCGTTCTGGTATTCCAGCTTCGGCACGGAGACCAGTAAGGGCACCAAGGTGTTCGCCCTGGCGGGCAACATCAACAACACGGGGCTCATCGAGGTGCCGTTCGGGACCACTCTGCGCGAGGTGGTCTACGAGATCGGCGGCGGGATCCCCGGCGGCAAGGAGTTCAAAGCGGCGCAGACCGGCGGCCCATCAGGCGGATGCATCCCCAAGGAGCTGCTGGACATTCCGCTGGACTACGAGTCGCTGGCGCAGGCGGGCTCCATAGTGGGATCGGGCGGTCTCATCATCATGGATGAGGACACGTGCATGGTGGACGTGGCCCGGTTCTTCCTGGAGTTCACCGTGGACGTGGAGATCCTGACGCGCATCACGCACGGCGAGGGGACGCTGCAGGATATCGAAAAGCTGGAGACTCTGGCGGCCTCCATCAGCCGGACATCGCTGTGCCAGCTGGGGATCACGGCGCCCAACCCCGTGCTGAGCACTCTGCGGTATTTCCGCGACGAGTATATCGCGCATGTGGTCGAGAAGCGGTGTCCCGCGAAGGTCTGCCGGGCGCTGATCCGCTACGAGATCATCCCAGAGCACTGCAAAGGCTGCACCCTGTGCGCGAAATTCTGCCCCACCCACGCCATCCGCGGAGAGCGGCGCGAGGTGCACACCATTGATCCGGAGCTGTGCATCAAGTGCGGCGAGTGTCTGGCGCGCTGCAATGTGGGAGCGGTAGTCAAGGTTTAGGCCGGAGGCGGCCGGTGGCTTCCTCCGGTCTGGTCCGCGCTGCGGACGCAGGCGTCTCCGAGGGCGAAGGCGCGGCGTCTGCTGGCGCGATTGGTCGAGCTGCGCCGGTAAATTCCGGCGCGGATGAATCCGTGGGTGATGCCCACCACGCCATGACGATGGAGGGAGAAGACCGGTATGGCGATCAATGACACCTGCGCGTGTTCGGCGCAGGACGAGGCCGCCGTCAGGGCCGCGCTCGAAAGCTTCGAGCACACCCGGACGAATCTGATCCCTATCCTGCATGAGATTCAGGACAGGACGGGACGGATCACCGGATGGGCCATGGAGCAGGTGGCCGACGCTCTGAAGATGCCGCTTGCCGAGGTGTGGGGCACGGCAACGTTCTACACGATGTTCGACATCGAAGGCGCGGCGAAGCACATCGTCCGTGTCTGCGACAGTCCGCCCTGCCATATCACCGGGTCCGCTGCGGTCCTGAAGGCCGTGGAGGAGGAGCTGGGCATTAAGCCCGGAGAGGTGACGCCGGACGGGATGTTCGGGCTGGAGGAGGTGGCCTGCCTAGGACTGTGCGGTGTTGCGCCCGTGATGCTCATTGACCGGGAGGTCTTCGGCAATCTGACGCCCGAGATGGTGCCCGGCATAATCGCCAAGTTCCGGGAGGAGGGCTGAGGAGATGGCATTCTATCGAGCGCACGTCCTGGTCTGCTGTGGAAATACCTGCTCCATGCGGGGAGGTCCCGCCCTGCTTCAGCAGCTTGCCCGGCTGGTGGAGGAGAAGGGCCTGAAGGACGAGGTCCGGGTGGTTGAGACCGGCTGCCTGGGAATCTCCGAGCACGGTCCCGCGATGGTGGTCTATCCCGAAGGCATCATCTATGCGCGGGTGAAGGCAGCGGACCTGCCCGAGATCGTGGAGGAGCATCTGCTGAAGGGCCGTCCGGTGCAGCGGTTGCTCTACAAGGGGCCGCAGGCACCGAAGATGGAACCGGAGACGAAGGTCACCTACTTCGGCAAGCAGCAGAAGATCGTGCTGCGTAACTGCGGCATCATTGACCCGCGCTCCATTGAGGAGTACATCGCCGTCGGGGGATATCAGGCGCTGGGCAAGGCGTTGACCGAAATGACCCCGATGCAGGTGGTGGAGGAGGTCAAGAAGTCCGGGCTGCGTGGGCGTGGAGGAGCCGCCTTCCCTGCCGCTCTCAAGTGGGAGGCGGTGGCTGATGCTCCCGGGCGGGAGAAAGTGGTCGTCTGCAATGCGGACGAAGGCGAGCCCGGAAACTTCAAGGACCGCCTGATCATGGAGGGTGACCCGCACTCGGTGATCGAGGCCATGGCCATCGCCGGTTATGCGGTGGGGGCGCGGCACGGATACGTATATATCCGTGGAGAATACCGGCAGTCGGTCGAGAACTTCGAGCGCGCCATCGCCGTGGCCCGGGAGATGGGACTGCTGGGGTCCAATATCTTCGACTCCGGTTTCGATTTCGACATCACGGTCTACAAAGGCGCCGGGGCGTATGTCTGCGGCGAGGAGACGGCGCTGATCGAGTCGCTGGAGGGGCACCGCGGTGAGCCGCGCCTGAAGCCTCCGTTCCCCGTGACGCACGGCCTGTGGGGGATGCCGACGCTGGTGAACAACGTCGAGACTCTGGCCTGCGTGCCGCCCATCATCTCCAACGGCGCCTACTGGTTCTCGGGCATCGGAACGGAGTTCAGCAAGGGGACAAAGATCTTCTCGCCGTGCGGGGACATCCTGCTTCCGGGCGTTATCGAAGCGCCCTTCGGCATCACGGTGCGGGAGGTGCTGTTCGATATCGCCGGCGGGTCGCGCTCCGGGGCGGACATCAAAGCGGTGCTGGTGGGCGGTCCGAGCGGCGTGATGATCGGACCGGAGAGCTTCGACAGGAAGTTCGCCTTCGAAGACCTCTCGCCGGGCGCAGGCGCGCTGATCGTGATGGACGAGACCCGGTGCGTGGTGGACGTGGTGGCGAACTGCCTGAAGTTCTTCGCGCACGAGTCCTGCGGCCAGTGTGTTCCCTGCCGCGAAGGCTGCAAGCGCGTCCGGGATATCGTTTACGGCTGGACGCGCGGCGAGGGTGACGAACTGGAGCTGGACATGGTCCGCCGGGTGGGAATCAACATGCGCCTGGCGTCGCGGTGCGGTCTGGGACAGTTCGCGCCGGTGGCGCTGCTCTCCGCGATGGAGCTGTTCCCCGAGGAGTTCAGAGCGCACGTAGTGGAAAAGAGATGTCCCGCGGGGGTCTGCCCGATGGACAGCGTAGTTTCCGTGAAAGAGGAGCAACTGAGTTGGCAAAGGTAACACTGACCATCAACGGCCGCCCGGTGGAGGCGGAGGAGGGCCAGACCGTTCTCCAGGCCGCCACTGCGGCGGGGATCTACATACCGACGCTCTGTGCGCACCCGGACCTCCGTCCGGAGGGTGTGTGCCGCATCTGCGTCGTGGAGGTGAAAGGCCAGCGCGTGCTGCCGACGGCCTGCACTCTGCCCGTGGCGGAGGGAATGGTGGTAGAGACCCACACCCCGAACGTTCGCGAGGCGCGCAGAATCGTGACCGAGCTGTTGCTGGCGAACCATCCCACGGACTGTCTCACCTGCTCCCGCAACCAGACCTGCGAGCTGCAGAAGCTGGCCAAGGAGTTCGGCATCCGCCATATCGCCTTCGAAGGCGAGAAGCGCCACCTGGATCCGGACACCTCGTCGCCGTCCATCATCCGCAACCCGGACAAGTGCGTGCTGTGCCAGCGCTGCGTGCGGGTCTGCCATGAGATCCAGAGCGTGGGGTGCATCTTCACCTCCAACCGCGGCTGGGAGACGGAGATCGGCCCGCCGTTCGGGATGGAGCTGGCGAAGACCGCCTGCGTCTACTGCGGCCAGTGCGTGGCTCACTGCCCGACCGGCGCGCTGGAGACGGTGAATCCCTCGGAGCAGATCTGGGAGGCCATCCGGGATCCGGACAAGTTCGTCATCGTGCAGACGGCTCCCGCAGTGCGCGCGGCGTTCGGCGAGGAGTTCGGAATGCCGCCGGGAACGCCGGTCACCGGCAAGATGGTGGCGGCCCTGCGCCAGATGGGCTTCGACAAGGTCTTCGACACGGACTTCAGCGCGGACCTGACCATCGTGGAGGAAGGCTCCGAGCTGATCAAGCGGATCAAGGAGGGCGGCACGCTGCCGATGATCACCTCCTGCAGCCCGGGATGGATCAACTTCATCGAGGTGTTCTATCCCGATCTGCTGCCGCACCTCTCCACTTGCAAGAGCCCGCAGCAGATGTTCGGGGCGCTGGCGAAGACCTACTACGCTCAGAAGATCGGCGTGGATCCCGCCAAGATGGTGGTGGTCTCCGTCATGCCGTGCGTGGCCAAGAAATTCGAGGCCGAGCGGCCCGAGATGCGCTCCAGCGGATACAAGGACGTGGACTACGTCCTGACCACCCGCGAGGCGGCGCAGATGATGAAGGAGGCCAGCATAGACCTAGCCCGGATGGAGGACGAGGAGTTCGACAAGCCTCTGGGCATCAGCACGGGGGCGGGTGTCATCTTCGGTGCCACCGGCGGGGTCATGGAGGCCGCTCTGCGCACAGCCTATGAGCTGATCACCGGCAAGGAGCTCCCGAGCCTGGACATCACCGCGGTCCGCGGGATGGACGGAGTGAAGGAGGCCGTAGTGGACGTGGACGGCGTGCAGGTGAAAGCCGCCGTGGCCCACGGCCTGGCCAACGCGCGCAAGCTGATGGATATGGTGCAGTCCGGCGAGGCGGACTACACCTTCATCGAGGTGATGGCATGTCCCGGTGGGTGTCTGGGAGGCGGCGGACAGCCGCAGCCCACGACGCCCGAGATCCGTATGAAGCGGGCGCAGGCGATCTACGCCATAGACAAAGACATGCCGATCCGCAAGTCGCACGAGAACCCGGCCATCCAGGAGCTGTACCGGGAGTTCCTGGGCGAGCCTCTGGGGCATAAGTCGCACGAGTTGCTGCACACGCACTACACGCCGCGCAGCCCCTATCTTGAGATCGAGGAGGAGCAGGAGAAGAGCCTGGTCTAGGCTCGTTGTCCCGCTTCCCGCCATCCGGAAAGGGGGCGGGGCCAGGGAGGCCCGCCCCCTTCTCCCGGCGCAAAGAGTTGCAAATAGGGCGCATTTGCTGAAAGCGTCCGGCCGCGCGGGGACGGCCCAGCGGCCGCTATAATGTAAGTTGAGGAAAGGAAGGAAACGACTGCGAGCTGTTTTCTGACATCCGCCGGAGCGAGCCGGAGGGGCTCCGGAGAGCGGCCCAGCCGGAATCTGCCATGCAGACCCAGACCATCATCAAAGAGAAGATTGATCACATTCTGAGCGACGCGGAAGTCGAGAACATCCTGGAGGAGGGACGGCGCCGCACGCGGGACTTTGCGCTTCGCGCGCTGGAGGACGGCAAGGCTGCGCAGGGACTGACCCTGGAGGAGCTGGCCGCGCTTGCCTACTCCGATGACCCGGAGGTGCTGGCGGGGCTCCGCGATGCCGCGCACACCATCAAGAAGCAGATCTACGGCGAGCGGATGGTGTTCTTTGCTCCGCTCTACATTTCGAACTTCTGCTCCAACAACTGTCTCTACTGCGGCTTCCGCCACGCGAACAAGGGTCTGCCCCGCAAGGCACTGACGCCGGAGGAGATCGCCGAGGAGGTGCGCGCGTTGTTGCGTCAAGGTCACAAGCGCCTCCTGCTGGTGGCCGGGGAGGATCCGCGTACCAGCGGCATAGATTATCTGGAAAAGGCGGTGGCGGCCGTCTACGGCGTGCGGGAGAACGGCGCGAGCATCCGGCGTGTGAACGTCAATTGCGCTCCACTCTCCGTTGAGGATTTCCGGCGTCTGAAGGCCACCCAGATCGGGACGTATCAGGTCTTCCAGGAGACCTACCACCGGCCCACCTACAAACGGGTGCATCCCAGCGGGATGAAGGCCCATTACGACTGGCGCGTCACGGCTCCGGACCGCGCGATGGAAGCGGGCATTGACGACATCGGCGTGGGGGTGCTCTTCGGTCTTTATGACTGGCGTTTCGAGATTGTGGCGCTGCTCGCCCACGCGCGCTACCTGGAGACGAAATACGGTGTCGGACCGCACACCATCTCGGTGCCCCGCCTGGAGCCGGCAGAAGGGGCCCCGCTGTCCACCGATTCGCCCTACCGCCTGACGGATGATGAGCTGAAGAAGGTGGTGTCGCTTCTGCGCGTGGCCGTGCCTTATACGGGAATGATTCTGAGCACCCGCGAGGCTCCGGAGCTTCGCGACGAGCTGTTTGCCCTGGGCATCTCCCAGACCTCCGCCGGCAGCCGCACCACCCCGGGAGGATACGCAGCAGGGGACAACGAAGAGCTGGCCCCCACCCGCCTGGCGCAGTTCACCGTGCAGGACCATCGTTCGCTGGCGGAGATGGTCCGGTCGTTCGTGAAAGGGGAGTACATCCCCAGCTTCTGCACCGCCTGCTACCGCTCCGGGCGGACCGGGGATCGCTTTATGGCGCTGGCCAAGAGTGGCAAGATCCACGACATCTGCCAGCCGAACGCGCTGGCCAGCCTGAAGGAGTATCTGCTGGACTACGCCGACGAGGAGACGCGGAGGGCCGGCGAGGAGCTAATCGCCGCCAGCCTGAAGGCTCTTCCGGAGAATCTGCGCCGCACCACCGAGAAGATGCTGGCCCGTCTGGAAGCGGGCGAGCGGGATGTGTACCTGTAAGGAGAAAGCGCCCCGTGGAAGCCTCCCGGCTGGAAGAACTGTTGCAGCGCGCTGATGCCAGTGGAGACCTGACAAAAGAGGAGGTTCGCAGCCTTCTGGAGCTGCAGGACCCGCAACAGGTGCAGTCTCTGTTGGAGACCGCGGACCGGGTGCGCGCGCGGGAGGTGGGCGACGAGGTCCATATCCGGGGCCTGATCGAGTTCTCCAACCACTGCCGCAAGAACTGCGCCTACTGCGGCGTCCGGCGCGACAATACAAAGCTGGAGCGCTACCGGATGACCCCGGCAGAGATCGTGGATCTGGCCGTGTATCTGGACTCACGCGGCATCCGGACAGCCGTGTTGCAATCCGGGGAGGATGCCTGGTATACCGGCCCGATGCTGGCTGAGGTGGTGCGCGCCATCAAGTCCCGGACGGATATGGCGGTCACGCTGTCCGTCGGTGAGCGGCCTTACGAGGACTATGCTCTCTGGCGCGAGGCCGGGGCGGACCGGTTCCTGTTGCGCCACGAGACGGTCAATGCCCGGCTGTTCGACGAGATGCAGACCGGATCCACGCTGGAAAACCGCCTGCGCTGCATCCGCAATCTGCGCTCGCTGGGGTATCAGGTGGGGATCGGCTTTATGGTGGGGCTCCCGGGGCAGACCACGGACGACCTGGCCGACGACCTGATGTTCGCCCGCGAGTTCCAGCCGGATATGCTGGGGATCGGGCCGTTCATCCCCCATCCGGATACCCCCCTGGCCAATCATCCGGGCGGGACGCTGGAGATGTCGCTGAAGTGTGTCGCCCTGGGCCGGATTCTGACGCGCAACGCACTGATTCCTGCCACTACCGCCATCGGCTCCATTGACGAGTACGGGCGGGAGAAGGCCCTGCAGGCGGGGGCGAATGTGGTCATGCCCAACTATACTCCTCCCGGAAGAAGGGAAAAGTACGAGATCTATCCCAACAAGCGATGTGTGGGCGAAGACCCGGCGCTCTGCCACGGATGCCTGCAGGCGCGCATCCTGGCGATAGGGCGGCGGGTCGCCACCGGGCGGGGGGACTCCCCCAAGAAACAGACGCCGGCCAGCGTCGGCTGACAGGCGTACCGGACCACGATGGAGAAACGCTGTTCTTATGGGTGAGACGAAGAAGAATAAGAAGGATCTGATGATCGGGATCTTCGGGCGCAGGAAGGTGGGCAAGACCAACCTGGCCGCTTCGCTGGGCGGGAAAGTCCGGCCTCCCCGGAGCGCCGCCGCGGTGGCGAACGCCCCTGTGAAACTGAAAGGGCTCGGCAACGTCAACCTGCTGGTTCCACCTGGTCTGGACGACGAGCGGGCGCTGGGCGCCGGCGCCGCGGAGGCAAAGGCGCTGCTGGAGCGCATTGATCTGGCGGTGGTGGTGATTGATGCCTCGCTGGGGTGGTCGGACTACGAGAAGTTCTTGCTCTCCAAGATCCGGTTCTCAGGCGATCCTGTGGTAGCGGTTGTGAACGTCGAGCCCGGCGAGGACCCGTCCGCGCTGCTGGACCTGCTGAAGCGTTTCAATGTCCCGGCGGTCGCGCTGGACCTTTCCCGGCCGGGCGACGCTTCTCCGGTGGTGGATCTGCTGGCATCTGAAGTCAAGCGGGTGCGCGAGCAGCCCAGTCTGGTCAGCGGGCTGGTGAAGAAGGGTGACACGGTATGGCTGGTGGTGCCGGACAGCCGCCCCAGCTATCTGGATCCCGTGGGTCCGCTGGAGATGCGTCTGACAGCAGACGCTGTGGAGGCGGGCGCGACGGTCTCTGTGATCCGCGCCTCAGAACTGCGCCGCCGCTGGGAAGAGATCACGGAGCGTCCCGACCTGGTGGCAGCGGACTCAAGCGTCTTCGGACAGGTTCTGGATCTGTTGCCCGATGACGTTCCTCTGACCACTCCCCGGATCCTGCTTTCGCGCCAGAGGGGCGAGCTGGACCTGTATGTGCGCGGAGCGGAGGCCATCAGCGATCTTAAGCCCGGTGACCGGGTGCTGATCGCGGAGGCGTGCGGCCTGCACGTCCAGCCGGATGACATCGCGCGCGTGGAGGTTCCGAACCTGCTGCGCAAGTGGGTGGGAGGAGATCTGGAGTTCTCAACTTCCGGCGGCGGGGCGACACTGGAGGGAGTGGAAGGCTACGATCTGGTCGTCCGCTGCGCCGCGTGCACGCTGGATCCCGCGACTTCTGCGGACAGCCTGAAAGCAGTGCGCGAGTCCGGGACACCGGTCACCAACTACGGGGTGGCCCTTGCGTATATGCACGGCATCCTGTCCCGGATGATCGAGCCGTTTGTCCGGGCGGGAGAGCTGGCCCCGCTGCGATCCGAGAGCCGCTCCATCCCCGTGGAACTGCACGACGAGCTGTGCTTGCCGCCCGGGATGTGATGATGCCTGCGGGGGCGGCCATCCTCACGGCAATGCTGGTTCTAAGCGCGGCCCTTGTGGCAGAAGCCGCGGAAGGGCTGATGGGTAGCGCCCCGGCCTCCCCCCGGGTGACAGCTGGTGTGCGGGAGGCGCTTCAGTCCCTGAAGAAGGGGGGCTGGGATGGCAAGAGCCGGGCGATTGTGGTGGACATCCCCAACCAGAGGCTGCTGCTGTTCGCCGATGAAGAGCGGGTGGAGCGGAGCTGGCGGGTCTCCACATCCAAGTACGGTGTCGGATCCGAGCCGCGGTCCTACAAGACACCCACCGGGCTGCATCGCATCTGGCAGAAATCCGGCGCCAGCGCCCGGCCGGGACAACCTCTGAAGGGAGGCGAGCCGACGGATGCGCCCGTCTCCGAGGAGGGAGGCCCCCGGAAGGTTTACATCACCTCACGCGCCCTGAAACTGGAGGGGCTGGAGGAGCACAACCGCACCAGCCGCTCCCGTGGCATCTGGATCCACGGCACTTCGGCCGAAGAGTTGATCGGCCGGCCGGCCTCCATCGGCTGCGTCCGTCTCCGGAACGTGGATGTGATCGAACTGTTCGACCTTGTACCGGAAGGGACGCTGGTCTATATTACGGACCGCCGTTAGCCCCCTTGCCGCAGAAGACAAGCAGCGCGTTCGCCACGGCCCGCTCACGGCCGCCCGTGCCGTCGGGGTTGGCTCCATCTGAGGGATGGTTCACCACTTTCCCTTGGATGACCATCGTCGCGGATCCACCGCTGTCCAGGTCCATCGCGTCGCTGGCCCCGAACTCCAGCATCAGGTCGGCCATCTGCTTCTGATAGATGCCAAGGCTGAAGTCCGGCTGCCTGCCATCCACGGTGATCAGCACCACCTTCCTGCCGTCCTCCGAGACCCCCACGGCGGAGCGCGGCTGCCGGAGCAGATAGTGCTCCTTCTTCCAGTCCGGAGTGAACTCTTCCCCGTCCGGGAACGGTTTCAGCGAGTCCTGATGGAACTTGCCGTCCTTCAGGATGAGCGGACCAGCGCCGATGGCCTGCCAGACGTCGTCCAGCGGCCGGGTGGAGCGCAGGTCCAGCCGCATCACCTGCCAGAGCCTGGCCTTCTGGCGCAACCATTCTGCCGCCTTCCCGCGCCCGGCAAGCACACGTCCGTCCCTGGGGATGCGCCGCGACGGCCCGTCCGTCACGATGTCCGCCACAATGCCTGAGGATGTCAGGAACACTTCCGTGACGGGCGATGCGGTGTTGCCTGGCGTGGGTAGCCCGAAGCGCGAGGTATACAGGCACAGCCAGTCGTCGCGGATCTCGCTGTTCATCAATGTGATGGGATGCTCGCTGCCATCCGGGGCGACGACCCGCGCCTGCCAGGTCCACTGATCCGTGAAGCGGTCTATGACGGCCCGTCCGTCTTTCAGGACGGCAAACGCGCTCCGGGCCTTCGGAGCCATGACGATCTCTCCGTCAACAACGGTCAATCCCTGTTCGATGCCGTTGGGGCCCCAGTAGTCACCATTGATGGCAGCCGTGGCGCCGTGGCGATCCGCAATGGAGCGCACCGTCTCCACCCCGGCCACCACGTCATTGGACAACCCCGTGCGCAGCGACACTCCGGGCACGGTGAGATCCACCAACAGGACATTGATGTTCATGGGGTCCGCCGTGACACGGTGGATGTGGGTCAGGCCCGGGCAGATCTCCCTGCGCTCTTCGGAGACCGTCTGCATCAGCGGGACGTCCGGATAAAACGGCAGGCCCGCGGGCGTCTCGCCCTGCTCGGGATGCGCGGGCAGGGCCGCGACGGCCAGAATTAAAGCCACAAGGAAAGCCTTCGCGTCCATAGCGCCAATTCAGTTGGACTCCTGCAGGCGGGATTCCTGCCAGTGCCTGCTGCGGGTTCCCCGGACGTGAAAAAGCCCGGGCTGCGAGGAGCCCGGGCCGCGGAAGAATGCCGCAGGCTTTGCGCGTTGTGAACTACGCCCGCCGGCGGAGAAGCAATCCGGCGAAACCGCTCAGTCCTCCCGCAAGCGCCAGCAGGCCGCCCGGCTCCGGCACGACGTGCGCCTCGAATGCGTCCACGTAAGTGGCGTTCCACTCAATGGCCCAGACGTGGCGCACGCGGGCGAACACCGTGTTGTTGCCGCCGGGGCTGATACCGGTGATCACACGCTGCTGCCACTCATTCACCGCCAGGATCGGCGCCGCCCAGACCACGCTTGCCGCATCGGGATCAGTGCCGCCCAGAGGATCCCACCCGATCAGAACCTGGGTGTCGGCGGGATTGCCCGGCTGGCCGTTGCTCAGGTTCCAGGCGTGGCCCCAGCCCGAGACGGTCACAGGTCCGGCGGGAGCGGCGAAGATCTGGTAGATGTAGGCCTTGTCCTTGGCGTTGCTCCAGTTGGCGGCCGCGCCGGCCATCCGGATGCCTTCGAACGGAGTGGCGGGTCCGAAGTAGGCCTGGGAAACGCCGTCGAATCTCTGTCCGGACGGTCCCACCCGGACCCAGCCGTTGTAGTTGCCGGTCTCGAAGCCGGGGTTCACCAGGACGTTTGCGGAAGCGGGGACCGTCCACAGACTGACAATGGCCGCGCCCAGGACGGCCAGAGCCACGCAGGCTTTTACCGTTTTCATTGTGTCTCCTTCTAGCCTCGCAGGATGCCGCCCGCCTTCGCAGGCACGGAAAGTTACGTAAGGCAACGGCGGCTCCGGGATGATACCGGGAAGAGCGTGACTTGGTGTCACCCTCTTCCTCATCCAGCGTAACATTCACGCAAGCCAATCGTCAAGAACCCACAGATTCCAGTTAGCAACATTGAAGATAAACAGGTAATTCTGCGAGGTGTCCGGGAATTGACGGGAATCAAGGAGGATCCGGCTGTAATCGCACATTTTAGTAGCAGGTCCGGCGGCATTGCCGGAGACATTCTGAACGTCCGCCGGGGCAGGCTCCGGGCGGGGAAGGAGAAGGACGTGCAAACACTTGCGTACAATCTGAACGAGAAAGCGGAGTTCGCATCGGACGGGATCGTCAGCAAGACGATCGTGGACGAGAGGTTCGCGAAGGTCATTCTGTTCGGCTTCGCAGGGGGACAATCGCTCTCTGAGCACACCAGCAGCATGCCGGCCATCATCCATATCCTTTCCGGAAAGGGAAAGGTTCTGCTGGGAGAGCAGTGGCATGACGCCGTCCCGGGCAGCTGGTACTTCATGCCGCCCGGGCTGAATCACGCCATCCAGGCCGATGAGGATACCGTCATGCTTCTGACCATGTTCCGCGGCGCTGCGGCGCCGGTGGCGGGGCCGTAATCCGGCAGCCGGCATGCTGGAGATGCAGCGGTAGAGGAGGCCATCAAGGAATTGCTGAGAGACCTCATCCTGAAAAACCGGAGCTACCGGCGCTTCCGGCAGGAGCGCAGCGTGCCTGTGGAGACGTTGCGTGAACTGGTGGAGCTGGCGCGCTTCTCACCCTCTGCCGCCAACCTCCAGCCTCTGAAGTTCCTGCTGGTCAGTTCCCCGGAGACCTGCGCGCGGGTCTTCCCGGCGCTCGCCTGGGCGGGTTATCTTCAGGACTGGGACGGCCCGGCGGAGGGGGAGCGGCCGTCAGCTTATATCGTCATCCTGGGGGACACCCGCATCCGGGCGCATATTGACTGCGACCACGGCATCGCCGCCCAGTCCATTATGCTGGGAGCTGTGGAGCGGGGACTGGGCGGCTGCCTGATTGGCTCGGTGGATCGGGAACGCCTGCGGCAGGAGTTGGATATTCCGGCCCACTTCGAGATCCTGCTTGTCCTGGCGCTCGGCGAGCCGGCCGAAAAGGTGGTTCTGGATGATGCGGAACCCGGAGGAGACATCCGCTACTGGCGGGATGCCTCCGGTGTGCATCATGTCCCCAAGCGGCCGCTGGATGAGCTGATCGCAGGGGAATTCTGCTAGCAAAGACCGGCTTTTTTCGCCGCCAGGCAGACTAGAGCACGCTTACGTCGCTTGACTCGCCCAGCATAAAGCGGTAAGCCCGGGGTTTGGTATCGCACCGGCGCACGCACGAGTTGCGCCCGATGAGGCTGTCTTCCATCCGGACGCCCAGATCCTCGATGCGGCATTCCTCCAGGATGATGGAGTGCTCGATCTCGCACCGGGTGATTACGCATCCGTCGCTGATGGATGTGAACGGCCCAATGTAGGCGTCGGTGATGACGCAGTTCTCCCCGATGATCACCGGGCCACGGATGGTGCTGCGCTCGACGCGCGTGCCCTTTCCGATGCTGACCCGCCCGTGCAACACGGACCCGGCGTCAACCTCGCCCTCGATGCGGGTCTCCAGATCCTCCAGAACGATGCGGTTGGCCTCCAGCATGTCCTCCCGCTTGCCGGTGTCCTTCCACCATCCCTTGATGATGTGCGCCCGAACGTTCCGGCCGGTATCCACGAGGTACTGGATGGCGTCCGTGATCTCCAGCTCGCCGCGCCAGCTCGGTTTGATGGCGTTCACCGCCTCGAAGATGGTGGAGTCGAACATGTAGACCCCTACTAGCGCCAGATCGGACTTCGGCTCCTTCGGTTTCTCCACCAGACGGACGATCCGCTCGCCGTCCAGCTCCGCCACCCCGAAGGCTCCCGGGTTGGGCACGTGCGCCAGGAGGATCTGCGAGTTGGGCTTCTCGGCGCGGAAACGGTCCACCAGCTCCGTGATGCCGTCCCGGATGAGGTTGTCGCCCAGATACATCACGAACGTGTCGTCGCCGATGAAATCCTGAGCGATCTTCACGGCGTGGGCCAGACCCAGCGGCGCTTCCTGCTGGATGTAGGTTATCTTCACTCCCCAGCGCGACCCGTCCCCGCAGGCCGCCCGGATCTCCTGATGGGTATCTCCCACAATGATCCCCACGTCCGTGATCCCGGCGTCCCGGACAGCCTCGATGGTGTAAAAGAGGATGGGCTTGTTCGCCACCGGCACCAGCTGTTTGGCGCTGGTATGCGTTATGGGGCGCAGACGGGTGCCTTTGCCGCCGCTCAGAATCAGTGCTTTCACGGTTTGCTAGAACCCTCCATTTCGGGAGCGGAAGTATTCCGCCACGCGGCGGATGATCTCGTCGAGCGGCGTGGTGGGTGCGAATCCGATGGTCTCTCGCAGTTTGCCGGTGTCCGGCCGCCTCCGCTGCATATCCTCGAACCCTGCCGAGTAAGCGCACGAGTAAGGCACATACTGCAACGGAGAACGCGACCCGCACACTGCGCGCACGCGCCGCGCCAGCTCCTCAATGGATGTTTCCTCACTTCCGCCCATATTGAACACCTGTCCGACGGCGGCCGGGGTTGCCATCAGCCTGAGGATCCCCTCCACCGCGTCGCCCACGTAGGTGAAGTTGCGGCGCTGCCGTCCGTCCCCGTAGATGGGGATGGGCTCGTCCCGCAGCGCCTTCTGGACGAAGTTGGGCAGGACCATCCCGTAGGTGCCCGTCTGCCGCGGCCCCACGGTGTTGAAGAAGCGGACGATGACCGTCTCGATGCCGCGCTCCCTGTGATGCGCCAGGGCGCAGAACTCGTCCATCGCCTTGCTGGTGGCATACAGCCAGCGGGTTACGCTGGTGGCCCCTATGATGCTGTCGTCGGTCTCCCGCAGGGCGTCCGAGCAGTTCTTCCCGTAGACCTCCGATGTCGAAGCGACCAGAATCCTCTGTCCGGGTGACGCCGCATCCAGCACGTTTTCGGTTCCCCGCAGATTGACGCGGATGCTCTGCAGCGGCTGGTCCAGAATGCGGCGCACCCCCACGGCCGCGGCCAGGTGGTAGACTTCGCCGGACTCTCTGACAAGGGAAGCCACGAGCTCCGCATCAAGGACCGAGCCTTCCACCACGCGCAGGGGGGCCGCAGCAGGGATGTGCGTCAGGTTGTTGCGGCTTCCCGTGGAGAAATCGTCCAGGACGGTGACCGCGTCTCCCCGCTCTAGCAGCCTGTCCACCAGATGCGAACCGATGAAGCCCGCGCCGCCTGTCACAAGAACCTTCACCCGCGTGTCTCCTCCGGGCTGAAACATCGAACCCCCTTGCGGCGGCAGACTTCCTCCACACTCTCCCTGAGGAGCGGCGAGGCCACCAGCACCGCTCCCGGCCGGGTCTCGCTGAGCAGGCGCTCCAGTTCCGTCAGCGAGCGCGGGAGGGCTTCGACATCCAGGGTCAAGACGCCTGCGGGTGTTCCGGTAAGGCCACGCGCCCGCGCGACCGCATCGGCTCCTTCTCCGTCAAGGCCGGGAGGAGCCACCAGCACCCACCCTTCCGGGGCCGGCAGTAACCGGGACAACACGAGATAAAAACCTCGTGATCCGCTCAGCAACAGGAGCAGGATTCCCGCGTTAAGAGCTGCGAGCGCGCTCCCCGGACCCATTCCCGTTGCCAGTCCCGCAGCCATGGAAAAGAAGGCTCCCAGAACGCATCCCGCCGTTAGCCGGAGGAACGCTGCGAGGCTCAGATGCCGCCAGACGCCGCGGTAGACGCCGGCCAGGGCAAGCCCTGCCCCACTGCCGCCCACCAGCAGGGCCACCTGCCAGCGGGCCGCCGGGGTGTCACCCGACCCCGACGCTTCCACAGCAAGCACCGCCGCCGCGAACGCCAGCAACACATCGGCCAGAGCCGTCGCGGTCTGCTTCTTGTGCAATCTCTGGGCGAATACAACTGCTCCTGCAGGCCTCGCGGAGGTCTCCTCAGCCGAGTACACCTCCACCCGGGCAAGCAGCCTCCCGAGCATCAGCAGCCAGGCCGCGGCAAGCGCCCCCACCACCAGCAGCATCGGCATATGGAAGCGCATCGCAGCCACACCCAGAGCGCCGGTCACCAACGCCACTCCGCACAGCAGCAGCACGGCCTGGGGCTCAGACAGCCCCAGCCGGACGAGCCGGTGCGACGTGTGATCACACCCTCCCTGAGAGACCGCCCGGCCATTCATCTTCCGCATCACGGTCACGAAGGTGGTGTCGAAGATGGGCACGGCCAGTGCAACGCAGGGAAACAGCACCGCCCAGGCAGCGGCTGTACTCGCGGCAACGGATGCCTGGATGGACAGGGCCGCCAGCATCAGTCCCAGGAACATGCTGCCGCAATCCCCCATGAACACCCGCGCCGGATGGAAGTTGAAAACCAGAAACGAGAGAGTCGCTCCTGCCAGAGCGCTGGCGGCAACCGCGGCCGGGCCGCTGCCCGCCAGGACCGCACCCGCCGCGATCACGAGAGCGGCTACCGATGCGACCCCCGCGGCCAGACCGTCCATATTGTCCAGCAGGTTCAGCGCGTTCGTGATGCCCACGACAAACAGGATTGTGACCAGCCACGCCAGCGCGCCGCCGTTCACCCCGAAGTGTACTCCTCCGGCCACCAGGATGCAGGCGGCCGCCACCTGAGCCAGCAACTTATGCTGGGGGCGCAAGCTTCGCAGGTCGTCTACCAGCCCCACCAGGAAGATCAGGCCGCCCGCTGCCAGAGGGACCACCAGTTCAGGAAAAGGCCGGCCGGTCAGCGCCAGGCTCCCCGCGAACGCGCCGAAGATGGCCGTCCCGCCCATCAGCGCCGTCGGCCTGACGCTCCAGCGGTCTGCGCGGGGCCGCGCCACCAGCCCGGCGCGGCGCGCCAGCCCGATGACCATCGGGGTAAGCACAATCCCCAGGAGGAAGGACGTTCCCCCTGTCAGCGCCATAGAAGTCCAGATGGACTCAACGCTCAAGGGCGCGCCGCCTCCATCGTGGAGCGGAAGTAGGCCACGGTCCGGCGCAGCCCTTCTTCGAAGCTGACCAGCGGCTCATAGCCCAGCAGGTTTCTGGCTTTGCTGATATCCGCGTGCGAGTGCTTCACGTCCCCGGGCCGCTCGTCCTCGTACACCGGTTCGCAATCGGCACCGATGATCTCACACAGCATCCGGAAGAGCTCGTTCAGGGTGAATCTTTCCCCACACGCCGCGTTCATCATCTCGCCGAAGCCCCTCCCGGTTTCCAGGGCAAGGAGATTGGCGTGCACCACGTTGTCCACGTAGGTGAAATCGCGGGACTGTTCGCCGTCCCCGTAGATGACCGGCCGCTCGCCTTTCAGAAGCCGCGTGATGAACTTCGGGATCACGGCCGCGTATTCGGAGTTCGGGTCCTGACGCGGGCCGAAGACGTTGAAGTAGCGCAGGCATATGGTGGGGAGGCCGTAAAGACGGTAGAACGCCTGACAGTAGAACTCGCCTGTGAGCTTACCGATGGCATACGGGCTGATGGGATCGGGGGGAAGACTCTCCACCTTGGGCAGCTCCGGCCCCTGACCGTAAGCAGACGAGGAGGCGGCATAAACGAACCGCTTCACTCCCTCATCCCGTGCCGCCACCAGGGTGTTCAGCGTGCCGTCAATGTTGGCCCGGTTGCTGCCGATGGGATCCGCCACCGAGCGCGGAACGGACGGGATGGCGGCTTCGTGGAGGACGGCGTCCACTCCCCGCACTGCGATGCGCGCCTGCTCCAGATCCGCCAGGTCCACTTGCAGGAACTCGATCTGGTCCCGGACCGCCTCCAGATTGCTCAGATTTCCGGTGCTGAGGTCATCCGCAACGGTGACCTCGTATCCCTTTCTGAGCAATCCTTCCACCAGATGCGAGCCGATGAATCCCGCTCCCCCCGTAACCAGAACGCGCATCAGGATGCCTGCCTTTCCGCGGATCGTAGTGTGCCCGAAATCCCCCTACCTCTACCATTATCGCATTCCCTTTTCCTGCAGCAGCGACGTATACAGCCCGGCCAGGTCCGAAGCCAGGCGCTCGATGGAGAAGCGAGGATAGACGTGGCTCCGCCCGGCCAATCCCATCTCCCTCGCACGCTCGCGGGAGCCCAGAAGTTCCAGCAAAGCCCCGGCAAGAGCCCCGGGATCCGACGGTGGCACAACGAAACCGCTCTTTCCGTCCGAGATGACCGCGCGCGTCTCGCCTACATCTGTAGCCACAGCAGGCGTGGCGGCGGCGAGCGACTCGATCAGCGCCACCGGCATCCCTTCATTGTTGGATGAAAGAGCCGTCGCGTCGCAGTCTGCATAGATGCGCGGGAGGTCGTCCCGGAATCCCAGGAACAGGATCTGCTCCCGGAGACCCATCTGTTCCGCCAGCGCCTCCAGCCGGGCCTTCTCCGGCCCGTCACCCACGATCAGGAACCGCGCATCGGGAAGCTGTTCCGACACCAGCGCCGCCGCTCGGAGGAACACATCGTGGTTCTTGATGGGCACCAGACGGGCGACGATCGCGACGAGCGGGGCATCCTCCGGGATGCCGAGTTCGCTCCTGAGCTCTCCTGCGTGCTCGCCGGCCCTGAGGAACGCGGAGAGGTCCAGTCCCAGCGGCACCTGGACATATTGCTCCAGCCGGCCGATGCCCAGCCCCAGGATCTCCGCCTGCTGCCGCTGCCCCAGAACGATGATGCGGGTGGAGATGCGCGCCAGACGCTTCTCCAGCTCAATGAAGAACCGGGTCTTCGCCGGCGAAAAGTACCCGGAGAACACGTGGCCGTGGAACGTGTGGATGCGCACTGGAACGCGCGCGAGCCAGGCCGCCATGCGCCCCACAGCCCCGGCTTTTGCGGTGTGCGTGTGCACCACATCCGGCCGCAGTCTGCGGAAGCGGCGATAGAGTGCAAAGAGCACGGCCGGATCGCGCAGAGGCGACAGCTCGCGTCCGAGCGCGGGGATGATGACCGGCTCCACACCGTTCTGCGCAGCCAGCCAGAGCATATTGCCCTCACCCGGTGACTCCCGTCCGGCCACCAGCTCCGAGACAAAGCCCATGTCACGGTGATGCCGGGTGAGCAGGATGGTGTGCCGGGCCGGCCCGCCGATGTTCAGACGGGCGATGACGCGCTCGATCCGGATGGGCCGGGCAGGGAACGGCACGCTCACTCCGGACGCAGCTCGGAGATGATCATGTTCACCGCCACCCCCAGAGCCAACCCCAGCATGAAGGAGACGGCGAGGTTCACAAGCAGCTTCGGACGCGCCGGCTTCTCGGGAGGAAGCGCCCGGTCCATCACCTGGTAAGAGCGGCTTTCGGACTGCTCGTCAATCTGCGCCAGCTCGTGCTGCTGCGAAAGCACCTGGTAGAGTTTTGCCTTGTTGTCTATCTCCCGCTGAAGGCGCGCCTGCCTCAGCGCGACGGCCGGGACGTCCTTCATCTCACTTCTCAGCCGGTCAAGCGCAGCCTGCATCTCCTGGCGGCTGGCTTCCAGGGCTTCTTTGCGCGCTTTCAAGCGCGCAAGCTCCGCAAGGTCGCCGGTGTTTTTCAGGTCGGTCTCCACTGCGGTGAGCTCGTTTGTGGCTTCCTGGATCTGCTGCTGCAGAGAGAGCGCCTGCTGCACCACCGCCCGGGTCTGTTCGCTGAGGTTGATGACTTCTGCCCGGCTACTCAGCTCCTTCAGCCGGTCTTCCAGTGCCGCCAGGTCTTGTTCAAGGGAGCGGATCTTCCCGGCAATGAACCCGCTCTTGCGGCGAGTCTCCTCGTTGACGCGTATGAGGAAGCGGTCCACGTAGGCGTTGGCCAGTTCGGCTGCCAGGTCTGCCGATGCGCCGGACGCCGTCACTGCGATGAGGCCCTTCCGGTCCTCCTCGATGCGGACACTCTTCTGCAACTTCTTGAGTGCCTGCTGGAACGTCATCTGCTCCCCGCCGGTAAAATCTGCCCGGGACGTGAGACGAAGAGCGCGGAGAAGCTGCCGGGCGAAATCATCGCTCTGCAGGACGGCCAGCGCGTAAGCCTGGGGATTTGCATTCTGGCCCGGAAGCGCCAGCGCCCCGAGATCTCCCGGCAGCCGCAGTGAAGGAGCCTCCTGCCTCACGAAGATGCTGGCGCGCGCCTCGTAGACGCGGGGCATCAGAATGGAAGCGATGCCTCCAGCCAGCGTGCAGACGGCCACGCATCCCGCCACAACGGCAGTCCACCGGCGCGCCTCTGCCGGGCGCCCGTTCTTCGCAACGGGATTGGGGGAATCCTGTGACATCGTGTCGTGTTCCGGGGAACGTCTCCGCGGGGACGGTGATTATGCTCAGCCAGTCCCTCACCTGTGCCTGTTCCCGGCGGTATTCTAAGCGAGCGCAGGAGCGGTGTCAAACGCGGCAGCGTGCGCCGCCAGGCCGGGGCCGGGAAGGTTCATGGTATAATCTGTCCGCTTTCGCGCCCCGCGCCCGCCTTCGGAGACTCAACCGCCCGATGCAGTCCGGCAATCAGGAAGATCCAGCCACAGCCCGCCCGCCGCTCGACGGCCAAGACCGGCTGTTCGCCACCGCTCATCTGCACAGCGACCTCCGGGGCAGATCGGTCCGGGGCGGTGCGCTCACCGTGGCCTCGCAGGCCGGCCGTTTCGCTCTGAACACCGTCTCGCTCATGGCGCTCGCCCGGCTGCTGACTCCCGCCGATTTCGGCCTGGTGGCCATGGTCCAACCTTTGACAGGTTTCGTCTCGGCCTTCAAAGATCTCGGTTTGAGCTTCGCCACGGTCCAAAAGGCGGAAGTAGATGAGGGGCAGGTCAGCACACTTTTTTGGATCAATGTGCTGGTCAGCCTTCTGCTGACATTGCTGGGTGTGGCGTTAGCTCCTCTGGTCGGACTGTTCTACGGCGATGAGCGCGCAGGGTGGATCACCGTGGCGCTCTCAGCGACATTCATTTTCGGCGGTCTGGGAGCCCAACATCAGGCGATACTTCAGCGCCAGATGCGGTTCGGGAGTATCGCATTCGCGGATCTGGCCGGGCTCTTCGCGGGCATTCTGGCCGCCGTAGTGGCCGCATCGCAAGGGATGGGATTCTGGTCTCTGGTAATAATGACCGCCGTCGCGGGGGCAGCAAATGTAGCACTTCTCTGGTGGCAGTCCGCCTGGATTCCAGGTCCTCCCCGGCACGTGGCAAAGGTGCGAGACATGCTGGGGTTTGGCGGGGGACTGACGGGGTACTTTATCGTAAATTACCTGATTCGAAACGCTGATAACGTGCTTGTAGGGCGGTTCCTGGGCAGCGAGGCGCTGGGGTACTATTCGCGCGCATATCTACTGATATTACTTCCTATGCGCCAGATCAGCAGCCCTGTCTTGCCGGTTGGGATCGCCGCCTTGAGTCGCTTGCGTTCCGAGCCGGAGCGATTCCGCCGCTACTACCTGCGTATTATGCAAATGATGGCCTTCGCAGGTATGCCTCTGGTCGTGTTCACGTTTGTTTGCGCAGAGAGTCTCATAGTTCTGATCCTAGGGGAGCAATGGCAGTCTTGTGTGGAGATATTCCGGGCACTGGGCCCAGCGGCGTTTCTTTTGACTTTCAACGAAGCCGAGGCTCTTATTTACGTTCCAAGGGGCGAAACGGCGCGCTGGTTTCGCTGGACGCTCGCCGTTGCACCGGTGTACATCCTGGTCTATGCCTTTGGCCTTCGATGGGGACCGGTAGGTGTTGCTGCGTGTTATAGCGCGGCTATGGTCATGCTCCGTTTTCCCAGTCTCGCCTACGCCTACAGAGGTTCCCCGCTGCACCTGTCGTATCTTCTCGGCGTGCTGTGGCGGCCTGCGACTGCCTCGATAGCCGCAGGGCTGTGCGTGTTCTGCGTGCTATCGAGCCGCTGGGCGTCAGGATTGTCGCCCGGAGTTGCTGTAGGGGGTTGTCTGCTTGTGTATACCGCCGCTTATCTGGTTGCTATGGTCGTGCTGCCTGGCGGCAGGCAGGTTCTGGCAGACCTGAAAGCTATTGTTAGCGAGCTACGAGCCTCCCGAGGTGTGGCCTAGGACCAATGTCCGAGGCTTCACGAAGGGCAAGCGTTCTCAGGGCTTGCCTCCCGTGACCCACTGGATGCTCCCTGCCCTCTCCAGCCCGCCCGCCTTCTGGCTTAACAACGATCAGATCCGAAGTGGCCTGCTGTCTGAAAAGAACACCCGGCCCGGGAGGTACAGCAATTTGGGCTTTTCGCACCACGAGGGGCGAACGGACCAATCTGCAGACAGTTCAAACGGCACCGGTGCCGTCAAGTCTGAATGCGCCGCGGACTTGCCCCATATCGAAAAGCATCCCAAGGTTTGGCAATACGGAGCGGTGGAGACCCGGTTGCTGATTCGCCGGATTTCGCTCGAAAAATCTATTCCGTGACCGATTTTGGGGAAGGCCGTATGAGAAAATGCGTGGAATATTAGTGCTGGTCTCGGTGGGTTTCCGGAAAGTTTCGACACCGATTCAAGGAAGGGAACCTGTAGGTTAACCAGCAAGGTTGCCGATAAAACTGGTGCCAGAAACACCTGGGAAAATTGAGGTATGGAGAGGAGGCCATTGGCTGATGTTCACAAGGGCAAGTGGCAGTCGCGTTGCTTGGCTGCTCGGCGTCGTGCTTTGTCTGGCCTGCGGAATAGTTTCAGCAGGCAACACCCCTAAAGCTGAAGGGCTGAGTCCGTCCAGCGGAACACTTGCGGTAGGGGCAGTCACCAGTATTTCCAGCACTTACTCAGACGGGGACGGTCCCGACAACCTTTCGGTGGTCTATCTTCTGCTGAACAGCAGCGCGACAGGGACGAACAGCATTTACTTGGCGTACAACCGTCAAGCCAACAAGCTCTACGTGCGAAACGATGCTGACACAGCCTGGTTGGGAGGTTTTGCACCCGGTCAGGCTGCCACAGTGGAAAACTCCAGGGTGCGGCTCCGGTGTCAGAACACGAGCGTGAGCACTTCGGGAAACACTCTTAGGGTGAGTTGGAGTATTGAGCCACGGCCCTCGATAGCCGGAGCTACGCTGAAGGCTTATCTCCGAGCCTGGGATGCATCCGGCCTACAGACCGGGTGGGTGCAAAGGGGATCGTTCACCTTTGGTAATACTCCGGTTGGCCAATCTGCAACCCCGGCTTCCGGCAGTCCGGCTCCCGGGTCCAAAGGGACGGTAAGCTGTTTGTACACGGATGCAGATGGCGTAGACAACCTTTCGGTGGTCTATTTTCTGATTAACGACACAGCGACAGGGGTGGGTGGAATCTATCTGGCCTACAACCGTCAGGCCAACAAACTTTATCTTCGCAACGATGCCGACACGGCCTGGCTGGGAGGGGTGAGCCCGGGTTCTACGGGGACAATCAGCAATAGCCGTGCCCGTCTATACTGCCAGGAAACAACTGTTTCGTCCAGTTCGGAGGGACTGACCGTCAACTGGCGAATCGAGCCCCTGGAAGGAATGGCCGGACGGTCTTGCAAGGGTTTCCTGCGAGCCTGGGACGTCTCAGGTCTGGGAAGCCCGTGGACAGAAAGGGCTGCCTACACTTTCAAGAGTCCCCCAGTCGGGCAGAGCATCACCCCCTCCTCTGCCAATCTGGTTCCAGGCGTCAAACATACTGTTGGATGTGTATATTCCGATCCCGATGGTCAAGATGACCTTTCGGTGGTCTATTTGCTGCTGAATGCCGCTACCACGGGAGCGGATGGAATCTATCTGGCCTACAACCGTCAGGCCAACAAACTTTATCTTCGCAACGATGCCGACACGGCCTGGCTGGGAGGGGTAAGTCCGGGTTCTCCGGGGACAATAAGCAATAGCCGTGTCCGTCTATACTGCCAGGAGACGACTGTATCTTCCGGTTCGGAAGGATTGACCGTCAACTGGCGGATCGAGCCGCTGGAAGGAATGGCCGGCCGGTCCTGCAAGGGTTTCCTGCGAGCCTGGGACGTCTCAGGTCTGGGAAGCCCGTGGACAGAAAAGGCTACACTCACCATCAGCCGCCGCCCTGACAACGAGAACCTATCTCCCAATGCTGCCGAGATCGCGGTGGGTGCTCCGACAACACTGACCGCGCGGTTCTCGGATCAAGACGGTGCCTCGAATCTGTCCGTTGTCTATGTCTTGATAAACACAAACCTGAATGGGGCCGGCGCCGGGTACATCGCATACGAACTACCTCCCAGGAATAAGCTCTGGCTTCGGAACGACGGCCACTCGGCCTGGCTGGGAGGCTTTTCACCGGGCAGTCCCAACGTGATCGAGAACGCGCAGTTCCGGCTCTACTGCCAGCACACGACAGTCAATTCGAGCGGCACAACGCTGGAACTGAATCTAAGGCTCGAGCCCAAACAGGTTATGGCGGAGCGCAGTTGTCAGGCGTGGCTGCGTTGCACAGACAGCCAGGGTCTTACTGCAGACTGGAGCAGCAAAGGCTCTTTCTCCTTCTTTGCGCCGCCCGCTACGAATACCATCGCGGTCTTCCCGTCGAGCCTGGTGTTGAAGCAGGCGGGCCATCCGGCCATCGTCCGCGCAGCAGTCATCGGTTCGGATGGGAAGGTCGTCAGCGAGCCGGGTGAAGTCACCTGGACAGTCGCGGATACCTCGATTGCCACGGTGGAGCCGCTCGGGATGGACGGACTCGGGGAGTACCTTATGGCCCGCGTCACCCCGTCCATGACAGGGAGCGGCACAACGGCGATCCAGGTAACGGCGGGAGGGCGTACCGGACAGATCGCCCTCAGGGTGGCTGATCTCGGGGACTGGGAGGAGCTACATCCCGTAGAGAATCCGGCATTCTCCGAGATGGTCAATACGGGAGACCAGCGCGTCTTCTTCTTCCAGACCGAGCCGGATGCCACTTACATGGTGGATCTGGAGACCGTAGGGGGCGATGTCCGGGCGGAACTGTTCGACAATCCGGCACTGAGCGGGCCGGCTCTCCAGTCGTCTCAGACGGAGGGTGGCTGGGACATCCCGGCGACCAGGCGCAACGGAACCTGGTTCGTGAAGGTGACGGGGCTGGCTCAGGAGAGCCTGTTCCATATCCGGCTGCAGGCAGACCCGGGCGTCTACAACACGGAGGATTCGCCTTCCCTTCCCGTGTGGCACCGGCTGGACCCGGGCGGACCGGGCCGGTTCGGTAATGTGGGCAGGAAGGATGCCCTCTACTTCTACTTCGACGCAGAGGCGGGCCGGACATACTACGTGGAGGGAGGCGGTCCCGGGACCCTGATGGTCGCGGAGGATTCGACCTTCGCAAACGTCATCGCATTCAGAGAGTCCCAGATCGGGAGTCAGATTGTGCCGTCCACCAGCCGCCGCTACTATCTGCGGATCTCCGGCGGAGATGGCGGGGGCTTCGCAGGAGCGAAGGTGAGCCTGCCGTATGAGGGCTACGCCTCCCAGCCGGTGCTCCAGCTCTATCCGCGGACTCTGCTGATGGATCTGGAGGACAGCCGCTCGGGAGATCTCTCCCTGTGGGCGCTGGTGACCGGTCTGGGCGGGGTTCTGGATCCGCCTGAGACAGTAACCTGGTCCGCATCGGTACCTGAGATATCCGTCACAGGGACCGGCGTGCAGGGAGGCGCGCAGACCGCATCCGTTATGATGGGAAATCCCGTGAGTGGCCGCATTCAGGTCGCGGCGGGCGGTCAGAAGGCCCGGATCACGCACTTCGGGTACATTCCCGTGCTGCGTGCGATGGGCTCAGCGGTGAGCGCGCTTGCCCCCGGTGTGACGACCACCGGGACCGTGCCGGCCGGAGCGGACAGATACTATTACGTTCAGACCATCCCCGGAGCGGTCTATCAGTTCGTCACCGAACGGCTGTCGGGCAACTGCAGCGTCTATGTGAAGAAGTGGCGTCCGCCCATTTACGAGGACGAAGAGGACGAGCCGATTCCGGACGTTTTCGTGGCACAGTGTCCGTGGGCGGTCGGTTCCATTCTCATCCGTGTCAAGAACACCGGCGAGACCGAGTGTCAGTACAGGCTCACTGTGAACCTGATTGATGACGGCATTCAGACCCCCGTGCCTTACACGATGGAGCAGATCGTCCTGAACTCTCCTGTCCAGGAGAGGCGGGTAGGGTACCACCAGTCCTCGTTGCCCTACGAGGAGGAGGCTCTGTTCTACTTCGACAGCCCGCAGGCCGGTGTGCCCTACCATCTTACGGTCTACTGCGCCGAAGGCAGGCTCCACGTGATGTTTGCTGAGGATGCCACCTTCAGCGACGCGCTGGTGGCATGGGAGATCCTGCCGGATGTGAACAAGCATTACGTGTTCACCCCTCCTGCTGCGGGTAAGAGATACTTCCTGCGTGTGAGAGGGCTGGAGGCGGTGAACTACTTCCGGTATGCGATCAATCCATACGTTGATCCTTGATCACATCCCGTGAACCTGGTTCCCGTCTGTAACCGGGCGAAACGGGAAAGACCGTAAGCACGCTGGGCGCTCCGTCGAGGAGCGCCCAGCTTCACTTTGCGCAATCGGCGGATGCGGGATACACTCCGATTGCGCGGCCGGACCAACACGGGAGACGGCCGGTAGTCCGCAATGTCCGACGTTCCTGCCAGACAAAAAGCCTGGCGCCGTGGGCCGGCGCTTGCGCTATTCTTTCTGATGCTTACCGTTCCGACCAGCTATCAGCCGGTCAAGGCGGTCCTTCTGCTGGTGGTGCTCGGTGGCGTGCTGGTAGCTGCTGTCCGCGACCGGAGTCTGCGACTGGCTCCGTTTGTCCGGATCTGGGCCGCAGTGATGGTGACTGTGGGGCTGTTCTACGTGCTGCACGGCCTCTTTCAGGGGGCGCCGGGCGCTTTGAGGATGGCAACGGTCTATGTGCTGTGGCCGGTAGTGTATACCCTGCTGGTGGCGGGCGCCGCGTCTCCAGATCTGCTCTACTCCCTCATCCGGGTTCTCGTCTTCTCTACGGGGACGATTGCGCTCTATGCCATGAGCTTCGTCCTTTACTCAGCCGGCGTGCTCCCGGCCGCTCTGTATCTCCCACTGGACCTGGGGCAACGGATCGGCTTCTACAGCGGACACGTGGAGTTCAACCTGTATTCCCTCTCCACTCTGCTTTTCACCGTGCCGTTCCTGGTGGCTGCGGCTCTCACCTGGCCGGGAGGGCGAGAAGCGCCCGTGCGGCGGTCATGGATCTGGGTGGTGCTCGGGGGGGCTCTGCTGGCAGTCCTGTTGAGCGGTCGAAGGGCGCTCTGGCTGGTAGCGGGGCTCTCGCCGTTCGTGGCGCTTGCGCTGCGGGCTGTCCAGCCCGGCAAGATCCGGCGTCTGACGCGAAGGACGCTGATCGCTTCGGCCTGCGGAGTAGCGGCGACTCTGGCGCTCATTTACCTTTACGCCCGGACCGCATACGGGGTGGACCTGGGCGTTCTGGCGGCGGAGTTCGCCGCCGGGTTCGATTTCAGTTCACTCGACGAATCGCCCTATGTTCGCCGCGGACAGTTTGCAGCCATGATGGCGGTATGGCACGAGCATCCGTTCCTGGGCGCAGGCCACGGAGCGGTGGCCCCTTCGTTCATTCGATCTATCGAACAGCCTTGGGCGTATGAGCTGAGCTATGTGGCCCTGCTCTTCCAGACCGGCGCTCTTGGTTTTTCTCTGTATGCTGCCGGTGTGGCCTGGATCTACTGGCAGGGGCTGCGCATCATCTGCGGTGCGTCCGCATACGCCACGGTTATGCTGCCCACGCTGACAGGACTCACCTGCTTCCTCATCGCCAACGCCACCAACCCCTACCTGGCCAAGTACGATTATCTCTGGGTCATCTTCCTGCCTGTGGCGGTCATCAACTGCCATCTGCTGGAGCAGCGTGCTCAGCGGCTGGCCGGCGCTGAGCGGATGAGGGTGGAATCCGCGTGAGCGAACCCTCTGTCTCCATTATCATCGTGAACTGGAACGCGGGACGGCAGTTGCGCGAATGCCTGGACTCCATCGCATCCTCCCGGAGGGACGGGTGGCGTCTGGAGGGTGTGGTGGTGGTGGACAACGCTTCGGTGGACGATTCGCTTGCAGGCATCGGCGAGACGGAACTTCCTCTGCGTGTGCTGACCAATAGCGTCAACCGCGGGTTCGCTGCGGCGTGCAACCAGGGCGCCAGGCAGTGCGCATCGGACTATCTGCTCTTCCTGAATCCGGACTGCGTCGTGGAACCGGATGCCATCGCTACCGTGGTGGCTTTTACGGAACGGAAAGAAAACCTCGGAGTGGGAGTCGCGGGAGCAAAGTTGCTGGATGCCGGGGGGCGGACCTGGCGCTGCAGCTCCCGGCGTCCGCGTCCGTCGGATTTTCTGAAAAAGGCGTCCGGGCTGGAGGCGCTGTTCCCTCGTTTGCGCACCCACTTGATGCGCGAGTGGGACCACGAAGAGTCCCGGCCGGTAGACCACGTGATGGGCTCCTTCTATTTCGTGCGGCGGGAGCTTTTCGAACAGCTCGGTGGTTTTGACGAGCGGTTCTTCGTCTATCTGGAGGATCTGGACTTCTCGGTGCGCGCGGCGCAGGCGGGTTATACCGTCCACTATCTGGCCGAGCCGCGGGTCTTCCACCGGGGAGGAGGGACTTCGGAACAGGCGCGCGCGGAGCGCCTGTTCTATTCGCTGCGCAGCCGCCTGTTGTACGCTTTCAAGCACTTCAGCCGGGCCGGCGCGCTGGCGGTGGCGCTCGCTACGTTGATGTGGGAACCGTTGCCCCGCCTGGCAAGGGCGGCGCTGCGGGGGAATGCGGCCGAAATGCGGGAAACGCTTCAGGCGTATACTCGTCTCTGGAGCTGGCTGCTGCGAGGAGCAAAGAGAGAATGGGAGCGGTGATCCCCCGGGCATCCAGTATCACCCACCAGCACATTCTTTCGGTGGTCAATACTGAGGTCTGTGAAGTCACTCCCGGGCGGACAGTTCGCATCCTGGACGCAGGCTGCGGCAATGGCAAGCTGGTTGCATATTTGAGCCGTGCCCTCGGCGTTCTGCGTCCCGAGGTGGAGTGGGAAGTCTACGGCTTTGATGTCCATGATCACGGCGTCCAGGCGGAAGGCTATATTCAGCAGACGCTGGACTTCCTCCACTCCGATGTGCCGGAAATCGAGTGGAAGGAGCGAATTGCGTGCGTCGGGATTACGGAGTCCTGGCCCTACGCGGAAGACTTCTTCGACGTGGTGGTCTCCAATCAGGTGCTGGAGCACGTGCGGGACCACGCGCGCTTTTTCCGCGAGAACGCGCGGGTGCTCCGCAACGATGGCTTCGCGGTCCATCTGTTTCCCCTCGGGCATTATCTTTACGAAACACACCTGAACCTGCCATTCGTGCACTGGATTGGCGATCACGACCTGCTCTACCGGTACATCCGGTTCCTGAGCCGCCTGGGATTGGGGAAGTACCGTTCGTCACGGCGCGCCAGCGGCGTTTCGCTGGACGAATACTCAGAACGGCACGCCGACTATCTCTACAACTACACATCGTATCTGTCGCAGACCCAGGCGCTGGGACTTGCGCGCACCGCCGGTTTGCGGGCATCCTACCGCTACACCCCCTATTTCTATGCGGCGAAGTTGAGATCGTTGCTCCGGCTCTCTCCCCGTTATCTGTATCCACACCGCAGAAGTGGGACCCTGACCTGGCTGGGGACGCTCATCCTGAGACATGTCTCCTGCATAACCCTGTTTCTGGAGAAGAAAGAGACGTACCGCGGCCGATGAAGGTGCTCCTCCTCAGCCGCTATACCCGTCAGGCGGCCAGCAGCCGGTACCGTTCGTATCAGTATCTGCCCTTCCTGGAGGAAGAAGGTATCGCCGTTACGCCCGCTCCTCTCATGGGCGACAGTTACGTGCGAGGATTGCAGGAGGGACGCAGGCAGATCGGCGCCGGGACGGCGGCCGCCTATCTGCGCCGGATCCTGGACACCTTTCGCGCCCGGAGATTTGACCTGGTCTGGATCGAGCGCGAAGCCCTTCCCTGGTTGCCTCCCTTCTGCGAGCGGTGGTTGCGTCTCCGGCGAGTTCCGTACGTCGTGGACTACGACGATGCTGTCTTTCATCGTTACGATCTGCACCGCTCAGGAATAGTCCGGGCGCTTCTGGGCGGCAAGATAGACACGGTCATGCGGAATGCCGCCTTGGTGATCGCCGGAAACAGCTACCTGGCGGATCGCGCCAGGAAAGCCGGTGCCTCGCGTGTGGAGATCCTGCCCACTGTGATAGATCTGCGGCGCTATACGGGCCGCCCTGCCGGGGAGCGGCCCTACGTCATCGGGTGGATCGGATCGCCGACTACGGCGGAATATGTCAACGAGGTTGCCGGACCTCTCGCGCGGGTCTGCCGCCGCCATGGGGCCCGGATAAGGCTGATCGGTGCGCCTCCTGGCTCTGTGCCAAAGCTGGATGTCGAGTATGTGCCGTGGTCCGAGGAAGAAGAAGTGCCAAGGATGCTTCACTTCACGGTGGGCATCATGCCTCTGCCTGATACCCCCTGGACACGGGGCAAGTGCGCCCTGAAGCTCATCCAGTATATGGGGTGCAGGCTGCCCTGCGTGGCTTCCCTGGTGGGGGCGAATCCCACCGTGGTGGAGCACGGCGAGACGGGTTTTTTGGCCCGGGCGGAGCAAGACTGGGAAGATTCACTCGATCTGCTGCTGGAGGATGAATCCCTGCGCGCCCGGATGGGGGAAGCGGGACGGGCGCGCGTGGAGGAGTACTTCTCCCTGGAAAAGACAGCCCCGCGCCTCAGCCTTCTGCTTCGCGAGGTGGCATCAAGCAAGAAATAAGCCCCGCCTGCTCAGGCGGGGCTTGAAAGTCCCTGATGGGAAAAGTGCCGTTCAGCCTCTGCGGCGGCGCAGCAACAGGCTGCCCAGTCCCGCTGCCAGCACGGTCATCGTCGCCGGCTCAGGAATGATGACCTGCGAGAACGACTGACCGATGTAGCTGATCTTGGCCGTTCCCTGCGGGCCACCCAGCAGGGTGATATCCTTGATGACACGGATCTTTTCGTATCCGTTCACGGGATCCTGCAGGACCAGGTGATCGGTCAGTTTGGTGCCCACCGGCGTGGCGTAGACAAATCCCTGGCCTACGTTCTGGATCCCGACGAGAGCCGACTCAACAATCTGAGCCTGCCCGCCGTCAATGATTGCCCCGTTGAAGGTGAGGCCAATGTCCACGATCCTCTTCAGCGGGTCCAACACTTCCACGTCAAACTTGATGTTGACGTTCAGCCAGGACCCGGTGTTGGCGAACAGCAGACCTGTGAACTGGATGCCCGGATCCGGCCCGAACATGTAGCCGGAGACATCAATACCAGCAGGGTCGAAGATGTAGTCGCCAGAGCCAAAGGTGACAAGCTGGAAGTTGCTAAACTTCTTGTCGTCAACGATGATGGAACCGTTGGAGTTTATCAGAGCGGACAGGCTCACAGCGTGGGCCTGCGCGGCCAGAATGGCCACACCCACAACCGCGATGATTGCCGCTCTTGAGACAACCCTCCACAGTCCCAGGTACCTGGAGGTCTTCATGATCATTCAGTCTCCTTGCTGCTATCGACGAAGCAGACGTCGCACTCCGTCAGACCTATTGTAACACGACATAGGCATCATGGAGTACGGGTTTTACGGGAAATTTTTCGATTGCCTGTCTGGCGGCCAGGCCGCCCGGCCGCTCATTGCGACGTTTGTGCAATATCCGTGCCACTTCCGGCCTGGAAGGACGCAGTTGTCATTCCTCCGGGCGGTGCGGATAGTCAGACTCGTCTATCCCTTCCGGCAGATACGAGAATATCTCGGCATTTTTCAGGTAGAACCGTAGTTTCTTGTCTGGCTTCAGCACCTCTTCCGGGAAGGATTCCGTCCGCCAGCGCATCACATGGCGTACGGAGTCGCCCCGGAACGGGATGCAATCCTCTCGCGAGAAACCCGGGATCACCCTGTTGTGACGGTCCACGATCTCCGCCACGATGTATCCATCCCCGTGCGTCCTGGCGTTGATGGTAACGCGGGGAACACGGAACAGTTCCCGCCGGCTGATGAAGGATCCCTCCGTTTCCCCCGCCCGAAGCGAGCAGAATCCGTCCAGTCGGAGAGTGGCCAGGCCGATCTCCCCCTTGATTCCATTGTAGTCGTCGTGGGCCTGATCGAATCCCCCGTAGTAGAAGTACAGCCGGTCCCCCACGGCCACCGGAGCGATGGCCGTGAAGACCATTCCATCGTCCCAGGTACCGTCCGGCCCGAGTTCGAGGAACGGCTCCCGCGCAGGCGTGCGCGTCCAGTTGACCAGATTCCAGCTCCAGGCGAGCTGAACGTCAACGGTGCGGATACTGTCTTCCTGTGCCTCGTGCATCCGTGGCACGGCGTACTTGCCGTACTTGAAGAAGCGGGCGTGATAGATCCACGGCAGGCCGATATACGCTCCCTGATACGGGAACACAGGCATCCCGTAAATCTGTGTGGGGTCAGGATCCAGGTCATCGGCGGTGAAGACGGGGTGATCCATCAGGCGCGTCCAGTGAACGCCGTCTTTCGATGTGGCCAGTCCTACCGACCGGTGCCGCCGCGCGCCCGTCTTGTACATCGCGACATAGCGATCCTGATAAGGATCCCAGAAGAAGTTCACCACATCCGATGAGGAGAACAACCGCTCCCCGTCCGGCGGCGTCTGCCAGGTCCATCGGAGCCCGTCCGGCGAATAGGCGTGGTGCGGGCCCTTTGGGCCGTACCCATACATCACCCACTTTTTCTCCGGCGAATCCGGCTGCGGGACGCGGATGACGCTGGCGATGGAGCAGAGACCCTCTACCACAATGTTGTTCGCCTTCGAGCCGTTGTATTCCACCAGCCCGAGCTCGGGCTTGACCCAGTTGACGCCGTCCGTGGACTCCGCATAGCAGACGCGGCTGCCGTCGCCGATGATCTGGTACCACATCCGCAAACGTCCCTCGTCCCACAGGACCGTGCCGTAGAGATACGGCCCCCATCCCTCCCATGGGCGGTCGCGGCGGAGCACCGGATTCCCGGGGTGCTTCTCCAACTTGTGGAACACCCGCTCAAGCCCGCTGGACTCCTCCACCGCCATCGCATCCAGCATGAGGCGCCGGAACGGATAACTGCCGGCGACGGGATCGCCCTCCTTGGCGTCGTAAGGAGATGCGGCCGCCGCTTGTCCGGTGGACCCTGCCAGCAAGAGAAAGACTGCTGCAAGCGCGAATGTTATAGGATGAACCAATGATACTACCTCCTGTCTCGACACGTGCACAAACCTTCTGCAACCGATTGGACCTCTCCTGCTGGCTGCGGGTTTCCAAGAGCCGGGCGAGGGCTTGCCGCCTGCGTCCGGCCGGGCATCTCCAAAACGAAGGGAGGGCGGCATCGCGGACAACGCCCGCGTCCGCCCTCCCGAAAAAGGAGAGCTAGAGCCTTTCAGGGCAACGAGACGCCCTCAGGCAGTTCCAGTTGCTCCACAGGAAGAGGCTTGAGGCAGAGGAACCAGTCCAGGCAACGGTAGTCCGAGCCCGCCTGCTCCACGCGATCCTTCGCAGCCCCGCACGAACCCGGCGGAGGCACGATGACATCGTCTCCAGGTTTCCAGTCGGCCGGTGTGGCCACAGCCAGACGGTCCGATGTCTGCATGGCTATGAGGAGACGCTTGATCTCCTGGAAATTCCGCCCGTTGGAGAGCGGATAATAGATCAGTGCCCGGATCTTGCCGTGCGGGTCAATGAAATACACCGCCCTGACCGCCTGGGTCGAGCTCGCGGATGGCTGGAGCATCCCGTACTTCCGGGACACCTCCATCTTCAGATCTTCGATGACGGGGAAGGTCACCTCCACGTCCTTCATCCCCCGGAACTCGATCTTCTCCTTGATGGTGCGCAGCCAGGCGATGTGGCTGTAGATGCTGTCAATGGACAGGCCGATCAGCTCACAGTTCAGTGCCTTGAACTCCGGCATCATCGTGGCGAACGTCATGAACTCGGTGGTGCAGACGGGTGTGAAATCGGCCGGATGGCTGAACAGAATGACCCATTTTCCCCGGTAATCCTTGGGGAAGTCAATCTCTCCCTGAGTCGTCTTGGCGGTGAAGGCGGGTGCATCCTCGCCGATCAGCGGGATGTGCCCTGTTTCATGAATCTCAGATTCCATCTTCGTTGATACTCCTCCCTGTACTGGCCGTTCGCGCTTGCACGTTCCGGCTTATGCACAACCACGGGAGCTCCGCAGTTGTGCGACTAAGTGTTTAGATGCCTCCCGGACCTCGCAGGATTCACAGGACAGCGGATGGAAAGCCTCCTTGCCGGGCTGCGCCCCGCGCGGGCGGGCGAAGGAGGACAAACGGAGCGCAGATGACGTCGCGAGAGCGTATTCTCACAACATTGAAGGGCGAACGGCCGGACCGCATTGGCAGGACGGAAAGCCCGTGGGCCGAGACGTGGAAGGTCTGGCGAGAGCAGGGACTGCCTGAGGATGTGGACCCTGTGGACTATTTCGGCTGGGACTTCGCCGGGCTCCCCTGGCCGGATGTTACTCTGCGGCTGCCGGTGGAGATCATCGAGGAGACCGAAACCTACATCCACCGGCGGGATCCGAACGGTGTTGAGCGCAAGGACTGGAAGAGTGAGTCCGGCCACACGCCCCACTGGCTCTCGCACACGCTGAACAACGGCGACGACTGGAAGCGCTACAAGGAGCGGTTGACCCCGGACGCCGACCGGCTGTCACCGGAGATGAAGCAGCGCTGGGAGCAGGCCAGAAGCCGAGGATTGTTCACGCACTGGTCTTCCACCGAAGCCTACGAATGCGCCTGGCCCGTCTTCGGGCAGGTAAACATCTTCACGATGATGATGGACGAGCCGGAGGTGGTGAAGGATGTCTTCATGACCTACACGGACCTGATCATCGCGCTGGCGGAGCAGGCCCTGCAGCAGGGGATAGACTTCGACGGAGCCTTCGTCTACGGGGACGTGGGATACCGCAACGGCACGCTGTTCTCGCCGGAGTGCTATGATGAGCTTCTGTTTCCCGCGCATCGGAAGATGTGCGACTTCTTCCGTAGCCACGGTAAGCCCGTCATCCTGCATTCGTGCGGGCAGATCAAGAGCCTCATCCCCCGCTTTATCGAAGCCGGATTCTCAGCTATCCAGCCCCTGGAGGCCAAGTGCCAGCAGGACGTCCGTGAGCTTCGCCAGATTCACGACAAACGCATCGTCTTCTTCGGCAACATTGACGTGCGCAAACTGTCCGGCACGAAAGACGACGTCCGGGAGGAGGTGCTGAGCAAGCTGGAGGCTGTGGCGACGGACGGGGGCTACATCTTTCATTCCGACCACTCCATCCCGCCCACGGTGCCGCTGGAAAACTACCTGTATGCGCTGGAGCTTCTGGACGATTTCAACGCCCGCCACTACGGGGCGTCAGGGTAGCGTTCAGTCCGGCCGCAGGATAGCGGCGCCCTCCGCGGGCCGGGTGGTGAAGAGCGCCCGGCTCAGCTCCTCCGGCATGGAAACATCCGGCCGGCGCCGCGGCAGCCAGTCCCGGTAGTAGCGTCCGGCCATCTCGTCAAGGATGGCAGCGATGTCCTCTTCCTGCGCAAGGGCCACGACGCATCCTCCGAAGCCCGCCCCGGTCCACCGCGCTCCGTGGGCGCCTGCCTTCCTTGCAATATCCGCGAGTGCATCCAGCTCGGGACAGGTCACCTCGTAGAGATCCCGGCCGGACTCGTGCGAGGCATCCATCAACCGCCCGAGCGCGGCACTGTCTCCGGCCCGCATAGCATCGGCGGCCAGATAGACCCGCCGGGCCTCCTCCACCACGTGCAGCGCCCGCGCCAGCGGCCGGAAACCGCCCGGCGGCTCCGGCAGCGCGTTTCCGTCCCTCTGCGCCAGGTAGCGACTCTGGATCTCGTTTTCGCTCAGCCCAAGATCCGTCGCCAGATCCGCCAGGGAGTAAGGCGCATCCCGGATGCATGAGCACAGCGCCTCGACCGGATCCAGCGCGTCCCGGTAGAGATCTGCCAGAAGCCGGTAAGAAGTGCCCTTAGCCCTGTTCACCAGCGCGACGGCCAGACGGCATTCGGCCGCACGGGTGTTGAACTGCTGTCGCGCCCCGGCCGACTTCTCGGCTTTGACCAGAGTATCCGCCACGATCACCGTGACGCCCGCCGGGAGCGGCACGGGCTCGACACGCAGCGGATGGAACTCGATCTTCAGCGCGCATCCCTTGCGCCCCAGAAGGCAGATGGCCTGGTCCATCCCGCCTCCCTGCGTGCCCACGTAATGCTCTCCGGTGGCCATCAGCTCCGCCATCTCCTCCGGCGGAATGGCAAGCGCGTTCACATCGTCGCACGCCAGAGCCATCGCCACCACCAGAGCCGAGGAGGAGGACAATCCTCCTCCCGCCGGGAGATCGCCGCCCACCACTGCCTGAAAGCCTTTCAGGGACTTCTGTCCCGTCCTGGCCAGCAGCGCCTGCACGGCTGCGCGTGCGTAGTTTCCCCAGTCGCCCGCCGTACCGGGTGGTACCGGGTCCACTGCCTGGAAGCGGATCTCAGGATAGGCGCCGCCCGCGCTTGAAAGCCGGACCTCGGCGGTGTCCGACGGCCGGAACAGGACGGCGATCTCCCGCTCCAGCGCCAAGGGCATGACAGGCAGGCCGTTGTAGTCCGTGTGCTCGCCGATCAGGTTCACCCGGCCGGGAGCGCGCAGAGCCCGCCAGCCGCCCGCGCCTGTAATGCCGGTAGCCTGACCTGCCAGCCCACGCCACATCCGCTCCTTCTCAGCATTGCCGCCGCACCACTCCCGCGCCACGCGCTCCAGCAGTCTTTCCAGTTCTGCACTCACAGGGTTTCCCTCAAGATTCTGTCTGTCTGCGCCAGCGCTTCCGGCGTCCCGATGTCCAGCCAGTGCCCGGCGGGTACGGGATAGGCCCGCACTGTCTTGCCCTGCTCCAGCAGCCGGGCCACCCCCGCCGTCAGCTCGATCTCACCCCTCGGGCTCACCCCCACCGTAGCCAGAGCCTCCAGGATTGCCCCGGTAAAGACAAACGCCCCGGCCTGATTGTAGCTGGTGGTGGATGTTCCGGGAGCGGGCTTCTCCACAATGCGATGGATGCGCAGCGCGGAGTCGAAATACACAGCCGCCCCGCACGCGGGATCTTCAACGTGGTTGGCCGCCAGCAGGGCGTCCGGACGCGAAGTCTCAAAATCATCCAGCATGGCGCGGTAGTGCTCTGGGGGATGAAGCAGGATGTCGCCGAAGCACATGAAGAACGGCTCCTCCCCGCAGAAGTCCCGAGCAGTCAGGAGCGCCCCTCCCGTCCCGTTCAGCCGTTCCTGCTCCTGATAAACGATGGACAACCCGATGGCCGAACCGTCTCCGCAGGACTCTCGTACCTTCGAGCCAAGATAGCCGATCACCAAGCAGACCTCGCTGATACCCGCGTTCTTCAAACCCTGCAGGATCCAGTGCAGAAGCGGCCTGCCACCGGCCTCCACCAGCGGTTTCGGGCGGTCACGTGTCAAGTCTCCCAGGCGGGTGCCCTTCCCTGCCGCCAGCACCACCGCTCGCCGCAGCGAGGTCACGGGATCCTCCTCAGATTGGTGCATCGGACGACATGGAACGTGCGCACTTTCACCCCCTGCCGGAAGACCGGAATCGTGCGGATCTCTTCAGCCGACTCGAACGCCTCCAGTGTTTCGGGCTTCAGTCCCCAGTCATCCTCCCAGACCAGCACAGCGTCCTTGCCCAGGATCTCTTCCGGCCGCACCCAGAAGTCGAACTGATCCTTACGCGTGTTCAGGGAGAACGTATGGAACGGCTGCCGCAGGTTCCACGCCAGCTGCGCGGCGAACTGGTAGCGGTCCGCGCAGAGGAAGGCCCGGTCCGGGCCGCCCAGACGTTGGAACTCCTCCCGGACGGCAGGCGCCACCTGATCCCAGCCGTAAAGATGGTTGGTATTGTCGTCGCCCGGCGGAAGAGGCAGGATGCGGTAGAACGGCTGGATGTGCAGCAGCGCGGTGAAGATCAGCGCCACGGCGAAGACGGAGTTCACCCATCCGCGGGAGGCTTTCCGCCCGGCCGCTCCGCCCCAGAAGCCGCAGCAGGCGATGATCAGCGTCAGATACCCCGCCGCCGGCCAGTGCGGCAGGATGCGGGTCAGGAAGCTGGCTCCCCAGAACACGGCCAGAGCCGGGACCGCTCCCCAGAACAGCAGGCGGTAGCGATGCTCCGAGCCACGCAGACGCGTCAACGTGACCAGCGCGGCCGCAAGCGACACGAACACCAGGGGAGACAACGCCAGAAGCTGTGCCCCCGTTAGCTCCGCCAACCATTTCAGCTGCAGCCCCGCACCCTGGTGCCGCCCGGCCGCGTTGAAGGCGAAGCTGGCCCACTCGTTCCGGGCGTTCCACAGAAGCACGGGCCAGAAGATCACAAGAGCGATGAGAGATCCAAACCACGGCTCGCGCCGGCGCAGCTCCCGCCGTCCTGTGGAGCAGGACGCCAGAAACAACAGCACGGACGGGACGAGCAGTACAGCGGTGAACTTGGAGCACAGAGCGAGCCCGAGCGACACTCCTGCTGCGTACCAGCGGCTCCGGCGGCCGTCCAGCACCGCATCCGCGACCAGCCAGAGCGTCAGCAGCCAGAAAAGGCCCATCGGCGCGTCGCTGGCCACCAGAAATCCACCCAACGCATAGACCGGGATCAGCGTGAACAGCGCTGCCGATCGCAGGCCCGCACTCTCATTGAAGAACCTGCGGCCCAGCAGGAACATCAGCCAGGCATTGGCTGCCCCCAGCAGGATGGTGGGCAGTCTGACCGCAAGTGTGGAGTCACCCAGGATCGCCGTAGACAGGGCGACCAGCCAGGCGACCATGCCGGGGTGGTCGAAATAGCAGGGAGCGAGCCTCTGAGCCCAGAGCCAGTAAAATGCCTCGTCGTCACCGAGGGGCAGACGGGCCGCCATCGCCAGCCGGAGCAGGGCGGCCAGCGCGATCAGAACGATTGCTGCTGTTTTTGGACGCAGACGGGCCAGTTGGGGGCGGCTGCCTTTCCGCGATCTTCCGGCCGGCGGGCCGGAGCCTTATTCCAGCAGAGGATAATACGCTCCTGCCTGCAGGCGCAAGGGGGGAGACTCTGTTTGCCGGGCTTCGCGGGCGGCGGGTATCATCCTGATTGCGTCTGGCACGCGACTTTTTACTGGAGGACAGGCGAGACTTGGCTCACAGAGTGACTCTCATCCGGGGCGACGGGACCGGGCCGGAGCTCGTGGAAGCGGCGCGGCGGGTGATCGAAGCCACCGGTGCGGATATCGAGTGGGATGTGAAGGATGCAGGCGTGGACGTCATGGAGGAGAAAGGCACTCCTCTGCCCGACGACGTGCTGGAAAGCATCCGCAGGAACAAAGTGGCCCTCAAGGGCCCCATCACAACACCCATCGGTACCGGTTTCCGGAGTGTGAACGTGGCACTCCGGCAGGAGTTGAACCTGTACGCCTGCCTGCGGCCGTGCAAGTATTATCCGGGCATCCGCTCCCATTACCGCGATGTGGACCTGGTCATCGTCCGCGAGAACACGGAAGACCTCTATGCGGGAGTCGAGTGGGCGCGAGGCAGCCACGAGGCTAACACTATCATCGGGATGTCCGGCGGCAAGATCCGGCCCGGATCGGCCATCTCCATCAAACCGATCAGCTATGAAGGCAGCGCGCGCATTGTGCGCTTCGCCTTCGATTACGCCGTCCGCAACGCCCGGCGCAAGGTCACGGCGGTCTGCAAGGCAAACATCATGAAGTTCACGGACGGCCTGTTCTATGAGGCTGCGCGGGATGTGGCGAAGGAGTATGAGGGCCGCATCGAGTACGAAGAGCGCCTTGTGGACAACATGTGTATGCAGCTGGTCCAGAAGCCCGAGCTCTATGACGTGCTGGTGATGCCGAACCTGTATGGAGACATCCTGTCGGACCTGGCCGCCGGGCTGGTCGGAGGGCTGGGCGTCGCCCCCGGCGCGAACATCGGTGATGAGGTGGCTGTCTTCGAACCCACACACGGCAGCGCGCCGAAGTACAAAGGGCAAAACCGCGTCAACCCGACGGCGCTCATCCTCTCCGGGATGCTGATGCTGCGCCACATCGGAGAGACGGACGCCGCGGACCGGCTGGAGAAAGCGGTCGCAGCGGTCATCGCCGAAGGCAAGTCCGTGACGTACGACATGAAGCCCGACCGCGACGACCCGACGGCCGTGGGCACATCCGAGATGGCGGATGCCATCATCGCAGCTCTGAAGGGCTGAGAGAGCTCCCGGATCCGGGAGAGGCGCTTCGTTCTTTTGCAGAGGCGGCGGGGTTTGCCCCCTGCCGCCTCTGCTGTTACCATAGACGCATGGGAAAGCTGCTCCGCACCCTGTGGCTGGCCGTGGCGCCGGGATGCCTTGTCCTGGCCGCATCGTGCAGACCCTCCCTGGCCTACAGGAACCCTGTGGGGTGCGGCTTTCAGGACCCCGCCCCCGTGGAATACCGCGGGGAATACTACCTCGTGCAGGCCAGCGGCCCTCGCGTGGATCTGTATAGCTCCCGAAATCTGGTGGAATGGAAGCGCGAGGCCCGGATCTTCCAACACCCGGAGGGCCGCATCATCTGGGCCCCGGAGCTGCACGTGGTGAACGGAAGGTTTTACCTGTACCTCTCGCAGCTGGAGGGTACCTGCTACCGCCCGCGGCTGCGCGTGGCGGTGTCCTCTCGCCTGCACGGCCCCTACACGCTGACAGGCTTCGACATCCCGGGCGCCATTGATCCCTCGCTTTTCCGGACGTCCACAGGCGAGATGTATCTGCTGGAGGCAGGTTTCCCGCAAGGCGATGACCACTGCGGGGAGTCCCACATCCGGGTGTGGCGGCTTACGGATCCCGTCACGCTGGCTGCGGAATCCTCTCCGCTCACCATCAGCCAGCCGGACAACAACTGGGAGTGGATCGTCAACGAAGGCCCCCAGGCTCTGGAGCGCAAGGGACAGGTGGTGACGCTTTACTCTGCCAACGGGTCCGACAGGGTGGACTACTGCATAGCCTGGCTGAAAGGTCGGCTGGCCCGTCTCTCCCGGTGGCAGGACGGGCTCTGGAGCAAGCCGCAGCCGAATCCCATTCTGTCCAAGAGGGGTGCTGGACCGCGGGCCGCAACCTACTGCGACCCCCGCGCCGTGCCGGGGGTGTGGGGACCGGGGCACGGAAGCGCCGTGCGGGGACTGAACGGCTTCGAGGAGTGGTTCGTCTATCACAGGAAGCGTTACACTTCAGTGGACTGGAAGCGCGACCTGGCTATTGACCGTCTGTTCTGGCTGCGGCCGAACAACGCCGACCCGGCGGACCCTGGCGACCGGCCTTTCATCGAGGGGCCCACGGACTCCAGCGACTCACACGAAGCGAGGGATCCGGCGCAGCCGACCGTGCTGGACCGTTTCGATGCGCAGGGCAGGATCGGCAATACTCCCGCCGGCTGGATCCCGGTAGCTGGCCGGTGGGTGATCAGCCCGGACGGGTCTCTTCTGCAGACTGATGCGTCGCCCGGTCTGAAGGTGGCCCATACGTCGCACCGGGCAGGCTCCGTGGTGGTGGAGTGCTGGGTGAAGCTTGGATCCTCGGCCGGGGACGGCGCAAAGGCCGGACTGGCCCTCTGGGACGGGCCCAACGAAACATTGCTTTTCGCTGTCGGCAGATCCGGCGGGGCACCGGCCATATACGTGCGGTCCATCAATGGACCCGAGCGCGGCTGGCAGGCTCTGTCCTTGCCTTCGGGGCTGTCCGGGACGGATTTCCGGCGCTACCACCTCCTGCGGGTGGAAAAGAATGGCACGTTCTACACGCTGCAAGTTGACGGGCAGGACGCAGGGTGGCTGGAGGGCCGGGCAGGACCGGCGCGGGCCGGTCTTTTCTGCGAAGGGACGCTGGCCGAGTTCGATGGCTTCCGCGCCACGGAAGGCTTTGTGGACAGCTTCCGCTGGCGGGGCCATTCGTGGGGAGACTCCGCCGGCGGCCGCCGGGCTTCCGGGGAATGGAGCATCCACGAGCTGCGCCCGGCTGGCTACTTAGGTCAACCAGAGTGGCGTGTGCTGCGTCAGAACGCGCTGGGCCCCGCCTCAGGCCCCTGGAACGCGGTGTTCCGCCCGGAGCGAGGACGTGAGTATGAATTCTCGGTGGCCGTCTCCGAAGTGCAGCGCGGCAGCTCCTCGGGATTCCCTAAGTACGGGATTTTCGCCTGCTATGCCGATGAAGACAACTACTCCGTCGCGTTTCTGGACGCGCGGTTGCGGGTGCTGGCAACCTTCGGCCGCGTCCGTGGCCAGGCGCAGAGCTGGCAGAACTCAGCGCTGCCGGCGGACTTCTCCCCATCCGCGTTCAACACGCTGCGGGTGGTGAAGACGGGTCCCACGCAGCGGTTCTATGTCAACGGTCAACTGCTGCAGACCCGCACGTTCGACGTACCGGAGGGTCAGGTGGGTCTGGTGGTGGAAGATACGCGGGCGGACTACGACGATGTCACCTTCACACTGCTGGGGGCTCCGGCCGGGGAGGACACAGGCGGCGGCGTCCCGGATACGACGGACAAATATCCGCCGACGCCGGAGCCGGACCGCCGGCGTTCAGACTGAAAAAGGCTGCCCGGCGCCTGCTGTGTTTGGCGAGCGCCGGAGTTTGGGGTATAAAGTCGCAAGCCCGCCGCAGGCGCCTTCTAGCGCGCCGCAGGGACTCCACAGTTTCCGACCGAGGTGCTGCAGCAACAATGAAAGGTGTCATCATCGCGGGAGGCCCCGGGACCCGGCTGCGTCCGCTGACCTACCTGCGTCCCAAACCCATCGTTCCGGTCGTCAACAAGCCGTTCCTGGAATACCAGGTGGAGCTGCTCAAAAGGCACGGAATCCGGGAGATCATCTTCTGCACCAACTATATGGCCGAGATGATCCAGGCCCACTTCGGGGACGGCAGCGGCTTCGGTGTGAAGATGCGTTACGCTCTGGAGGAGGTTCCCCTGGGAACGGCCGGGGCGGTCAAGAACGCGGAGCAGTTCTTCGACGGGGACACCCTGCTGATCTTCAACGGGGACGTGCTGACGGATTTCGATATCTCCGCGATCGTGCGCTTCCACGAAGAGCGTAAAGCGCGCATCACTCTGACCCTCTACGGCGTGCCGTCGCCCAGCCCTTACGGTGTCATCATCACGGATCCGGACGGGAAGGTTCGCGAGTTCCGCGAGCCCAGCGAGGAGCAGAAGCGCAAGCTCGCCCAGGGAGTGGTGGAGCAGGAGGGCGAGGAGTTTATCAACGCCGGGCTCTATGTCATTGACTCCACCATCTTCCGCGATGTACCGGCGGATACGCCCTATTCCTTTGAAAGGCAGCTATTCCCCGATTTCTGCGCCAACGACCGCGGCATCTATGCCACCCCCGCGACGGGCTACTGGCTGGATATCGGCCGCCCGGAGCAGTACCAGGAGGCGCACAGGGCCCTGCTGACCGGGGAGGTCAAGGCGGATCTGGCGGGAACCCGGACGGAACAGGGCTGGTGGCGGATGGGTGATCTGGATATGGACCCGTCTGTGAAGATCGCCCCCACTGTGCACATAGGTCACCGGGCCAAGCTGCAGGGCAACGTGGAGCTGAAAGGGTGCACCAGCATCGGCCAGGGATGCATCATCGAGGAAGGCTCGGTGCTGGAGGACTGTATTGTGCTGGACAGCGTGACCATCGGCAAGAGCGTGCACCTGAAGAACTGCATCGTTGACAGCGATGTCTTCATTGAAGACAATGTCGCCATTTCCGCCAGGGCGGTGCTGGCTTCGGGCAGCAGGATCGGTTTCGGGACGAGGATCCTCTGACGGGCGCATCATCCGGAGAGGGGACGGACAGGGCTCAGACGATGCAGATTCCTATGGCAGATCTGCAGGCGCAGCACCGGGCGCTTGCGGAGGAGATTGACGGCGCGATCCGGGAGGTGCTGGAGTCCTGCCGCTTCATTCTGGGGCCGAACGTTTCGGCTCTGGAGGAAGAGGTAGCTCGCTACTGCGAGGCGCGCTATGCGGTGGGCGTGAACTCCGGGACCGACGCGCTTATTCTGGCGCTGGCGGCCTGCGGCATCGGACCGGGCGACGAAGTCATTACCACCCCGTTCACCTTTGTGGCCACCACGGAAGCCATCGTCCGGGTGGGCGCCACCCCGGTGTTCGTGGATATTGATCCGGTGACGTTCAATATGGACGCTGCGCTTGTGGAAAGCCGTATTACGGAGCGCACCCGGGCCCTCTTGCCGGTGCATCTGTATGGCCAGACGGCGGATCTGACAGCGTTGACGCATCTGGCGGAGCGCTACTCCCTCAAACTGATCAGCGACGGCGCGCAGGCCATCGGAGCCCGCCATAACGGGATGGGCATCGGGCAGTTCGGTGATGCCGCCACGCTTTCGTTCTTCCCCACCAAGAACCTCGGAGGACTCGGGGACGGCGGGATGGTGCTGACGAACAGCGAGGAGGTGGCCGAACGTCTCAAGCTGCTGCGCTTCCACGGCTCTGGAGGCACCTATTCGTATCGCGAGGTAGGGTGGTGCAGCCGGCTGGACGAGCTGCAGGCGGCGGTGTTGCGGGTCAAGTTGCGGCATCTGCCGGAGTGGACCGCCCGGCGGGCCGCGAACGCCGCACGCTATGCGGAACTCCTCGAAGGATGCGGACTCCGGCTTCCGCAGGCTGCGCCGGGGAACGAACACGTCTGGCACCAGTATACAGTGGCCACGCCGCAGCGCGGCGAGCTTCAGGCGTTTCTGCGAGAAAGGGGCATCGCCTCGGCCGTTTACTATCCCGGCGCTTTGCATCTGGAAGAGGCCTACCGCTATCTTGGCGGCCGGGAGGGTGATTTCCCGGAGGCGGAGCGGGCCTGCCGCGAGGTGCTGTCGCTGCCGGTTTTCCCGGAGCTCCCGGAAGGGGCTGTGGACCGCGTGGCTCAGGCAGTGCTGGAGTTCTGCCGTACCTGAGTGGCGATCACTGCCGCCACAGCCGGTGAGTCCCTCTCTGCAGGACGGCCGTTGTAACGGCGGCCGCGCTGTCTTCCGCCTCTTCCTCTGAAGACCGGAACCGGACGGCCGACAATGATGGTAGTGACTGAAGGCCGGGCGCATCCAGCCCGGAAGCAGTCAAGGAGGGAACCCCGCAAACGATGAAGGCGATGATCCTCGCTGCCGGCGTGGGAAGCCGGCTCGACCCGCTGACCCGAGTCACCCCTAAGCCCATGGTGCCGATCGTGAACAAGCCGAACATCGAGCACATTGTGGAGCTGCTCGCCCGGCACGATTTCACGGACATCATGGTGAATCTGCACTACCTGGGCGACCAGATCCGCCGGTATCTGGGTGATGGCTCACGGTGGGGGGTGAAAATCAGCTACTCCGAGGAGGACCGGCTGTGGGGGGACGCGGGAAGCGTCAAGCGGGTGGAGGACTTCTTCGACGATACGTTCCTGGTCATCGGGGGGGATGATCTGGGAGACTTCGACCTGACGCGCATCCTGGCGCACCACCGTGACAAGAAGGCGGTCTGCACCATCGCCCTGTCCCTGGTGGATGACCCGTCGGAGTATGGTATCGCGCTGGTGAACGAGCGGGGCCGCATCACACGCTTCCTGGAGAAGCCGCGGGGAGAGGTGATGTTCTCCAATACCGCAAACACTGGAGTCTACTTCCTGGAACCGGAGGTGTTGGAGCTGATCCCCCGCAACACCATGTATGGCTTCGGAAAGAACCTGTTGCCGCTCCTGCTGGAGCGCAAGATGCGGCTGTTCGGGTATCTGACTTCCAGCTACTGGAGGGACATCGGGAACCTGAAGCAGTATCAGCAGACCCACTACGACGTGCTGGACGGACGGATCGCTGTGAAGCTCAAGTGCAAGGAGCAGCGGAAGTACGTCTGGATCGGGGAGAATGTCGAGATTGATCCTTCGGCGGTGGTGGAGTATCCCGTCGTGCTGGGGGACGGCTGCCGGATCGAGGCCGGGGCCCGGGTGCTGGAATACAGCGTGCTGGGGGAAGGATGCGTGGTGGAGAGCGGGGCCACCGTGCGCCGCAGCATCCTGTGGCCGGAAGCGGCCGTAATGCGGGATACGTGTATCGAGCGCTGCGTGGTGGGACGCGGCTGCCGGGTAAAGTCCAACGCCAACGTCTTCGACGGGGTGATCGTTTCTCCTAATCATCATGTCTGAGCGGGAAAGGAGGCTTTTCCGGCCGCCGGAGTTTGCCGGGCGGGCTCCGGCGGTGCTATAATCCCGCTGTCTTCCGGGGGCGGTTAGCTCAGGGGGAGAGCGCCTCGTTGACACCGAGGAGGTCACAAGTTCAAATCTTGTACCGCCCACCATTGCCCCTCTGTTCCACACGACCGCGGTCAAATCTCACTGACTGATGTGCGGTTGTAGCGGTCTGACAGCACATCGGTCATTCCGGAGCACACCCGTCCGAATGTAACATCAGTCCAGCCCGGATGGAGGCTCTACAGTACTGGCTGGCGGTTCGTGGCAACGTCGAGGCACCGCAGCTCATTGTCAACTGCTACGGGCATGGCGTAGACCGCTACTGCATCACGGCAATGTCCTGCGCTGACCGGGTACGGATGAGCGGGCGCAACTCGCCGCTGGTAAGGAACACAGACGAGATGCCCGTCACCCGGACCATCTGCCCCACTGCAACGGCTCCGGGGTCTCCCGCCACACGGATACCCCTGTTCGGGACTCCTCCTGTGGAACTGCCGTCGAGGAGCCCCGAGCCATCATCCACATAGAAGAAGCCGGTCCCTCTTGCGGTCACCCGCCCCCAGGTGCGCACAAGCAGACCGGCGTTGCTGAGCCCCGGCCCGGCGCAGGTTCTGTTCGAGACTCCCAGAGGCTCGGGGGGTGATCCCTGACTCTCCACACGAAGTCCCGCGGACAGCAAAGCCTTTTCCCAGCTCACCGTTCCCAGGGTACCCGTCACCTCCACTCTGGCACCCACGGGCACTTCGGCAAGCGCGGGTGAGGCCAGCGATACCCTGATCCCCGCCGACCTGTCCTCGGCCTGAATATACAGGCTGGAGGATCCCGGAGCCGCCCCGCTGGAGACCACCCCACGCAGCGACACCATCGTCCCGTCCGGCAAAGATCGCGCCTGCCCGATGGACGCCATCTGCGGAGGCGCGAATGTCCCGGACAGCACGACCGAAAGCGTCTCCTGCGGGGCGGTCATCCTGGTCCGGATGATCAGCCGCGTCGTAGCGATGTCGTACGACCACCCTTCCACCGCCGCGTCCGTGTCCGAGACCCGTGTCAGCATGGCGGTTCCCTTCCGGACCTGCACGGGCAAGGGCAGCCCGTAGACCATCACGAAGCAGGTCTCGCCCGCCGGGTATCCCACCCGCACGTGCATCTGCGAGCCGTTGGTAGCGAGGGCTGCTGTCAGGAGGCGCGCGGCACTGGACACATAAGCCGTCCGGCCACCGCCCGTGACCACCTGCCTGTTCACCTCGCCATACCGGCCGGTGAGCTTCAGCGCGCACTTATAGATATTGTCCGGGTTGATGTAAACCCCGTTCGGCGTATTGGACGCGATCAGGTTGATGGAATCCCCGTACGTGCCCGGATACGGGCTGACGTTCATCTGCTGGATACAGGATCGCGTGATGCCCTCGCAGATCTGGCGCCAGGGGAAGGTGCGGTCGAAATCGGCCAGCCGCTCCACGTAGTAAGCGTAGACCATCCCACACCACTGCACGGGCAGACCCAGCCAGGACCAGACGAAGTGAGTGCTTCCCAGTACCGGGATGGTGGCATAGTCCATGATGCCACGGTCTGCGGCCCTCCACGTATACACGAAATGCAGCCCGGCCCGGGCCCAGTATCGGGCTTTTTCCAGATAGCGGGCGTCCCCAGTCAGGATGTAGCCGTCCAGGTAGGCCGCCACCGCCCACGCCGCCGCCAGAATGTCCGGCGCGTGTTGCGGGACCTCCCACGTCTGGGCGGCGCGCGGAATGGTGTAGGTGTCCATATGGGCTAGCGCCTTCAATCCGGCCAGCCTGCTGAGCGCGGAACCGGTCAGGCGCGCGTGGTTCAACAGGATGCGGGCATTGTTGGCGCAGCTACCCAGCTCCTTGGTCCCCGGCGTTACAAGGCGAGGCATATCCGGGTTGGCCGGAACGAACCATCCTCCGTCCGGCTGCTGGCTCTGAATCAGCCCCGTCACGTCCGACTGGTAATGCTCCATCACCTCGTCCAGATAACCGATGAAGAAGGGCAGCCGGTACTCGGGAATGTGGCAGGCGGCAGAGGAGCCAAGAACGGCCGGTCCGTAGGAAGCGATATGCTGGCTGACCGCAGTGCTCACGCGCGCCCGCAGCGCGCTGCGGGTGGCAGGGTTAGGTTCGGTAAGCGAATCCGCGAAGAGCGCCGCTGCAAACTCCGGAGCGGGACCCGGACCCCATTCCACCACGTGCTTCCACTGATTGGTCGCCGCGTCCCACACCGTCTCCATCAGACCTACGCGGGCGGTCGCCAGCCCCTGTTCCAGCAGATCCGGCCCACCGGGAACAGGAGGGACGCCGTAGATGCGGAACCATTCATCCACAGCATCCAGTACGCCTGCTCCCGGACGCGCCAGAATCCAGGCTTCCTGTAAGAGGGTAAAACCGGGCTGCAGTGAGTAGGGGGTCCCGGCCTGCAAACCGTTTTCCGGGACCCAGCCACCTTTGATGGATGGAACGAAAAGCTCCATCAGGTGGTTTGCCTGGCCCTCCAGCCAGTTGGGCGAGCTGAACTTCGCGTTCGGATAGCGGTTGGTGCCGTCCCAGGTCCGCAGCGGGTCCCACAGCACAGCCGTGACTCCCTCACCCGAGCTGACCGCCATCAGCGGTACGGTCACCCGGTAAGGATGCGGAACCACACGCAGGTCCAGGGGCGGATCGTGCTCCAGGCTATTGGAGGACCGCTCGCTGCCGGTCAACCACTCGATGCCCGGGAAAAGCACTTCCACTTTCGAGGAACCAAAGCTGCGGTTCCCCGCTGCCAGCGACGGGCCGGTCCAGCTGAGCAGTTCCCTCGCCGTGTTGCACGACAGGGTGAACTCCGCCCTGGCGCGATATTCACCTTGCCCCAGATACCACTTCAATGAGCCGTTCCACAGGCCCCCGTCCGGGTCGGAGCGCGTGAAGAACAGGGTCAGGTTGGCTGAGCCGGACTGAGTCTGGACGGAGACAGACGACGGCACGATCGCGAGCTCTGTCGGAACGCCCGACGGCCGCCGGTAGATCAGTCGGGAAAGCGGAGCCACACCGCCGGCCAGCTTCCAGGAAGCGCCGTCGCGCGCGAACAGCTGCGCCACGCCGAACCCGAAGCTGCTGCGGATGAACACCAGCCGGAGACGGTTGTTCTGGAGCACAGCAGACCCGTCGTCATCCACAAAAGCTACCGCTTCCTCACCCGGAGTGTCCTCCGGCGCGGGCGGCGGGGCGCTGAACACCGCTTCGGTCACAGTGCGATCCACAACAGAAGGCGTATCGGCTTCCACCGTAACGGTCATCTGCGTCAATGCCTGGCTGGTTGCCCGGACAGTCCAGGAGACTGTTCTCAGATCGCTTCCGTCGGCAGGCGTCGGCACAGGCTGCGTAGACGGTGAGAGCAGTGTCTGACCGGAGAGGCTGAGGGTAGCTCTCAGCCCGCTTGCAGCCGTGTAGCCGGGAGCGAAGATCGTGGCCGTCACGGGTACTTCTTCACCGACGAAGGCGAAACGTCCGGGAAGAGCCGGACCAGTGTGAACGCGGGGCGGAGGAAGCTGGGATGTCAGGCGGATGAAGTCTATCTCCGCGACACCGGATGAGCCCGAAACGCTCGGATCCAGACGCGGCATAATGACAGTCCCCGTCCACGCGGGATGACCGGAAAGGTCTACCACATACTCGTGGAACTCTCCGTCCGGGATCACCGGGAAGCCCACCCTGCGCCCCGGCGAGTGCCAGGGCTCGGAAGGGGTTCCCCAGAAGAACTCCGCCTCCGTCCCTGCGGGGGCCTTCATCCTAACGTGGAGCCAGCGGTAGACCGCGGCGTCAATCTCCGGCGACGACGGCCCGGTGAAGTAAGGATCCGGTCCGGAGACCACCGCGCGCAGGCATCCTCCGCTGACCGCCGGGGTGATCAAGCCGTTCGCTGCGGACCATCCCTCCATATCGCCCGGCCGGTCGAACTCCCACCCGATGAACGGACGGGCGCCTGTCAGGCGCAGGAAGTCTATCTCGAACCGTCCGGAAGAGGCTTCGGACGGATCGAAGCGCAGCTGCCGGATGGTGCCGGTCCAGTTGGAGTTGGTGGACATATCCACCACGTAGTCCCGCCACACACCATCCGGCAGGACATTGAACCGCACGGAGCGGGACTGGCTGAACGACCAGTTGAGCAAGGTAGACCAGAACAGCTCCGCATAGTTGCCAGAGGTGACCCGCATCCGGACGTGGAGCCATCGCCGCCCCGACGCCGAGAACGTGGGGCTTGTGGGTCCCTGGATCTGCGGGTCGTCGCCCGTGATATCTCCTGCAAGAGCGCCGCGGGCGGCCAGAAGACTGCCGATGTTGTTCCGCGCCGACCACCCCTGGCGGTCACCTTCGGTGTTGAACTCCCACACCTGTGCCGCGGCCGGAGCGGCGAGCAGCAGGCCTGCCAGGAACAGCGAAGCGATGGCCCCGCGTGTCCGGCGTAGGGCTTCCAGGGAAAAACAGTGGACGATCTGAAGACAGTAAGTAGAGGTTCCGGTCCCCATAACGAGATTATACCGTACGCCCGGAGGCCTTCCCGGGAAGTCCCGGAGCGCAGGGGACGGTAGACGTCCTCACCGGATGCGCCGGATATGCTCCACCGCGGTCCAGATGCAGGGCGGCCGGTCTGGAGGGCCGAACGGGACGGGCTCCAGTAATCCCTGGATGCTCAGGTAGTCGCCCGCCTCGACGGCGTGCTCATCCACCAGCTCGGCGTCCTTCAGATTCCGGTAGAGGAACAGCTTCAACGGCCGCCCGGAGCCATCGTCCAGCGTCAGCTTGACGTTCGTCCGCTCCGCCACACGGACTCCCACGCGGGGAAGGCCGCACGCTTCCAGGGATGGGAAGGCATCGCCGGCCGGCTCGAAGTCGAAGGTCACATCTTTGCCGTCAATGCCCAGCGTGAAATGGTCCACGTAACCCCGGAAGCCGCGTGTATCGTTTGCCCAAGCAAAGTCCTCATCCTCCAGCAGGAGCTTTGCCCTCGCGCTGCGGGCGCCGATCTGGAAGTTCAGGCACTTGCCGGTGCCGGAGCAGGCCGGTGAGCCGGCCGGGTCTGTCTGGCTGTCCCAGCCCGGGCTTTTCCAGCCCCCCGGAAACGCTTCGTCTGATGTCGGCGCCAGGCACCAGTCCCCGTAGATGGCAATCAGATCGTCCCAGCAGGCAAATACCTGCTCCGGCTCCTGGCAATACCAGCGCCCCAGCATATTGGGGCCGGGGGCACTGAAGCGGATGCAATCATAGCGCAGCCACTTCTTGCAGTGTCTGCCGCTGTTGTCGCCCCGCAGCTTCTGTGCGTGCCACGGAAGAAACCAGAACTGCCGGCGATCCCGGCCGTCCGGGCTGGCGGCGGTCAGTTGGAGCTGCAGGGGTTGGCGGGGATATGTCCACCAGAGGCTCCAGCTTTCCCAGCTGGAGACGCCGGATGTTCCGGTAGGGATGTGGGCCACATATGCGTAATACTCCAACCGCGTAAGCCGGCGCAGGGCGATCCCGGCGAGCGGCCTCCCCTGGTAGACATCAAGGCCCAGCCACACGGTGGAGGGCGTGCCGCCGGGTGGGACCTGCGCGCACGCGGCGTAGAAGGCTCCCCGGCCCAGAGTGGTCCCGTCGTCAGCGAGGAACGGCCGGCCCCGCTCGAAGACGGCGGGGCCGCAGGCGCTCAGCTCTCCCCGCCCGCCGTGGAACGCCTCGATGCTCCAGCCCTCCATCCGCTCCGGTGTCACTGTCACGACAGCGGCGGAGCAGTCTGTGAGATGTGCCGCGAGCGCAAGCAGACAGGCCGCAGCCAGGATCGCGGCCCGCATTCCCTTTACACGGGGTGCCGCCCATCTTTCCATTGGCGACGCTCAGACCACTGCGTGCAGGCGGTTGAAACGCTCCTGATAGGACTCGATCTTCAGGTCTTCGATGTCTTTCAGGCGCACCGGCGCGCCCAGCAGCGACGACTCATAGAGCGCCAGCGTCACCGCTTCAGACCGGTAGCCCTCCCAGCCGTCGGTCTCGATGGAGCCGCCCGCCAGCACCGCATCCACGAACTCCTTGAGCTCGGTGGCCACCGGCTGGGTGATGCCTTTGGGGAACAGCCTTTCACGCTCCTCGGTGGACAGGGAAGCCATATACTCCTGCACCAACTGCTCCATAGACATCTTGCGGTTCCGCGTGGTCAGGCCTTCGTGCAGGTTGATGGAGCCGTGCTCGCCGTAGATGACGCGCGACGAGAACCCCGCTCCAGGAGCCGCCTGTGAGGATCCCCACTGCCCGGTGACGCCGTTCTCGAACTTGAGCACCGCAAGCGTGGTGTCCTCCACGGTGGCGTGCACCGGGTCTTCCAGCGTCTCCGGTTTGCGGTAGCGTACCGGCTGATAGGCGCGGGAGACGGCGTAGAGCTCCTCCACCTCGCCGATGAAGAAGCGGAACAGATCCGCAAAATGCACGCCGCCGTCCATGGACCATCCCCCGCCGGCGGCCTCCACATCGTCCCTCCACCCCCAGTGCCACAGGCGCTCGCTGGCGTCAATCCAGAACAGCAGGCGCAGCCGGCCCAGATATCCTTTTCGGATGGCCCACCGGATGGCGCGCATCTCCGGGGCGCGGCGGTAATTCTCGGCCACCTGCAACACCACGCCGGACTTCTCCGCGGCCTCGATGATCTGGCGTCCAGCGCGCATGGTGATGGCCAGAGGCTTTTCGATGGTCACGTGCTTTCCCGCCTGCAGCAGCGGGACGGCCACGCGATGATGCTCGGAATGCACCACGCTGATATCCACCGCGTCCACTCCGGGAGCGTCCAGGACGTGGCGGTAATCGGTGCAGATCTTTGGCTCCTCGCCCTGGAATGCGGCCACCTTCGCGGCCATCTTGCGCGCCCGATCCTCGTCCATATCGCAACACCCCACGATGCGGAACGTGCGGATCCCTTTGTTCCAGAGCTCCTGGTAGCCATGCTCCACGTGGGAGCCCATCATCCCCCCGCAGCCGATGAGAGCAAGATGCACTGTTTCAGACATGGGTCCAGACCGGTCCCCCTTTCCGCGCATCAGTTCGCCAGACGCAGCCGCCGGACCTGCCGTCTGGTGTGATAATCCCGCGGCTGAGGTCGAGTGTAAAAGCAGGCAGTCCCCCGGTTTCGGCTCGTCCGTCTGAAGCGGATGGCTCAACCACCCCGACGGGGGCCGTCCGGCCTCACGCAAGGCATCATTTGAAGCTGGGGATGATGATGCCCCGCATGATGATGTTCTGGCAGAACACGAACACCAGAAGGGTGGGAATTGCGGCCACCGTGAGCGCGGCCATCACCACGTAGCTGGGCGATGCGATCTGCAGCTCGTACAGCCACACCATCAGTGTCCACATCCGCGGATCCTGGCATACTAGGAACGCGAACATAAAGCTTCCATATGCGGCCGTGAAGCTGGAGAGTGCAATGACCGCCAGCACGGGCTTGGAGAGCGGCACCGTGATCTTCCAGAACATCCGCCCCTCGCTCGCCCCGTCAATGATGCCCGCCTCATACAGTTCCCTCGGAAGGCTGTCGAAGAATCCTTTCAACAGGAAGATGCTGTACCCGTTGGCCACAGTGGGCAAAACCAGAGCGGCGAAGGTGTTCAACAGGTTCAGTTCCTTCAGCAGGAGGAAGGAGGGGATCATCGCCACTTCCGCCGGGAATGCCATGGTCGCCAGCAGGAACAGGAGCACCCGGTGTCCGTATTTCAGATTGTAGCGGCTGAGGGCGTAGGCGCAGACCGGGTTCACGATGAGATGGGTCAGAATGGCGAGTGTGACAAAGATGAATGTGTTGTAAACCGCCCGCCCGTGCCGCAGGATGTAGTCCAGGACCAGCCGGTAGTTCGACAGCGCGAAGTATCGCCGCAACTCCCCAGCGTGCTCCTTCACGTATACCCAGTCCGTGAGGTAGAGCGGCGGACGGATCTGCAACAGCGAGGCATACTGCGTGCCGTAGCGCTCGTTCACCTTCTGCACGTTGCCGAACCGTGCCTTCAGCCAGTTCCGGTAGCGGGTCTCCACCGAGTCCACCCGCAACGCGCTCAGCGGCGCAGCCCGTGCGATGAACTCCAGCCAGTCCGTCGCGACGGCGGATCCCGCCGTCAGCCGCTGGGGAAAGCCGATCTCCTCCAGCGAGCCGTACTCCCGGCCGTGCACGTTCCCCAGGGTCGCAAGCGACCGGTGCCGTCCCAGCAGAAATTGCCTCCACGCCGGCAGGGCGGAGGCGTCCACCCGGATGTAGCGAGGGGAGAGCTGCGTCCGCACGAACTCCTCCCAGTCCGCCGCCTGCGCCTTCTGTTCCGGACATTCCTCTGTCAGCGGGATCTCCGAAAACTGTGTGTAGGATGTTCCCCAGGCGGCGTTAAGCGCCCGGATGTCATCCTCATAGCGCACCTGCTGCAGCCACTGCTGGAACAACGGCTCCACCGGCACCACAGCGTTCAGGCGCTCCGGCATCCCGCGACGGATCTCCTCCCACTCTTCCCCCCTCCGGCCGCCCGGAGGGTTCCACTCCCGGCGCTCCTCCTGCCCCAGGGGCGGAAGCACTGTCGCAAATGTATCGTTCTCCTGCACGTAGGCCCGGTTCAGCTCCTGAATGGAGCCGTACCGCTTCATCAGCTCGGCCCGGTAGTACTCCAGGAGGCGGCTGGGCGCGTTGGAGGGGGCCGCGGTCCATCCGGCATACGATGCGTGAAGGTGCGTGAGGGGGAGGGTTTTCTTGAACTCCAGCCAGTCGTCCACCTGCGCCCGGATGTGAGGATCCCGCGGATCCAGATATGGCAGCTTCACCGCATCCATCTTGCGGACCTGCCCCTCGAAATAGTTGCGGGTGGAATTCCACTGCGTGACCACCGCGCGCACCGCCGCACTGCGGGGCAGCGCCTGCGGAGGCTGCACCGCCCGCAGGCTAGCGAAGTCCGTCCCGTAATGGCGGTTCAGCGCCAGCATGTCCGCGCTGAAGCGGGCCTCGGCCTCCTTTGCGAAAAGCGCCCCGTCGTCCGTCAGATAACGCGGGAAGGGACGGAAATCGGTGTAGTCCGCCTCGCTCGTGATGCTGGTTCCCAGCATCAGCAGGAACGGATACACCATCGTGACTGCTCCCAGGGTCAGAGCCAGATACAGGAGCCCCACCACCAGGCGGAGCTTCAGGCTTCTGCGTCCCACTGTGGGGATGAGCGCCATTGCCCTACCGCTCCCCCGCCGCGGCGGAGAACTTCAGATCCCGCAGGATCCGCAGCTGATACATGGTGAAGCCGATCAGCATGCTCCCCATGATCCAGGCCGCGGCCGTAGCGTAGCCGAACTTCAGATACATAAAGGCGTTGTACCAGATCTCCAGCCCCAGAGTATGCGTGGCGTTCAGAGGGCCGCCGCCGGTCATCACGAAGATATTCTCCGTTGCCTTGAACGCTCCGATGAACGCCCCCACGAAGTTGATGATGATCAGCGGCTTCAGGGTGGGAAGCGTGATGCGCACCACTTTGGTCAGGATGCCCGCGCCGTCCACGTCGGCCGCCTCGTACATCTCGTCCGGGATGGATTTCAGGGCCGCCAGATAGATGATGCTGCCGGGCCCGGCGCCGGCCCAGATGGCCGGCAGGATGATGCACAGCATGGCCAGCTTCGGATCCTGCAGGAACTTGATGGGCTCGTGCAGGCTCATCCCGAACGCCGAAAGGAAGAAGTCTATCAGCGTATTGAACAGCCCGTTGTAAGAGGGGTCGTAGAACCACTTCCACAGGAAGAGGATGATCAATCCGCTGGTGACGGCCGGCAGGTAGTACAGGGTGCGGAACAGCATTTTGCCCCGCGGGACTTCGCTCAGCATCAGGGCCAGGATAATCGGTGCGAAGAAGCCGAGAGTCAGGCTCATGGTCACGTAGATGAAGCTGTTGCGAAGCGCGATCCAGAAGGTCTCCTGGCTGAAGACGTCAATAAAGTTGTCCAGCCCCACCCAAGTGCTCTGACCCACCACCATATAGTTCTGGAACGCCATCACCATCCCCCGTAGCAGGGGATAGTACGCCCACACCGCGATGGAGACGACTGCGGGCAGCATGAACGTCCATGCCACAACGTGCACCTTCCACCCGGTGCGCGCGGCGATGCGCGCATCGGCTGTCTCCGCCGCCTGCGCGGCCGCCAGCAGCCGCACCTGCCGGATCCCCACCAGAGCGATGAATAGACCCAGACCGACCACCACAGCCCACGCGATCCGCCGCTTGCGGGCCAGCTCATCGGGAGGGATGTAGTTGAGCAGCTTGGCGTCAATCTTACGCGCGGAGCGCTTCAGAATGGCCATGGCCGGCATATCCGGGTTCAGCTCGGCCATCTCCAGCGGTTCTCCCAGCAGAACATAGATCATCTCCATGTTCTCGCCGTGGGGTTCGGGGTGGCCGTAGCGGAAGGCGTCGGCGTTGGCCTCCACCCATTCCCGCGGCACTTCCCGCAGATACTCCTCGTAGCCGAACCGCTTCAGATACACCGGGTTGACGAATTTGGCCATCCCGGCTTCCACCAGGGTCTGCGTCCGCAGGCGCTCCGCCTCCTCGGAGCACTGGAACTTCACGAACTCCCAGGCCATCCGGCGCACGCGTGGGTCCTTGATCTGGGAGTTGATGGCCCACATGCTGGCGTTGATCTCGTTCGCGTGTCCGGCGGGCCCGGCGGGCAGGATGCTGATGCCGATCAAGCTGGGGTTCTGCGTGGACATGTTCATGCTGATGTCCGACTGGTAGGCGAACCACATGCCCACGCGGCCGCGTTCCACCATAATGGATCGTTCGGTGGTTCGCGCCGCCACGCCGCGGACGATCTTTCCGTCCCGCTCCCAGGGGCCGATGCGCAGCTTGCGGTAGAACTCCAGCGCCTTCACACCCTCCGGGGTGGCGAATGCGGCCCGGTAGCGGCCGTCTGGCCCCTTTTTCACCACGTCCGCCCCGGCCTGCCACAGGAAGTTCACCCAGTGGAAGGCCGCGCTGCCGGGATCCCCCTCAAAAACGAAGCCGTACTGCCCTTTCGCAGGGTTGGTCAGTTTCTGAGCGTACCGGTAGAACTCGTCCCAGTCCCTGGGTCCCCGGCTCGGGTCGAGTCCCGCCTCCTTGAAAAGATCCTTCCTGTAATAGAGGGCCATCACGAACTGCTGGAAGGGGATGGCGTAGATCTTCCCGTTGACGCGGATGACGTCCAGTACCTTGGGGTGGACGTCCTTCAGCACATCGGGATCCTCTTTGATGAACTCGTCAAGAGGCAGCATGAAGCCCTGCTTGACAAAGCTCTCCAGCTTGCGGAAGTTCACATAGAAGACGTCCGGGGCCGTGCCTCCGGCCATGGACATCAGGAAGCCGGTCTCCCAGGCGCGTCCCTGAAGCTGGATGCCGGAAGCCGGGATGATCTCCACCTCCGGGTGCAGTTGCAGGAAACGCTCGAATACCGCGCGCTTGGCGCGGCTGTGCGGGTCGGTGGAGTCCTTGCCGGGAATGGCTCCCCACCATGAGCCCGTGGCCAGACGGAGGGGGATCTTCTCGGCCTTCTTCGCCCCCGCAGCCGAAGAAAGCCCCGGGCAGGCCGCGAGCGTGATCGTCGCGGTCAGCAAAGGCAGCCAGAACAGGACGGACGCCCGCGCAGAGCGCCGCGCCAGAGGGGATATCCGGGCTTTCACGCCGGCCAGATGTTCATCTCGTTGGACTCGCCAGAGGCCCCTGCCTGCCTGTCCGGGGCGGCAAGGACGTCCTCCGGGTAAGCACAATGGTAGAATAACCGGACGTCTGTGTCAAGGGGCAGCATCGTTTTCAGAGGATCATGAGAAGCGCAAGCTAACGCAAGAATCTAGGGCTGCAGGTAGTTCCTGACACCTCTTACGCCGGTCGAGTAGCGCGGCGTCAGCCGCTGGTAGCGAGCCCGGTCATTGCTGCTCTCCGGGCACAAATCGAGGGCGGTTTTCGTCAATAAATAGAGCGAGTACGAGTGAGAGTCCGCGTTCTCCGGTGGCGAGGCGGAACAGGGGGTGCTCTCGGGGGTGCGAAGGCTTATGGAGTGCGAAAAAGTCCGGGAATACATCAGTGGCTATGTGGCGGGTGTTCTAGATGAAGGTCTGAAGGCCGCCGTCGCCGCGCACCTGGAGCGCTGCGAGGAGTGCCGACAGATCGCGAAAGTGGAGCGTCTACTCACGGCTCCGCCCGCCGAACCCCCGTCGTCGGCTCGCCACATCATCGCCCTGACCCTCCGAGACCTTGAGGCCGGGGCAGAGGCGGCGAAGAAGGTCTGGAACGATCTGAATGCCCTGCAGGCGGCCACCGAGGAGGCTCCCATCATCAAGATCGCACACGCCCTCATCGAGCAGGCCATCCGGGGCGGCGCAGCCGCGCTCCGGCTCCTGCCGCGCGAGGACAGCGTCAGCGTGGTCTACGAAGTGGGCGCGCACGAGGCGGAGCTGGCTGTCATTCCCAAGTATATCGAGGCTCCTCTGATTGCTCGCTTCAAGAAGATGGCGGGGCTAGACATCGCACCGGTGCGGGAAAGCTGCAGTGGCGAGATCGCGGTCCGGATGGGACGGAAGGACTACCGACTTCTGGTCCGCGTGTCTCCTGCGGAGTTCGGTGAAGAAGTGGACGTGCGAATCGCGCTGGAGTAGACTCCTTGCCGTCAGGGACCCCGCTGCCCAAAAGCCGAGTCCCTGAGTTCCCCGGACGAAGGAGACCGGCGCAATGAAATACCGCTACGTCATCCATCCCCTGTTGAACGGACGCTGCGTGATTGCGGGCAATCACGCCTTTCACGAAGGCGATCCGGCGGAGAGCTGGCCCTATTCCTGCTACCTCTGGTTGATTCTGGGCGGAGAGCGTCCCATCCTGGTGGACACGGGACTGGACAACGTGGAGGAGATGAACCGCGGAGCCGCCCACGTGCTGCGCCAACCCATCACTCAGGAGCCGGGGCAGACCACGCGGGAGCAGCTTGCGCGTTTCGGGCTCAAGGGAGAGGACATCGGGGCCGTCATCATCACGCACCTGCACTTCGACCATGTGGACTGCCTTGACCAGTTTCCCGCCGCACGCATCTATGTGTCAGGAAAGGGGCTGGAGCTTGCCACCGCCAACGGCTGGAACGGCTCCTGGGCGCCGGGTAAGACGCTGGAGATCCTGACCCGCACCGCGAAGGACCGGACCGTGGCCGCCGACGACGTTGAGGTAGCTCCGGGCATCCGGACGATGTGGGTCGGCGGGCACACCCCCTGCAGCCAGGCGGTCCTGGTAGACACTGCGGCGGGGCGAGCCTGCCTGACGGGCGACACTGTATCGCTTGCCGCCAACCTGGAGCGTGGCATTCCGGTGGGAGTCTTTCACGACGTGGAGGAGTGCCGCCGCGCGATGGATCGCATCCGCAGCGAGTCCGACATCGTGTTGCCATCTCACGAACCCGCCATTCCCGGCATCTTTCCGCGGGGCATCGGAGCATGACCTACCGCATCCGCGCGCTGAAGAACGGCGAGTGCCACGTCCGCGACTACATCACGTTCCACGACGGGGGCGAGCAGACCAGCCTGTTCTACCTGTACGTATGGCTCATCGAGGGCGGCCCGGCTCCGATGCTTGTGGAGACGGGGGTCTCGGATGTGGAGGGCTTCAACCGGGGAGTTGAGGCCTACATCCCGGGCGGCGTCCGTCAGCGGCCGGAGGAGCGCACGCTTGCCTTACTTGCCTCGGCCGGAGTGAGTCCGGAGCAGGTGAGTCACATCTTCATCACGCACTTTCACGGCGATCACTATGACAGCTTCGGGCTGTTCCCGAACGCTGCCATGGTGGCCAGCAGACAGGGGTTCCCCGGTGTGGACGCTCTTGCGGGTGACGTGGCGGAGGCGCTCCGGCAGCGCGGCGGCGACGCTCTGATGCTGGTGGAGGACGGCGAGGTTCTTCCCGGCATCCACGCCTTTCATCTGGGAGTGCATTCCCCCTGTAGCATGGGCCTTGCCGTGCCGACGAACGCAGGCGTGGCGGTGCTGCCCGGCGACCTGATCTATAAGTATGAGAATTTGGAAACGCCTCGCCCGCCCGGATGGACCGATGTGAACGAATGGTGGAAGGCGCTGGACAAGATCCGCGCGATGGGAGACTTCGTGCTTCCGGCGCACGACCCGGAGGTACTTTCCCGCTGGCCTGGCGGTGTCATCGGCTGATTCTGACTGTTCCGGAACGGGTGAACCCTCACCGGCGGCCGTGCTGCCAGGCGGCTCTGTCCTCCACCTCCGCGGAACGGCTTCCGGGTGCCGCTCCGGTAACTACGGTGGTAGAGCCGTCCGGCGAAGCCGGACGAGTCGAAACCACGCTCAGCAAACCGTGGTCTCGATACGCGCGGCTATCGCCGCGCTACTCGACCACCGTAGTATAGGTCGAGAGTCTTGTGTCGAGAGTCGAGCGTCGAAGGTTGAAGGTAACGCGGGGGAAGCTCTGCTAGAGCTAGCGGTCCTTGAAGGGCAGCTCAAAAGGTGGGACGCAGGAGGAGCGGAGCCCTGCACGCAGAGTTCAGAGGTCGAAGGGCATGCGGAAGTCCAGGCGGGCTTCCGCGGTGGTCTTATCCGGAATAGACGGATTGGAGTTGTCCCATTTCGTGGCCTCACCGGTGAAGGTCAGGAACCGGTCGTGGCTGATCTGCTGGTCCAACCGGAGCCGCACGGAGTGGCCCTTCACCTCACCCGTGGGAGTGCGCGCCTCGTCCCGGCCGTAGTACACATCCACCACCATCCCTTTCTGCGCCTGACGCTGCAGCCCGATGCTGTTCTTCAGCGTGGAGGTCTTCGCCTTGTCATTGTCATCCAGACGGTGATCCAGAACCAGGTTCAGGCTTCCGGCCAGCCGCGTGGTGAGCTTCAGCGACTGCGAGGTGACCAGTTCGATGACCCCGTTCGGAAGCTCTTTGTTCTGGTTCAGCGTGTAGGCGAGCTGCGAAGCCGGCCCCAGACGCACATCGAACGCGATATTACGCACGGGCTTCACCGAACCCCACCCCAGATCCTTGTCCTTGATGTACAGGTCCAGATGCCAGGGCTTCTCCTTGTCCGGGTCTGTCTTGAACTTGTAGCCGCGCCCCAGATGGTGTTTGCCATTGGCCAGCAGCATATGGGAATACTCCACGCCCAGCACGTTCTTGCCCCACAGCGCATCCACATTCAGACCGCGCACGAACGTGACTACATTGCCGTTCAGCCGCGTGGATCCATACTCCGCCGTCAGGTTCAACTTCGAGAGCGGTCCCAGCGTCTCCGCCACCTGACCTCCCAGAGCCAGCCGGTAGCCGAAGCCATCACCTGCGTAGTTAGTGTTCTTAGTGAACGACTCCATCGTGAAGTTCAACGAGCGCGCGGCCGCCCAGTCCACCGCTACCCGGTTCACCTCTTCGGATGGATCCCGTCCGCGATCCACCGCCGTGCGCGCCCCCTTCACCGTCACCCGCTCGCCCGCGCGGGTCTGCATGTTCCAGGACGTGACATACTCAAAAGCGCCGGTCATCGAATCCGTCCGCCGCTCGCTCCAGCTGAGCCACATGGGACGGGAACGATCCGTCTCGGCCTGATACGCGCGCACCACTGCTCCGGCCAGCGCGCCCCCCGCAGCGCGGGTCAAGTTGGAGTCCCGCGAGAAGCTGACGAACCAGTTGTTGCGGAACCGCTGCTCCATCGCGAAAATGTCCCGCATCGCCCCTGAGATCACTTCACCGGCCGAGCCGTTCAGTGACAAGCTGTGCTGCAGGGTCACCTTGGACCTGTCGGACGGCGCATACATCAGGTTCAGCACCTCGGAGCGCCGGAACAGATCTTCCGCGTCGTTGTCTCCGCAGCGGTAGGCCGTATCCAGCTTGAGCGCAGGGGAGAGCTGGCCGCCCAGCGCCACGTCGTAGATGCGGAAGCCGCGGTCGTTGGCCATCTGCTGCTTGCGGCTGTCCGCCAGATCTCCAATGCGTCCGAAGGTGGCGTCTATGTTCTGGTATCCCGCCTTGAAGTTGAGGTACTTGCCCGCCAGTCCGATGCCCATTCTGCGAACATCACCCACATCGGAGCGAAGCAACGTGTAGTCGCTGTTCAGGGACAGACGTCCCGCCACGCGCGCGTTCAGTCCGCCTTCGATCCTGTGCGTTCCGTATTCATTCCCGAACCGCGCCTGCTCCGACGGAGACAGCGCCCCCAGCCGGCTGAAGCTGCTGGAGATGGTCTGGCTGGCGATCCATCCCTGCCAGTCCGCGCCGGACATGGAGAACGTCTGCCGGGCGATGTCGCCCCGGCCGTCAGTGAGGTTCACGAACGAGAGCGTCCCCGTCAGCTTCGGGTTGAGCTTCACGTAGGTGTTCAGCAGATGGCGGGAGATGCCAGCCTCCTGCAGGACAGCCTTACGGTCCGCATCGGTCACCTGCCCCACCGTGGCGTTCGGGTCGAACTGCAGCTTGGCCGCCAGCGCGAGCTGCGAAAGCTCGTCCTGACTCAGGCTGGCCAGCCGCTTGAAGGACGGGTCCACGGAGCGGAACGCCGCCAGGAAGCCGACCTTCGGCTCGTTATAGACCAGCTGGATGGAATCCAGCGCTCCGGAGCTGTCGTACATCCGCATCCAGCTCAGGCGGTTCCACGGGCTGCCTTCCGGCATCAGGGAGTTCGGCCTCAACTCCAGCGCGGCCGACAAGCGGCGCACGCCCTTCTCACGCTCAAGCTGATCCACCACTTCTTTCGGCAATGCGCCCTGCTCCCGAAGTGTGGTGAATCCGGTGAAGTTGGCCCCTACGTCCTGATACCCGAAGCTCAGGCGGGCATCGCCCATCTCCACCCGGGCCTTCTGAGAGACGATCTGGTCGCTCTCCAGCGAACGCGGGGCCTTGCCGGAATCCTTCTCGAACAGTCCCTTCGCGCCGGGCTTGCGCGGGTCGGACATGTAGAGCATACTCTCCAGCCCCAGGCTGCCCAGGTCGAAGTCCATCTTCATCCCAAACGTCAGGACGTCGAACGGCTGCCCGCCTTTCGCGTCTGCCCCGCGATAGGCGTGCAGGAAGCTGGCGTTGGAGTTGCCTCCGAAGAAGCCGGGCAGGAGTGGCAGGCCCACCAGGCTGCGAGCCGCGGCCTTGCCCTCGTTGTAGCGGTAGGTGGCGCGGATGCTCTGCATCGAGGAGACCGGCTCCGTGAAGCTGAGCGCCCCGCTGACCGGGTCCACGAAGTAGTCCCGGTTGCGCACCAGACGCCGTCCGTCTACGGAGACGGTGAGCGTGTCCAGGACGATGTTGCCGTGGGTCAGGATGTAGCCCGCGGGCGAGCCGTTCCCGCGAAGCACATCGAAGCCGTTCCCCAGTTTGGCGCCGGGCTTTCCAGCGTCAGAGGGATCGTCCGGCTGGTCCACATCCAGAACGCCGCCCACGCCCAGACGCCCCACATTTCCCCAGAGCAGACGCGGCGAATCGTCTGCGGCCGGAGCAACCCCCGCAAGGAAGAATGCTCCCGCCACAGCCAGGAGTCCGCATATTAGAGATCTGCCCCGTATTTTCGGCATCTGCTCAAGATTATGCCCGGCTGCTCTCTTGCTGAAGCGCGCCGGAAACGCTATTCTGACCCGAAAATCAAAAATCTGCCGCTATCAGCCGCAAAGACTGCCGCGAAGGCCGCGCAATATCCAGAGTGGCACCGGCGGCCGCCTTTCTTCGCCGCTGCTCCAGGATCTCTTTCATCCCCGTGTTCAGCGGGTCGTCCGCCATATGCCGCTCCAGCACTTCCTGAGGCGATGCGATCGCCACCGCCACCGGCCGCACCTCCACAGGTTGGGATGCCTGCGTTTCTTCGTTAGATCCTGTCTCGGACAGAGACTCGCCAGTTCCGGCCACCAGCACGATGACCTCCTCCACCGCCGGGGCTGCCGGGGCTGCCGGTTTGTTGACCGAAACGGTGTCGGCCGGTTTCGAGGCGATCGTCTGCGGCCGTGACGGCTTGACAGCGCGGGAAGGACGGAGCCGTCGTGCAGGTTCTTCCCTGGCGGACGCAGGAGCCTCCCTCACCACCGCGGCGTTGGCTTCAGAAGAAGGCGCAGGCACAAGGATGTCACGGGCAACTGCGGGAGGCGCCGGGGGCGTCACTGCAGCGCTATCCCCGGCGGGCCGGATATCCTGAGCCGGCCGGAGGCAAAGCACAGCAAGGACGGCCGCGCCGGCCAGCACGCCCACTGCGGCGTAACGGAAGGACGGGGCAAGGGTGCGGCGCAGCGTGGCGAAGACCGAAGGACGGGCGTATGTTCTGACGGCGATCCGCTGGCGAAGGGCGGCCGGGGCTGTTTCCTCCACGGCAGGCGCGGCCGCGATCATCTCGCAGAGTTCCTCCAGCTCGTCCGCGCACCAGCGGCACTCCTTCAGATGTGAGCTCAGCTCCGGCGAGAGGGTTCCGCCGGTGTCCGGCGCGAGCGCCATCTCCTGCTCGAAGCGCTCGCATTCCGATCTCCGGCGGATGTGCTCCATCACGCAGGCGCGCAGGTCCGCCGGAGGATCCTGCCAGGCGGTCCGGCAAGCTCCGGACATCTCCCGCGTGAGATCCAGAAGCTCCCGGCAGGACTCGCAGGAACCCAGATGCCGCTCCACCAGCTCCGCCGACTCGCCATCCAGCATCCCGTCGGCGTAGCAGGAGATCAGTTCTTCCATCAGTTCGCAGTTCATCTTCTCAGGCCGCCTTCCCGCACTCCGGGGCATCCCTTCATGCGCCATCACCGCCCCGTGGCGGGCCTTCCATTTTCTAAAGACACCGCGTAATGCCGAAAGTAACAGCTTTTTTCGCGAGCCGTATGAAGAAAACCCCCTCCGGGGTGCGTTCCCGGAGGGGGCGAGGCAGGAGATGAAAAACCAGCGGGAGCGCTCAGCGTCTTTGAAGCGCGTCCCAGACACCCTCCCTCTGAAAGATGCTGCGAATGACATCCGGCGAGGCCGTGTCCCGCACCAGAATCCTTCCGTCCTGGCCCCGGAACCACAGGAATCCACCTGCATTGCCCAGAACGTCCAGAGCTTCGGAGAAGGGCACCTGAGTCTGCTCGATACTGATGGACCGTGAAGAACCGGCAGGCAGTCTCTTTGGCGGCTTAAGGAAGCGCTCGGCGTCCCTCTGGATCTCACGGATCCTGTTGGCCTGCTCGGCGGGAGGAGCCTGTTGCGCCTGCTGAAGCTCCTGCGCGTACCGGCGCGCCTGTTCCTGAAGCTCCGCCGACGGATCCTGATCCAGCTTCAACTCCGCTTTCTTGCCGAACGCCTCCAGCAGCTGCAAGAGCACCTCCAGCGGATCCGCATCCCGAAGCTTCCAACTCACCCGGTCGCCGGAGCGCACGATGGAGATGCTGGACGCCCTCCGGTCGCTACGCGAGAACAGATAACGGTTGTCGCGCACCTCGAACTTCAGTCCCGCGGCGCGGCAGAACGCATCCAGCGCGGCCTCGAACGGCACGTTTTCCAGAGACAGCGTCACCCGGGTCTCCTCCGGCACGTCCGGAGAGACCTCATACGCGCTGCCCTGGGGCGCTCCGGACGACCAGAGCACCTTGATGGCCAACCGCACCGGCACATCGGTGACGGAGCAGCTTACCAGCCCTCCCTGCGCCAGCGCCGGCTCAAATGACGCCGGGAACCAGGATAGGCCAAGCGCGACCGTCGCCGCTATCAATAGACCTGTCGCTCTTCTCGTCATTGCCCTCTGCAGCTTTCGCGGCCGCCGGGAAGTGCAGCACGACCTTAGCGCTGCGCACTGTCCCGTCCGGCGCATAGGTTGAGTTCACGGAGACTTCGGCGATTCCCGCGCCCGAGACCGGGTCCGTGAAATGGGCGCAGTAGTTGGCGGGAGGCCGGTAAGCCACCACAACGATCTTCGGCTCCGCCGGGACCGTCCTTGCTTCAGGCTCCGGACGAATGGCCGGAGCAACAGCCGCGAGCGGAGGCGCGACCACCGGCGCTGCCTTCGCCACGCGGACCACCGGGGCCGGCCGCGGCCTGACAGGCGCCCGCGCATGTCGCATCGGCGGAACCCGGTCAAGCGCAGGTGTCACGGCCGGAGCAAGCGCACGTTCGGGCGGGGCAGGCTGCTCCCGGGCCACCTCCACGGCGGGCTGCGCAGGTGGGGGAGCAGGAGCCGTGACAGACGCCGGGGGAGGCGCGACGGCAACCTCCCGCGGAGCCGGCGGAGCGCCCCGCATCAGGATGAATGCCACAGCGAGACCTCCCGCCGCAAGTGCGGGAGCAGGGAGCCATCTCCAAAGGAGGCGTCTGCGGCGCTCCTCTTCCTGGCGGATGCGTGCCCGGACGCTGGCAAGAACCGGGCGGCCCTGCACCGGCCGCGCCAGCACACACAGCGCCTCGTGCGCCCGCCGGAATCCTTCGAACTCCCGCGCGCAGGCACTGCACTCAGCCAGATGGCGCGACAGCTCCTCCCGCCCGGCGGAAGTCAGCTCGCCGTCAATATAGTCCGAAAACTGTTCGATGTATCGCCTGCACCGGTCCATCGTACTGGTTGTTCCCTATCCCTCCTCCGGCCAGCGATTCTGGAATGCCCTTCGCGCGCGATGCAGCATCATCTTGACGCGTCCCGGGGTGCTTCCCATCGCTTCTGCGATCTCTTCATAGGACAATCCGCCGTAGTAGCGGAGCACGAGGGCCGAGCGGTAATGAGCGGGCAACTCGTCCAGCGTGGCGCGAACCATCCCCGCCAGTGCCCGGTCGTCCGCCCCGTCGCCCACTGACGGCTCGTTGACGATCTCGTCCAGACTGGAGGAGCGTTTGCGCCTGCGGGAGATGTCCAGGCATTCGCGCACGGCGATGCGGTACAGCCAGGTGGAGACCTTGGAGTCTCCGCGGAACTTCTTGAGCGCGCGGTACGCCGCCAGGAAGGTCTCCTGCACGGCGTCGTCGGCGTCGTCCGTGCTGTTCAGAATGCCCAGGCAGATGTTGTAGACGAACTCCTCGTGCCGGCCGACCAGCGTATCGAACGCCGAGTCGTCGCCGCGCTGAAAGCGCTCGACCAGCAGCCGGTCGTCATCGCCTGCCGGCCTCTCTCTCACTTTCGCCAGAACCGTCGCGTGAGCCATAGCAGTTGACACGGACCCTTCCGTGCGGTCCGCCCTCCGTCAACTCCTATGACTAGATCCCGGCGGGGAAAGTTTTGCGCCCCGCGCATCCGTAACCACCCGTTCCCGTTTACTTGCCGGCAACCAGGATCCGGGCGCAGGAATCGCAGATGACGACCCCTTCGCCTTTCTCGATGGCGGTCAGCACCTGGCTGGAGATGCGCACTTTGCATACCCCGCAGCAACCGTTCTGCACCTCTGCCACAGCCACCCCTCCCAGCTTGGAGCGCAGGCTCTCGTAGCGGCGGAGCAGATCCTCCGAGGCCGCCTTCATCCGCCCCGCCTGCTCCTCTCGCGAAGCGCGCGCCTGCGCCAGCTCCCCTTCCAGCTCCGTCCGTCGCGCCTTGCCGGATGCGACGATCTCATCGTACTCCTTCTGCTTCCGCTGGAACAGGATGCGGGCTTTCGCGACGGTCTCCCTGGCGGCCTCCTGCTCGTCCATCAACTCCAGCTCACGCGTCTCCAGTTTGTCCTGGTTGCGCTTGAGCATCTCCACCTCCTGCGAGAGAGACTCCAGCTCCTTGGGATTGGTGACCTTGCCGGAGTACATCCGCCCCTCGATCTCGCGGACCTTGGATTCTGCGCTTTTGATGGCGAGTTCGGTATCTGCAAGTTCGGACTCGATGCGCCGGAGCTCCGCGGTGGCGGAATCCAACCTGGCGCGGGCGGCGTCCCGGACCCGTCCCGCCTGAGCACCCGTATCCAGTCCGGACAGTTCCCGTTCCAGCTCCTGGATGTGTGAGTCTATCTGTTGAAGCGCCCACAGTTCCTGAAAGGCAGTCGTCATTTTCCCAGGCTCCCCCGGCGCGCCCGGCCGGGCGGGAAGATCTCCGCCCGGCCGGCGTCAAGCCAGATATAGAGTTACCCCGGGGATCGCCTGAGTCCTGCCGGGAAGGGTTTCAGGGCAAGGCCAGAAGCTTCAGATCCCCGGGATTGCGAAGCAACAGGACGGGCTTCAGAGCTCCTCCCGCATCGCGGCGCACGGAGATGATGCCGGAAGCCTCCACGAACGATCCTGCCCCGGGCAGCGAAAATCCAGGATGCATGGACCCGGATCCGTCCGGGTTGCGCGGGGCGCGGCACTCCAGCGGACGGCCGCTACCGTCATCCAGAGTGAAGGTCTCCGTCTGCGCAGCTACCACCGTCACTCTGCCGTGCAGCCTTGCGGGGAGTCCCACAGTATTCAGACCGGCCCCACCTTCGACGCCCTCCTGGCCGGCGCCGGTGGAGGGATCATGATGGAATGGTCCTCCTCCCGCCTGACATGCCCTGAGAGCGACAGGCGAGGGAAGGGCGGTCTCTCCCAGATCCCGGAGCGATGTGGCCCGAAGGACGCGCTCGCCGTCCACGGTATCCATCACGCCGGTCAGCGAGACCAGACGGCCCTGCGGCGCCACCCTGCCCAGCACCCGGAGACCTGCCGAGCGGTCCGGGGAAAGGATGTAGCAGAAGGGGCCGGCCTCGAAGGTCCCTGCCGAAACGATGGCTGGCTTCAGGTCCACCCGGGCGCCGTCCGGCAGGAGCTTCGCCGCCCCGGCAGCCACCTCCGGCCGGGCGTGGGAAACGCGGGCGAAGGCGTCTATCTCGCCTTCCACGGCGAAGCCATCGTCATCGCGCCGGTCCGCAGTGACCCGGACAAACCGTGCCCATTTGCGGCCGGTCAGCGGGTCCACGGGCAACGGCAGATCTGCAAGATCGAATGCCGTGCCGCCGGCGGAGTCGCGATGGAGATCAATGGCATCCGCCACCTTGAGTCCCGCGAAGTCCGCTGCCGTAAGTCCGGCAGGAACAGGCCGGGTGAAGTCCAGCTCCGGTCCCCACCGCTTCTGCACCCGGTCCCACGCGAACGCCTGAGTCGGAGCGAAGCCGTCCGCGAAGGGCCCTGAGGAGTAGGAATACCAGGTGACTCCGTCCTGACTCACACTGACGGTCATCGGTTCTGCTGACACCATTGCGCTGCCGCTGATGGAGATCCGCTCCATGTCGGAGTCAGCCTGCACGAACCCGGATGCCACAAAGAACGAGTTTCCGAAGACCAGGAAATCTTTGCCGTACCAGTTCGCCGGATCGTCCATCAGCGGCGGGTTGAACTCGGCGGTCAGGGAGGCGCCCTCCCGCAGCGTCACGATCAACTTCTCGCCGGAAAGACCTGTGCCCCATGCCGCGTAGACCATCGAGACCGCGATCGTCCCGGGTGGCACCCAGGGAGGAAAGCCGGGATCACGGACGAACGTTGAAGGCCGTCCCAGGGCGGCCAGGGGGTCATCGTAGGGCGGAAATCCCAGGCTTCCGCTCGCGCTGACGTTGACCGGCAGATAAGAGGCCGTACACGCCTCCAAGGCCACGATGCTCAGCGCAGCCAGAAAAAGACCGAGCCGCATCAGCCTCCGGCTCATCGCAGTCACTCTTCGAATCTTCATCCGGGACTCTCTCATTCTCATTGAAGTCTCTCATTCTCATTGAAGATCGTATGCCGAGTCGTCCTCTGAAAGCGTGCCGCACATCGGAGCCAGGTCCGGACGATGGCGGTAGATGGTGCGGGTGGAGATCACGCTGCCGTCCGCGCGGGCCACGTTGGCCGCGCCGTCGTGGCGGAAATGCACCGTTCCGCTACGGAAGGTTCCGCTGGTGCGGTCCGAGGGCGCGCGCAGATAGTTATGGGCACTCACCGGATTGCCGAACCCCGCATCCGCGAACACGGCCGTCCCCGCTGGATCGGCTATCTCTGAAAGACGGGCCGGTAGGCGCACGAAGATGGATCCCTCACCCGAACGCACAGCGTCCCCGCCAATGTAGGACGCGTTGTAGGCATAGCCGGTGAACGGCCTGTCCCAACCCTGACCGGAAAACGAGGGGCACCGGTGGATCTCGCCGCTCCGGTGATAGGGTCCAAGAAGACCGTGGCTCCACCCTCCCGGCCATGTGGTGAAATCCCAGCTCACCATACGGCCTTCCGAGAAGTAGTAGGACGGACAGGCCCTGCCCCCGTTGTCATCCGCATACATCTGCCAGGCCGTGACGAGCTGCTTGAGGTTGGAGAGGCACTGCGTCTGCGCGGCCCTCCTCTTGCCCGCCGCGAAAACCGGGAACAGGATGGAAGCCAGAATCGCCACAATGGCGATGACCACAAGAAGCTCGATGAGCGTGAAGCCTTCCCGCCGGCCCTGGATGGCCGTTGCGGATACATCTGTCCTGGCACATGGAGGCCTCACGCTCATCGTCTCTATGTCATCCGCTGAAAGGCGGGAATCAGCCCCTGCGCCGCGAGGCGGCGAGCCACCCCGCGCAGAGCGTCCCCAGCACGGTCAGTGATGCGGGCTCGGGGACCAGCGGCACATCCGGCGCAGTGGCGGGGTCCGTAAAGCTCGGAACGAAGCTCCATCCGTCCCAGGAACCGTCGGCCAGCACACGGGCGCCAGCGCCCACCGGGGCAAAGCCCCAGTCGGAGCCATTGTCGCTCAGCCAGTAGGACCACCAGGTGGTTCCGCCTCCGGTGGGCGGATACGGTCCATAAGCAAACGTGTTCACGAAGACGGCTCCACCGCCAAAGTCCGAGTAGGTGAACTGCAGCCCCGGAACGGCGGCCGAGAGATCCTGCAGCATGTCGAACCCCGTCTTCACCCCGTCGTAGTAGTAGACGAAGGCATAGGAGTCCGGACCGAAGTCCAGCACGAGATAAGAAGTGCTGCTTCCGGAACCTGCCGATCCGGAAACGATCAGATCACTCAGGCTGATGGCCTGAGCCGCCGGAATGGCGATGACGGTCAGCGCTGCGGCAATTGCCGCGAGGAGTCTCAGACGTCGCATTGTGTCGGTCTTTTCGTCCTTTCTGTCAGAGTCTGCCGGGGTTGGCTCCCTCGGAGCCGGCCACGGCGCGCAGTCGCCCCGGCGACGGCTCTGCCGCCGAAAGCCCCGCCAGGCGGGGCTAACCCTCCGTACCCGTCCCCGGAAGCAAGAAGGTTTCGGCTTCCTTGCCTTCCGGATCGGCCGGACAGGGCGGGGACTGCGCCGCGTGTTCGCCGATCTCGGCAACCACGCGCAGCAACTCCGCCAGAGCGCTTGAAACCGGTGCGCTGACCTGCGCATCCGGCAACAAAAAAACCCGCAATCCGGAGATATGCGGGCCAGCCTGAGACACTTCCGTGTCTCTCAGGATCCTCGCCATCTTTGCCTCCGAAGATGTGACAGAGAGCGATGGTCAGGCAGGTCTTCTGGCTCTCGGATCATCCTCCGCCGGCGCCTTCCCACAGCGTCCTCTGAGTCTTGCGACGCTGCAGTGGCGGCAAGTGCCGGCATCGTCCCCGATCACAGCGGCGGGCCCGCGACGGACTTTCACCGTCTTCCCTTTTCAGGTCCCCTGCAAGAGCTGCCCCTTGCGGGACCACCCGACCACACTGCAATATGGAGTTGTGACGCCTCGACTATATCGCAGGCGGGCCCGCCAGGTCAAGGGGGTCTGCCGGGAAAAAGGCGGAAATTCTGCGGGCGGAGGCTGGCATTGAGCGAGCCGCCCGGAGGAAGGGGAGCTCCGGCGCTGCGGAGGCTGCCGCCATGGCAGCGCTCGGACCTGGACGCGCACGCATCGCGGCTGGATGAAGCGTTCCGCCAGGCGGGAGCGTCGCTTGCGTACGTGTTCGGCTCACTTGCGCGGGGGCGGGAGGCCGACCGCAAGGCCATCAGTGACCTGGACATCGCCATAGTGTTCCCGCCGGAGACCCCTCGCGAGACCATGCGACAGGCCTGGTACGAGCTGCGGGCTGCCCTGGAACGCATATTCGGGCGGGAGGATTTCGACCTGGTCATCGCGAATGAGGCTTCCGCCGCCCTGCGCTACCGCATCATCCGTGACCGCGACCTCATCTATAGCGCGGGAGAGGACGATCTGGCGCGATTCGAAAGCCAGGCGCGGCGGGACTGGCTGGATATGGCGTATTTCCGCGCCATTCAGCGGAAGGCGCTGGAACAGCGCTACGGCGGGGACAAGCGGTGATGGATGAGGAGCTCCTGACCACCCACCTTTCGGAGCTGGACCGGCGGCTGGCGCTGCTGGAGCCGTACCGCTCGCTGGGTCCTGGCGACCTTGACGAAGCGGACGAGCGGACTGCCGCCATCGAGCGGCATACTCAGATCGCCATTCAGTCGGCGCTGGATGCCGCCGGCGTCATCATCACAGGGCTGCGGCTCCGGGAGCCCCGGACATACGCCGAGAGCTTCGAGGTTCTCTCCGAAGCGGCTGTGCTGGAGCGCGAGCATGCCCGCAGACTCTCGGACCTTGCCCGGTTCCGCAATATCCTGGTCCACGGCTATCTCACCATAGATCCTCACGAGACCGCACGATTCCTCCGTCAGGGCATAGAGGATCTGCGGACCTTCATCACGGCCGCCCTGGTTGCCTCCAGACGGCCCGCGCGGCGGGGCGGACGCGGATGAGAGCGCTGCCACTCGCGGCGGCGCTGGGTCTGGCGCTTCTTGCGGGAGGTTGCTCGCAGGAGAGCGGGGGCATCCGCCCTTTCACCGGTGTGCTCTGGGAGTGGGAAGGCTTCACGATGCGGGATTACCGCGCGCGCCAGTGGCGCGAGGGCGGGGTGACGCAGGTCTTCGTGCGCTGCGCCACGGTCACCTTCTCGGAGGGACGCATCAGCTCGGATGCGGCCGAGTATGACTGGCAGCGGCCGGGGTCCGGACTGCCCATCACGCTGGTTGTCGGGCTGGAGGGTGACGGCCTGCCCGACATCCTGGCGTCGGACTGGAAAGCCGCAGCAAGGGACGTCGCGCGCGAAGTGAAGACAGCGCTGGAGCGGGCCCGCGGGGCGGGAGTCGCACCGCGGGGGGTGATGCTTGATCTGGTGAACCCGCGAGTCTCCAGCGGGCGCTACGCGGACCTGGTCCAGGCCGTCGCCCGGCAGCTGCGCAGTGGGCTGGAGATCTCGACCACCTGTCCGCCCTCGTTGCTGGATTCGCTGGCGGCCGGACAGCTTGCGCGGTCCACGGACTATCTGGTCATACGCTGGCGATGGCCGGAGGATCTGCAGACTCCTGAAGAGGCCGCCGCCGCGACTTTTGACCCATCCGACCTGCAGCGGTGGGCGGCTCAGGCGGAGATGCTGAACCGGCCATTTGCCGTGGCTCTGGATCCGCAGCCCACCTATTTCGAGTGCGCGGGAGAACCGCCGCGCCTGACCGGCGTCACACTGCGGCAGATCGAGCGTCAGCGCTACGGGTTGGTGCCGGCCAGACCAGTTGCGCCCCGCGCCGGGCTTCCCGCAAGCAAGACCACGGATTTCATGCTGTACCGGAGCCGGGAGGGATTCCCCTCTCGCATGATCCTGGCCGCAGCGCCCCATTCGGCCGGCCTGCGGCGGCTGCTGAAAGCGCTACCTCCCCCGAGACGTTCCGGATTTGTCGGGGCCATTGTGACCGTTCCCCGCGAGCTCCCGGACGAGCTTGCCTGCTCCAATGAGGAGATCGTGCGGGCACTGCGGGGGGAGGATTGCCGCCCCGAACCTCAGATCTCGCTCCGGCCGTTCCAGGAGGACCGCAGCCGTGTCGTGGCCCGGGTGGATAACGTGGGCTGCGGCCGGCCGGCGCTGGCGCCCGGCTCCATCCGCCTCCGGATCAGCTATCCCGCCGGGGTGTTGACTCACGCGGAGCGCTCGCAATTCGAGACACTGGAGATGTTCCGGACAGTGGAGGGAAAACAGTACCCGGTGCGGGACATCCGCATCAGCGACACTCTGGTGTTCTCTGCACTCGAGATGAGACAGGGCGCGCTGGAGACGGGGCCGCTGCATCTGAGCGTGCGGCCCGGCGCGCGGCTACGGCTGACGGCGGCGCTGCGCTCGCCCGGAGGCGAACCGGGAGCGGCGGCATCTCTGGAGGTGAACCTGCAGTGAGAGGACAAAGGGCCCGCCGGGAAGGAACAGGCTGCCTTTCCGGCGAAAGCGCGGGTCAGATGGAATCTCCGGCGGCCGAGCCGGCAGGGAGGAGGACACGGCGATGACGGGAAGCACAGGTCCGCAGCGCCGGGCGGTGCACATTCTGGAACGGGAGCAGCTCATTCCCCTCCCGCTGGAGCGTACATTTGCCTTCTTCTCTCGCGCGGAGAATCTGGAGGCCATCACTCCACCCTGGCTGAAGTTCCGCCTCATAACGAAGACCCCCATCGAGATGAAACGGGGGGCCATCATCGAGTACAACCTGCGCATCAACGGGTTCCCCGTGTACTGGCGCACGCTCATCGCGGAGTACGACCCGCCGCACCGGTTTGTGGATGTGCAGCAGAAGGGGCCCTACAAGCTCTGGCGTCACGAGCATACATTTGAGGCGGTGGACGGCGGCACCCTGATGCGGGACCGCGTGGAATACCAGATCGGATACGGCATTCTGGGCGAGATCGCGCGAAGGCTGTTCGTGGACCGGCAACTGCGCCAGATCTGGGACTACCGTGAGAAGCGCCTGGCCGAGATCCTCAGCCAGGGTGGCGCTCAATCCTGAGAGTACTGATCGCCACCCGTCCTCCCCGGCGGCGTTTTTGAGGTAGAATGCCTCGCGGCGAATCAGCGGGAGAGGCTGTCTCTCCCCATTGACCGGAACGCCAGGGAGCCGAGATGAAAAGACCTGCCCTCTTTCTCCGTCTTGTCCTTCTTGTTTCGACCACCGTCCTTCTTGCCGCTGGAGCGCAGCCGCGCGCGTCGGCCGTCGAGGACTTCACGTTCATCCAGGCCACGGATATTCACACGCCGATGTCCCAGAGCCGCGATGTTCTGGGACTTCTGGCGGGTAAGGGCGAGGTGGACCTGGCAGCATACGGCATCAAAGTTCCCTCGCCCTCCTTCGCCATAGCCACCGGTGACCTCACCGAGTTCGGCGGCGGGAACGGGTGGTGGGAGGAATATCTGGACTACTGGAAACCGTCCGGGTTGAAGGTTTATCACGCCCTGGGCAACCACGACAACACCTGGCATTCCCTCCTGAAGCAGCTCCGGGGGATCGGCCAGGGGCCTTACTACTCGTTCGATGCCCACGGTTGCCACTTCATCTGCCTGATGTCGGCCACCATCCAGGATCCGCGGCCGTCGTTCGGTGAAGATCAGATCGTCTGGCTGCGGGAGGATCTGAAGAAGGTCTCGCCTGAGACACCTGTCTTTGTCTACTTCCATCACCCGATCGGGGGCTCCGAGTTCTGCAGCCCTTATGACTGGCACCGGGTGCTGGACGAGCTGCGGCCTTACAACGTCGCGCTGGTGATGACCGGGCACTCGCACGGGACGGTGGCTCGCGTCTCCGCCGGAGTGGACGAGGTGATAGGGGGCACCACCTTCGGCGCCAACGCGGGTCTCACATATGTCTCCGTCCAGGACAGGGTGCTGCGCGTGGCTTACCGGCGCGCGGAGCACTCCTCCCCCCTGGAGGCTCGCCTGGAGAAGCCCATCCCGGCGC